>ERZ827150.2961-NODE-2961-length-17296-cov-17.093672_pt1 | contig 17296 bp, 10 predicted proteins | sample MGYA00519779_ERZ827150 | MGnify/ENA primary metagenome ERZ827150 (study PRJEB31778, sample SAMEA3449267) | human gut metagenome | biome: human gut; feature: human-associated habitat; material: faeces | place: United Kingdom | collected 2010/2012 ...
TTGAAGAATATCGGAGATAACCCATTGGTTATACAAGATGTTGCTACTTCTTGTGGTTGTACTACCGTAGCTTATTCAAAGGAACCGGCATTACCGGGTAAGGAAATAGATTTGGAAGTGGTTTATAAAGCTGAACATCCGGAGCACTTTGACAAGACGATAACGGTATATTGCAATGCAGAAACTTCTCCGTTGGTATTGAAGATTAGCGGGGATGCAAAATAACTGATTGATGGGATGAAGGAGCGGCTGCAATTGAAAAAATGGTTGAATGGAATAACAAACGTATTATTCTGTCTGTGCCTGCTTGTTGTGATACTGATAGTATTGCAGGTGTTTGTGGTGACCTCCTTCAAGATACCGTCGGACTCGATGGAACCGTCGTTGCTGGCGGGTGATTGTATTCTGGTGGATAAATGTTCGGGTGGAGCACGCCTATTCAATGTGCTTGATGCCGTGGAGAAAAAGGAGGTGAAGATACAACGTATGTCCGGATGGAGAAATTTTCAGCGGAATGATGTACTAGTGTTCAATTTTCCTTATCCGGGCAGGTGGGACAACATTGCGCTGGACGTGATGTTGTATTACGTGAAGCGCTGTATCGCCGTGCCGGGTGATACGTTGGAGATAAGGAATACACATTATCGTGTGTCCGGATTTGATGGTATCGCAGGAAATGTGCAGGCGCAGGAGGAATTGGATGAATTGATATCTTCGGGAATGACGGAGGAGCGAGGCCTTGTTCTTAAGAGCTTTCCCGATGGTGGCTGTAATGGGTGGACTATCAGCGAGTTTGGGCCTCTTTATATACCGGCCAAAGGCAGCGTGGTAGGAATGAATCCGGAAACACGGTTGCTGTATCGGAACGTGATAGAGTGGGAACAGAAAAAGAAACTGACATTGCATGGAGATTCGGTTCTGCTGGGGGACAGTGTGATACACAATTACCGCTTCTGTGAGAACTATTATTTTGTTTCGGGTGACAAGATGGTGAATTCAAAAGATTCCCGCTACTGGGGATTACTGCCGGAACCATTTATAGTGGGAAGGGCATGGCTGGTATGGAAGTCCGTCAGCCCGAATACTGGAAAAATGAGATGGAAACGTATCTTTAAAAGAATAGACTAAGATGAAAGTTCTGTTTAAATTGCTCTGGATATTATTGATTGCCGGGATATTGGAGGCTTGCAATGCTTCCGGCAGATTGGAGTACGCACTGGAGTGTGCTGCAACCAACAAAGGCGAACTGGAAAAGGTACTGGAACATTATAAAGATGAGCCTGAAAAATATAAAGCCGCTTGTTTCTTGATAGAAAATATGCCTTATCACTATGCCCTTGAAGGTGAAGAACTGGATTCTTTGAAAACAGTGCTGGCTTCGGCAGATGCTTATGGGGTGATGCTGAAGGATACTGCCGTACCGGATTGGGATTATTATACCCCTTCCGGATTGCAGAGAAAACCGGATGTACTGAATATAAGGGCTGAATTCTTGATAAATAACATTGATTTGGCTTTTGATGGTTGGAAAAAGCGTCCGTGGAATGCTTCCCTTTCTTTTGCAGATTTCTGTGAATGGCTGCTTCCCTATCGTATCGGAAATGAGACTCCGGACAACTGGCGGCAGATATACCATGACCGTTATTCCTTTTTGCTGGACGAGGTTTATACGGGTATCGATGTAGTGGAGGCGATTAGCGTAGTTTGGGAGTATTTGCAGAAGGAAGACCCTTACCGGTTTACATGGGTCTTTAACTATCCGCATTTGGGAGGAGAGTACCTGCTGCATAATCGTATCGGCAAGTGTCAGGATGCTTGTGATTTTATGATTTATGTGATGCGGGCCATCGGCGTCCCGGTAGCCTATGATTTCTATACTTTCAATGCGGAAACACGGAAAGGGCATGTGTGGAATGTGGTGAGGGATGTAACGGGTGTCTGCCTTCCTTTTACTTTCCCTTCCCGGAAGCCGAAACGGGGAAGTTTCTATATTGACAGTCGGCGCCCGAGCGTGGTTTACCGCCGGTGTTTTGGCAGACAATGGGACATGGATGGTGATTTTATGCGGAACCGGTCCGTACCGGCTGCTTTTAAGGATGTGTTTGCAAGAAAAGTGTCGGATAATTATTTTGATTCGAATCTGGAACTGCCGGTAGAAGGGATGGACGGGAATTATGTTTATGTGGGGTTGTTCAGTGCTTATGGGTGGCGGGGAATAGATTTTACTAAGGTAGAAAGTGGAAAAGCGCTTTTCAGGAATTTGGCTTCGAGGCAGGTTTATATATTGTTGGCATTCGCAAACGGGCAGTATCGCCCTATTGGAAATCCTTTTTATTTTGATGGCAAGGATATACATCCTTATGTTGCAGATACCTCCAAGTGCTATTCTGCTGAATTGTATCGGAAATACCCTCTTTCGGAACGTATCAGGAACTATATGGGAGGGATAAAAGACGGGCATTTTGAGGCGGCTTGTGATAAGGATTTTAAAAATGCGGAGTTGTTGTGTACTGTGAAAGATACGCCCGGTATCAATTATAATCACGTTATTCTTGAGAAACCGGTAAGGGGTCGCTATGCCCGTTTTTGTTCTTCGGCAGAGGGATATGCGGAAGTTGCCGAAATGCATTTTTATAAAGGAGAGGAAGAGATTGTCCCTATAGACAGTTGGGGAGATGCTCCAGCCACAGCAAATACTTTTGCCTATCAGGTCTATGATAATGAACCGTTGTCGTATTTCATTTCATCAAAACCCGGTGCAAGTGTAACGGTGGATTTTGGAAAGGTTGTTACTATAGACAATTTTATGTATATGCCCCGTAACGATGATAACTTTGTCAGGATAGGGGATTGTTATGAACTCTTCTATTGGGGAGAGGGCTGTTGGAACTCATTGGGTAAGAAAATTGCCGAAAAACCTTTTCTGCCATATGACAGGATACCATCGGGAGCTTTGCTCTATTTGCATGACAGTACCCGTGGAGAAGAAGAACTGATATTTCATATGGAAGCTGGTAAGCAGGTATTTGTATCGGATTGTAAGGATTGATTGGATTGTCTTTCAGATTGGAATAGAAAAAAATGGAATAGTGATATGAAACATTGGTGTGTATGGGTATGGTTTACAGCAGGTCTGTTTATGGCTTGTTCTTCGGAAAATCAGTGGTTGGACACAGCTTTGAATCTTGCCGGTGATAACCGTGCGGAGTTGCAAAAGGTACTGGACCGTTACAAGGAAGAGGACGGTGACAAATATCGTGCTGCTTGTTTTCTGATAGAGAATATGCCTTTTCATGGTGCTTACGAGGGAAAGGCCTTGGAGAATTACAGGAAGTATTTCAGTGAATACGTTTCATTTCCTTATTCCAGGCATGTGCAAGAGTTGATTGATTCCTTGAAAAGAGCAGATGGAGAATTTTCTATAAATCAATTGACTTATAAGAGGGACATTATGACGGTGGATTCCGCTTTTTTGGTCAATCATATAGAATGGGCATTCAAAGTCTGGCGGGAGCAACCTTGGGGAAAGCATGTTGATTTTGATACTTTCTGCGAATATATATTGCCTTATAGAATAGGGGATGAGCCGCTTTCTCTCTGGCGCAAAGAAATTTATGAGTGCTATAGCCCGATTTTGGATGAATTCAGGAAGACAGATGAGGCTGATAATCCTAAGGTTGCCGCCCAGTTGTTGATGGATACGTTGCGGAAAGCGAACTACCGGAATACGGCTCTTTTTCCGGTGGGGCCTCATTTGGGACCGGATGTACTGAAATGGCATACGGGCAGTTGCCGAGAGTTTACGGATGCCATGATATATGTGTTGCGGGCATTGGGCATTCCGTGCGGAGTAGATAGGGTGATGGTATTGGGAGACAACAATGCCTCTCATTTCTGGAATTTTGTTTTGGATAAGGAAGGAAAGACATACATTGCAAATCTTCCTTATGAAGAAGTATGGAGCAAAGCGGAAGAATATAGCATTTCGAGGGGAAAAATGTACCGGGCAACCTATAGTATTGATAAGGAGGCGGTACGGAAACTGGGGAAATATTCCGATGTTTACCCGGCATTCCGACGTCCGTTCTTCCGCGATGTCACTGCACTTTATACCGGTAGCAGGAATTGGACTGTAGCTCTTCCGGATTCTTTGCTTTCCGGACAGTTTCGTGAGGGGGATATGGTGTATTTGTGCCTTGCCAACAGACTACAATGGCAACCTATAGGATATACTTTCTTTAAGAAGCGGGAGGCTCGTTTTGAGGATGTGGGAGGCGGGGCGGTCTTTACGCTGGCTGCCTGGAACGGAAAGGAATACGCTGCAGTATCTTCTCCTTTTCTTCTGGAGCGTGAAACCGGAAAGATACGGTTCATTGTTCCGGAAGCTGAAAAGCAGGAATTGGTCTTGTATAGGAAGTGCCATCTTACTTTGAGTGTTCTTTTCAATGACCGGATGATTGGGGGAGTAGTGGAAGGAAGCGACCGGGCAGACTTTGGGTGGAAGGATACTCTACTTTTGATAAAGGAGGCTCCGTATCGGCTATATACTGTGGCCCGGTTGAAGTCTGATAAACCGTATCGGTATATGCGCTATAAGGGTGCTGACGGATGTTTCTGTAATATCTCGGAACTGGCTTTTTATGAGAATACGGAAGATACCATACCTCTATATGGGGAAATCATAGGTACTCCGGGAAGTTTTGAAGACAATACACATGAATATTTGAACGCATTTGACGGTAATCCGGATACTTCATTTGATTATATACATCCGGATGGAGGATGGACCGGGATGGACTTTGGAAGTCCCCATCGTGTGGAGAAGGTGGTGTATACTCCTCGTAATGAGGTGAATTTTATTTATAAAGGTAATTTGTATGAATTGTTTTATTGGGGTGGAGGAAAATGGAATTCTGTCGGGCGGCAAATGGCTGTGTCAGATTCTATTGTCTATTCAGGGTTTCAAGGTGCTTTATTTTATCTGAAGAATCACACAGCCGGTAAAGATGAACGGATTTTTGAATATAAAGACGGGAAACAAATCTTTTGGTGAATTATAGAATACTATTGAATATTTGATAGATAGAATGAATAATGTACGTAATCTATTGACTGGAAGTTTGGTCTACATTGCTTGTATAGTTTTATTGTCTTTGGCATGTAACGTTTCTTCCGGACTTCCTGTAGCTGATGTTATAGGGCAATGGCTCTATTTCGATAAAAGTGCATTGGTAGTTGCAGGATGTCTGTTGATGGCTGGATTGATGATGGAAAAAAGGTATTTTCTTTTTATACCGGTTTCGTGGGTATTGGTAATGCTGGGGGGCATTGAGGCTGTTTGGGGATTGAGTCAGCTTTATGGTTATGCTGTGTCCAACCATTCCTTGTATGTATTGACAGGTTCTTTCTTCAATCCGGGGCCTTATTCCGGCTATTTGGCCATGATACTTCCGGTCTGTCTGTATCAATGGCTGACCAAGAGGGGGGAGATTCTCTGCTCTGACCGGAATGATGGAAGAAGATGGGAAAAGGTGATGGATAAGGCTGGAACTATGGTCACTGGTGGTGTGATGCTGCTTATCCTTTGTGTGCTTCCGGCAGGAATGAGCCGTTCGGCATGGTTGGCGGCAGGAGTTTCCTGTCTGTGTGTATATGCTTGGCATATGGATTGGACGGATAAGTTCAGATTATTATGGCAGCAGCAAAAGCAGCGTGTGGTGATGGTAGTGGTCGGTGGATTCTGTGTCTTGCTATTGGCGGGCTATTTACTGTTTGTCTTGAAACCCGATTCTGCACGTGGCCGTCTTTTCATGTGGAAGATAACTTGTCGTGCCATTGCAGAAAAGCCGTTGACCGGATATGGGATTCATAATTTCGCAGCAGCCTATGGAAATGCGCAGGAAACTTATTTTGCAGCAGGTGATTATGAACCGTGGGAGGAACGTGTGGCGGGAAGTCCGGAATATGCATTCAATGAATATCTGCAGGCTGCGGTCGAACTGGGCATTCCTTTGGCGGTATGTCTATTGGTTGTGGTCGTGCTGTGTTTGTATAGGGGAGTCCGTAAAGGACGTTATGGTATCTGTGGGGCTATTCTTTCCTTGATGATATTCTCTTTTTCCTCCTATCCGCTACAACTTCCGGTATTTATCGTTACATTTGGAGGATTGCTTGTGGCGTGCTTGTCCGGTGCCGACCGTTGGCAATGGTTGGGGGTGGCTGTATTAGTAGGCATCATTGGCGGTTTTCGCCTGAAGAATGACTTGCAAGTGGAGCAGGCCTGTCGGGAGTGGATGAATGCGCGGGTGCTGTATAATGCAGGTGCGTATCAATCGGCAGAGAAAGAGTACGGGCGCCTTTATCCTCTGTTGAGGGACCGGGCATCTTTCTTGTTCGAATATGGGCATGGATTGCACAAGCAGCAGCAGTTCAGTAAATCCAACCGTATTTTGAAAGAAGCTTTACTGCGTAGTTGTGACCCCATGATACTGAATGTGATAGGCAAGAACTATCAGCAGATGGGTGATTGCTTGTCAGCGGAAGACTGGTTTATCCGTTCCACCCATCGTTTGCCGGGGCGTATTTACCCCTATTATCTGCTTGCGAAGCTTTATGCGGAACCAGGATTCAGACAACCGGACAAGTTTGAAAAAATGAAGCGGATGGTATTGACGAAAGAGCCGAAAGTGCATTCTACGGCAATACGACAGATGAGGGAGGAAATAAAAAAGATTCAGCTTATTTTTGTCCATATCAAAAAAGATGAATAAAAACGGAAGGTGTTAATAATGAGCGAACTAATTGCTAAAGTGCTATGAAAAAAGTGTCCACATGCAAATATCGGTTCGTTTTTTTGAAACGATTAATTTTATCAATTTATAATTGAGTATGAATATGAAGACACAGAACTATCGATACCTGCTATGCATGGCCGTTGCCCTGCTTGCCGCCTGCTCCGATGCCGGAAAGGGAAAAGAGTCCGAGGAAGGGGTGGCAACCGTCCTGCCAAGTGAAAGCAATGAAGTGACCGTGAAAGTCCTGAAGCGGGCGACCTTTGAGCATGAACTGGTGAGCAACGGAAAAGTAACCGCCGGTGCCATGGCGGATTTGCGTTTTGAGACCACCGGTGTAGTGGCACACATCTACGTGAAGAACGGTGCCCCGGTGCGCAAAGGGCAGAAACTTGCCGAACTGGATAAGTTCCGTCTGAAGAACAAGACCGCGCAAGCCAAGGATGCTCTGGACAAAGCGGAACTTGAGCTGCAGGACGTATTGATAGGGCAAGGCTATCCGGTGGGTGATACTTCCAAAATTCCTGCCGACATCATGAAGCTGGCACGAGTAAAGAGCGGTTACGACCAAAGTCTCTCCCAGTACGAACTCGCCGCCTATGAAGAAGAGCATGCTACGCTGGTTGCCCCCTTCGACGGCGTGGTGGCGAACCTCTTTTCCAAGCCCTTCAACGAGGCAAGCACTTCGGAATCTTTCTGCTCCATCATTGGCACTCAGGGCATGGAAGTGGACTTTACGGTACTGGAAAGTGAACTCCCCTTGATAAAGAATGGCGACAAGGTGATTGTCACCCCTTACTCGGATGCCGCTTCCAAACAAGAGGGCCGCATCACCCAAATCAATCCTCTGGTAGATGATAAGGGAATGGTGAAAGTAAAGGCATCCGTCAATGGCAGGGGACGTCTGTTTAGCGGCATGAATGTGAGGGTAAATGTACACCGTTCTCTGGACGGTCAGCTCGTGATACCCAAAAGTGCCGTCGTACTGCGTTCGGGTAAGCAAGTCGTCTTTACCCTGAAAGACGGAAAGGCGCAGTGGAACTATGTGCAGACCGGACTGGAGAATGCGGAAAGCTACAGCATGGCCGACGATGCCCTGAAAGAAGGCGATACGGTCATCGTGACGGGAAATGTGAATTTGGCACATGAGGCGCCGGTGAAGGTGGTGGAAAATTGAAAGATGAGAATTGAAAGTAGAAAATTCATAATTCACAATTTAAATTCATAATTGAAAATTGATAAAGTTTTTGATACAGCGGCCTATTGCCGTACTGATGGCATTTACAGCATGCTTCATTGTCGGGCTGGTGACTTACTTCACCTTGCCGGTATCCTTGCTGCCCGATATTGCCATCCCGGAAATTACAGTGCAGGTGTCGGCGCAGAATACCTCGGCGCGTGAATTAGAGAATACGGTGGTGAAACCTCTGCGGCAGCAGCTCATCCAGGTGGCGAAACTGAAGGACATGGACAGCGAGACGCGCGATGGTGCAGGCATCATCCGCCTGGGCTTCGACTTCGGTACGAATACCGACCTTGCCTTCATAGAAGTGAACGAGAAGATTGACGCCGCCATGAACTATCTGCCCAGGGATGCCGAACGCCCGAAGGTGATAAAGGCAAGTGCGACGGACATTCCTGTCTTCTACCTCAATCTGACTCTAAAAAATGACAGTGCATACGGCAAGGTGGACGAACGCGCGTTTCTTGATTTGTGCGAGTTTGCCGAAAATGTCATAAAGCGTCGCATCGAGCAGTTGGCGGAAGTGGCAATGGTGGATGTCACGGGTTTGGTCGAACGCCAGTTACAGATTGTGCCCGACCCGGATAAGCTTGCTGTGTTGGGGCTCTCCATTGAAGACATAGAAAACGTGCTGGCGCAAAACAACGTGGAGCCGGGCAGCATGACCGTGCGCGACGGCTACTACGAATACAACATTAAGTTCTCCACCCTGCTGCGGACAGAGGAGGACGTGAAGGGCATCCTGCTGCGCAAGGAAGGACGTATCATCCGCTTGGGAGACTTCTGCCGGGTAGAGATTGTTCCTGCCAAGGAGAAAGGTGTCTCCATGAGCAATGGCAAGCGTGCCGTTACCCTTGCCGTCATCAAGCAGGCGGACGAGAATATGGAAGACATGAAGCTTGCCATCAACAGCACGATGGACTACTTCAAGAAAGTATATCCCGACATTGATTTTAGCATCAGCCGTAACCAGACGGAGTTGCTGGACTATACCATCTCCAATCTTCAGCAAAATTTGTCGTTGGGTTTCCTGTTCATCTGCATTGTGGCGGTACTCTTCTTGGGTGACATCAAATCACCGTTCATCATCGGGTTGAGTATGGTGGTATCTATTGTCATCTGCTTCCTGTTCTTCTACTTGTTCAAGATGTCACTCAATATCATTTCTTTGTCGGGATTAATCCTGGCGTTGGGTATGATGATTGACAGCAGCATCATTGTGACGGAGAACATTTCGCAGTATCGCGAACGGGGCTATTCGTTGCGGCGGGCTTGCGTGACGGGAACGAGTGAGGTGATTACGCCCATGCTGAGTTCGTCGCTGACCACTATTGCCGTATTTGTGCCGCTGATATTTATGAGCGGCATTGCAGGGGCGTTGTTCTATGACCAGGCATTCTCTGTTACGGTAGGGTTGCTGGTTTCCTACTTCACGGGTATCATGCTGCTGCCGGTCCTCTATATGCTGGTCTACCGGACAGGGTTGCGCGGCAGGTCGTGGTTCTCCCGCATCCGCATCAACAATCCGTTGAAGGAACATACGCTGGACCGTTTTTATGATGCGGGCATCGACTGGGTATTTTCCCACAAGACGGTAAGTATCATATTCTGTGTGGTTTCTATTCCTCTTTGTGTCTTTCTGTTCTATTCCATAGCCAAGGAGCGTATGCCGCAGATAGACCAGAATGAACTGATAGTCCACGTGGAATGGAACGAAAACATACATGTGGACGAGAACCGGCATCGTGTGAATGTGCTGTTCGGACAGTTGTTGGACAAGACTGTGGAACAGACGGCTGCCATAGGCCAGCAGGACTATCTGCTGAACCGTGAGCAGGCTCTCTCTTCTTCGGAGGCAGAATTGTATTTCAAGACTTCCTCGCCTGACGGGATTGCTCCCTTGCAGAAGCAGGCGGGCGAGTGGCTGACACGGGAATATCCGTTGGCGACAGTCTCCTTTTCTCCACCCGAAACCGTGTTCGAGAAGCTTTTCGTGACCGGGGAGGCCGATGTGGTGGCGGAACTTTATGCCCGTAACAAGGAGAAGGCGCCGGCGGCGGAAGAATTGCGCGGACTGGAACAACAGTTTGCGGAGCTTACGGGGACAGCGCCCGTAGGTATCGCTTTCGAGAACCAGCTTGACATAAGCATCCTGCAGGAAAAGCTGTTGCTCTATGACGTTTCGTATGACGAGCTTTACCGTACGCTGCGGACGGCATTCAAGGAGAACAGCGTAGCTATGCTCCATTCCTACCAGCAATACCTGCCTATCAGCATTGTGGGCGAGGAGCGGACAGTGAACGAGGTGCTGCTGCAGACATTGATACAGACCCGTCCGGACAGTAAGGGCGAAGTGGAGTATATTCCGCTTCGGGAGCTGGTAAAGGTGCGTCCGGCCGAGGATTTGAAAACGATTACGGCAGGACGCAACGGTGAATATATACCGTTCCGTTTCTATGAAGTGGACGATGCTCCGGAGTTGATGGAAAAGGTGAAGCGGGAGGCAGATGCCACGGGTGACTGGGATACGGCCTTCTCCGGCAGTTTCTTCTCCAACCGCCAGATGCTGGACGAGTTGGTGGTGATTCTTTTCATCTCTATCCTGCTGATGTATTTCATTCTTGCCGCCCAGTTCGAAAGCTTCGTGCAGCCGCTCATCGTGCTGCTGGAAATTCCGATAGATGTGGCGTTTGCCCTGCTTCTGTTGTGGATATGCGGGCATACCCTGAACCTGATGTCTGCCATCGGACTGATTGTGACGTGCGGTATCATCATCAACGACTCCATCCTGAAGCTGGATGCCATTAATGAATTACGGAAAGAGGGGATGCCGTTGCTCGAGGCCATCCACGAGGCGGGACGGAGAAGGCTCCGGCCCATCATCATGACATCGCTCACCACGATATTTGCCATGGTTCCGCTGCTGTTCTCGTTCGATATGGGGTCTGAGTTGCAAAAGCCGCTTTCCATAGCGATGATTGGGGCGATGTTCGTGGGGACACTGGTCAGTCTGTTCATCATCCCGTTGATATATTGGTTTATTTATAGAAAAGAAAGAGCATGAAGAAATCAAGTCTTATACTTTTGTTCAGTCTGGGAGCCCTTTCCGCTTTTGCCCAGCAGCGGATAACGCTCGATTTGCAGCAGACCATTGCCCTGGCGAATGACAGTTCGCTGGAAGCCTTCCGCACCAAGAACATGTATCTGGCCGGTTATTGGGAATACCGCACCTATAAGGCAAACCGCCTTCCCAGCCTGACGCTGAACATGACTCCGGCACAGTACAACCGCGATATCACCAAGCGTTACGACTCCGAACAGGACCTTGACATCTATCGCAGCCAGCAATCCTTCTATGCATACGGCAATCTTGCCGTCAGACAGAATTTCGACTTGACGGGCGGTACGTTCTATCTGGATACGGAGCTGGGCTATATGCGGAGCTTCGGTGGAAACAAGTATACCCAGTTCACCAGTGTTCCGGTTCGTTTGGGCTACTCGCAGAGTCTGGTCGGTTACAATCCTTTCCGTTGGGAACGCAGGATTGAGCCGCTGAAGTACGAAAAGGTGAAGAAGGAGTATATTTACAATGCAGAGCGAGTATCCGAGCAGGCCACTACCTATTTCTTTGCGCTTGCCATGGCACAGGCGGAATATGACTTGGCCAAGGACAATGCCGTCTCCACCGATACCCTCTACCGCATCGGCATGCAGCGCTTGAAAATAGCCGCCATCAGCCGTGCCGACCTGCTGACGCTGAAACTCGACGTGGTGAACGCCCGCAATACTTTGCAGAATGCCGCCAGTGCCTTGAAGCGCGCCATGTTTTCGTTGGCATCTTTCCTGAATATGGAGAAGAACACGGATATCAGGGTGTCGCTTCCGGGACGTCCGAGGGCGCTGACCATACCGGTTGATGAGGCTTTGCTGGCCGCTCAAGCCAACAATCCGGAATTTCTGGGGCTTCGTCAGGAAGTGCTGGAAGCCGAGCAGACAGTAGACAAGACGAAGAAGGAATCGCGCTTCAACGCCAGCATCAACGCCAGCGTCGGCTTCAACCAGGTGGCAGAGAAATTCGGTGAAGCATACAGGCATCCCATGCAGCAGGAGATGGTGTCGGTCAGTGTCTCCATTCCACTGGTGGACTGGGGCGTGAGGAAAGGCAAATACAACATGGCGAGGAACAATCTGAACGTGGTGAAGACTTCTGCCCGGCAGAGTGAAATCAGCATTGAGGAGGAGGTTATCATGACCGTCAGTGACTTCAACGTCCAGCAAGCCCTCGTCGCCAGTGCCGAAGAGGCCCTCGACCTTGCCATCCTGGCGTATAACGAAACCCGCCAGCGCTTCATTATCGGCAAGGCAGACATCAACAGCCTGACCCTCTCGCTGAACCGCCAGCAGGAAGCGCAACGCAATTACATCTCCGCCTTGCAGGACTACTGGCTGAATTATTACAAGATACGGAAACTGACGTTGCACGACTTTGCCAGCGGATTTTCGCTGTCGGAAAAATTTGATTATAATAACTGATGAAACGAGTTTCTTCCTTCACCGTCATAGTGGCGTTTGTCTGCCTTGCTTTGGTAGGGGTGGCGTTGATACCGCTGCTCCCCGTCAAGCTGAATCCGTCACGCAGCCTGCCCGGCTTCACGGTGGGTTTCAGCATGCCTGGCACTTCGTCGCGGGTGGTGGAGATGGAAGTGACCAGCAAGCTGGAATCCATGCTGGCGCGTATCCGCGGAGTGAAGCGGCTGAACTCCACTTCGGGCAACGGCTACGGCAACATTACTGTGGAGCTGGACAAGCATGCCGATGTCGAGGCAGTCCGCTTCGAAGCTTCCACCATCATCCGGCAGACGTGGCCCCAATTGCCCGAAGGTGTCAGCTATCCCACCATTCACATGAAAGTGCCCGACGAGAACGCCTCACGCCCTTTCATGTCCTTCACACTGAATGCCCCTTCCACTCCGATATTGATTCAGCAGTATGCCGAGGAGCATATCAAGCCGCGGCTGGCAAATATTCCGGGTATCTATAAGGTGGAACTCAGCGGTGCCACGCCCATGGAGTGGAGACTGGAATATGACAGTGAACAGTTGCGCTTGCTGGGTGTGACCCTATCGGACATCAGCGAGGCAGTACAGCGGCATTACCGGAAGGAATTTCTGGGTACGCACAATGTGGATACAGGTAACGGTAGCCGGGAATGGATACGCCTGGCACTGGTGCCGGAGAGCAACTCCCTTGGTTTTAATCCTGCTGCCATCACCGTGACGGCTACCGACGGGAAACTGCTCCGCTTGGACGAACTGGTGTCGGCTGTCCGTATGGAGGAGGAGCCGCAAAGCTATTACCGCATCAATGGGCTGAATTCCGTCTATCTATCCATTACTGCGGAAGAAACTGCCAACCAGTTGCAACTGAACCGTGCCGTGATGGACGAGATGGAAGCTGTTCGGCAGGTACTTCCTGTCGGATATGAAGTGCATACCAGCTATGATGCGACCGAGTACATACGGGAAGAACTGGACAAGATTTACTTCCGTACCGGTTTGACGGTACTCATCCTGCTTGTATTTGTATGGCTCATTACTCGTAAGTTGAAATATCTTTTTCTGATAGTTACCAGCCTGGCTGTAAATATAGCGGTGGCACTTATCTTCTACTACCTCTTCGGACTTGAGATGCAGCTTTATTCGCTGGCGGGTATCACTGTCTCGCTGAATCTAGTGATAGACAGCACCATTGTCATGACCGACCACATTCTGCATCGGCGTAATCTCAAGGCCTTCCTGTCGGTGTTGGCGGCAACCCTCACTACGATGGGTGCGCTTGTTATCATTTTCTTCCTTGACGAGAAGATACGGCTCAACCTGCAGGACTTTGCAGCGGTAGTGATCATCAATCTGGCTGTTTCCTTGATGGTGGCGTTGTTCTTTGTTCCGTCGATGATTGAGAAGATAGGACTGGTGAGGCGGATTACGGGGAAGAAGAGGCGTCTTGTCTTGCCGGGGCTGACGCAAACATTCAAAACAAGGTTGGGACGGATTTTCAGACGTTTCCCCGTTTATTTCTCCTGCTGCTATTCTGCTCTCATCCGTTTTCTGTGCCGTTGGCGCTGGGCTGTATGCCTGCTGTTACTGTTGGGTTTCGGTCTGCCCGTTTTTCTGTTGCCCGGCAAACTGGAAGGAGGGGGAAAATGGGAAGCTGCTTACAATAAGGTATTCGGTTCGGATACCTATAAGGAGTCGGTGAAACCCATTGTGGACAAGGCGCTGGGCGGCAGCTTGCGGCTTTTCATACAGAAGGTGTACGAAGGCAGTTACTTCACCCGTAATGAGGAGGTGGTGCTCTATGCCAACGCCAACCTTCCCAATGGCAGCACCCTCGAGCAGATGAACACTTTGATGAAACGTATGGAGACCTACCTCAGCCGGTTCAAGGAAATCAGGCAGTTTCATACTTCCATCTACAGCCCCCGGCGTGCCAGTATGCAGATTTATTTCAAGAAGGAAGCCCGGAACAGCGGTTTTCCCTATACACTGAAAGCCAATATGATAAGCAAGGCACTGGAACTGGGAGGCGGCAGCTGGGGCATCTACGGATTGCAGGACCAGGGGTTCAGTAATGACGTCCGCGAGAGTGCCGGCTCCTACCGCATCAGGATGTACGGCTACAACTACGACGAACTCTATGAGTGGGCGGAGAAGCTGAAGGCCAAGCTGCTGACGCACCGGCGTATCAAGGAAGTGCTCATCAATTCGGAGTTCTCCTGGTGGAAGGATGACTATCAGGAATTCTACTTCAACCTGAACAAGGAGCGCATGGCGCAAGAGGGCATCGACGCGCAAGTGCTTTTCTCTGCGGTGCGCCCCATCTTCGGCAAGAATCTGGAGATTGGCTCGGTAGCGGCCGAGCAGGGAACGGAGAAAATCAAGCTCTCTTCCCGCCAGTCTGCCGAATATGACATCTGGGCGATGCAGTTCTTTCCCTATGGAGTAGGAAACGGCAAGCATTACAAGCTTTCCGAACTGACTACTGTGGAAAAGGGACAGATGCCGCAGGAGATTGCCAAAGAAAACCAGCAGTACCGCCTCTGCCTGCAATACGAATATATCGGCTCCAATGAGATGGGCAACAAGATACAGAAACGTGTCCTGGAGGAGTTCAACAAACTGTTGCCGATGGGTTATACAGCCGAGTCGGACAGCAACAGTTGGTCATGGGGCGAGAAGGACAACCGCCAATACCTGCTTCTGCTGGTGGTGATAGCCATCATCTTCTTTACGACCAGCGTTCTGTTCAACTCCCTGAAGCAGCCGCTTGCCATCATCTTTGTGATTCCGGTTTCTTATATCGGGGTATTTCTTACTTTCTATTGGTTCCGGCTGAACTTCGACCAGGGCGGTTTTGCCTCGTTCGTCCTGCTGTGCGGCATCACGGTGAATGCCAGCATCTATGTCCTGAACGAGTACAACAGCATCCGACGTCGTTTCCCCCGTCTTTCCGCTCTTCGTGCCTACGTCAAGGCGTGGAATGCGAAGGTCGTTCCTATTTTCCTCACGGTAGTTTCTACCATTCTGGGATTTATCCCTTTCATGATAGGTGAGGACAAGGAAGCTTTCTGGTTTCCATTGGCGGCGGGTACCATTGGCGGACTGGTGATGTCCGTCATCGGTATCTTCTTTTTCCTGCCGGTTTTTGTGCTGAAACAGCGTGATTTTCTTAGGAAATGATTACTTTTGCTCGATTTTGTTACCTGAATGGATACTTGAATTTTAAATATGGAAAGTGCGGAGTACTCTTTGGATGAGTTATTATGTCAGTCTCTTCTGTTGTTTCGTCAGTATCGGTTTTATGATGCTCCGGAATGTGGAGAAAAGGCATTCCGGATATTGGAGGAAGCCCATGTATGGATGGGGCGTACGCAAGAGTGTGTGGATATGGCGAAATGGGGGTGCGTGATAGAGTGTCTTGCGCAGAAATACTACATAGAAGATGATACGGATGCGATTCTGGAAGAAATTGATGCTGCCTTGGTTGCGCATTGGAAGAGGATAGAGAAAATCCATGCAGAAGTCACCACCGTTTATTTATGGCTGGGGTACTATTTCCTGCTACGTTTCAGAAACCGGGAATCCCGTTCCCATTCCCGTTGTAAACAGATAATGTCCAGCTTGTTGTGTGCTTTGGTCGAAATCTTCCGTAAGGTGGAGAAGGGGGGAGCCCCGACAGAAGTCTTGTCACATCTTTCGGTAGATGTTTGGGGAGAGACCGTCTGCTGGATGGAGCAGGTACATGATTCCCGTCTTTGCGAGAAGCAGTCGTCAGCTTTGCTGGCACAACTCTATAACCTGAAAAGTGTGGAGTTGGAAAAAGGTCCGGGAAAGCAGGATGCTTTGCTCCAGCAGATTCTGGAGTTTTATTGCTTTTAAGGGAAAATTATCTCTGCTTAGTTTTATCATTTCTGCTTCCACACTTCCACCCACTTCCTGCATCCCTTTATTCATCGGCATTACAAGTGCTGTGGAAGCAACTCAAAAAGGTGGAAGCAACTTTTGCTTCCACAGCGGAAATACGCCGGGAAGTAAGTTAATGTCTTGTTTGTTAGTGTATTAATAGAATGTACAGCATTTTGCAAATATCTTGTTTACACGATATGCGTTTCGTGTAAACACGGCATTAACTTCGTAAAAGACCGTTTACCGATAGACTGCAGCTGGGCTCATAATAGGAATAAGATAGGTGCACAGTATGGGGAAACTATGAGTATAATAGGTGTTCAACGGTTATGAAGCACCTTGTTGACGGTCGTTAGTCGAGTGGTTGACGGCCGTTGGCAGAGCGCATCACGGCCGATAGGCGCTGATAACTCCGTACAGAAAATGGAAAGGAAGCCTATGTAAGGGGAAACAAGCTCTGAGCTATTTGTTTTGTTTGCCACATTTATCTTGTTTTTGTACATTATTGAAGCGGTTTTTTGTATCTTTGAAGGGAGGGGCTGTAAAAAAGCTTATTCTCATCCAAAGTTTAATTATATATACATGAATTATGAAGCGATGTATAGTGCTGTTCATAACATTCTGCTGTACAGTTATTTCTAATGCGCAGACAAATGGCATTGTGACTGATGGAGAAAAAGGATTGCCGTTGGCTGGTGTGAATATTTATCTCCAAAAGGATTCTGTGGGCATAGGAGTTATACGTAATGATAATCTGGTAAAGAACATGTTCATATGAAAAAACTGCTATATCTTGG
>ERZ827150.2963-NODE-2963-length-17283-cov-4.002612_pt1 | contig 17283 bp, 9 predicted proteins | sample MGYA00519779_ERZ827150 | MGnify/ENA primary metagenome ERZ827150 (study PRJEB31778, sample SAMEA3449267) | human gut metagenome | biome: human gut; feature: human-associated habitat; material: faeces | place: United Kingdom | collected 2010/2012 ...
GGTTTTGCGGTGCTTGCCGTGTTGGTGATTGCCTTTTGTATTTGGACGTTCGGCGGTCGTGGCGGCGTCACCTGGGGGTTTGAAGCCGACGATGCCCTGCCGATTATGACCATGAAAGTTACTGGTGGCAACACGGTTGCCGCACCGGGCGACTATTGGTATCCGCGCGACGAGTTTGTGCAGCTGCAGTTGAGCGGCGGGTCTATTCCGGGCGAAGAAATCGAACGCGTGACGTTTGATGAGGCACTCAAAACACTCATGGTGAAGCTCAAAGATCAGGGCGATGTGCCCACGACCATGGATATCGCTCTGACGGAGTGGCGTCTGGAACCTCCGTCGGGCGTTACGGTATCCGACGTAGAGCACGTTAAGATTACCTACCAAGATGGCTCGACGAGCGAGATTGCAAAGGCCGATGGCTTGGCGGAGTAACGGGGTGTTTGGAAACGGCGGGCCTATAGTGCCTGCGCGTTCATGAAAACCAGGGTGTTTTTGTCTGAAAGCTCGGGGATGTGCCGATAGCCGATATTGAATGCGGTAAGTTCGCTTGCATCCTCGAGCTTGTTTTCTGCCATCCACCGCACCATGGAGCCGCGTGCCTTTTTGCTGGCGGTCGACTGTTGGATGGGCTTCCCGTTGCGGATACCCTCGCCAAAGAGGCACGTGACGGCTGTGGCGTCGCCCGCGAGGTGGGGCAGAACGGCTTTGGCATACTCTACGCTGGCGAGGTTGACGATCGTGGTGTTTGAGCCTGCCGGGGCGATAGCCCGCGCGAGCTTATCGCTCCAAAATGCGTAGAGGTCTCGGGCACCGTCGACGACAAGCTTCGCGCCCATCTCCAGCCGATACGGTTCGACGGCATGAAAGGGACGAACGCACCCGTAGAGGCCGGAGAGGATCCACAGATGGTCTTGCAGCCATGCGAGCTGTGCGGAATCCATCACCTCGGGTGCCATGCTCTGGTATTGAATGCCGTGATAGGACATGACGGCAGGGGAGAGGTGACGGGCGAGTGCGGGATTGTCGAGATCGCCGCTTTTCAGGATGGGCCCGAACTCATGCAGTGTGTTGAGGCAAGGTCCCAGCAGTTTGTCACTCACGTTCCACAGCGCCTGCAGGCCGCCGCTGCCTTCATTCCGCTCGATATCTAGCAGTGCGCGGTGGAGGCGAGCCGTCTCGCGCACAAAGGGTGGGATGCCCAGGACTTCAAAAGCATCTTGGGCCGCGCGCATCTGCTTGGCGGGCGAAATGATGACCTGCAGCATGGGCTCTCCTCTGCCAAAAAAAGAAGTTGCGGTGGAATACGGTCTGTTTTGGCCGTTTATGGGCCAGTTTAGTCCGTATTTCACCGCAAGTTATAAGGGACTGGTTAGGCGCGCTCGAGGAAGGCCTTGTAGCCGCGGTAGGCCTCGTAGATGTCGGCCTTGTTGGCGACCTCCCACAGGGCGTGCATGGACAGGACGGCAACGCCGGAGTCGATGACGTTCATGCCGTACTTGGCCATGATGTAGGCGATGGTGCCGCCGCCACCAGCGTTGACGCGGCCGAGCTCGCAGGTCTGGAAGTCCACGCCGGCCTCGTCCATGATGTCGCGGACGAGGGCCACATACTCGGCGTCGGCGTCGTTAGAGCCGCCCTTGCCGCGGCTGCCCGTGTACTTGTTAAAGCACAGGCCGCGACCCATGAAGGCGGCGTTCTTGGTCTCGAACTTGCCGGCATAGCCCGGGTCGAAGCCGGCGGACACGTCGGAGGAGAGCATACGGCTGCGGGCGAGCGCGCGGCGCAGAGCCAGCGGGCTGTCCTCGCCGGCGAGCATCATGATCTCGGCGACGGTGTTCTCGAAGAAGCGACTCGTCATGCCGGTGGCACCCACGGAACCGATCTCCTCCTTGTCGACGATGAGCGTGATGCTCGTGCGCTCCACGTTGGTGACGTTGATCTGGGCGAGCATGGAGGGGTAGGCACAGACGCGGTCGTCATGGCCATAGCCCAGAATCATGGAGCGGTCGAGGCCCATGTCGCGGGCGGGGCCGGCGGGCACGACCTCGATCTCGGCGGAGAGGAAGTCCTCCTCCTCGACGTCGTACTGCTCCTTGAGGATATCCAGGAACATCTGCTTGACGGGCTCCTTGGGGGCGTCCTTGTCGTCCTCATCGAACTTGACGGGGCGGCCGCCCACGATCACGTCGAGAATCTCGGCATCGACGGCGTCCTTGGCAGGCTTGGACATCTGCTCGCTCGAGAGGTGGATCAGCAGGTCGGAGATGGTAAAGACCGGATCGTCTGCCTTGTCGCCGATGTTGATGTCGACGGTGGTGCCGTCCTTTTTGCAGATGACGCCCACGAGTGCAAGCGGGGAGGCCACCCAGTGGTAGCTCTTGACGCCGCCGTAGTAGTGCGTGTCGAGGTAGGCCATGTCGCCGGCCTCGAAGGCGGGATTCTGCTTAAGGTCCAGGCGCGGCGAGTCCACGTGAGCACCCAGGATGTTAAAGCCCTGCTCGAGCGGGGCGGTGCCCAGGTTGACGAGCATGAGGTCTTTGCCGTGATTGGCGGCGTACACCTTGTCGCCGGCCTTGAGCGTGCGGCCTGCGGCGATTACGGTCTCCAGGTCGACGTATCCCGCCTCCTCGGCCATCTTGATGCCGGCCTTGACGCACAGGCGCTCGGTCTTGTTCTCACTCAAAAACTGCTTATAGCCGCGGCAAAGCTCCTCGAGCTCCTCGATTTGCTGTGGCGTGTACTTTTTCCATGCGCAGGGACGCTCCATGACGCAGGCTCCTTTCGGATCGATCGTGCTGGTTGATGTACCGTGAGCCATCGTATCACGCGCGGGCTCACGGTGGCGGGGGAGCTTGATGTGAGGTGGCCGCGGGGCGGGGAGCGTGTAAACTGGAGTGAGCAAACCGTGCCCAGCCCAAAGCGAGGTATTCAATATGTCTGACAAGCGCCGCACCTTTGCCGTTATCGACGGCAACTCGCTCATGCATCGCGCCTTCCACGCCGTGCCGCCGACCATGAACGCGCCGGACGGTCGCCCCACCAACGCGATCTTTGGCTTTCTGAACATGTTTCTCAAGATGATCGATGCCTTTAACCCCGACGGCGTCGTCGTGGCGTTTGACAAGGGTAAACCGCGCGTGCGCATGGAGATGCTGCCGCAGTACAAGGCTCAGCGCCCGCCCATGGACCCCGATCTGCATGCGCAGTTCCCTATGATTAAGGAGCTGCTCGCCGCGCTCAACGTGCCGATTCTGCAGTCCGAGGGCTGGGAAGGCGATGACATCCTGGGAACCATGGCGCGCCTGGGTGAAGAGGCCGGCTGCGACATGCTACTGGTGACCGGCGACCGCGACATGTATCAACTCGTGACCGAGCACGTCAACGTGGTCTCGACCCGCAAGGGCCTGTCCGACGTGGCGATCATGACGCCCGAGAGCGTGGACGACCTGTATCACGGCATTACGCCGGCGCTCGTGCCCGATTTTTACGGTCTAAAGGGCGATACGTCCGACAACATCCCCGGTGTACCGGGCATCGGTCCCAAAAAGGCGAGTGCGCTCATTGCGAAGTACGGTAGCCTGGACGAAGTCATCGCGCATGCCGATGAGGTCAAGGGCAAGATGGGCGAGAACCTGCGTGCACACATCGATGACGCACTACTGAGCCGCAAGGTTGCGACAATTCGCACCGATGCGCCCGTCGAGCTCGACTTTGAGGCGACGTCCTTCCCGGCGTTTTCTGCCGATGAGGTTTCCGCGGCGCTGGGTACGCTTGGTATCACCGCCATGCAGAACCGTTTCTTGGCGCTGATCGGCGGCGAGGGCGGGGCTGCTGCCTCCAGTGTGTTTGAGATACCTGCTATGGTTCGCGCAGCCGCCGGCGATGCCGACGCGCTTGGTGCCGTTGCGGCTGAGGTCTCCCGCGCGATTGATGCCGGCGAGTGGGTCGCCGCCGTGGTGGACGACGACAAGGAAGAGGGCGCGCTCTTTGGGCTGACGCGCACGCTGTGGTTGGCGACGTCCAAGGGCCTGTTCGCGCTCGAGGAGGGCGACAGCGGTGCGGCGGCTGAGGTTGAGGGCTTCAACTTCGTCCACGGCGTGATTGCCGGCGTGCTTGCGCGCCTGTTTATGGAGGGCCGCGTGGCGAGCCCGGATATGAAAGCGCTGCTGCATGAGCTTTCGCCCATCGATTCCTCCGAGCCCGAGCTCATGGATCCGCTGGCAGTCGATTCCACGCGCATCTTCGATACCGTGGTTGCCGCCTACCTGTTGGATTCCGACCGCTCCGAGTTTGACGAGGCGTATCTGGCCGATACCTATCTGCAGATGGCGCTGCCTGCGGCGCGCGGTGCAGAGGGTGCCGGTGAGGACGCTCCGGCGCCTGCCGCCCGTACGGCGGCCCTGACGCTGGCGCTCGTGGCGCCTTTGCGCGAGTGCATGGCCCGCGAGAATGCCGCCAACGTGTTCGATGGCATCGAGATGCCGCTCGTTCCGGTGCTTGCCAAGATGGAGCGCGCGGGCATGCTTGTGGACCCCGACCGCTTGCATAGTCTGTCCGAGGGCCTGGCGACTCAGATTGCCGAGGTCGAGCGCAGCATTCGCGACCTGGCGGGTGACGAGACCTTTAACATCGGCAGTCCCATGCAGCTCTCGCATGTGCTGTTTGACGTTATGGGGCTTCCGACCAAGGGCCTCAAAAAGACTAAGCGCGGCTATTATTCGACCAACGCCAAGGTGTTGAGCGACCTCGCCCGCGACCACGAGATCGTGCGTCTGATCTTGGATTGGCGTGAGAAGTCCAAGATCAAGTCCACCTATCTGGACACGCTGGGCCCGCTGCGCCGTGGTGACGGTCGCGTGCACACCACGTACAACCAGACCATCACCGCGACGGGGCGTCTGTCCTCGAGCGACCCGAACCTGCAGAACATCCCGACGCGCTCGGAGCTGGGGCGTACCGTCAAGACGGCGTTTTCGGCAGGCGAGGGAAGCGTCTTTTTGGCGGTGGACTACTCGCAGATCGAGCTGCGTCTGCTGGCGCATCTCTCGGGTGACGAGCACCTGGTGCGCGCCTTTAACGAGGGCGAGGACTTCCACGCCGAGACGGCAGCGCGCGTGTTTGACGTGCCGGTGTCCGAGGTGACTCCCGACCTACGCAGCCGCGCCAAGGCCGTGAACTTTGGCATCGTGTACGGCCAGCAGGCCTACGGTTTGTCGCAGTCGCTGCATATCTCGATGGCCGAGGCGCGCGATATGATCGATCGCTACTACGAGGCCTACCCGGGCGTGCGCACGTTCCTCGACAATGTGGTGGCGCGCGCCAAGCAGACGGGCTATGCCGAGACCATGTATGGCCGCAGACGCCATATTCCCGAGCTCAAGGCCAAAAACCCGCAACTCCGCGGCTTTGGCGAGCGCACGGCCATGAACCATCCCATGCAGGGCACCGCGGCCGACATCATCAAGATCGCCATGGCCCGCGTAAGCCGCCGCCTGGAAGAAGAGGGCTTTGCCGCCCACATGATTCTGCAGGTACACGACGAACTGGACTTTGAGTGCCCCGTCGACGAAGTCGAGCGCCTCACCGCCATGGTCCGCGACGTTATGGAGCACGTAGTAGACCTCCGCGTCCCCCTAATCGCCGAAGCCAGCACCGGCATAACCTGGGCGGACGCGAAGTAAAGGCCCATCCACAACCCCAAAGTAACAAAAGCAGAAGGGGGCTCCTTGCCAACAAGGAGCCCCCTTCATCCAATTAAAATCAGCCAAGTATCTAGACACCCAAGCCGCCATCTCGGCGGCAAGCAAAGTCAACATAGCCATGCCCGGGGCCGGCCGTTTGATTTTTGTAGATTCCGCACGAGCCGAAGGCCACTTAATGTGGCCTTCGTGCGAGCCCAGGACTTGACCGAGCGAAAACCTTGCGCCTGGCCTTCGGCGGCGCGTGCCGGATGGTGGAATTGTGTGCAGCCCGGTTTTCCGTTGACCGACGCCGGGGTCCCCGCCATAATATTTTCGGTTCACGCACGAATCCGCTGCCAGAGACAGCCGGTGCAAACGGGCATTGCCCGCGAGCTTAATGGGATATCCCGCCAGCCGAGGTGGTCGAGTAGATATGTCTTCTCGCCCCCGTCGCTCATGCAGCGCGGGGGCTTTCTTTTTGGACATGCCCCCGTCACGTCCTTGTGGCGGACCGTGCCCGGAAAGAATTCGAGGAGGTGTAATTCATGCCCCAGCAGTACAAAATCGACAAGGTTGCAGAGATCGAGTCCCGTATCGCCGAGAACGCCGGTCTGTTCGTCGTCAACTACAACGGTCTGACGGTTAAGCAGGCTCAGGAGCTGCGTCATCAGCTTCGCGAGTGCGGCGCCGAGATGAAGGTCTACAAGAACAACCTGGTTAAGATCGCTCTCAAGAACCAGGAGCAGCCCGAGATTGACGAGATCCTCGCCGGCCCCGTCGCTTATGTGTTCTACGAGACCGAGCCGGTCGAGGCCGCTAAGGCCCTTAAGGACTTCTCCGCTAAGTCCAAGGGCGTCCTTGAGATCAAGGGCGGTATCTCCGACGGCAAGGCCGTTTCCGCTGATGATGTTAAGGCTATCGCCGAGCTGCCCACCAAGGATCAGCTTCTCGGCCAGATTGCCGGTCTCATCTCCGGTTTCGCTCGCGACATCGCTGTTTGCGTCAACGGCGTTTCCTCTGGTCTCGCTCGTTCGATCCAGCAGGTCTCCGAGCAGAAGGCAGCCTAGTCGCTGTTTTCACCCGCGGCGGCAACGCCGCACCCCTGGCGCATTCGCGCCGTGTTTTAACTGATCTCCGTGCACAGACACGGAAACCGAAAGGACTTAGAAATGGCTAAGCTTACCACCGATGAGATCATCGATGCTCTTAAGGAAATGACCCTTCTCGAGGCTTCCGAGCTCGTCAAGGCTATCGAGGACACCTTCGGCGTTTCCGCCGCTGCTCCTGCCGCTGTTGTCGCCGCTCCCGCTGCTGGCGCTGCTGAGGCCGAGGAGAAGACCGAGTTTGACGTCGTGCTCGAGGGCTTCGGCGACAACAAGATCCAGGTCATCAAGGCCGTCCGTGAGCTCACCAACCTTGGCCTGAAGGAGGCCAAGGAGGTCGTCGAGGGCGCTCCCAAGGCTGTTCTCGAGGGTGCCAAGAAGGAGGACGCCGAGGCTGCCAAGGAGAAGCTCGAGGCTGCTGGCGCTGCTGTCACCCTCAAGTAATCAGGCTTTCTCGCCAGATTTCTTTGCAGACGGGGTTCGCATTGCGAGCCCCGTCTTTTTTGTTTTTCGGTCCCTCGACATCGGTAGCTCAAACTGCCATATTCTGTGATTTGCGTCGTATCGGGTGCCCTGCCGTTGGGCAATAAAATTGCACCATTCGAGCAATAATTTGCGTTGACCTGCTGAAGAATTGTCTCTGCCTTGTAGCGACATATAGTTCCAGCGGTAAGATGCTTGAGTATCGCAATTTGGTCTGCGGCTGTGTGCCGCACGCATGGGGCGCTTTTGCGCCTGCGAAAGGATCTTTGAATAACATGAAGGCAATCATCCCCGCCGCCGGTCTTGGCACGCGTTTTCTGCCTGGCACCAAGTGCACGCCCAAAGAGATGCTGTCGGTGCTCGACAAGCCCGTCATTCAGTACGTCGTCGAGGAGGCGCTCGACCCCGAGGAAGTCGACGACGCCATCGTCGTTACTTCTCCCGGTAAGCCTGAGCTACTGAACTACTTCCTGCCCGATCGCTCGCTCGAGAACCTGCTGCGCGAGCGCGGCAAGAACGCCTATGCCGATGCCGTCGCCCACGCTGGCGGTATGCCGGTCGACTTCCGCTATCAGTACGAGCCCAAGGGCCTCGGCCATGCTATCCGCTCTGCTGCCGACGCCGTGGCAGGGGAGAACTTCCTGGTTCTTCTGGGCGACTACGTTGTGCCTAACCGCGACATCTGCGACAAGATGCTCGCCGTTTCCAAGGAGCACGGTGGCGCTTCGGTTATCGCCGTCACTGCTTGCTCGCCCGAGGAAGTCAGCCGCTACGGCGTTATCGCCGGTGAGCGCGTCGGTTCGCTCGAGGGCGCCGAGGACGTTGCCGATGCAGAGCCGGGCGCTGTCTGGCGTATCGGCGGTCTGGTCGAGAAGCCCGCTCCCGAGGCGGCTCCGTCCAACCTGTACATTGTCGGCCGTTATCTGCTGAGCCCGCTGGTCATGGACCTGCTCGCTGATCAGCAGGCCGGCAAGTGCGGCGAGATTCAGCTCACCGACGCCATGGCCCGCTCGCTCGATCGCGAGGCTATGTACGCTGTCGTTATCGACCCGCTGTCGGGCTACGACACCGGCACCCCGTCTGGCTGGATAGCCACCAACGCCCTCATGGCCGCAAGCGATCCTCGCTTTGCCAGCGCCTTCTGGGACGCCATCGACGAGCGCGGCGGATTGATGCGCAAGTAAGCCTTCGGGCATCGACATTTACGGGCGCGGACCTCGGTTCGCGCCCGTTTTTTATAAGAGCTGCGATTGCCGGCTCTCTGTTCACAGAAAATATATGAACAGATGTTCGATACATATACATCTACCTGCGTGTTTTCTGTCGAAAAACTTTGCTACTCCAAAAACTCAATCGCGTCAAGGCTTTTCTTGCCCAACGGTCGGTACCTGATAAACTATTAGGTTGCGATAACTGGCGAAGCTATGCCTCGCCAACCCACCGAGCATTTCCGTGAAGGAGGAAAAACCTGGTGACCTACGCATACACTGCCACTGAGCGCAAGCGCGTCAGCTTCGGGAAAATCCCGGAGGCCATGGAGCTCCCCAACCTTATCTCTGTTCAAAGGGAATCCTTTGAGCGTTTTAAGGACGAGGGCCTTCGTGAGGCGTTCAAGGAATCCAGCCCCATCCAGAGCCAGAACCATGTTCTCGAGGTTACCTTCGGCGAGCATCAGTTCGGCGACCCTGCGCACACCGTCGAGGAGTGCCGCGAGAAGGACATGACCTATCAGGCCCCGCTCCTGACCGACGTCCGTCTCACCAACAAGGAGACCGGCGAGATCAAGGAGCAGCTCGTCTTTATGGGCGACTTCCCCATGATGACTGATCAGGGCACCTTCATCATCAACGGTACCGAGCGTATCGTCGTCTCGCAGCTCGTCCGTTCCCCGGGTGTGTACTACAGCTCCGAGATGGATTCGGGCAAGCAGATCTACAAGGCCCAGATCATCCCGTCCCGCGGTGCCTGGCTTGAGTTTGAGGTCGACAAGCGCGACCAGCTCATGGTCTCCATCGACCGTAAGCGTAAGCAGAGCGCCACGATGTTCCTGCGCGCCCTTGGCATCGCCGTCACCAACGACGACATCATCGAGCTGCTCGGCAACTCCGATGTGATTAAGCGCACCCTGGAGCGCGACACCGCTCTCACTCGCGAGGACGCCCTTATCGAGATCTACCGTCGCCTGCGCCCGGGCGAGCCTCCCACCGTGGACGCTTCCCGCAGCCTGCTCGAGGGCCTGCTCTTTAACCCGCAGCGCTACGATCTGGCCCGCGTCGGTCGTTACAAGGTCAACAAGAAGCTCAACCTCACCACCGAGGAAGAGGTCACGGTGCTCACCGACGAGGATATCGTCGCTACGCTGCGCTACCTGCTGTCCCTCGCCGCCGGCGAGCAGGGCTTCAAGGTCGACGACATCGACCACTTTGGCAACCGCCGCATCCGCACCGTCGGCGAGCTCGTCGCCAACCAGTTCCGTATCGGCATGAGCCGTATGGAGCGCGTCGTCCGTGAGCGCATGAGCTCCCAGGACATCGACGAGATCACCCCGCAGTCGCTCATCAACATCCGCCCGATCGTGGCCTCCATCAAGGAGTTCTTCGGTTCCTCGCAGCTCTCGCAGTTCATGGACCAGGCGAACCCCCTGACCGGTCTGACCCACAAGCGCCGTCTGTCCGCACTCGGCCCTGGCGGTCTTGCCGGCCACAAGTCGGGCTCCAGCCGCCGCACCAACGTGCCGACGGCCGTCCGCGACGTTCACAACTCGCACTACAGCCGCATGTGCCCGATCGAGACCCCCGAAGGCCCCAACATCGGCCTGATCGGCTCGCTCGCCCTCTACGCCCGCGTCAACGAGTACGGCTTCATCGAGGCTCCGTTCCGCCGCGTCGAGAACGGCGTTGCCACCGACCAGATCGACTGGATGACCGCTGACGAGGAAGAGAAGCACGTCATTGCGCCGGCCAACACGCCGCTCGATTCCAAGACCAACGAGTTCATCACGACCGATGCCGAGGGCAAGCTTGTCCGCCCGCACACCGTGATCGCCCGTACCCGAGACTTCGACGGCTCCTTCGGCGCTCCCGCCGACGTGCCTGTCGAGGACGTCGACTACATGGACGTCTCGCCGCGTCAGATGCTCTCCGTCGCAGCCACGCTGATTCCGTTCCTCGAGCACGACGACGCCAAGCGTACGCTGATGGGCGCTAACATGCAGCGTCAGGCCGTGCCGCTGGTTCACCCTGCCGCTCCCTATGTCGGTACCGGCATGGAGCGTCGCGCCGCCCTGGACTCCGGCGAGGTCACCCTGGCCAAGAATGCCGGCGAGGTCATCTTTGCCGACGCCGCCAAGATCATCGTCAAGCATGCCGGCGGCATGGACGAGTATCACCTGGCCAAGTACCAGCGCTCCAACCAGTCCACCTGCATCAACCACCGTCCGCTCGTGCGTGTCGGTGACACCGTTGAGCAGGGCGAGCCCCTGGCTGACGGTCCTTCGACCGATCATGGCGAGCTCGCACTGGGTCAGAACCTCACCGTGGCATACATGCCGTGGGAAGGCTTCAACTACGAGGACGGTATCGTCGTGTCCGAGCGCCTGGTGGCCGAGGATCTGCTGACGACCATCAACATCACCCGTCACGAGATCGATGCCCGCGACACCAAGCTCGGCCCCGAGGAGATCACCCGCGAGATCCCGAACCTCTCCGAGGATATGCTTGCCAACCTCGACGAGGACGGCATTATCCGCATCGGCGCCGAGGTCGGCCCTGGCGACATCCTGGTCGGCAAGGTCACGCCTAAGGGCGAGAGCGCTCTGACCGCCGAGGAGCGCCTGCTGCGCGCCATCTTCGGTGCCAAGGCCCACGACGTCCGCGACACCTCCCTTAAGATGCCTCACGGCGCTTACGGCCGCGTCATCGACGTTGTCCGCTTTAGCCGCGAGAACGGCGACGACCTGGCCCCCGGCGTCAACGAGCAGGTGCGCGTCTACGTCGCCCAGCGCCGTAAGATCCAGCAAGGCGATAAGATCGCCGGCCGCCACGGCAACAAGGGTGTTATTTGTAACGTTCTGCCGGTCGAGGACATGCCCTACATGGCTGACGGTACCCCGATCGACGTTATCCTCAACCCGCTGGGCGTTCCTTCGCGTATGAACGTCGGCCAGCTGCTCGAGTGCCACCTTGGCTGGGCTGCTGCCTGCGGTTGGGATACCGAGCAGGCCGACTCCGACAAGTACGTCCCCGGTCCGTTCTTCACCGCGACGCCCGTCTTCGACGGCGCCAAGGAGGACGAGATCGCCGAGGTCATTCGTCGTGCCAACAAGAACATGCTCAACAAGGCCACCGCTGCCTTTGGCGATCACATGCGCCCCGAGTTCGTCACCCAGCTTGACGAGCGCGGCAAGACCCGTCTGTTCGACGGCCGCACCGGCGAGGAGTTCCGCGAGCCCATTACCGTGGGTACGTCCTACATCCTCAAGCTCGGCCACATGGTCGACGACAAGATCCACGCCCGTTCGACCGGCCCTTACAGCCTGGTTACCCAGCAGCCGCTGGGCGGCAAGGCTCAGTTCGGCGGCCAGCGCTTCGGCGAGATGGAAGTCTGGGCCCTGGAGGCTTACGGCGCGGCTTACACCCTGCAGGAGATCCTGACCGTGAAGTCCGACGATACCGTGGGCCGCGTCAAGACCTACGAGTCCATCGTCAAGGGCGAGAACGTTCCTGTCCCGGGTATCCCCGAGTCCTTCAAGGTTCTCGTCAAGGAGATCCGCTCCCTCGCACTGGACATCGAGCCCATGCACGATGCCGACGAGGACGCCTCCGCCCCTGTGACCGCCGAGGAGACCTCTGCTCTCGACGACCTGGCTGCGCTCGCCGGCGTTGACGCCGACGTCGAGGCCCAGGATGCCGAGACCGCCGAGGCACCCGAGGCTGTCGCCGCCACGACCACTGATAAGGAGTAGTTGACTGTGGCAGATTTCGAAGCTACTGATTTTGACTCGGTAAAGATCTCCCTTGCCTCCGCCGACCAGATCCGTTCCTGGTCGCACGGTGAGGTCAAGAAGCCGGAGACCATCAATTACCGTACCCTCAAGCCCGAGAAGGACGGCCTGTTCTGCGAGAAGATCTTCGGTCCCGCCAAGGACTGGGAGTGCTCCTGCGGCAAGTACAAGGGCATCCGCTTTAAGGGCATCGTCTGCGAGCGCTGCGGCGTCGAGGTCACCTCGGCCAAGGTGCGTCGCGACCGCATGGGCCACATCGAGCTTGCCGCTCCCGTGTCCCACATCTGGTACTTCAAGAGCCCCACGAGCTTCCCGATGAGCCGTATGCTCGACATCAAGTCCAAGGACCTCGAGAAGGTTCTGTACTTTGCCAGCTACATCATCACCGAGGTCGACTATGAGGCCCGCGAGGCCGACGCCGACGACCTGCGCGAGGAGCTCGCCGCCGATCTGGAAGAGATCGATGCCGAGTGCGCCCGCCAGATCGAGTCCCTCAAGGAGCAGGGCAACCCCGAGAACTTCGACGAGTTCTCCGACGAGGAGCCGCTGACCCCCGAGGAGATCGCCTCTGGCATCGTCGACATCGAGGAAGAGTGCAAGGACGAGAAGCAGCTCCGCACGGACGCCTTCAACGCCTTCATGAAGCTCAGCGAGCGCGATCTCATTTCCGATGAGCCGCTGTTCCGCGAGATGACCCGCTACTACTCCATGTACTTCAAGGGTGGCATGGGTGCCGAGGCCGTCCGCGACCTGCTCGCTGCCATCGACCTCCCCTCCGAGGCCGAGAAGCTCAAGGCCATCATCGCCGACGAGGACTCCCAGAAGCAGAAGCGCGAGAAGGCCGTTAAGCGCCTCGAGGTCGTTGACGCCTTCCTGAAGGGCGGTAACAGCCCCGCGAATATGATTCTGGACGTCATTCCGGTCATTCCGCCCGATCTGCGCCCGATGGTCCAGCTCGACGGTGGCCGCTTCGCCGCGTCCGACCTCAACGACCTGTACCGTTGCGTGATCAACCGTAACAACCGACTCAAGCGCCTGCTCGACCTGGACGCCCCCGCGATCATCGTGAACAACGAGAAGCGCATGCTCCAGGAGTCCGTGGACGCCCTGTTCGACAACGGCCGTCGTGGTCGCCCGGTCTCTGGCCGTGGCGGTCGCCCGCTCAAGTCGCTCGCCGAGGCCCTCAAGGGCAAGCAGGGTCGTTTCCGTCAGAACCTGCTGGGTAAGCGTGTCGACTACTCCGGCCGTTCGGTAATCGTTACCGACCCCAAGCTGCTGCTGCACCAGTGCGGTCTGCCCAAGACCATGGCGCTGGAGCTCTTCAAGCCCTTCGTCATGAAGCGCCTGGTCGAGCTTGGCAAGGTCGAGAACATCAAGGGCGCCAAGCGCGCTATCGACCGCGGTGCCACCTTTGTGTGGGATATCCTCGAAGAGGTCATCGACGGCCGCGTCGTGCTGCTCAACCGTGCACCGACCCTGCACCGTCTGTCCATCCAGGCCTTTGAGCCGGTGCTGGTCGAGGGCAAGGCTATCCACCTGCATCCGCTGGTCTGCTCGCCCTTCAACGCCGACTTCGACGGCGACCAGATGTCTGTCCACGTGCCGCTGTCCAGCCAGGCTCAGGCCGAGGCTCGCGTGCTTATGCTCTCTGCGAATAACCTGCGCTCGCCGGCATCCGGCAAGCCGGTCAACATCCCCTCGCAGGACATGATCATCGGTGTGTACTACCTCACCCAGGTTCGCGAGGGTCTGCCGGGCGAGAACCACGTGTTCTCGAGCTTCGACGACGCGCTGCACGCCTATGACTGCCGCTCCGAGGTCGACATGCAGGCCAAGATCCAGGTCCGCGTGTCCGCTGCCGATGCCAACGTCATCAACGAGGACGGCACCCGTATCTTCCGCGTCAAGAACGGCAAGAACGAGTTTGTCGACTACGACGTCACCGGCAACAAGACCGCGCGCTTCGAGACCTCTATCGGCCGCATCATCTTCAACCGCCAGTGCCTGCCCGAAGACTATGAGTTCATGAACTACAAGATGGTCAAGGGCGACGTGGCCAAGCTGGTTGCGGACTGCTGCGATCGTTACCCCGAGGCCAAGGTCGGCCCGATCCTCGACGCCATCAAGTACTCCGGCTTCCACTACGCTACCCGCGCCGGCCTCACCATCTCGGTGTGGGACGCTCTCATCCCTGCCGAGAAGCAGGAGCTGCTCGATCGCGCCCAGGCCAACGTCGACCAGATCAACGAGTACTTCGAGGAGGGCTTCATCAACGAGACGGAGCGCCACATCGAAGTCGTTAACGAGTGGACCGCTTGTACCGATAAGGTCGCAGCGCTCATGCTCGACATGTTCGACGAGGAGAACCCGCTGTACATGATGGCCGACTCCGGCGCCCGTGGTTCTAAGACCCAGCTGCGTCAGCTCGGCGGCATGCGTGGCCTGATGGCAGACATGTCCGGCGAGACGATCGACCTTCCCATTAAGGCGAACTTCCGCGAGGGTCTGCTGCCGCTCGAGTACTTCATTTCGACCTACGGCGCCCGTAAGGGCCTGGTCGATACCGCATCCCACACCTCGGACTCTGGTTATCTGACCCGTCGTCTGGTCGATGTGGCCCAGGACGTCATCGTCCGCGAGGAGGACTGCGGTACGCACGAGGGCGTCACCTACAACCTCATCATCCCCGGCACCACCGACCTCAACACCGACCTCGTCGGCCGTTGCTTCATTGAGGACGTCGTGGCCCCCGATGGCACCGTGCTCTTTGAGCAGGACGGCTACATCGAGAAGGTCGCCGACATCCAGAAGATGGTCGATGCCGGCCTTAAGAAGGTCAAGCTTCGCGCGCTGCTCACCTGCCGCTCCAAGTACGGCGTGTGCCAGAAGTGCTACGGCTGGGATCTTTCCACCCGTCGTCCGGTCGCCATCGGTACCGCGGTCGGCATTATTGCCGCCCAGTCCATCGGCGAGCCCGGTACGCAGCTTACGATGCGTACCATTCACTCCGGCGGCGTCGCTGGCGTCGACGATATTACGCAGGGTCTGCCTACGGTCAGCCGTATGTTCGATATCGTCGGCAACGTCAACGAGAAGATTCTGGGTCGCGAGGCCGAGCTGGCTCCGTACTCCGGTCACCTCTCGATTAAGCCCGAGAAGTCCGAGTACGTGCTGACGCTCACCGACTCCGAGGATCACACCCGTGTCCTCGACGAGCGTCGCGTTCCCGCTTCGGTGCGCTTTATGCCCGAGATCGAGGACGGCTGCGAGGTTCGCGCCGGCGACCAGATCACCAAGGGCTTCGTCAACTTCCGCAACCTGCGCAAGCTGACCGACATCGAGTCGACGATGCACACCTTCGTCGAGAGCGTTAAGGACGTCTACACCAGCCAGGGCGTCGACCTGAACGACAAGCACATCGAGGTGCTCGCACGTCAGATGCTGCGTCGCGTTCAGATCACCAACCCCGGTGACTCCAAGTACCTGCTTGGTCAGTACGTCGACCGCTACGAGTTCGCCGACGAGGTCGAGCGCGTTGCCCGTCTGGGCGGTCAGGCTCCTGTGGCCGAGCCCGTCATCCTGGGTACGCTCAAGGTCGCGTCCAACATCGACTCCTGGCTGTCGAGCGCTTCGTTCATCCGTACCGCCGGCGTCCTTACCGAGGCTGCCATCGAGGGCAAGGTCGACCACCTGCTCGACCTTAAGTCCAACGTCATCGTCGGTAAGAAGATCCCGGCTGGTACCGGCCTCAAGCCGTACGCCAACGCCAAGCTGACGTATCGCACGGCCGACGGCTACATGGACATCGACGGCCCGGCTTCGCCCAACGCCAAGTCGCTGCCCGAGTGGGCTCCTGTGGAGCTCAAGGACCTGGACGAGCAGCTCCCACAGCAGCTCGACTGGGCCGGCTACGACGAGTTCGGTGGTGCTGACGGTTCGTTCACCCGCAACGGCCACACCATCTCCGCCGAGAAGGCTCGCCTGTACCTGTTCGACGACCTGGGCGTGTCGCAGCGCTGGACCAACAAGTTCAGCGAGGTCGGCATCGAGACGGTCGGCGACCTGGTCGGCAAGTCCGAGGAGGATCTGCTGCGCATTGATGGTATCGGTGCCAAGGCGATCGAGGAGCTCCGTGATGGCCTCGAGGCCCACGACCTGCTCTACATCCTCGAGAACAACGACGACGTTGCCGACGAGGAAGACCTCTCGCAGCTGCTGCAGATGGTCTTTAGCCCCGACGGTCCGGACGACATCCTGCTGGGCACCTCCGCCGCGCCGACGCATCACGCCGACGCCGACGAGGAGCTCCTGGGTGCTCCGATCGACGACAAGAAGGCTCCCGCCAACGGTGCCATCAACGAGGACATGGCTTCCCTCGACGAGCTGCTCAACCAGCTCGTGGACACCGACGACGCCGAAGAGGCCAAGGACAACGACGAGGAGTAACTAGTTCCGCCGTTCTAACGAACGGCGGCGACCTCCGTCGCTGCGCGGCCCCCAGAGCTACAATCTGTCATTCAAAAGGCAGGGCATGACCAAAAGGGCAATGCCCTGCCTTTTTCATGCCACCTTGTACGCTCTGGGGGCCGCTCGCTTGCGTATGCTCAACCTGTTGCGTTCCATTGATCCCTTGGGGACGGAGGAAAACGGGTCATTTTGAGGTGTGATTCGGAAGTATGCGGCAAAATCCTGATGGGTTGACCACACCGCATATGCTCAAGCGCTCTACCTGCGGGTTTGTTATCGCAAAACCCCTGTGCGCTCAGCAAGTCCAAAATTTGCCGCATACTTCCGAAAACGCCGCCGATCTACAGGTAATAGGTGAGTGCGGACAAGCGCTGGAGTGCGACGTTTCCCCAGATAAAATCGACCAAAATAAACCTGTCCCTATTTGGAAGGGAACGTTGTCCCGACAAGCACGTCGGATTCCCGGTCCGGGCGGCCCGCTGTTTAAGTTTGTCGCGAGTTCCGCACGCAAAGGAAAGCACTTAATGTGCTTTCCGTCTTGCGCAGG
>ERZ827150.2969-NODE-2969-length-17255-cov-53.685581_pt1 | contig 17255 bp, 18 predicted proteins | sample MGYA00519779_ERZ827150 | MGnify/ENA primary metagenome ERZ827150 (study PRJEB31778, sample SAMEA3449267) | human gut metagenome | biome: human gut; feature: human-associated habitat; material: faeces | place: United Kingdom | collected 2010/2012 ...
TGTTGCAACGCAAATTCCTTGCAAAAATCATCGGCCATACAATAAATTTCCGTAAATCTGTATTAGGAATATATCTCTTTGAAATCAAGAGAGTTAGGAGAATTACCTCGTTTTGGGGTAATGAGTTGGCAACCGTCCTAATTGCCGTGGTCTGCATCGCTTTGCTTATTTGGGTAACTCTTTATGACCGCAAAAATATAAAACTAAATTGAGAAAACATTCCACTTGCATATAATTTATTAAAAAGGAATAAGTATCAAGAGGATATTTTGTCTTTATTGCCACTCTTATTTTATACCTTTGCAAAAAGAATATTTTTATGGAAAGCATTATCAGAAAGATAAGAACGTATTATCCGGTTTCGGATGAAGCATTAGAGGCATTGGTATGCCTTTTTAAGCGATGCGTATTTCCGGCAAAAACAATTATTATCCATGCCGGGAAACTGGATAGAAAGGTTTATTTCATTGAAAAAGGCATTACACGCTCTTATGTTTTGCACGGTGGAACACAAATAACGACATGGTTCTCTAAGGAAGGTGATGCCGCCTGTGGCTCATGGGATTTATACCGCCACAAAGCTGGCTTTGAATATGTGGAAACTTTAGAAGAAACTACAGCTTATTCCATATCAGTAGAACAATTGGATAAGTTGTATCGGTCGTACATGGACCTTGCAAACTGGATGCGGGTGTTGCAGCAAGAAAACTTCCTTCGCCTACAAGATATTCACATCCAGCGTTTGAACTGGTCTGCCCAAGAACGTTATGAATATTTGACCAAAGAATGTCCCGAACTCTTTCAAAGAGTGAAGTTGGGATATATAGCTTCGTTTCTGGGCATTACACAACAATCATTGAGCCGTATCAGAGCTAATAGGCGTTTTTTAACGTAGGGTAAACGAGAAATGATTTCTTGTTCCTATTTTTGCCTAATTAAATGACATGCAAAGATTATGGATAAACAAAAGCAGGAACATCAATGGCTGGAATGGGCAAAAGAGCTTCAGTTCATTGCGCAAGCGGGATTGACTTATACAAAAGACCCATTTGACAAGGAACGTTTTGAGCGTGTCCGGGAAATCGCAGCCGAGATAATGAGTTTACAGGGCAGGCTGCCTTTGGAACAAGTGAAAGATTTGTTTTGCAATGAAACAGGATTTCAGACCCCAAAACTCGATACCCGTGCGGCGATTTTCAAGGATAATAAGATTCTGTTGGTAAAGGAAAAAAATGGCACTTGGTCTATGCCGGGCGGATGGGTAGATGTCATGCAGACCATCCGGTCAAATACCGTCAAGGAAGTACGGGAGGAAGCTGGGTTGGATGTAGAAGCCATTCGCATCATCGCCTTGCAAGACCGGAACAAACGCAACCAACCTCCATACGCTTACAACGTGTGCAAGGTATTTGTACTCTGCAAGGTGTTGGGTGGGAACTTTGAACCGAATATGGAAACCGTGGAGAGCGGTTATTTCGGGATAGATGAACTACCGGTATTGGCTGAAGAAAAGAATAACAAGGAGCAAATAGCAATGTGCTTTTCAGCTTACCGGGATGAAAATTGGCAGGTAGAATTTGATTAAACGAAAGGGCTGATAAAATGAAAACGGAATACGAGAAATGTTTGGCGGGCGAACCTTTTATTGGAAGTAAAGACCCGAAAATAATGGAAATGATTTTGCGCACAAGGCGGCTGTTGGCACAATTCAATGCTGCGGATTACGCCGACACGGAGCGTAAGCAAGCTCTGTTGCGTGAGATGTTCGGGCGCATGGGAAAAGGAGTGCATGTGGATATTGATTTCCATTGTGAATACGGGAAACATATTTTCATAGGCGACAAAGTGATTATCAACATGAATTGTACTTTCGTGGACAACAACCGCATTGATATTGGCAGCAATGTGTTGATTGCTCCCAATGTGCAGATATATACAGCCACCCATTCCACGAAAGTAAACGAACGCATGGTGCAGGATTGGTCTGAAGGCGAAGAAATATGCCGCACATACGCTCTGCCCGTCAGAGTAGAGGACGGTGTATGGATTGGCGGAGGTTCCGTCCTGTTGCCGGGAGTCACTATCGGCAGGAACAGTGTCATCGGAGCAGGCAGTGTAGTGACCCGTTCTATTCCTGAAAATTGTGTTGCGGTAGGAAACCCTTGCCGAGTGATAAAGCATTTGCAAGAGATGGTATAGAATAAGGGGAAGAAGAGTATGGCAAAAGCTATATTTTTAGATATTGACGGGACTTTATTGAGTTTTGAAACGCACAGCGTTCCTTGTTCTACAATCAAAGTATTAAAAGAAGCCGGTAGCTTAGGTTATAAAATTATAATAGCTACTGGACGTGCTTCAAAGAATATTCAAGAAATAGCAGAAGTCCCTTACGATGCTGTCATCGCCCTGAATGGGTCAGAATGTGTATTAAGGTAATGATTAGGAAACCGTTCTTTTGCTTTAATCTGCTTTAAGACGGTTTTCAACTGTCTGCCCAACTTCTGCATTTTTCCTCTAACTCCCTAATTATCAAATTCTGTTGCGTTAATCTGCTGCAATTCGGCGGATATTCCAGAGATTTTCCGTAATTTTAGACTCTGAGAACATAGCGGTAATCGTTTAAATGTTATAATTGAGTACTATAAATTTAATACTTTTATCGCTATGTTTCTAATTTTCAATGAGATATTTATTTACTTATATCGAATTCACGTTATTATTATGTAAACCTGCAGAAGGGATTGGGTACGGCTGACCGTTCCATCCATGTCTTCTACCGGAAGGACGACGGTCGTACGTTCGTCTTTGAGACGATGGAAGGTGGCTTACGCTTGCGTCCGTTGTTGTTTACGGACGGATATTTCCTTTCGTTGGTCAATTTTACGGAGTATGAACTTCTTCGTCCCTACTTGTCGGAACAGGAATTTGCCGAACTGTCGTTGCGGACGGAGGAAGACAATCTTTGTCTCATCCGTTGTCGTTTCAAAAAATAAGTTGTGACCGTTCGGGCCATCGGACAATAAAATAAACGGACTTACCTGGAAGGTGCATTCAGACACCTCGGGTAAGTCCGTCTTTTTTCTGTCCGCAGGAAGGACGGATGCCTCAATACTCCACCTTGTCGGCCTTGTCTTCCCATGCCTGGAAAGCGGCTTTGGCTTCTTCGGGAAGCATTTCTTCCATCACTTTCTTGCGGTCTTTCCGCTCCAAAGCCAGTTCGTCGTAGATGAACGAGTCGTCGAAGCCGATGCGGGCGGCGTCGGCCTTGTTGTTGCCGTAATAGATTTTGTCCAAATGCGCCCAGTAGATGGCTCCCAGACACATGGGGCAGGGCTCACACGAAGTATAGATTTCGCATCCGCTAAGGTCGAACGTGTCCAGCTTCTGGCAGGCGGCACGGATGGCACTTACTTCGGCATGTGCCGTAGGGTCGTGGTTGGCCGTCACGCGGTTCACGCCCGTGGCCACTATCTCGCCGTCTTTCACGATGACGGCTCCGAACGGCCCTCCGCCGTTCTTCACATTTTCGATGGAAAGCTCGATGGCTTTCCGCATGAAGTCTTCTTTTTTCATCAGCAGGTTTTCTGTTATTCAGGTTAATGTATGTCGTTATTGGGGGTAAAGATAGACTTTATTATCGGGACTGCCAAATGTGGCGGAAATAATGTGTGGCCGGCCGAGGTGTGGGAAGCCGTAATTGAGGTAGATTTCTCTGTAAAACGGGTCATGGCGTTGTGGGCGGAAAGCGCTACTTTTGTCGTGTATCTATAAACGAAAAAGCGAAGTGATATGAAACAACTGTTATTTGCATTCACCCTGCTCTGCGGCATGAGCCTCGCGGCCTGTGCTCAAAGCAAAAACAATCGGACAATGAAAGAATCTTCCAACGTGTTGGTTGCCTATTTTTCGGCAACTGGAACTACTGCCCGTGCGGCTCAGACGCTGGCACGGGTGACGGGTGGCGAGCTCTTTGCCATCATTCCCCAAGAGGCTTATACGGGTGCCGACCTCGACTGGCACGACAAGCAGTCGAGGAGTTCGGTCGAGATGAATGACCCGAAGGCGCGCCCCGCCCTGAAGGGGAAGAAGGAGGGCATGGACGGATACGACGTCGTGTTCATCGGTTATCCCATCTGGTGGGATGCGGCTCCGCGCATCATCAACACCTTTATCGAGAGCCACGGCTTGAAAGGAAAGAGGCTGATTCCCTTTGCCACGTCGGGCGGAAGCAGCATTGCGCAGAGCGTGAAGGCCCTGCGGAAGCAATATCCAGACCTGAAGTGGGAGGACGGTCGCCTGCTCAATCGGGCAGGAGAGGCCGATGTGCGTCGCTGGACGGAGCAGTTGGGGCTTTGATGCTCGCAGACGTCCTGTTGGGAAAACGGGCTTTGTGCTTGACAAGTGGAGGGGAAAAGCGCCTTTGCGCTTACTCCTCCTTTTTTCGTTCGGGCGGAAATAGCGGAAACAGAGGAGTAGAAACCGTGTTTTTCGGGGCAGGAAGTAGACGTTTTGCGCGGACATTGTATGTTTTCGGCCGTCAGGTTGTGGGTTCCGTAGCGGAAGATGGTATGAAATGGAAGAGAAAAAAGGATGTTTTTTCCTCCGAAAAGCATTGTTTTCCTCTGGCGAAAGCATTGTTTTGTCCTCGATGAGGCTTTGCGGCCGCCCGTTCGGGGCTTTTTTCTGCTGGTTGAAATGTAAGGATTTCGATAACTTGCTGTGCGAGAATGGATAAGCCCTTTCGCGCTTCGTCCGTTGGGAGCGGCCTCTCCTTCGGGCCGAAACAGGCGATTCTCAGGCCGTTTGTCCGACAAAGTGTCAAAATGTCAAGCCTTCCGTCGGTCGGAGTTCGGAGGGCGTCGCAGGCCTTTGGGGCGGAGTGGTTGCGGGGCGGCAAATGTTTTTCTTCTCTAAAACAGCGCTTTTCTCCACTTTTTTTGTAATTTTGCAGCCTTAAAACAGGAGGTGTGGCCCCAAGCGTCCGAAGCGGGCGTGGCCGAAGGCTTCCGACAAGCAACGTTCAAAGTAAAAACAAGAATAAAACCATGGGTAAATTTGCCGAACATTCAAAGTTTAATCTATCGGAAATCAACAAGGAAGTGTTGAAGAAATGGGACGAAAACCAGGTTTTCGCCAAGAGTATGACAGAACGTGAAGGATGTCCTTCCTTCGTATTCTTCGAAGGACCTCCCTCGGCCAACGGTATGCCGGGCATTCACCACGTCATGGCTCGTACCATCAAGGACATCTTCTGCCGCTACAAGACGATGAAGGGCTTCCAGGTGAAGCGCAAGGCCGGATGGGACACGCACGGACTCCCTGTGGAGCTGGGCGTGGAGAAGGCACTGGGCATCACGAAGGAAGACATCGGCAAGACCATCTCCGTGGCCGACTACAACGCCGCCTGCCGCAAGGACGTGATGAAGTTCACGAAGGAGTGGGAGGACCTGACGCACAAGATGGGCTACTGGGTGGACATGAAAGACCCTTACATCACCTACGATAACCGCTACATCGAGACCCTCTGGTGGCTGCTGAAGCAGCTCTACAAGAAGGGCCTGCTCTATAAAGGCTATACCATCCAGCCCTATTCGCCCGCCGCAGGTACGGGACTGAGCTCGCACGAGCTGAACCAGCCCGGCTGCTACCGCGATGTGAAGGACCTGACGGTGGTAGGCCAGTTCAAGATGAAGAACCCGAAGCCCGAAATGGCAGCGTGGGGTACGCCTTACTTCATCGCCTGGACCACCACGCCTTGGACCTTGCCCAGCAACACGGCCCTTTGCGTCGGCCCGAAGATTGACTACGTGGCCGTGCAGACCTACAACGGCTATACGGGCGAGAAGATGACCGTCGTGCTGGCCAAGCCGTTGCTCTACACCCACTTCAACAAGAAGGCCGAAGGCATTGCATTAGAGGATTATAAGCCCGGCGACAAGCTGATTCCTTTCAAGGTGGTAGGCGAATACAAGGGTACGGACCTTGTAGGTATGGAGTACGAACAGCTCATCCCCTGGGTGAAGCCCACCGAGCTGGACAACGAAGGCAACTGGCAGGAAGCATCGGCCAAGGCTTTCCGCGTCATCCCCGGCGACTATGTGACGACCGAGGACGGTACGGGTATCGTACACATCGCCCCGACCTTCGGTGCCGACGATGCCAACGTGGCACGTGCGGCCGGCATCCCCTCGCTGTTCATGATCAACAAGCGTGGCGAAACCCGCCCCATGGTGGACCTCACGGGTAAGTTCTACCTGTTGGACGAGCTGGACGAGAAGTTCGTGGCCCAGTGCGTCGATACCGAAGCCTACAAGGAATACCAGGGCCGCTGGGTGAAGAATGCCTACGACCCGCAGTTCACCGTGGATGGCAAGTACGACGAGAAGGCCGCCCAGGCAGCCGAGTCGCTCGACTTCTACATCTGCATGATGATGAAAGCCGCCAACCAGGCCTTCAAGATAGAGAAGCATGTGCACAACTATCCCCACTGCTGGCGCACGGACAAGCCGGTGCTCTACTATCCGCTGGACAGCTGGTTCATCCGCAGCACCGCCTGCAAGGAGCGCATGATGGAGCTGAACAAGACCATCAACTGGAAGCCCGAGTCAACGGGTACGGGACGCTTCGGCAAGTGGCTCGAGAACCTGAACGACTGGAACCTGAGCCGTTCGCGCTACTGGGGTACGCCGCTGCCCATCTGGCGCACCGAGGACGGCACGGAAGAGAAGTGCATCGAGTCTGTAGAAGAACTCTACAACGAAATAGAGAAGTCCGTGGCCGCCGGCCTCATGACGGGCAACCCCTATAAGGAAAAAGGCTTCGTGCCGGGTGAATATACGAAGGAGAACTATGACAAGATAGACCTGCACCGCCCCTACGTGGACGACATCATCCTCGTTTCGAAGGACGGCAAGCCCATGAAGCGCGAGACCGACCTGATTGACGTTTGGTTCGACTCCGGCTCCATGCCCTATGCGCAGATACACTATCCGTTCGAGAACAAGGAGCTGCTGGACAGCCATCAGGTATATCCCGCCGACTTCATCGCCGAAGGCGTTGACCAGACGCGCGGCTGGTTCTTCACGCTCCATGCCATCGCCACGATGGTGTTCGACAGCGTTTCCTACAAGGCTGTCATCTCCAACGGTCTGGTGCTCGACAAGAACGGCAACAAGATGTCCAAGCGACTGGGCAATGCCGTCGATCCCTTCTCGACCATCGAGAAATACGGTTCCGACCCCTTGCGCTGGTACATGATTACCAACTCTTCGCCGTGGGACAATCTGAAGTTCGACGTCGAAGGTGTGGAGGAAGTGCGCCGCAAGTTCTTCGGTACCTTATATAATACGTATTCTTTCTTCGCCCTCTATGCCAACGTTGACGGCTTCGAATACAAGGAAGCCGACGTGCCCATGGAGAAACGTCCCGAGATAGACCGCTGGATTCTGTCCCTGCTCAATACGCTGGTGAAGAATGTGGATACCTGCTACAACGACTACGAGCCTACCAAGGCCGGCCGTCTGATTTCCGACTTCGTCAACGACAACCTGTCCAACTGGTATGTGCGTCTCAACCGCAAACGCTTCTGGGGCGGCGGTATGACCGAAGACAAGCTTTCGGCTTATCAGACCCTCTATACCTGTCTTGAAACGGTGGCCAAGCTGATGGCACCCATCGCGCCGTTCTATGCCGACATGCTCTATAGCGACCTGATTGCCGTGACCGGCCGCGACCAGGTGGTTTCCGTCCACCTCGCCCAGTTCCCCGTCTGCGACGAGACACTGGTCAACACCGAACTTGAAGCCCGCATGCAGGTGGCCCAGGACATCACGTCCATGGTACTGGCCCTGCGCCGCAAGGTGAACATCAAGGTGCGCCAGCCACTGCAGTGCATCATGATTCCTGTGGTGGACGAAGAACAGCGTGCCCACATCGAAGCCGTGAAGACGCTCATCATGAACGAGGTGAACGTGAAGGAAATCAAGTTTGTCGACGGAGCCGCCGGCGTACTGGTGAAGCGCGTGAAGTGCGACTTCAAGAAGCTGGGCCCGAAGTTCGGCAAGCAGATGAAGGCCGTGGCCGCCGCTGTAGCAGGAATGTCACAGGAAGCCATTGCCGAGTTGGAGAAGAACGGCCGCTACACCTTCCATCTGGACGGTGCGGAAGCTGTCGTCGAGGCCTCCGATGTCGAGATTTTCAGCGAAGACATCCCCGGCTGGCTGGTGGCCAACGAAGGCCGACTGACTGTGGCACTGGAAGTTACCGTCACCGAGGAACTGCGTCGCGAAGGTGTGGCCCGCGAACTGGTGAACCGCATTCAGAACATCCGCAAGTCCAGTGGCTTTGAGATAACGGACAAAATAAATGTCACATTGTCTAAAAATACACAGACAGATGATGCGGTGAATGAATATAAAGACTATATTTGCAACCAGGTTCTGGCAACCTCGCTCACGTTGGCCGATGAAGTGAAGGACGGCACCGAGCTGAACTTCGACGACTTCTCGCTCTTCGTGAAGGTTGAGAAGAACTGAGAGAGAATGGAAAAGATAATTTAATACCGAACAAACTAAACGCATTTACAATTATGGCAGAAAAGACAAGATACTCGGATGCAGAATTGGAAGAATTTCGCGCCATTATTTTGGAGAAGCTGGAGTTGGCGCAACGCGACTATGAATTGCTGAAAGCCAGCCTGACCGGTGCCGACGGCAATGATACCGACGATACCTCTCCTACGTATAAGGTATTGGAAGAAGGTGCCAACACCTTGTCGAAGGAAGAAACGACCCGCCTGGCCCAGCGTCAGCTGAAGTTCATCCAGGGACTTCAGGCTGCTTTGGTGCGCATTGAGAACAAAACGTACGGCATTTGCCGCGAGACCGGCAAGCTGATTCCGAAGGAACGCCTGCGTGCCGTGCCTCATGCTACCCTGAGCATCGAGGCCAAGAACAGTGGCAAGAAGTAATAGGGAACAGAGCAGGCTATGGGCTGTGCAGGGGCAATCGTCTCTGTACGTCCGTAGCTTGCGTTTTTTTATAATCGGTAGAGATTGGAATGAAGAACTTTTGGACCAAGGGACGGATAGCCCTGCTTGTAATATTTTCGGTACTGATTGTCGACCAGCTGATTAAGGTGGCCGTGAAGACGGGCATGTACTGGCACGACAGTGTCAATGCCATTGGCTGGTTGTACGACAAACTGGGTATCCATGCCGAACCTCCTACGTGGTTTTACATCTTCTTTACGGAGAACAACGGCATGGCCTTCGGTATGGAAATTGTAGGAAAACTGTTCCTGACCTCCTTCCGTATTGCAGCCGTGGCCGTCATTGCCTGGTTCCTGTATAAGTTTGTGCAGCACAAGATGAAGACCGGTTTCATCGTCTGCGTGTCGTTGGTGCTGACGGGAGCTTTGGGCAACATCATCGACAGTGTGTTCTATGGCGTGCTGTTCAGTGAAAGCACGACCTACCAGCTGGCTTCGTTCCTGCCCGAGGGTGGCGGATATGCTCCCTTGTTCTACGGAAAGGTGGTCGATATGTTCTACTTCCCGATTATTGAGACCGATTGGCCGTCGTGGATGCCTTTCGTCGGCGGTGAACATTTCATTTTCTTCAGCCCTATTTTCAACTTTGCCGACGCTTCCATCAGTTGCGGCATCATTGCCCTGCTGCTTTTCTACAGCAGATATTTGAATGAAGCCTATCATACAGTAATCCGGAAATGATGAAAAACAAAAATAGACTTCAGTGGTATGGAGCAGCGGTTTTCCTGTTGCTGGCCTTGGCTTCCTGTCAAGTGAAGAGGCCCGACGGCGTCTTTTCGGATGCGGAGATGGAAAACGTGCTTTATGATTATCACATTGCCAAGGCGATGGGGGAAGGGCTTCCCTATAATGAGAACTACAAACGTGTACTCTATGTGGAGGCTGTATACCGCAAGTATGGCATTACGGAGGCTCAGTTCGACTCTTCGATGACGTGGTTTGCGCGCAATCCGGAGGTGCTTTCCAAAATATATGAGAACATCAATACGCGGCTGAAAGCGGAAAAGGAATCGTTGGAAACGCTGATTGCCCAACGCGACAACAAACCTCGCACTTCGAAGCCGGGTGACAGCATTGATGTATGGGGCTGGCAACGGCTCTATCAGCTGTCTGGTATGCCGATGGACAACAAGATAACCTTTGTCTTGCCGGCCGACAGTAACTTCCAGGATCGGGACACGTTGCGGTGGAATGTGCATTTCGCTTTTCAGGGAACCGGTTTTGACAGTTTGTCGGCACCGGTAATGGCCATGCAGATTCATTACAAGAACGACAGCATCGTGGGGGATATCCGTAGGATCTTGTCTGCGGGCTACCATTCATTGACCTTGCAGGGCGATACGTTGGGTGCAATCGAGGAAGTGACCGGCTTTGTGTATTATCCCCGGCAGGCAGAGCAGCGTGCATTGTTGCTCAACCGGATCTCCTTGATGCGCTATCATTGTACCGACACGACGTCTGTAGCGGCAAAAGATACGTTGAAGACGGTTTCTGGCGAACAGCCTGAAACGGTTGTGAAAACCGATTCGGTGAAGGACAAACCCGCTGACATGGGTAAGCCGGGCAGTACGCCTCGTGTCCGTCCCAGGCCGTCCGCGTTTGAGGAAGACCGAAAAGTGCAGAAACAGCCTGTTGCACGTCCGGTGCAGAACAAGCCGTTGAAATTGAACAATCGTGAAAGAAATCCTCGTCGGCAATGATACGTTATGCGGCCCATTATGTCTATTTGCCCGACTATGGCTTTCTGAAACAGCATGTGGTGGAAATGCTGGACGGACATGTCATTGCCCTGTTCCCACTGACATCGGAGATTGAAAACACAGAATGGCAGCCGGGGGTAATTGTGCTGACGGCTTCGGAACACGAAGTGGATGCCTCATTGTTCAGAGTAAAGACGCTGTTGGAGGAGGTACCATCTGACGTAAAGGATAAGCTGTCGCAATGGATACCGATTCTGTTGTTTCCTTTCGATTTTACAGGGATGAAGCCTGTCGCCGGAACTCAGCACATACGATTGCGGTAGCAATGGCTACGTTGAGCGACTCTGCCGTTTCCCGTCCGACCGGGTAATTGGGAATATACAGTCGTCGGTTGATCAGGTTTCTTACTTCCGGGCTGATGCCGTTTCCTTCGTTTCCCATGACAATCAGTCCGTGGGTTGACAAAGATTCCTTATACATGTTTTCTCCATCGAGGAAGGTTCCGTAGACAGGAATGTCCTTGTCCAATGATGCGATAAGGTCGGGCAGGGGGGTGTAGTGCAGCTTTACATGAGCTATGCCGCCCATTGTGGCTTGGATAGCTTTGGGGTTGTAGATGTCGGCGGTATGGAGGGAGCAGTAGATGTGTTCGATGCCGAACCAGTCGGCCAGTCGGACAATGGTCCCCAGATTGCCGGGATCCTGTACATTGTCCAGTGCCAGACAGAGCGACTGACGGATGACGGACGGATCTGTTGGGTATTTGGGTTGTTCGAATATGGCCAATACTTGTTGGGGTGTTTTCAGCAGGCTGGCCCGTGAGAGTTCTTCTTCGCTGACTTCGGCCGTTTCGTCTGCAGACACCTTGCAACGGTTTTCAGGAACCGCGAACCACTCGGCTGTGGCAGCCAGGAAACGGCAGGGGAAGTGTCCCAGCAAGTCGCCGACCAATTTGTGCCCTTCGGCCAGAAAGACGCCTTCTGCCTGGCGGTTTTTCTTCAGTTCCAGTGAACGGATGTATTTAATTTTGTTCTTGCTCAGTGTCATACAGGTGTGGAATTGCTTTTTCCGCAAAAGTACGCCATTATTTTCAGATAATCAAAAACTCTTTGGCATCAGTTTGTTTTTAGGAACCGAAAATTAAGCCTATATTTGTAGCTGTTTATGTGCGTATCCGATATGAAGAAAGGCTTTTACAGTGTATTGTCCGTTCTGGTTCTGTTGTTGTCGGCATCTTGCTCTTCCACCAAGTATGTGCCCGACGGCTCTTTCCTGCTGGACGATGTGAAGATACAGACGGACAATAAGAATGTAAAGCCGTCGGATCTTTCTCCTTATGTACGCCAGACTCCCAATTCCACATGGTTCAGCCTGATCAAGACCCAGTTGTATGTATACAATTGGTCGGGGGCAGACACGACACGTTGGGGAAATCGTATGTTGCGAAAATTGGGAGATGCGCCGGTCATCTACAAGGAAGAGGAAACGGCACGTACGGCCGAGGAAATGACAAAAGCCGTTCAGAACATGGGGTATTTGGGAGCCACCGTTGAGCCGCTGCGTTATGTGAAGAAGAAAAAGCTCAAACTGATTTATCGGGTACATACGGGCAATCCCTACATCGTACGCAGCATTCATTATGATATCCCCGATACGACTGTCTGGAACTATATGCAGCAGGACTCTGTCTCTACACTTTTGAACGAAGGAATGGTGATGAACGTTAATCGCCTGGATGCGGAGCGGTTGCGCATCACCAATATTTTACTGGAGAACGGGTATTATAAATTCAACAAGGATTATTTTTACTATTCGGCCGATACGGTGAAGAATACTTATCAGGTAGACCTTACTCTTCACCTCTCCCTTTATAGGCCGAGAGCTGGACAAAGGGAGGTACCCCATCCTCAGTATCGGGTGGATAAAGTAAGTTTTGTGACGGATTATGACGTGATGAAATCTTCTTCTACCAATGGCATTGAAGTGAACGATTCGTTGCATTACAAAGGCTTTCCCATTTATTTTAAGGACAAGTTGTACCTTCGTCCCCAAGTATTGGAGAATAACTTGCGTATCGTGCCGGGCAGTTTGTATAACGAACAGCAGGTGCAGCGCACCTATTCCAATTTCGGACGTCTGCAGGCTTTGAAATATACCAATATCCGTTTTTTAGAAAACCACAAGGACAGTACGCTCTTGAATGCTTATGTGATGTTGACCAAAAGCAAACATCAATCCGTTTCTTTTGAACTGGAAGGAACTAACTCTGCGGGCGATTTGGGGGCGGCAGCGGCTTTGTCTTTTCAACATCGCAACTTGTTTCGTGGGTCGGAAGGGTTGACGCTCCGTCTGCGTGGGGCTTACGAGGCCATTTCACCTTTGAGTAGTGGATATAGTCAGGAAAATTATACGGAGCTGGGAGCTGAAGTCTCCTTGAACTTTCCACGCTTCATGTTTCCTTTTTTAAGTAATGATTACAAAAGGAAGATAAGGGCTACTACGGAATTTGGTCTGCAGTACAATTATCAGATGCGTCCTGAGTTTACCCGTATCGTAGCTTCGGGCAGTTGGAGTTACCGTTGGGGGGTACAGCACCAGCGCGCGCAACATCGCATTGATTTGTTGGATATCAATTATCTCTATATGCCTTGGATTGATCCGAGTTTCAAGGAAAAATATCTGGAGCAGGAAGAGAACTATATTCTGGCCTACAATTACGAGGACCGCTTTATCGTTCGTACAGGTTATACGTATACCTATAATAGTGCAGGGCAAGCGTTGACCAACAATACGCTGATTGGAAATTCTTATTCTATCCGTGTGAACGTGGAGTCGGCAGGCAATATCTTGTATGGGTTGGCCAAACTGACCGGCATGAAGAAGAATGAGGCTGGAGAATATACGCTGTTGAATATTCCTTTTGCTCAATACGTGAAGGGTGATTTTGACTATGCCAAGAATATTGTGATAGACAACCGTAATTCTTTGGCTTTTCACATTGGCGGAGGAATCGCTGTTCCATACGGCAACGCCAGTGTCGTGCCTTTCGAGAAGCGTTATTTTTCGGGAGGAGCCAACAGCGTCCGTGGTTGGTCGGTCCGAGAGTTAGGTCCGGGATCTTATCAGGGGGATAAGAATAACTTCTTGAACCAGTCAGGAGATATCAAACTGGATGCTAGTGTGGAGTATCGTACTCGTTTGTTCTGGAAATTCCGTGGGGCGGTGTTTGTTGATGCGGGCAACATCTGGACATTGCGTGATTATGAAAGCCAGCCGGGCGGACAATTTAAGTTCAATCGGTTTTATAAGCAAATAGCTGTGGCCTATGGAATAGGATTGCGTCTGGACCTTGATTTCTTTGTCCTTCGTTTTGATGGAGGTATGAAGGCCATTAATCCGGTTTACGAAAGTGGTCGGGACCGTTATCCCATTATTCATCCTGATTTCGGTCGTGACTTTGCTTTCCATTTTGCGGTTGGATATCCTTTCTGAACACAGCCTTTTCATCTTTTGGAAATGGTGTAGATACCATATCGGGATTCTATTGCAGATTTTCCCTTATTTTCGCGTCTCTGTTACAGTTTTTTTGTATTTTTGGGCAATAAAAGAATGGAAGACGATTCAAAAATATAATAGATATTATTATGATAACACAACAAGACAAAGAGATGCTTGCCCAAAAAGGCATCTCGGAACAACAGATTGCCGAACAGCTGGCTTGTTTTGAAAAAGGCTTTCCCTACCTGAAACTGTATGCGGCCGCTTCGGTCGAGAATGGTATTCTGGCTCTTGATGCCGATGCTCAGAAAAAGTATCTGGATGCGTGGGAAGCCTATATGAAGACGGATAAAGTGGTTGTGAAGTTTGTGCCGGCTTCGGGCGCAGCCAGCCGCATGTTCAAGAACTTGTTCGAATTTCTGGGAGCTAATTATGAGGTTCCCCAGACTACATTTGAGAAGACATTCTTTGAGAAAATTGAGAAATTCGCTTTTTATTCCGATCTGAATGAAGCTTGTCTGAAGACTGCAGGCCAGGGAATTTCGGAATTACTGGCTGTAGGCAAATACAAAGCTGTTGTGTCGGCTTTGCTAGAGGCTGCGGGGCTGAATTATGGTTCTTTGCCAAAAGGCTTGTTGAAGTTTCACAAATACGAAGATGGCAACCGCACGCCGGTAGAAGAACATCTGGTAGAAGGCGCCCTTTATGCAGCCAACAAGAACGGAAAGGTGAACGTTCACTTTACCGTATCACCCGAACACCGGGCTTTGTTCAAGGCATTGGTCGATGAAAAGGCTTCCGCTTATGCCAAGAAATACGGAGTAGACTATAACGTCAGTTTCTCTGAACAGAAACCAAGTACCGATACAATCGCTGCGGATATGGAAAACAAACCTTTCCGTGACAATGGAAAACTGCTTTTCCGTCCGGGAGGTCATGGCGCCTTGATTGAGAACTTGAATGACTTGGATGCTGACATCATCTTTATCAAGAACATCGACAATGTGGTACCCGACAAGATGAAGGGGGACACCGTTCTTTACAAGAAATTGATTGCCGGTGTGCTGGTGGCTTTACAGCAGAAGACATTCAGCTATCTGCAATTGCTGGACAGCGGGAAATACACCCACGACCAGGTGCTTGAGATTCTTCAGTTCTTGCAGAAGAACCTGCATTGCAAGAATCCGGAAGTGAAGAATCTCGAAGACTCCGAACTGGCCATTTACTTGAAGAAAAAGCTGAACCGCCCGATGCGTGTCTGTGGTATGGTGAAGAATGTAGGCGAGCCTGGCGGTGGTCCGTTTCTGGCTTATAACAGTGACGGTACCATTTCTTTGCAAATTTTGGAAAGCTCTCAGATAGATATGAAAGATCCGGCCAAGAAGGAAATGTTCGAGAAGGGGACTCACTTCAATCCGGTAGATCTGGTGTGCGCTGTGCGCGACTATAAAGGTCATAAGTTTGACCTGGTGAAGTACGTCGACAAGGCGACAGGATTCATTTCCTATAAATCGAAAAATGGCAAGGATCTGAAGGCACTCGAATTGCCAGGGCTGTGGAACGGAGCGATGAGCGATTGGAATACTGTCTTTGTAGAAGTACCTTTGAGTACGTTCAATCCCGTGAAGACAGTCAACGATTTGTTGAGAGCACAGCATCAGTAATAAACTTTTTGGAAGACCTTTCCAACAAGATGATTCTTGTTGGAAAGGTCTTCTTCTTTTATTGGAATATATACATTTTATAATAGACAGATAGTACGATGAAGAAAATTTTGTTATTGGGTTCCGGTGAGTTGGGCAAGGAATTTGTGATTGCTGCCCAGCGCAAGGGACAGTATATCATTGCCTGCGATTCGTATGCGGGAGCTCCTGCGATGCAGGTGGCAGATGAGTGTGAAGTATTCAGCATGCTCGATGGCGATGCTCTGGAACGCGTTGTGCGCAAGCATCAGCCGGACATTATCGTTCCCGAAATTGAGGCTATCCGTACCGAACGCCTTTACGATTTCGAAAAGGAAGGCATTCAGGTGGTGCCCAGTGCGCGTGCGGTGAACTTTACCATGAACCGTAAGGCTATCCGTGACTTGGCAGCCAAGGAACTTGGGCTGAAAACGGCGAAATACTTCTATGCGAAGTCGCTCGATGAACTGAAGGAAGCAGCTGCTAAGATAGGTTTCCCCTGCGTTGTGAAGCCACTGATGTCATCCTCGGGGAAAGGACAGTCGTTGGTGAAGAGTGCCGATGAACTGGAACATGCTTGGGAATATGGTTGCAACGGAAGTCGAGGTGACATCAAGGAACTGATTATCGAAGAGTTCATCAAATTCGACAGTGAGATTACCTTGCTTACGGTCACTCAGAAGAACGGGCCTACGCTGTTCTGCCCGCCCATCGGTCACGTGCAGAAAGGTGGTGACTATCGGGAGAGCTTCCAGCCTGCCCACATTGATCCTGCCCATCTGAAGGAAGCGCAGGAGATGGCAGAGAAAGTAACCCGTGCCCTGACAGGTGCCGGTCTGTGGGGAGTGGAATTCTTCCTGAGCCATGAGAACGGTGTCTATTTCTCCGAACTTTCTCCCCGTCCGCACGATACGGGTATGGTGACCTTGGCTGGTACCCAGAATCTGAACGAATTTGAACTGCATCTGCGTGCTGTTTTGGGATTGCCTATTCCGAACATCAAATTGGAGCGGATGGGAGCCAGTGCAGTTATCCTGTCGCCCATAGCCAGTCAGGAACGTCCCAACTACCGTGGCATGGAGGAAGTGACAAAGGCGGAAGATACGTATCTGCGCATTTTCGGCAAGCCCACTACGCGCATCAACCGCCGTATGGGTGTGGTACTTTGCTATGCACCGCTGGGTAGTGATCTCGATGCGTTGCGCGACAAGACAAAGGCTTTGGCAGCCAAGGTAGAGGTGTATTGATAAAGATACTTTAGCATTGAATGGGAAGAGGCTGTCTCAAAATTAAAAACAGAGATAAGTTTACTTACAATTTATAAGCT
>ERZ827150.2974-NODE-2974-length-17243-cov-4.693391_pt1 | contig 17243 bp, 16 predicted proteins | sample MGYA00519779_ERZ827150 | MGnify/ENA primary metagenome ERZ827150 (study PRJEB31778, sample SAMEA3449267) | human gut metagenome | biome: human gut; feature: human-associated habitat; material: faeces | place: United Kingdom | collected 2010/2012 ...
TGCATTCAGCTTTTGTTGTCCTTCCTCATCTATTTCATTCCGCAAATACGCTAATATTATTGCGGCAATGTCATACAGATATGTGTTGCTATTATTTTTCATACACTATTATTACACGCCCCCCCCCCAAAAGGATTAAACGGAATCTCATTTTTTCAAAAAAAAATACGATTTACTCCTTATTCCTAAATTATCACATACCTCATCATCCCTCAGAATAAAGGATTTAGCAACATTAACAATGAGAGAATATCTTTCAAATTTTCTCTTAAAATTTTTTTCCCGCGGGCTTTTTGCGCTTTTACCGTGTTAACACTCAAACCTAGTTCTTGTGCGGCACTTTCATTATCCAACCCTTGAAAATAACAAAGCTGAAATACTTTCCGACACTCCTCCGGTAATTTCTCAACAGCAGCAGCCAATTCCCGATGGATTTCAGTCAAAATAATACTTTCCTCAAAATTTTCAGCCTGCTCTTCATAAGCCAATGAAGCAATGTATCGATCCTTAGAACGAGTACTACGGATATAATTTAAACAAGAGTTTCGAATAGATAAATACAAGAAGTTCTTCAAATGGACTTCGGATTGGAAAAACATTTTTTTCTCCAACAGAGTAATAAAAACATCTTGTACAAGATCCTCTATCACCTCCTCGTCCTTCAAGAACCGGGAAGCGAAATAACAAAGAGAGCCGTAATACTCTTTGAATATTACCTCAATATTGTTAACTTGACCTTGTACACCAGTAATCTCTCGCTTTTCCATTCTATCAATTTTATTGACGAAATAAAACTGATAAAGAAATTAAATTCAACGACATCACGCCACCCAACAATACTTAATAAAAAACAAACAATGTTAATCAAGTTATTATTCGTATTTCGCTAAAGCCCTAATTATTTTAGGAATATCCGTGTTATCCAAACGTCCATTAAACCGTTCCGCACCAACACCGATAGCATATACCGGAACAACACCTGCCGAATGTCCCCCACTAGCCCAACTAATCTTGGCAAGACGATTCAGTATATTGATGGACAATTGAGCGATCGGCTCATTCTCCGAATACAAATTTTTAACCATTTCAACGGTCTTGCCCGAGAATGTTTCCCGATAACAATTTTTCAAGGCCTGTTCGTCTTCCGTTGATAAATTCACCATGTTCCAAAAACCTAAATTCTTCGCCAGAACTTCCTGTACATTCTCCCACTCCACCTGATTACTCTTCATATCTCGTAATTCCCGAATTTCACGAGTCAATTTCTCCAGAGACACCCTCTGATTCTCCAATACCCGAAGATTCAATTGATACGAGCCAGTCCCGAGAACGATCCCTCCCGTCTCGTGATCGGCAGTAACCACGATCAATGTCTCGTCCGGATGTTTCAAATAAAACTCGTATGCTTTTTGTACCGCATCAGCAAAATCTACCACTTCTCGAAAAGTCGTGGCTGCATCATTCACATGACAAGCGTAATCAATCAAACCACCTTCCACCATCAGGAAAAAGCCCTCCTTTCCCCGGTTTAAAAATTCAATCGCCCCTTCTGTCATCTGACTTAACGTGAGGTCATCCTCTTCCCGGTCTATCGCGTATGGTAACGTCGTCTGGGGACCGCCTTGAATAACAACCAATTTAGACGACTCGACCATTTTTTCCCGAAACATCTCGTTTCCCCGAACGACCAAATATCCCGACTCATGCAACAAATCAAAAAGATTCGCAGAATCTTTCGGGGATACGGATTGAATAATACCTCCACCGCCATATAAATCAAACCCGGTCCTGATAGCATCTTTCCCCAACTCGAAATACATCGTCCGCCGAGGTTGATGCCCGTAAAACGCTGCCGGAGTTGCATGATTCATCCCGACACTGGTAATAATCCCTACTTTACGTCCGGCCTCTTTTGCCCGCACGGCAACACTGTATAAAGGTTCCTTCTGATCCTTATCCATCCCGATCGTGTTATTCTTTGTCTTCTCCCCGGTAGCCAAGGCTGTTCCAGCGGCAGCAGAACAAGTAACACCATTATAAGAAGAATAAGTCGTTACATAATTGCGAATCGGGAAACTGGCAAAATTCAACCCTTTCACCCCGACAACACTATCCAGTTCGGCCAAATACATTTCTGTCCCGTTCACCTGATTCACCCCCATGCCGTCACCGATAAAATAGAACACGTACTTTGCCTGCCGGGCCTCATTACAACTTTCGAAAAAGAAAACCAACACTCCAACAAGCCAAATAAATAACAACTTTTTCATCCTCTTACATTTTATTCCTCAAAATTAGGCATAAAGCAACAAAAAGCCAAACATAACAATCATTATTTCCTCCCTATCGGAATCCCATCAGTAATACATTATATCACAACACCTTGTCATGCAAACGTATGCACGATTTTATGTTTTATAAGATGTTTTTTATCCAAAACAAATGTGTTAATTTTGCCCGGTTTTAAAACAAAAGCAAGGTATTTAACAATATATCAACAAAAAACAAAAACAATGATTTACTCACATGAAGTACAACACATGTGTGTTGTGAAAAAAGGACCGAATCATGGTCCGGCACCTATCCCAGAAGAGGGGAAATGGGTTCGTTCTAAAGAGATCAAAGACATTTCAGGATTGACTCACGGTATCGGCTGGTGCGCCCCGCAACAGGGAGCCTGCAAATTGACCCTGAACATCAAGGACGGAATTATCGAGGAAGCATTGATCGAAACGATCGGTTGTTCCGGGATGACCCACTCCGCGGCCATGGCTTCTGAAATCCTACCGGGCAAAACCTTATTGGAAGCCCTGAACACGGATCTCGTTTGTGATGCCATCAACACGGCTATGCGCGAATTATTCCTGCAAATTGTTTACGGTCGTAGCCAAAGCGCTTTCTCGGAAGGCGGACTTCCCATCGGGGCCAGCCTTGAAGATTTGGGTAAGGGCATGAGAAGCCAGGTCGGAACCATGTTCGGAACCAAGGCTAAAGGAACCCGTTACCTTGAAATGGCCGAGGGATACGTAACTCGCATGGGACTTGACGAAGACGGAGAGGTTATCGGTTACGAGTTCATCCACTTGGGTAAATTCACTGATATGTTGAAAAAAGGTATTGATCCCAAAGAAGCTGTCGAAAAAGCAACCGGATCATACGGTCGTTTCGCGGATGCCGTAAAATACATCGATCCGCGTCAAGAATAAACTAATTGTAAATTGTAAATTTTAGATTTTAAATTGAAAGTATCAACTCGAATTCTAAAATCTAAAATCATAAAATCTAAAATGAATTATGGCTTTATTTGAAAGTTACGACCGTCGGATTAATCAAATTAACGCGGTTCTAAATAATTACGGAATAAAAGACATCGAGGATGCAAAAGCCATCTGCGATGCCCAAGGGATCGACCCGTACAAAATGTGTAAAGACATTCAACCCATCGCATTCGAGAATGCAGCTTGGGCTTATGTAGTCGGTGCAGCTATCGCAATCAAAAAAGGATGCAAAAAAGCAGCAGAAGCCGCAGAAGCTATCGGAGAAGGTTTGCAGTCATTCTGTATACCGGGATCTGTCGCTGCCGATCGTAAAGTGGGTTTAGGCCACGGTAACCTGGCTGCCATGTTGCTTCGTGAAGAAACCAAATGTTTCGCATTCCTTGCCGGACACGAATCTTTCGCCGCGGCAGAAGGAGCTATCGGTATTGCAAAATCAGCCAACAAAGTACGTCAACAACCGTTGAAAGTGATCTTGAACGGCTTGGGTAAAGATGCAGCCATGATCATCTCTCGTATCAACGGCTTCACTTACGTGCAAACCGAATTCGACTACTACACCGGAGAATTGAAAATCGTAAAAGAAAAAGCATACTCTAAAGGCGAACGCGCCCAAGTAAGATGTTACGGGGCTGACGATGTTCGGGAGGGTGTAGCCATCATGCGCCACGAGGGAGTCGACGTTTCCATCACCGGAAACTCCACCAACCCGACCCGCTTCCAACACCCGGTTGCCGGAACATACAAGAAAGAGTGTATGGAAACCGGAAAAAAATACTTCTCAGTTGCCTCTGGTGGTGGTACCGGACGTACCCTTCACCCGGACAACATGGCAGCTGGTCCTGCTAGTTACGGGTTCACTGACACGCTTGGCCGTATGCACGGAGACGCACAGTTTGCAGGTTCATCCTCTGTTCCCGCACACGTGGAAATGATGGGATTCCTCGGAATGGGTAACAATCCGATGGTTGGAGCCACCGTTGCTGTTGCGGTTTCAATCGAAGAAGCAATGAAATAGTATTAAAACATTACTTCATAAAAAATCCAGGATTTCAGTCCTGGATTTTTTTATGCCACAACCACCCTTTTATGCTTCCAGCGCCGATGAGACCACAGCCAATACGCCGGCTCCTCTCGAATAAAACGTTCCAACATCCGGATATGCATTCGAGTCAATTCCCCCGGTTCCAGGCTTTGCGGATCGGAACACAAATCGTAAAACTCGGCATGATAATGGCCCCGTTTCACCTTACGCATATTCACAAAAACCACCGGTTGGTTCAACTTTCGGGCGATTCTTTCTGTTCCCTCCAGCACAGCCGTATCTTGATTCAGGAAACGAGTCCAAAAATGAAGAGAACGTCGGTTAGGCGTCTGGTCTCCGATAAATCCGGTCATCGTAATCTTTCCTTCCTGTTGATTCCTTAACATCACCCGTAGCGTATCCGCTTTTGCCAAAGGCGTGGCCCCGAAGCGGCTCCTAATTTTACAAGTCATCCGATCAAAGACTTTATTATGTATCGGTTTATAAATCGGGACCAACTCGACATTCTTCTCCCACAACTTATAAGAATACATCATCTCCCAATTCCCGTAATGCCCGGAAAAAGCGATCACGCTACGTCCTTGCTCGAAATAGCGATGTGGCACATCCACGTTCACCATGACACAGCGTCTCTTGATCTCGTCCTCCGAGATATGCCACAATTTATAAAACTCGGCAAAAGTATCACACAAATGGCGATAATACTTCCGGGCAATCCGCTTTCGTTCCTCCTCGCTCTTCTCCGGGAAAGAATTCCGCAAATTCATATCGACCACTTTCCGACGATAATGAACACCATAAAACAAAACAACGAACAACACGTCCGTCATCAAATACATCACGGGTAGAGGCAGAAAACTAACTCCCCACAACATTCCATATCCCAAATACGAACATAGATTAACTAATAATTTCATCTAAAAAGTATAAATTTCACACGCATCTTAAACTTGATTCCTACAGCAAGTCAATCAAAGATAACACAATTATCAACCATCTGACAAAAACGATCCAATATTTATACTTTTTCTACACAAATTGCATTCTAAAGCTCCAGCTCACTCTTTTAAGTTCTGTATCAAAAAACAATTTCAAGGTTGATTCCTGTTACTCGTTCAAGTCAAGGAACAGCAAGTGTGGAGCATACTCTTGATGATAAATAATCCCAATTAATATCTAAATTCTTTATTACAAATTGATCACTACCTAATGAATACCCTCATAAACCTTATAGATACCTTATAGAAACCTTATATGAACCTTATATATAATAAGGTTCATAAAGTATTTTTATAATCTAAAAAGAATATATCTTACGTATTTCATCTAGTAGTAATCACTTATTCATTATGAAATAGCTATTGTACTCGTCAGCACATGTTTCCGATCTCTTCGCATTTTTTCACGGAATTATGACATAAGAGCCTATTAACAGTCAATTTTGTACATAATCAAGCCTCAAACCGGACCTACCGGATCGGCCAAACCCGTCCGGTAACGATCTACCACCTGATTGCCAAGAGGGCCATCGAAGAGAAAATCATCCGCCTGCATCACACGAAAAAATATCTCACTAATTCCTTGCCGAAGGTACGAATCTTTCGCACAAGCTGACACAGGAAGAGATCCTGGAGCTGTTGAGGCAGGAGTAAGTCATGACCATAAAATACTAAACCCGTCATCAATGATTTATCTAAATGATGAAAGGCTTAGTATTCCCTATTTTACCCCTCGACTATTTCTTGAATATCTTTTCTAATTCTCGATCAAGCCCGGCCGAGTCGCCAACATATTTCACCACAATCTTTCCCTCCGGATCTATCAAAATTTTAGTCGGAATTGCTGAAATATCATACATCTCGTTGAGTTGTTTTTGCTGGTCCCGTTTTTCGTAAATATTCATTTGCGGCCAATCTATTTTATCTTCTTGGGCAGCTTTCTTAATGACTTCATCTTTACGGTCCGAAGCAATTCCCAGAAGAACAAAATTTTCACCCTTGTATTTTTGATTAATTTGAATCAGATGGGGATGACTTTTCCGGCAAGGGACACACCAAGAGGCCCAGAAATCCAATAACACGTATTTCCCCCTGTAATCTGCCAAATGAATATCTTCGCCCGTGTAAATATTCTTCAACGTGAAATCAGGAGCCGGAGCGCCGGGAGCCAAAGCCGTTCTAACCCGAATTAATTCTGCGAGTTTCTTTCCGGCCTCAGATTGTTGCACCTCGTTTGAAAATCGATCATATTGTTGTTTCAATTCCCCCGCAGTCTTACTGGTCAAACCAGAATTTAAGTATAACCACATAGCGTATTCCCGGTTCGGGTGAGAAGTAATCCACTCCGTTGTACGTTGAGAAATTCGTTCCCGCAAAGCATTTTGTTGCTCGAAAACATTCATCTTGGCAACCGAATCATCGGCCAACACGGCATCATTCAACGCATCGTGTAGAACGTTTATCTCTTTCAGCTCTTTCAGATTCAGATGTTGTAATTCCATCATTCCTTGGTTAAATTCATCCTCGCTTACCACCTCCACGAAAGGAAAATCTTTCTGGTCACCTTGAATCTCAATTTGGGCCCCGGGACTGACAAAAAAGGTCAAATCAAATTTCCCGGACAAAATCATTCCCCTCTTCCCTTTCCATTTCGCCCGGCTTACTTCCTGCTCTTTTTGAGATAAACGCATAAATGTCAGTTGCTGTCGTTGATCCGCTTTCCCGGAGTACACGAACTCACCGTTCTCCACTTTCAAGGTATCAAACTTGGAATCCCCGCTCTGCCTGTCAAAAACGATAATTTTTATATCTTCACTCATCCCGGATAATTTCCCTTTCACCATGTAACTATCCGTCTGCCCCATCATTTGCTGTATTCCACAAAATAAGCAAATGAATTCGATCAATACTATTCTTTTCATTATATTTCAATTTATGTCATGACTAACTATTAATTATTATCCACCCATCCGCTGTTAAAGCTCATCACCTTGGGCGGGATCCGATAAGTCAACCGATCTTCGGTCAACGTGTAGGTTTGTTCACCCACTTTATGAGTATAATTTTTCTTATCATCTTGGAAAAGCGGGTCATTCCACAAACGGCGGATGTCGAACCAGCGCATTCCACTCATCATGAATTCACGTGTTCTTTCCTCCAACACGAAACGGATCAATTTTTCTTTACTATTCACGCTCGCCGGGATAGCGGCCTCTGCTGCCGGCATTCTCTTTTCTCTCAGTGTCAGTAAATCCGCTCTCGCCCCTGTTTCGTCCCCCGTACGGGCCTTACATTCCGCCAGCATCAAGTACAAATCCGGGAGATCGCCACAAACGGTAAACATGTAGCGACACACTCTCTTCGAATAAGGCCATTGAGTTACCCCGGTATAATCCTTGTCACTGAAAAACTTCGCCCGATGGTCATTCTTCGAGTACAAAGCCATGTATTCCGGTTTCACGTACACTTGCGGGGGATACAGGAATAAAGTAATCGGCAGGATGCTTACCTGTTTGTTGTATATCAATTCATTATTATCTTCACTCAAGTTGATCGGATAAGTACACGACATTCCCCATGTATTGGGAGCTCCCGTGTAACCCCAATTATAAATCTCTTGGTTATAATCAAACAATTCCAAGATAATGGATGAATTTTGAGTTCCCTCGTAGGCAATTTCCAAAGCCTTCAAAGCTTTACCGTATTCACCCATTGCCATATACACTTTACCTAACATGAAATAACCGGCGGCACGATACACCCGCTGACGATGTTGAGTCTGTAACGGTAAATCAGGACAAGCTTCTTCCAATTCTTTGGTAACAAAATCATACACGTCTTTTACCGTTCCCCGGGAGAAAGAGGTCTCCCCTGAATTAGCCTTTGTCACGACAGGCACACCGGGATCAGTTGCTGCCGTCGCTTCTTGATAAGGTTTACAGAAGAATTGGGTCAGATAAAAATGCATGAATGCACGTCCCACCCTAGCCTCGGCCAAAAGTTCCTTTTTCTTCTGGGTCGTTCCGTCCTCGGCATCCATCACACCGTTGGCGATAACATTGTATAAATAAATCTGCTGATAGGCCGCACTCCACTCGGCACTGTAATCTTCTTCTAAGAATATATCCGGATCATACGTGTATGCCGCCCGGGCCGAACGTCCCATATTAGCGTATGACGCCTCATCCGTGATCAGTTCATCCGTCATGTAAATAAAATATATCTCGGATTGCTGTGCGGTAATGGAACCGTTTTCATTTACTTTTGAAAAGATCAGGTTTGTCAGGATCGTGTTGTTAAACAACCCGTCATAATGAGCAATCTTTTCCGGAATATCCTTCCCTTTAGGTTTCACATCGAGGAAATCATCACACCCGCAAAGCAAAAGACCCCATAGCAGGAAAAATATATTGTATCTCGTTTTCATATCTTTTCGCATTATATTATTACTTAAAATTAACTGTCAATCCAATCGACCAAGAGGGTCCGAACTGGGTTGCCCGCACGCCATTCCGTAGATTCATGGCCTCCGGGTCTATACCTTGATGATTGGCCGCCCAGTAGAATAAATTGGATACTTGAAAACGTATCTTGATATTTTCTGCCGACAGACGATCACAGATTCCACTAGGTAAAGCATAGGCCAAGGATAAATTACGCAATTTTATATACGACGCATCCAGCACCTGTTGATCCGAGAAACGATAGAGACTTATATCCCGACGAGTAGTTGAAGTCTTCGAGTTCGCCTCGTAAGAAGGAATATCCGTAATGTTTTCATCCCCGGGTTGACGCCATCGTTTGTCGAAATCCTTGTGCAAGTTCGAGGTGATACGCCCGGTATAAAATTGATTGACATCATTCCGCATTTTATGTCCCAAGTTATAGACAAACATACATGACAATTCTATCCCCTTGTAGCTAAACGTGTTTGTCAAACCTCCATACCAGGGAGCCTGCATGGTTCCCATATAGCGCATACATTTCAAATCAGTAAGGTCCTGTGTCAGCTTCACCTTCTCCCCGTTTTCATCATACACTTGCGGGTCTCCCATATTATCCAAACCTGCCCAGCGATAAGCAAATAAACTACCGGCAGCATATCCCTCTACATAGTTTTCATAGATAATGCTGGAAGGAGATAAGGCATTTGCAACGGATAACTTTTCAATCGTGTTTTTATTGTAAGTCAAGGTAAAATTCGTTGACCAGTTAAACACGCCACTCATATTCTGACTATTCAGCGAAAATTCAAATCCCTTATTCGTCATCGTTCCCAAGTTTGCCAAGGCATTCACCCAACCCGTAACAGGATTCAATGGCACGTTACCCAACAAATCGGTTGTCTTTTTGAAATAAGCATCCAAGCTTCCGTTCAAACGTCCTTGTAACACGGAAAAATCTACCCCGACATTGATTGTCCGGGTCTTTTCCCAAGTCAACTTATCATTAGCCGGGGTCACCACGTTATACCCTTTCCCCGGATAGACGGCATCCTGCGTCACGACCAATACATCATAGGGTCCCCCCAACCCCGGATCCGGAGAATTTCCTCCCAAACCGTAGCTAAAACGAAGCACCAAGCGATCGAGCCAACCGATGTGCTGCATGAAATTTTCTTGTCCCAAGGTCCATGCTCCACCAACAGACCATACCGGTTTGTATTGAACACTCGGATCACTCCCGAATAGATTTGATTGGTCCACACGGATGCTGGCATTCAGCGTGTACTTGGAATTATAAGTATAAGCCCCGTTAGCATAGAAAGAGACAAAACGATACTCGGTCTCGCTATCCGTGAAATGTTTCTTTGTCAATTTGTTCACGGCAGACGTTCCTTGTTTTAAAATCGGATTCTTGATCCCGTTTTTTATTAATTCGCCCTCGTCATAAGAATTATACGTCATTGTCTGCGGGTCATATCCCCTAGAGAAGGTGCCATGACTATTGGTCAAAGTTCCCCGAACCTCCATTCCGGCAAGACCGGTCACGTGAGAGGCACTCTCTTCAAAGTTTCGATCATACATTAACTGGTTACGTACAGTCCAATCCGTGTTATACGTCGAGGTATTCGTGTAATGACCTCCGGTTTCCGGTAAATAGAACGTGGGTACCCCGTTCTCTGTCGTGGCAGCTTGAGCAAATTCCACTAATTCCCGACGCACGGAGAAGGATTCTTGGTCATTAAATTGTTCGGCTTTACCTTCGCTACGTTGGTATTGGAAACGACCGCTATAACTCAAGCCCTTCCACAGTTTGATTTCAATTCCGGCATTCACCCGGGCATTCAGAAGTGTCGATTTATTGAATCCATCCCGATTGTCTTCCAAAGGAATATAATCCAGACTAACCCCACTTAAATTCTCGTAATTCAAGCGATCCGGCTCGTAAAAATTCAACACGGAATGAGAAAGTGCATTTCCATTCTCGTCCTTGAACATCATATAGGGTAATATGCTATTATTCACCGAATACATGGATTTATTCTTTTTGTCTGTCATGGCCAGATTGACCGTCAAATCAATTTTCAACCAATCGGTGAAATTAAAATCCTGTTTCAGGTTTAGCATATATTTATTCGTCCGCACTTTATCGTTGGTCTGATCATTACCGAAACCCAAGGACCCGTAATAACGATGTACCCCGCTTCCCCCCATGAAGGAAAGGCTATGATTGGTAAAAAAAGCCGGTTGCATGAACAAATCTTCAATTTGCGAACGATTATTCAGAGAGGCCAGTCTCGCAAGTTCCTCATCCCTTTCGACCTCGGTATACTCCTTATTGACAGCCTTGTACATCGGGAGTTCGTGAGGATACACGATCGGGAGGAATCCGCTAATACCATTGTTGGTTGTCGTTACCGCATTCCAAGTATAAAATTCCGGATCAAATATTTCTGTCGCACTTTTGATTAACGTGCCGCTTGACATATACTGCATATAACCGAAATCAGGCATTCCCTTATAAGTAAAGGAACCGTCATAACTAATTTTAATCTTCCGATCGGTATCTTTACCTTTTTTCGTCGTAATCACGACAACACCGTTAGCTGCCCGGGCTCCCCAGATAGATGCTGCCGTTGCATCTTTCAAAAACGTAATGCTTTCAATGTCATTGCTATTTACCATGTTCTCGAAATTCTCTGAACTCATGGCAACCCCGTCAACCACGAACAACGGACTCCGGTTGGATGAAATGGAAGTTAACCCCCGGATCAAGTATTTATCCTGTCCGTCGGCATAGTTGATATTCAAACCGGAAGTCAATCCCTCCATACTTTCCAACACGCTACCGGTCAATCCAACACGCTCTTTAATCTCGCTACCGGAAACAATACCGAAAGAACCGGCATTTCTCTCTTTTGACAGGGTTTGGTATCCCGTCACGACCACTTCCTCCATCTGCTCCACATCTTCTTCCATCACGATGTTCAGTTTTTTGCCGGGAGTATATTTCACCTCTTGTTTTTTCATTCCCACGAAAGAGAAGACAAAAGTGACCGTGTCTCTCGGAATCTTAATCATAAAGTTTCCGTCAATGTCGGTTACCACCCCGTTATGAGTTCCCTTAATCAACACCGTTACTCCCGGAAGTGGCTCTCCTTTTTTATCCTTTACCGTTCCGGAAGCCTGTTTTGTTTCCTGCTTTTTCACCTGACCGCTCTTCGCTAGAATATAAATCACATCCTGTTCGAAGAAATAACGCAACGAAGTGTTGTCAAAAACCTGATCCAACACTTCCCGCACCGTTTTCTTGTCCGCCTTCACATCAAAAGCTGTCAGATTTTTCACGTGTTCTTCATTATAAATGAAGCGTAACCCAGTCTGTTTCCATATTTCCTGACACAACGTGTTCACGTCGCATTGATGCAAATTAAGGGAAACAACTTGCTCCTGCGAGTAACCATTCGCCATGGCCCCGGAAACGAAAAAGAAACAAAAAATCATCAACAGTCTCATAATTTTAAAAGTCTTTGATTTTTTCACGCTGAAAACAGCGCTTTTCCAATTAGATTTCATAACTTTGTTATTAAAGATTATACATTCTGAATAGGTATCCGCTTGCCAATGGACCTATTCATTGATCTTTCAAAAGGTGGAGATGGGGGAAACATCTTCACTTTTTTTATTTACTACTTACTATTACTTTATTTCCTTGTACTTTAAAACGTGCATCTGATATTTTTTCAAAAGAAACAAACAATTCCCGTACGTCCTTGTAACGTTTCAAGTTTCCGGACAATCGTACGTCCTGTAACCCGGCATCCTGGTAAAGTACTTCCAACCCGTACCACCGACTCAATTTATCCATGATCGAGTTCAGAGATTCATTCCGGAAAATGAAATCCCCGTTTTTCCACGACACATAAGCCAATACATCCACATCCTCCACCGTGATTTTACCCGACACTTGATCAAACACGCCTTTCTGGTTAGGTTTCAACAACACCTCTTTTCCACCTTGATTCATACTCACACTTCCCGTCACGAGAACCGTCTCGATGTTGTTGTAGGTATTCACGTTAAATTCCGTTCCGTACACTTTGACTGACATATCATCAACCTGTACCAAGAAAGGCTTTTCCTTATTCTTGGAAACCTCAAAATAAGCCTCTCCTTTCAAATAAACGACCCGCTCTTTTCCATTAAATTGTACCGGATAACGCAACTCGGTCTCGGCATTCAGCCACACATGGGTTCCGTCGGACAAAGTTAGATTAAATTCTCCTCCTCTCGGGATAACCAAACGATTCATTACTCTTGCCGTATCCTTGGTTATTCCTCCTTTACCCTCGGCTGACTGGTAGGAGATTCGACCTGTTTCACTCACCACAACAGAAGTTCCGTCCTTTTCTTCCAATTGCCGGGAAATATTACCCATCGCCACTTCCTCTCCCGAAGACAACACTAATATGGCCTGTGATTTTCCCGGTTGAATGGTTACCTTTTTTGCCACCTGTACCGGTTTTTCCTCTATCTCTCCCGAATTCCATAATAGCATTCCACCCACACTCAATAATATCACCACGGCAGCGGCCACGCCATACCAAACTTGGAGAGAAGAGTGCTTTCTCAATTTTTTCCGCAAGACATTGAAATCCGATTTTACCTCCCGGGCATATACACCCCATTGAAATTCCAGATGTACCCTTTGAAATTCCCGAAAATATTCCTTGTTACATTCACACTCTTCGAGCCATGCCTTGACTTCCTCCCGCTCGACATCATCCAGCTCATCAAGAAGATACGCCAGTAATTTTTCATCTATTTCGTTTTGCTCTATCATAGTTATAATCCATTTTACCACTATAATACAGCTCAACAACAAAAATCATTGCTCTGAAATCAAACTTTTTTCAAGAAAAAATAAATAGATTGCCAACTCATCCTTATTATCAGCCTGTTGACGGAGTTTTTTTAATGCCCTTACCAGAATACTATTTACCGTGGCAACAGATATTCCCAACTCATCTGCCACATCCTTATATTTCATTCCTTCCAAATATATTTTACGGATCACGTCCTGCGCCCGGGGAGTCAATTTTTCCAGTTCTTCCTCTACACGTCGAAAAACTTCGTCCTCAAAGTTATCATACTCCTTCCAAGGACTATCGTAGTAAGCCACATCACAAGCCCGGCGCAGAGGATCAATTTTATCTAACTGGTTTAATGCCAGATTACGAATAGAGGTAAACAGGTAAGATTTCAACGTTTCCGGAAGTAACGCGGAATAAGGTTTTTCCCAAAGTTTCACGAAAAAGTCCTGCACAATATCTTCGGCCCGCTGGGTATCATGTAAAAAAGTCGTGGCCCAAACCACCAACGGCTTGTAGTATTCACGAAACAGAAGTTCCATTCCGCCAATCTTCCGCACTTTTAATAACGAGCAAATCTCTTGATCTATCGGACGCATAACTTTTCCACACTTGAACTATACAAATATAGGAGATTTAATTTCCGGAACAAAAGATAATATGAAGTTCTTGTTTCCGTATACAACGAATTAATGCCGCAAAAGCTGCTGAATAAACATCTGCAATAGTCTCGGTTCCAATAACACGGGAAAAATCAAGCCGAACACCGCTCCATAGAAGTGGGCGTTATGATTGATGTTATCACCATCTCGTTTTGCCATGTATTGGCAATAAAGCAAGTAGATAAAACCAAACACGATACCGGGAATCGGAACAATCGCAAAGAAGTAGATCTTATCCCAAGGATGCAAAAATATCGCCGTGAACAAAACAGACGAAACTGCACCGGATGCCCCAATGGAAGAATAGTATTGATTGTTCCGGTATTTCCACACATCATATACCGAGGCTGCCACCATTCCCCCGAAATACAGGATCAGAAAACTGGAGCTACCGAATCCCCATGCAACAAACTGGTTCTCCACGTATAACCCGAAAGAGAGAAAGGTAAACATATTCACGATCAAGTGCGTCCAATCAGCATGAACAAAACCGTGAGAAATAATCCGGTACCACTCTCTGGAATGTACCATTCGGTAGGGATTACACGACAATTTATTGAACAGGGAATAATTATTAAAACAAGCAATTGACACGACAACCGTGGCAATAAGTATAATGTAAGTCATCATAATCTACTCTAAAAAATAATGTTATTAAATACCCTCCCGATTCTCCTGCATCTCATCTTGCCTGATGAACGTACTCCGACTCGCGTAAGTTTTGTCATCTCCATGAATATACAGAAGAGTCCCGCCTTTAATCGTATCTATAATTTTTTTACTCACGGCTAACGGCAAAGCCGGACATCCCAGGCTGCGCCCCAAACGACCGCATGACCGGATGGTTGACGGATCAGCATAAGCCGCCCCATGTACCACGATTGCCCGTTCTTTCGCCTTGTCATTAATTCCCCGCTCCAGACCGTTCAACACCAAAGAATAACCGTTCTTCCCGTAATACGTGTTCTCCGTTTGGTAAAAACCCAACGAACTCTTGAAAGAACCTTCCTGATTGGAAAACGAGGTGGCATACTTTTCCCCACTATTCCGACCATGAGCCACGTAAGAAATAAACAGAACTTTCTTCAACTTCAAATCAATCACGAACAAGCGTTTTTCCGTGGAAGGTTTCGTAAAATCAATTACCGTAAGTATATTTTTGTCGAAACTGCCCATCCGGTTATACCCCGCGATAGCCCGCTCGAACACCGTGTAATCAATCGTTCCCTCTAACGCCATTTCGTGATAAAGCATCCGACTATTGGGCATAGACGGCCTCTCTGCCGCTATCCCTAATAGCGATCCCCAACAAATTCCCCCGATAATCAAGATAAGCGATAACGCACGCATAAAGTCATTTTTTCATCAATCAAACACAATTACCAACGTCTTTTCCACCTCCGCCCAATCGTACATGAACTTGGCATGTGATGTCGCATTCCTCACGCACATATGAGACCGGGGTGTCGTTCCGAGCGTCCAGCTATATTCAATCAACTTGTTATCGGGATAATTGACCGGAACCCCGTGTAAATAGGCTCCCCCGGTAAAACGACTAGCATAAGGTGCGAAACCACCTTCTTCGTCTGACCCATCCTTCAAGAAAAGCATCTCCAACAATTTCCGCTGTATAAAATAAATTCCCGGCGGTGTCGGTTGCTGGTAAGGCGGTCGGTTAGCTCCCGTCGTTATCGGGTTCATACTTCTCACCAACCAAGTCGCTCCTTCTTGTTCCAAAGTTGCAATATTCTGATTCGTTCGGTCAACAAATATAACTTTTTTAATCGAAAGAGGCCCTATCAGTTTCATGTATTTTTTAGGAACATGCCATATTCCTCCAAATGTTACCGGAATAATCTGAAAGTAATCGGCACTATCGCTGATCACGGAAACATAAGCCCCGTCCCGTCCGTAACGTTCCGGCACACGGACATCATCCAGCCGGTAGAGGGGAATTCCCTGATAACGATTCACTCCGAAGGAATCCTGAATCTGCTTGTATCTATTGGTCACGTATTTTCTCGTGAGAGGCGGTTCTCCGTTTACATTCTTATAATTCCGCAGCATCCCGTACCCATCATTCCTTTCCTGAAAAGCCTCCAGCGAATCCAAAAACATCGAAATTTTATCCCATTGAAAACGCCTCTCCTGCTTCCCGTATTTATAGGTATCCTGCAACGTATGTTTATCATACAGTAATTTCTTTTCGATCTTCACGGCAAAACTATTCCACCCCCACCCCATCAAAAAGAGAATTGTAATATAGTGTCTTAATATCATCATTTTTCATTACCTTTTTTAAAAAGATACGCTGGCAAAGAAAAATGGTTTACATACGGTATTCAAAATTCATGGTTTCCGAATAAAAATAACAACGCCTGGCAAAAATTTGCCGGGCGCCGTCACGTTTTATAATTGAAATGTTGAAAGTAACTTATGCAGGAATCAATCCGGTAATCAAGATCAATACCAACAATCCCAAGATGGCGTACAACTCCGGGAACACGGCCAGTACCATCGTGGTACCGAACACGTTATAACCGCTACCGATTGCCACAATACCATTAGCACATACCTGAGCTTGACGGATTGCAGAGAAGAAAGCAACCAAACCAAGACCTAATCCGGCTCCGAAGATAGCAGAAGCAGGGCCTTGAGGAAGTGAAGGAAGCGTGCCGCACGGAGCTGGAAACTCTGGGGAAGAACCGGGAAACACGTCTTCGCAGCTACGGGACGCTGGGATTATGCGCCGGTGCGGCGCTGGCGATTTTGTTTCTATGAGTATGGACATTGACCTGATTTTCAAAATTGCTGCCATCGGCATCATCGTTTCTATCCTCAATCAGGTGCTTTCCCGTTCCGGCCGGGAGGAGCAGGCCACCATGACCAGCTTAGCGGGGCTGGTGGTCGTGCTGATGATGCTGGCGCAGAAGATCGCCGATCTGTTTG
>ERZ827150.2976-NODE-2976-length-17240-cov-3.109340_pt1 | contig 17240 bp, 16 predicted proteins | sample MGYA00519779_ERZ827150 | MGnify/ENA primary metagenome ERZ827150 (study PRJEB31778, sample SAMEA3449267) | human gut metagenome | biome: human gut; feature: human-associated habitat; material: faeces | place: United Kingdom | collected 2010/2012 ...
TCACTGTGAATTATCAGATATTCGAGATAGGAGGATGAAGATATGAAGGAAACTAAGACCTTAACAAGCAAGACTTTGCAGAACACCATGGCAAAGGGTGGCTGTGGCGAGTGCCAGACTTCTTGCCAGTCCGCATGTAAGACTTCCTGTACAGTAGGAAATCAGAGCTGCGAAAACAACAAGTAATTTTTCTGGACTTGGTTGATGGAAAGCCGGGGAGGAAACTCCTCGGTTTTCCATTGTATGCATTTTTATGAAGAAGGATAAAGATAAGAAAGGTTGAATAGTAGTGATACATCAATATAAGAGCCATGGCTACAACATTGTTATGGATGTAAACTCCAGCGCTGTACATGTAGTAGATGACGTGGTATATGATATGATTCCTGTATATGAGAAGCAGGAAGATAAGGAAGCCATTTTTGCTTCTCTTGACAGTTACCCAAGAGAAGAGCTTGAGGCGGCCTACGAAGAGATCACCCGTTTAAAGAATGAGGGAATGCTGTATACAGAAGATATTTATCAGAAGTATATGACAGACTTCAAAAAGAGAAAAACGGTAGTGAAGGCACTTTGCCTGCATATTGCCCATGATTGTAATCTTGCCTGCAAGTATTGTTTTGCTGAGGAAGGTGAGTATCACGGACGTCGTGCACTTATGAGCCTTGAGGTCGGCAAGAAGGCACTCGACTTTTTAGTTGCAAACTCTGGAAACCGCAGAAATCTTGAGGTCGATTTCTTTGGCGGTGAGCCTCTTATGAACTGGGATGTCGTAAAAGAGCTTGTAAAATATGGAAGATCTCTTGAAAAAGAGCATAATAAGCTGTTTCGTTTTACACTGACCACAAACGGTGTGCTTTTAAACGATGAAGTAATGGAATTTTGTAATAAAGAGATGAGCAATGTAGTGCTTAGTCTTGATGGAAGAAAAGAAGTAAATGATAAAATGCGTCCTTTTAGAAACGGAAAGGGAAGCTATGATTTAATCGTTCCAAAATTCCAGAAGTTTGCAGAAAGTCGCAATCAGACAAATTATTATGTCAGAGGAACATTTACAAGAAATAATCTTGATTTTTCAAAGGATGTGCTTCATTATGCTGATCTTGGTTTTAAGCAGATGTCTATGGAGCCGGTTGTTGCATCACCAGAGGATGATTATGCAATCCGCGAAGAAGATCTGCCGCGTATTCTTGAAGAATATGATAAGCTTGCTGATGCTTATTTGGAATATCGTAAAGCTGGAAAGGGATTTAATTTCTTCCACTTTAATATTGATTTGACACAGAGTCCATGCGTGGCAAAGCGTTTGTCAGGCTGTGGTTCTGGAACAGAATATCTGGCTGTCACCCCGTGGGGTGACTTCTATCCATGCCATCAGTTTGTTGGACAAGAAGAGTTTTTACTTGGAAATGTTTATGATGGTATTGTAAAGCAGGATATATGCGATGAATTTAAACAGTGCAATGTATATGCAAAGCCAGCCTGTCAGAATTGCTTCGCGAAGTATTATTGCAGCGGAGGCTGTAATGCAAATGCATACAACTTCACAGGTTCTATCACAGGTTCCTATGATGTTGGATGTAAGATGCAGCAGAAGCGTATTGAGTGTGCCATCATGATTAAGGCAGCACTTGCTGACATGGAAGAAGAGACAGGGGCATCTGCTGATGTTGCCGGTGAAATCTCCCACGTGTGTTAACATGAATTAGTACAGATCTTAGATCTGTATGAAAAAGGAGACTATCTTAGACAGCCTCCGAATAGAGAAGGAGATAGAAAGATGAGCAAGAAAAAAGGGATTATCCGTCTGGTTGTGCTTTTGGCAGTCATCGCATTTGTCGTATACACAGCCGTCAGCGGCCTTGGAAGTGATCGTTCAGGAAGTTTAAACGACATCAGCCTTGGTCTTGACCTTAGAGGCGGTGTCAGCATCACCTATGAGGCAGTAGGCGATGTAAACAGCCAGGATATGTCCGACACGAAGGCAAAGCTTGAAAAACGTGTGCAGGATTATTCAACTGAAGCACAGGTTTATTTTGAGGGATCTGACCGTATTACGGTAGACATTCCAGGTGCAACAGATGCAAATGCAGTTTTGCAGGAGCTTGGAAAACCAGGTACCTTGATTTTCTGTACGGATTCAAGTGATCCAGAGGGAACCAAGGTCATGGACGGAAATCAGATCAAGGACGCACAGGCTGGTGCAACAAGCAATGCAACAACAAATGCAAGAGAGTATGTTGTAAATCTGACGCTGACATCTGATGGTGTCGAGGCATTCTCAAAGGCAACAGAGGAGTTAGCACCTACAAAGGGCAGAATTTACATTATGTATAACGGCGAAGTGTTAAGTGCCCCGACTGTAAATGAGCATATTGCGTCTGATACATGCTCCATTACTGGTATGGGTGATCTTGAGGCAGCACAGACACTTGCTTCCAATATTCGTATCGGAGCACTGCCTGTTCAATTGCAGGAGATGCGTTCTCAGGTAGTTGGTGCAAAATTAGGACAGGATGCAGTTCGTACAAGCCTTATGGCAGGTGTGATCGGTCTGATCTTAGTATTTGCTTTCATGATTATCTACTATCGTATTCCAGGTTTGGCAGCATCTATCGCGCTTGTTATGTATACTGCATTTGTAATTGTTCTGTTAAGTGCGTTTAATGAGGAAATTACACTGACACTTCCAGGTATTGCCGGTATTATTCTTGGTATTGGTATGGCTGTAGATGCAAACTGTATTATTTTCGCACGTATCCGTGAGGAGATCGGAGCTGGAAAGAGTGTTCGTACAGCAATTGATGCAGGATTTGCTAAGGCATTTTCCGCAATCATCGATGGAAATGTTACTACATTAATCGCAGCAGGTGTTTTGTATTTTATCGGTTCTGGTACAGTAAAGGGCTTTGCTCAGACATTGGCTCTTGGTATCGTTGTATCCATGTTTACAGCACTTGTAATTACAAAGAATATCTTGAAGAGCTTCTATGCAGTTGGTCTGCAGGATGAAAAGCTGTATGGAAAGACTGTTTACACAAAAACATTTAACTTTATTGGAAAAAGAAAGCTGTTCTACAGCGCATCAGGTATTGTTATTGCAATCGGTATTGTTGCGATGGTAGTCAGTGGTGTAAAGGGTCATATCTTCAATTACAGCCTTGACTTTATCGGCGGTGCTTCCACTAGCGTAACCTTTAATGAGAATTACAGTGTTGAGAAGCTCGAAAGTGATGTACAGCCAGTTGTAAGCGAGGTAACAGGTGACAATGATATCCAGATGACACCTGTAACAGGAAGCAACGAGGTTATTATTAAGACAAGAACACTTACTGTAGATGAAAGAGATGCACTTTACAGTAAGCTGTCAGAGACCTTTGGAGTAGATGAGAGTACCATTCAGACTGAAAATATCAGTGCTGCAGTCAGCGGGGAGATGAAGCGTTCTGCAATTTTGTCTGTCATTATTGCAGCAATCTTTATGTTAATTTACGTATGGATTCGTTTCAAGGAGTTTAGCTTTGGTGTAAGCTCTGTTCTTCCGCTTCTTCACGATGTCTTTGTTTTACTGGCATTTTATGCAGTGCTTCGCTGGACTGTAGGAAATACGTTTATTGCTTGTATGCTGACTCTCGTTGGATATTCTATCAATGCGACAATCGTTGTATTTGACCGTATCCGTGAGAATTTGCACACTAACAAGAATTTGGCAGAAGTTGTCAATGTTTCTGTTACACAGACATTGTCACGAAGCATCAATACCTCTTTGACAACTCTTATCATGGTAGTAGTTCTTTATATTCTTGGTGTAACATCCATCAAGGAGTTTGCACTGCCACTTATCGTAGGTGTTGTCTGCGGATGCTATTCTTCTGTATGCATCGCAGGCTGCCTGTGGTATGATTTAAAGAACGCTCTTGACAAACGTAAGGCAAAGAAGACTTCTAAATAAGGTAAGTAATAATGGAATATGAAATTTTAAAAACAGAGGGACGAGCAAAAAGAGCCCGTGTCTCTACCGTTCATGGAGAAATTCAGACACCTGTATTTATGAATGTTGGTACAGTTGCCGCAATTAAAGGTGCTGTATCAACAATGGATTTAAAGGAAATCCATACACAGGTAGAGCTGTCCAATACGTATCATCTTCATGTAAGAACGGGAGATAAGCTGATCAAGCAGTTTGGTGGTCTGCATAAATTTATGAATTGGGACCGCCCGATTCTAACAGATTCCGGCGGTTTTCAGGTATTTTCTCTTGCCGGAATGAGAAAGATTAAGGAAGAAGGAGTTTACTTCCAGTCTCATATCGATGGCCATCGTATTTTTATGGGGCCAGAGGAGAGTATGCAGATTCAGTCTAATCTTGGTTCTACTATTGCAATGGCATTTGATGAGTGTCCGTCTTCTGTGGCAGACCGCAGCTATATCAAAAACAGCGTAGAGCGTACCACAAGATGGCTTGCACGCTGTAAGACAGAGATGGCACGTTTAAATTCACTTGAGGATACAATAAATCCGCATCAGCTGTTGTTTGGAATTAACCAAGGCGGTGTTTATGAGGATATCCGTATTGAGCATGCAAAACGCATAAGCGAGATGGATCTTGATGGTTATGCAGTCGGCGGACTTGCAGTTGGAGAAAGCCATGAGGAAATGTATCGCATTTTAGATGCAGTGGTACCATATTTGCCAAAGAATAAGCCAACTTATTTAATGGGTGTTGGAACTCCGGCAAATATACTTGAGGGTGTTGACCGCGGAATTGATTTCTTCGACTGTGTATATCCAAGCAGAAACGGCCGTCATGGTCATGTTTATACAAAGCATGGCAAGCTTAATCTGTTTAATGCCCGCTATGAGCTTGATTCAAGACCAATCGAGGAAGGCTGTCAGTGTCCGGCATGCCGTGCTTATAGCAGAGCGTATATTCGTCATCTGCTAAAAGCAAAGGAAATGCTTGGCATGCGTCTGTGCGTTCTTCACAATCTGTATTTTTATAATAATTTAATGACTGAAATCCGTGAAAGCATTGACAACGGATGCTTTGCGGAGTATAAAAAGAATATGCTCGAATCTATGGCTGCCGGTCCACAGGACTAAGTCATATTCACCTCGGGGCATTGCCTTAGAATTTTAGATTCGAATACGAAATTACAAGCTGCATATGCAGCGGAAATGAGAGGAAACTATGAAGAAGAAGTTAGCAGCTGCAGCGGCAGTTATGACCGCACTGTTTTCTATGACAGGATGTGCGACAACAGCAGACGGTGCCGCAACTGGCGCAAATGGAGCAACCAGCCTGATTATGATCGTTGGCTATATGGTAATCATCATCGGTGTTATGTATTTTGTTGCAATTCGTCCTCAGAAGAAGGAGCAGAAGAAGCAGTCTCAGATGTTATCTGCACTTGAAGTTGGTGATATCGTTTTGACAACTTCCGGTTTTTACGGAACTGTTATTGACATTACAGATGATACAGTAATCGTAGAGTTTGGAAACAATAAAAACTGCCGTATCCCGATGCAGAAGAGTGCAATCGTAGAGGCTGAAAAGCCAGACGCTGAATAATCAAGATATAATAAAAGAGCTACTGACATACTAGAATGTATGCCGGTAGCTCTTTTTTATTTGCGCTTTCGTTCTTCACGTTTTTCTTTTTCAGCAGCTTTTGCTCGTTCATCAGAGGCATCCTGACGTCTTTTTAATTCATCAATGACACCTGTTACAACCTGTTTTTTCATGTATATATCATAAATCGTCATGCACAGAAACGTAAATAGCTGCAGGTAAGAATCTTGCTCATCATCATCGCAGGAAAAAGTTTCCTTTGAAGTCTCAAATTTATGGCTAAGATCGTCTGCAAGCGGTTTGATGCCATTATCTGCGTATGAAAAAATCTTACTATAAATTTCGGAAAAATTAGGAGAACTGTTTTCATCCCAGAAATGCTGTGTCAATGGCTTTAGCATAGTTTCAATATCGCTAATTGACAGAAAACTTTTCATATAGTAAATAAGAATCAACTGTAGGATATGATTTTCTGTGTATTTTTTTCTGACCGGAGAAGGAAGCAGGTTGTTTTTGGCGTAATTATTGATCATAGTTTTTGTTAAAACCTTATCCTCATCATAGCGCCTTGTAGCACCAAGATGTGTATCCATAAAGGTTGTTACCTGATCCATGTAAAGGTCAATGTTCGGAATCTGATCAGCGTGTATATAGTCAAAAGAGCTGATTTTATCAAGCAGCTGTGAAAAAAGCTCATCGTTAGTCATTTAAAGCCTCCTAAATATTGTGTAGCAATGTTGACGTTCACGGGACGCCCATTCACAAAACCGCACGTTCCGTGCGTCGTTGCAAAACGTCTAACTGGATGCGTGAACTGTAATAACTACATTATATCGTTTTCAAAACCAGATAGCAAGAGAAATTTTCAAAATCCTAGTGACAAACACATAAAGATACGATATAATAAAGTTAACAGGTTAACAAACATAGGTTTTTTTAAGGAGGAAATGACTATGGGAGTAATTCAGAGATTTAAAGATATTATGTCAGCTAACATCAATGCTATGCTTGATAAGGCTGAGAATCCGGAAAAAATGATTGATCAGTACATGAGAAACCTTGAGGACGATTTAGGCAAGGTAAAGGCAGAAACAGCGTCAGTAATGGCTGAAGAAGCACGTGCAAAGAGAGCTTATGACGAGGCACTTGCAGAAGTTGAAAAGTATCAGAAATATGCAGAAAAGGCTGTTGCAGCAGGAAACGACAATGATGCAAGAGTATTTTTACAGTCAAAGAAGACAGCACAGTCTAAGCTTGAGGGCTTAAAGCTCACATATGACACGGCAGCAGCAAACGCACAGAAGATGCGTCAGATGCATGATAAGCTTGTAAATGATATTTCAGATTTAAGAGCACGCAAGGAAACGATCAAGGCGAAGGTAGCTGTTGCAAAGGCTCAGGAGCGTGTAAATCAGGTTGGATCATCATTAAGGGGTGTATCAAACAATATGTCAGCATTTGATCGTATGGAGGAAAAGGCAAATAAGATGCTTGATACTGCAAATGCTATGGCACAGTTAAATGCGTCTGCAGATACAAATGTAGATGATCTGGCACGTAAGTATGATCTTGATGATGTGGCAGGTACATCTGATATTGATGATGAATTAGCGGCACTGAAGGCAAAACTTAACTAACTACAAAAATAAGGAAGGTTGACGAGTATGGGATTATTTGGTGGACAATTCTCCAGTGTTGTAGAGTGGAAAGAATACTCGGATGATATTATTTTTTGGAAGTTCCCAAGCAGCGAGATCAAGAAGGGGAGCCGTCTGATTATTCGTCCTGGACAGGACGCAATCTTTATGTATAATGGAAGAATCGAGGGTATTTTCCGTGAAGAGGGAAATTTTGATATTTCTTCTGATATCATTCCATTTTTATCTACACTGAAAAGTTTTACATTTGGATTTAACACACCGCTGCGTGCAGAGGTGCTGTTTATTAATACAAAGGAATTTACAGTAAAATGGGGCACAAAAAATGCGATTAATCTGCCGGTTCAGGGCTTGCCTGGCGGTATGCCAATCCGTGCATTTGGTACATTTAGCTTCAAGGTTTCTGATGAGCAGGTTTTAATCGACAAAATTGCCGGAATTAAGTCTGAGTTTAATGTAGAGGATATCAAGGAACGTGTAATGTCTATGCTTGATATGCTGATGATGAAGTGGATTTCAAAAGAAGGAAAGGATATGTTTAACCTTCAGGCAAATGCATACGACATCGGCAAGGGTATTGCATCAGATCTTGATATGGAGATGGTAAAGATCGGAATTGCTATTACAAGCTTTACGATTCAGAGCGTTTCCTATCCGGAGGAGGTTGCTAAGATGCAGCAGAAGGCAGCAGCTCAGTCCATGATCGGAAATGTAAATACATATACACAGATGCAGATGGCAGATGCGCTTACACAGCCAAACACAGCAGCCGGCAGCATGGCAGGCAATATGGCTGGTATGCAGATGGGTATGGCAATGGGTCAGATGATGGGCCAGATGATGAACGGCAATATGCAGAATAATGCACAGCAAAATCAGGCAGCTCCATCTTCGAATGGTACTGTGCCGAAGTTCTGTCCGAACTGTGGAACACCGACAAATGGTGCAAGATTCTGCTCAAACTGCGGTACAAAGCTTGCATAATTACAAAAATATAAAAAAGATAATGGAGGGAGACTGTGCGTACAGTCTTTCTTCCATTTTTATGGAGGAAAAACGTGTCCGATATTTTACAGTCATTAAATCCAGTTCAAAAAGAGGCGGCCAGCTGCACTGAGGGGCCGCTTTTGATACTTGCAGGAGCAGGCTCAGGAAAAACGCGTGTGCTGACGCACCGTATTGCATATTTGATTGAGGAAAAGGGAGTAAATCCATGGAATATCATGGCAATTACCTTTACAAATAAGGCAGCGCAGGAGATGCGGGATCGTGTCGACCGCCTGGTTGAGTTCGGGGCAGAGAGCATATGGGTAGCGACATTCCACAGCTCTTGTGTGCGCATTCTGCGAAGATATATAGACCGTCTTGGATATGATAATCACTTTACGATTTACGATACAGATGATCAAAAGAGTGTAATCAGAAAGGCAGTTAAGGAGCTTGACCTTGATCCTAAGCAATATAGGGAAGGACCGCTGCTTGGTGTAATTTCAGCGGCCAAAAATGAAATGATTGAGCCACAGGATTTTGAAACACAGGCTGGCGGAGATTTTCGAATGTGCCAGGAGGCAAAAATCTATAAAGCATACCAGAAAACATTAATTGATAATAACGCAGTTGATTTTGATGATTTGCTTCTTTTGACAGTTCGTCTGCTGCGCGAAAATAGAGATATTTTAGAAGCTTATCAGGAGCGTCTGCGCTACATTATGGTTGACGAGTATCAGGACACTAATTCAGTTCAATTTGAGCTTATTCGCCTGCTTTCTGGAAAATATCATAATTTATGTGTGGTTGGAGATGACGATCAGTCTATCTATAAATTTAGAGGTGCAGACATTACAAATATTTTAAGCTTTGAGGAGACTTTTCCAGGTGCAAAGGTTGTCAAGCTTGAGCAAAATTATCGTTCCACAAATAATATTCTCGAAGCCGCAAACTCAGTAATTGCAAATAATGCACATCGAAAGGAAAAACATCTTTGGAGTGAAAATGGAGAAGGAAAAGAGGTTTCCTTTATCCACTACGAGACTGCTTATGGTGAGGCAGAAGATGTAATTGACAAGATACAGACGGCAGTTCATATGGGAAAGTATCAGTATCAGGACTGTGCAATTCTTTACCGTACAAATGCACAGTCACGCGCATTTGAAGAGAAATGCATTAAAAAGAGTGTACCGTATCGTCTTGTCGGTGGTGTGAATTTCTACCAGAGACAGGAAATCAAGGATATTTTAGCCTATTTAAAGACAATTGACAGCGGACGTGATGATCTGTCTGTTACAAGAATTGTCAATGTGCCAAAGCGTGGAATTGGGCAAGTGACGTTAAATAAGCTGGCTGTCTATGCTTCTGAGCATGGAATGCGGCTATTTCAGGCAATGGAGCAGGCAGAACAGATTCCAGGAATTGGAAAGGCAGCTGATAAGATAAAAGGCTTTGTCAATCAGATCATGGTATTTCGTGCGCTTGCAAAGGAGCTAGATGCAGCAGAGCTGATTGAAAGCATCTTAGAGCAGACTGGCTACTTAGAAGAGTTAGAAAAGCTTGAGGAAGATAAGGCACAGGCAAAACAGGAAAATCTTGATGAATTTCAGAATAAAGCAGCTGACTATTATGCAAATCATGATGAAGCAGCGCTTACTGACTTTTTGGAGGAGGTAGCGCTTGTGGCAGATATTGACAACATGGACAGTGAGGCAGACAGTTTAACATTAATGACACTGCATAGTGCAAAGGGACTCGAGTTTCCAGTTGTCTATATGACAGGTATGGAAGAAGGACTTTTCCCAAGCTACATGTCAATGAACAGCGGTGATCCGGGAGATATCGAGGAAGAACGAAGACTTTGCTATGTGGGTATTACAAGAGCAATGCAGCAGCTGACGCTGACAGCAGCAAAGCAGCGTATGGTTCATGGAAATATTCAATACAGTGCAATTTCGCGTTTTGTTAAAGAACTGCCGCAGGAAAAGCTTGACTGGAAGGAAGAGACATTCGGAGGTCTTTTTAAGAAAGGACCATCTATGACTGCAAACTCACTGTCAGGCAGTTTGTTTGGCGGTTCATCTTCTATGTCATCAGGCAGCTCATTTAGTGCATCACAGGGAAGTCAAACGGCAAAAAAGACAAACTATGATAATGTCTTTGATTTAAAGTATGCAAAAGCATTCTCAAGTCCAAAGCCAGATAGCCTTGACTACAAAGAAGGCGATAGAGTTTCCCATATCAAATTTGGAAAGGGAACAGTGCTTGCAGTCGAAGATATGAAAAAAGATTATCAGGTAACAGTTGAGTTTGATACAGCAGGCGTAAAAAAATTGTTTGCAGGATTTGCAAAACTTAAAAAGATTTAATAAAATTTATCTAAAACGACAAAGATAAAGCTAGTAATTTTACAGATCATATGGTATACTATTCTAAGATTGATCTTTAGAAAAAAGAAAGGATGGGTTTTATGGCAAAGTTTGATGATCTGCTGCAGGCAGTAAAGGTTCATGAGGTTCTCAAGTCTAAGGAAGAGAATGAGAAAAAGTGCAAATTTTGTTATGTGATTGCAGCAATCGCTGTAATTGCAGCAATTGCAGGTGCAGCATATGCACTGTACCGTTATCTGAAGCCGGATTATTTAGATGATCTGGATGATGATTTTGATGATGACTTTGACGACGATTTCTTCGATGATGATGACGAAGAAGAGGAGAAAGAAGACGAGGCTAAAGAAGAGGAATCTGATGAGGCTGAGGAAAAATCTGAGGATGAAGAGTCTGATGATGAGGATGAAGACTGATCTGACATCAATAGGTAAGTAAATAAAAATGATATCCCCGCCGCAAAACGGCGGGGATTTTAGTTCAAGAAAAGGAGATGTGTATGAAAAAAGGCGAGATTTATGAGGGCCGCGTGCAGGAGGTCCTTTTTCCAGACAAAGCGATTGTCGTGACAGATGAAGGGGAAACTGCACAGGTAAAATATGGCATACCAGGTCAAAAATTACGTTTTCGTGTAAAGAAAAAGAGAAAAGAAAAAATAGAAGGCATTTTGCTTGAGATATTAGAAAAGTCAGCTGATGAGACTGCCTGTCTTTGTGAGTGGGCAGGAAAATGCGGTGGATGTCTGTATCAGACGCTTCCATACGAAAAGCAGCTGGCAATTAAAGAAGCACAGATTAAGAAAATGCTTGATAATGGCGGCACCGATTATACATTTGAAGGAATAGTGTCTAGTCCTGTTGTAAGCGGATACCGCAATAAGGTAGAGCTGACATTTGGTGATTCTTATATGGGAGGTCCTCTTGCACTTGGTATGCATCAAAGAGGCAGCTTTTATGATATTGCGGGTATTGAGACATGTCAGATTATGACACCTGATATGCGTATGGCTGCAATGGCAGTGCTTGACCATTTTTCAAAGCTGAATATTCCATTTTATCATAGAATGCGCCATGAAGGTGTTCTTCGTCATTTGCTGCTTCGCTCCAGCGCTGCAACGGGAGAACTTTTAGTCGCCGTAGTTGCTTCTTCACAGGCAGATGCGTCTACTATGCAGCTTGCAGAATTGACAGAAAAATTAAAGGCGCTGCCATTAGAAGGCAGCCTTGCAGGTGTTTTACATATTACTAATGATTCACTTGCAGATGTAGTGCAAAGCGATAATACAGAAGTTTTATACGGCAAAGATTGGATTACTGAAAAGTTACTGGGACTTTCATTTTGTGTTACATTGTTTTCATTTTTTCAGACAAATTCAAGAGGTGCCGAGCTTTTATATCAGACAGTAAGAGATTATATTGGAGAAACAAATCAGAAAGTAATCTTTGATCTCTACAGCGGAACTGGCACAATTGCCCAGATTTTAGCACCTGTGGCAAAACATGTGACTGGCGTGGAGATTGTTGAGGAAGCAGTAGAGGCAGCGCGTGTCAATGCCAAATTAAATGGACTTGATAACTGCAGCTTTATAGCAGGTGATGTGTTAAAGGTTGTTGATGATTTGACTGAGAAGCCAGATCTGATAGTGCTTGATCCGCCAAGAGATGGTATTCATCCAAAGGCGCTTCCTAAGATTATCGCATTTGATGTACCAACAATTGTTTATGTTTCCTGCAAGCCCACAAGTCTTGTGCGTGACAGAGAAGTATTAGAAGCAGCGGGCTATCGTATGGTAAAAGCAAGAGCCGTTGATATGTTCCCGGCTACTGGAGGAATTGAGACAGTCGCATTATTTCTTAAAAAGTAATAAGGAATCGTACTTGTTTTCAGACGCTTTAGATGATATACTATCAACAAGATCAAAAATATAAGAATAAATATAAGGCGAAAGGGGAAAAGTATGGTAAATTATTCAGAAAGACCAGAATTGCAGTATCATATTCAGCTAGGTAAAGGTGATGTAGGCCGCTATGTGCTTCTTCCAGGAGATCCGAAGCGTTGTGAAAAGATTGCAGCTCATTTTGACAATCCAGTGAAGATGGCGGATAGCCGTGAATATGTGACATACACAGGATATCTTGAAGGAGAGAAAGTTAGTGTAACGTCAACTGGTATCGGCGGTGCTTCTGCATCAATTGCAATGGAGGAGCTTGTAAAGATTGGTGCCGATACATTTATTCGTGTCGGAACATGTGGAGGTATGCAGATTCCTGTAAAAAGCGGTGATTTAGTGATTGCAACAGGTGCAATTCGTATGGAAGGGACAAGCCGTGAATATGCACCAATTGAATATCCGGCAGTTGCTGACTTTCATATGGTTCAGGCGCTTGTGCAGGCAGCAGAAAAGGGAAAATATCCATATCATGTTGGTGTTGTTCAGTGTAAGGATGCATTTTATGGACAGCATGAGCCAGAGACAAAGCCTGTCAGCTATGAGCTTTTAAATAAGTGGGAAGCATGGAAACGCTTAGGATGCCTTGCATCAGAGATGGAGTCAGCGGCATTATTTGTTGTTGGAAATTATCTTCGTGTGCGCGTTGGATCTATCTTTTTGGTTGTGGCAAATCAGGAGCGCGCAAAACTGAACATGGAAAATCCAGTTGTTCACGACACGGAGCTTGCAATTACAACAGCAGTGGAGGCACTAAGAGACATAATAAGAAAGGATAAAGCAAATGAGTAATAACAATATCCTGGTAATCGGAATTGCGGGAGGAACAGGCAGCGGAAAGTCGACACTTACAAAACAGCTTGTAAATCACTTTGGCGATCAGATTACTGTGCTTAAGCATGATGATTATTATAAGGCGCACGATGAAATGACGTATGAGGAAAGAACACATTTAAATTATGATCATCCGAATGCATTTGACACCGATCTTATGCTGCAGCATCTGCGTCAGTTAAAAAAAGGTGAGCCAATCAACTGTCCGATTTATGATTACACAGTTCACAACAGAAGCCGTAATTTTCAGGTGATTTACCCGACAAATGTGATTATTGTTGAGGGAATCCTGATTTTTGAAAACAAAGAGCTGTGCAAGGAAATGGATATTAAGATTTTCGTTGATACAGATGCTGATATTCGTATTATCAGAAGAATCCAGCGTGATGTGATTGAGCGTGCGCGTTCATTAGAGTCTGTGATTTCACAGTATATGAATACGGTAAAGCCAATGCACGAGGAATTTGTAGAGCCGAGTAAGAAGAATGCAGATATTATTGTGCTAGAGGGTGGTATGAATCTGGTAGCAATGGATATGATTAAGAATCGCATTCGCCAGCATCTGTCTACACAAACACAAGTTTAATATTTTTGCTTTCAAATGTAAAATAAAAGAAGAAATTTTGAGAAAAACACGTAAGGTGACTGTTGACGACACAAAAGCAACGTGTTACAATGGACAAGAATCGGAGCGTTATCAAAAAACGCAGCATCTAATAAGGAGGAGTCGACGATGAGAAGGAAACAACTTTTTGCCGTTTTGATGGCAGGTTCTATGGCAGCATCTCTTGCTGCTTGTGGCAAGACTGACACAAAGAAAACTACAGCAGCAACTGAGAAGAAGACAGAGGCAGTTACTGAGAAAAAGACAGAGGTAGCTACTACTGAGGCTAAGACTGATAAGGCTACTGAGAAGGAAACCGAAGCGGCAACTGAGAAAGAAACAGAGGCAGCAACTGAGGCAAAGACTGAGGAAGCATCTAGCGAGGAAGCAACCGAGGCAAAGACCGAGGAAGCATCAAGCGAAGAGGCATCTTCTGAAGAGGCAAGCAGTGAGGACGTTTCCGCACAGGCAGAGACAGAGGAAGAGTCCAGCGAAGTAGCAACTGAGGCTAAGACCGAGGAAGCATCTAACGAGGAAGTATCTATTGAAGAGGCATCTTCAGAGGAAGCATCCAGTGAGGAAGCATCTAGTGAAGAGGTATCTTCAGAGGAAGCATCCAGTGAGGAAGCATCTAGTGAAGAGGCAACCGAGGCTAAGACAGAGGAAGCATCTAGTGAAGAAGCATCTTCAGAGAAAGCATCTAGTGAGGAAGCATCTTCAGAGGAAGAGACCGAAGCAGAGACTGAGGAAGATATCGATGGAACTGGATTTAAGATCGGTATGGTTACTGATGTCGGCGGTGTAAATGATGGTTCCTTCAACCAGTCCGCATGGGAAGGCTTACAGAGAGCCGCTGAGAACTTTGGTTGTGAGGTTAAGTACATCGAGTCTAAGGGTGATGCAGACTTCGTTCCAAATATCGAGAGCTTCTTAGACGAAGATTATGATTTGATTATCTGTACTGGTTATGTAATGGCAGATGCTGTTCGTGATGCAGCAGAGCTGAATCCAGATCAGAAGTTTGCAATTGTTGATGATGCTTCTAATGCAGATCTGGATAATGTAACATGTATGATGTTTGAGCAGGAGCAGGCTTCCTACTTAGTAGGTTTGGCAGCTGGCTACACAACTGAGAGCAATGTTGTAGGTTTTGTCGTAGGACAGGCAAATGAGACAATGAACTCCTTCGGATATGGTTACTTAGCTGGTGTTCTTGATGCAAATCCAGATGCAACCATTCTTCAGTACAATGCAAATTCCTTTGGCGATGCAAGTGCCGGAAAGACTGCAGTAAACACTATGGTAACAAAGGGCGCAGATGTTGTATTCCATGCAGCTGGTGGTACAGGTCTTGGTGTAATTGATGGTTGTAAGGAGAACGGTATCTGGGCAATCGGTGTTGACTCTGACCAGAGCCCACTGGCACCTGAGACTATCCTGACTTCCGCTTTAAAGAGAGTTGATAATGCTTGCTACGATGCAACAAAGAAGGCCATTCTTGGAACGCTTGAGGGTGGTGTTGCAACATATGACCTGGCAGCAGGCGGTGTTGATATCGCTCCGACCACAGACAACCTGTCTAAGGATGTTCTTGAGAAGATCGAGGATGCAAAGAAGGATATCATTGCTGGTGATTTGGTAGTTCCAAAGAATCAGGAAGAGTTCGAGGAGAAGTACGGCGACGTATACGAGCTGGACTAATTGGTGGATAATGCCATGACGAGGTGGCAGTGACGTGGTCACTGCCATCTTTTTTGCACAGTAACTTATAGGTTACTGTGTGCAATTACGGCTGGGTGGTATCGTGATTAACGATAAACAGCCAAAAAGAGGAGAATAGATTATGAGAAAAGTATTTGCATCAATGACAGCAGTTTCAATGGCAGCAGCAGTAATGCTTGCAGGATGTGGCTCAAACAGCAGTGATAAGAAGACTACTACAGCAGCTTCAACAAAGGCAACTGAGGCAGCAACCGAGAAGAAGACTGAGGCAGCAACTGAGAAGAAGACCGAGGCTGCGACTGAGAAAGAGACAGAAAAGGTATCTTCAGAAGAGGCTTCTTCTGAGGAAGTTTCTTCAGAAAAGGCTTCTTCTGAGGAAGCATCTAGTGAGGCAGCTTCTAAGGAAACAGAAGCAAAGGCAGATGAAAATGCAAAAGTTCGTGTTATTGATATTGACCTGACAAGTGAGCAGTATGCATTTGGCGTAGATAAAGAGCAGCCAGAGCTGTTAGAGAAGACAAATGAGTTCATCGCAAAGATCATGGAGGATGGCACATTTGATGAGATCTGCAATCATTACTTTGGCGATGGAGAGCCGGTTATGGTAAAGTCTGCAGAATATGATGAGTCTAAGGATCAGTTAGTCGTAGCAACTAATGCAGGTTTTGAGCCATTTGAGTATATGAAGGGCGAAGATTACTGTGGTATCGATATGGAGATGGCAGCACTTCTTGCTGATTATTTAGGCAAAGAGCTTGTAATTCAGAACATGGATTTTGATGCTGTATGTCTGGCTGTTGGACAGCAAAAGTGTGATATCGCAATGGCAGGACTTACTATTACTGAGAGCAGAAAAGATCAGGTAACATTTACTGATTCTTATTATAATGCATCACAGAAGCTGATCGTTGCAGCAGATGATACGACGTTTGACACATGCAAGACAAAGGAAGATGTAGAAGCTATCTTTAAGACCTTTGATAGCAAGACAAAGGTTGGTGCACAGAATGGAACAACAGCTCAGTTTTATGTTGAGGGAAGCGAAGACCTTGACTTTGCAGGATTTGATATGACTCTGGTTGGATATAAGAATGGTTCCTTAGCTGTACAGGATCTTCTGAATGGAAATCTGGATTATGTTATCATTGACGCAGCACCGGCAGAAAGCATCACTGCAGCAATTAATTCACTGTAAGGAGTAACAGGATGGGAGATTTTGGTCGTAAAATAGACCGTTTTATTGAGATTTTCGTGGAGCAGCGTGGATATGTCCGTGTGCTTGAGGGCCTTCAGAATACTGTTATGATTGCGGTAGTAGGTCTATTAGTTGGTGTTCTGATTGGAACATTGATTGCTTCGGTAAGAGTAATGCCAAAGTATATGTTGAAGCTCAAACAGGAAAGACTTTTGATGATGTAGCAGGACAAGATGAGGCAAAAGAAGCTCTTACTGAAATAGTAGACTTCCTTCACAATCCTAAAAAATACGAAGAAATCGGGGCAGTAATGCCTAAGGGAGCACTACTTGT
>ERZ827150.2979-NODE-2979-length-17234-cov-8.840270_pt1 | contig 17234 bp, 18 predicted proteins | sample MGYA00519779_ERZ827150 | MGnify/ENA primary metagenome ERZ827150 (study PRJEB31778, sample SAMEA3449267) | human gut metagenome | biome: human gut; feature: human-associated habitat; material: faeces | place: United Kingdom | collected 2010/2012 ...
GAAGTGCTTGTTTCCTATCATGGCATATCCAAGCTAACGATAGCAAAAATGGCTGATGTTGAGGAACAGGATATTGACAGGCTTTTAGCCAATCCGCCAGAAAAAGTTGAAATCGAAGTAAAATATAAAATTGCTGTGACTGTTATGGAACTGCGATTTTGGCTAAAGGATTGTGAGTTACCAATATAATCATGTGGTGCTTGGGAAACTGGTGGAATAACAGGAAATGTAATTAGAATAAAGAAAGATAGAAGGCGAGTAGCGGATTGGTGTCTGCTGCTCACTTTTCGTTTATGGGGATATGTCGCAATACGACTTTTGAAGTGTTGTATTGCAATCTGTTTTCGGGTATTTCTCGTTGGTATCATTACCATAAAAGCGAGGTGAATTCCATGAAAGCAGAGAAGAAGGAAATCAATATACAGATTGGAAAAAGGTTGCAAACCGCCAGAGAAAACAGTGGATATACGCAGGAAGTTTTTGCAGAGACGCTGGATGTAGGGGTAGAGCATTATCGCAAAATCGAAAGTGGTGTCTATGGCTTACAGCCAGAGAAAATGCTGATCTTGTATGAGAAGTACAGGATTGAGCCGACTTATCTGGTTACGGGGGATACAAATCATAAGGTTGATATTGAACTGTTCCTTGCAAACTGCAGCAGGGAGGAACGGGATGCATTTATAGACCGCATGCTTGCGTATATGAGAAAGCTGATGACAGGCCGTTAAAGCAGCACAGTCTCCGGGATGTATATTTGATCAATATATTTTGAGAAGGAGACGATGTATGAGGGTAGCAATCTGCGATGATAATCAGCAGGACATTGAAAGGATCAGACGCTATACACTGCGTATGATCGACTATGCGGTGGAGTATGTGTTTTATACCAGACCGGAAGAATTATTGAGGGAATGTGCAGATGCGGAGCAAAAGCCGGATATGTACATTCTTGATATTGAGATGCCTGGAATGGACGGACTTGCGGTGGCAAAACAGATCCGTGAGACAGATTCCAAAGCATTGCTGGTGTTTCTTACCAGCTATACCAAATACATGCCAAGTGTATTTGAAGTTGTCACATTTGATTTTATTCCAAAACCAATCTCAGAAGAAAGGCTCCGTGTGCTGTTTGAGAAGGCAGGAACCTATCTGAATCTGACCAATCAGAGTTTTTCATTTAGTTACCGCAGGGTGCGGTACAGTCTGAAGTTTGACGAAATCCTGTATCTGGAAAAGCGGGGGCGTCAGGCGATAATCCACACAAAGAAAATGAAATATCAGTCCAACATGAACCTGAATGAAATATGGGAGAAACTGGACGAGCGCATGTTTGCCGCCGTTCATGGCTCTTTTATCGTTAATTTGAAACATGTTCATTCCGTATCCAGCGGCATGGTCATGCTTACAGACGGCACAGAGCTGGGAGTGACAAGAGGGTACCGGAAGGAGCTGACGGAAAAGCACATCGCATTTGTGCAGGGAGGAATGTGACATGGCATTATATGGGGTGAGGCTTGTCATAAATCTTTTTGACCTCTGCATTTACCGCAGGTATTTAGAGGAGTTCATCGGAAACAGAAAAACTTCCATGGAGTTTTCTGTTCTTCTGCTGATAGTGTGCGAGCTGATTGGAAGTGCGGTGAACCAGATGGGGATAAGCTGGCTGAATTTTGTGACGATGGTTGCGATTCTCTGTGTATATGTCTGCCAGTATGAGGCAGGGATTGTAAGCAGGCTGATTGCGGTTCTGCTGTATATGGGGATTATGGGAGTTGCAGAACCGTTAGGATATTTGTTTAATAAGGCATTCATGGAAAAGGTGTTGGACGATACCACGGTTTCATATTATTTTATCGTGTTTTTTATGGCACTTTTGAAAGCAACAATTGTGGAGGTGTTTTGCAGACTGAAATCTGGAAAAAGCATTCGACTATCAGCAATGCCAAAAGAAACGCAATATATGTTGACAATGATACCTTTATGCAGCCTGATCAGTTGCTTTTTACTGATAGAGGTTGCAAAAGAATTAATCTCGGCACAGATGGTCGTGCTGTGCATGTGCATCATCTTTGTCATTATCATCACTAATTATGTAATTTTTCTGATGATTGAAAAGTATACGACAGTGGAAGAAAAACAGCACGAAGAGGAAATGATCCAGAGGGAAATCTTATACCGGAACGAATACTATCAGGACATGGAACGGTATCAGGAACAGATACAGGACATCCGGCATGATATGAAGAACCGGCTGACGGGACTGCTCGCAGCGGCGGAACAGGGAAGTGCGGAACTGATCAAGGACAGACTGCAGGAAGTATTGGGAGATATCCGGCTGGCAGAAGAAATCATCTATTCTGCAAATCCGGTGGTGAATGCCATACTAAAAGTAAAAAGCATAAAGGCAAAAGAGAAAGAGATACCGATGCAGGTTACAACGCTGCTCCCCCAGAGAGTATCCGTAGATATCGGGGACATGGGTGTTCTGTATGGGAATCTTCTGGATAATGCGATAGAGGCGGCGATGGCAGTGGAACAGGAAAAACGGTATGTTCATGTGGAATCAAAGTTTCAGGAGGGCAGATTGCTTTTATCCATTAAGAACAGCAAGCCATCCGGGACAAGTTCCTATCAACAGACAAGCAAAAAAGATAAAATAAAACACGGCAGGGGAATCCGTTCGGTGCGGAAAGTGGCAGAAAAATATGGCGGGGAGCTTCTGTTAAAAGATCAGGGGGAACATTTTGAGGCAGTCCTTCTGCTCAACGGAGTTGCAAAACTGGAGTGAGACTGCAACTTATTACAGCAAACCTGCAACTTGTTACAGATAGATTGATTTTTACATGGAAACTGTTAGAGTGAAAACATCAAAAAAAGGAGGGTTTTACTAAAAATGAAGAAAAGAAACTGGATGTACCGACTGAGCAGCAAATCCATGAGTGTGATGGCAGCACTGGCACTTATGGTGACAACCATGGCAACGAACCGTTCCTGCATGTGGTATCTGGGACAGGACAAGATGCCGGAAGATTCCAAAAAACTCAGAAGGTTTTAAATCATGACGAAATGGCTCAGCCACCGTATGGTTGAGCGGGGAATCATAAAAGAGGAGGAGCAGGAATTATACCAGTTTGGAATACGCAATGGTATGATCCTGCTTCTAAACGTTGTGACGGCACTGGTCATCGGTCTGCTCACAGAGCAACTGGCGGTTGTGGCAGTGTTTACCCTTTCTTTTATGGTTCTTCGCAGCTATACCGGTGGATATCACTCAGACAGCAGGATTTTCTGTTACCTTGGTTCCAATCTGGTGCTGCTGGTTCCGGTTTATACACAGGCTGTGTTTTACAAGACATCGCTGGCATGGCTGCTGGCAGTATTGCTGGTGTCCGCAGGGATCATTTTTTTACTCAGCCCCATGCACAGCAAGAACCGGAAACTGGATAAAGAGGAACAAAAGCATTTTGGCAGAAAAGCAAGGCTGATCGCAGCTTTGGAACTGGCTGTGCTTGGCATTTTGTGGCATGCAGGCCAGATACCGTATGCTTACGCTGTTTATACGGGAATCTGCATCACGGCACTGTTCATGCTCGTAGGAAAAGCACAGTTATGGATACAATCACATACCGAAAATGGATAGTCCTTTCCGAACATGCGGAAGGGACTTTTTTTCTGGAAAACAGGAGGGATGACAATCCAAGACGGTAACTTATTACAGGTACCGTAAGACTTATTACACTTATATTGAAGCGAACTTTCTTTCCAAGTATAGTACCGCAAAAAGGCTTAGGAGAAGAAAGGCGTGGCATGTTTTGGGGAATTCATGCCGCACCGGATTGCAGGGGGCGGCAGAAAGGGAAAAGTTCATAAGGATAACATCCGGGTGCAGTTTTGCATGCTTTATTTTGCATGGGAACAGCACCTTTTTTTATTGTCTTTTTCCAGTGAAGTAAAACCCAGAGGTCCTCCAGATGTCCTTCATTTCAAAAAAATTACGAAATGGAGGACATTTGAATGTCAGAATGGATCAGGATCAGAGTAAAGGATTTTTATAAAGATGCAGTTGGAGAGCTGGAATACACCTATGTGACCAGAGAAGTCTACGAGGCACTTGCCGATACGTTCCGCAAAGAAGCCCACGCACAGGAAATGCGGGATATCAGACATACGACCAAGGACGGATATACAGAAGGAGAAACGGAAGATCTGGTGGAGCTGACCGGGGAATCGGTAGAGGATACGGTCATCCGGCAGATGGAAATAGAAACCCTGCAGAAAGCAATGCAGTCACTCACCCCGGTGCAGAGAGAGCGGCTGCATTTTTATTTTTTTGAGGGCATGACATACCGGCAGATTGCAGCGAAAGAAGGGGTTGGAGAGAAGAACATCCGGGAGAGCATAAACGGTGCGGTAAAGAAAATAAAAAAATTTTTTGATTAATACCCCCTCAAAACGTGTTTTTCTGTGAGTACCTTATGAGAGGAACTTTTTCTGGACAGATGGTCTCTTCCGGGAATCCTCTCATGTCTCGTGTGTGGATACGACACAGGCAGACAAAACGCACCTTGAAAAATGCCGGAGAGGAATACAGGACTCCGAGCGCAGGATGGAATCACGCCATATCCTGCCAGCCATATCCAGCAGTTCAGATACGTTAGCCGTTTCATGAGCCGTAACCGGGGCGCAGTGACACTCCTGCAGCAATCGGGCAGATGTTCTTTCTGCCAGCCATGCTGTGAAAAAGATCGCATCTAAGGAGCCGAGCGGGAAAGCCGGGGTACAGCCTGTCTGTGGTGGACAGGCGCGAAGAGGGGAATGGCCTATAATGATACACCTTGAGATTAGCCAGCACGCAGTGGTGGAGGTGAGATACCTGTGATGTCTGCCTGTCCGAGTGGCAGGGACCAAAGACAGTCTGGACTGACTGCCCATGAAATGCCGGCTTTGGGATTTTTTCTTCTCTGTTTTGGCGGCGTTTTGGTTCCGGGGAGTAGTGACGAATAGGGACAGACACTTTTTATTTATGAAGTGAAGGATTATGGCAGTAAGACTTAATTACAGAAACCATGCGGCGGAGGGGAACTTCCGCCGTATTCTTGTGGAGTTAAGAAAAGCTGAAAAATGGGGAATGGAGGAAAACAGGAGATGAAGAAAGAAGATACCGAAATGATGTTAAGGATTTTTGAAACGGAGAGGGCAGGATATGCCTATCTTTATCCGAGTGATGGAGGGGAGCGGAAAGAGGACTATATCTCGACCACGGCAGAAAATATCGCAAATTATATCGGCAGCCACATGTTTGAAGCCGAAAAGATCGTCATCACAGATATGTGTGACAGGCTGATATTAGATACCTGCGGCTATTTTATCAATAGCTGTCCCAATCAGGAATTCTGTAAGGAAATCCATCCGTTCTTAATCCCGATCCAGATGGGAGAAAAGGACGCGGGAGAGGTGCTTTCAGTCAGCAGGGATGTATCGGAACAGTATTTCCGGGAAGAAGATGAGGCTGCAACCATGGCTGAAATCGGGATGATGTAAAGGTGTTTCTTCTGGGCAAAAGTGTTTGGCTTGGGAGAATGAATTTAACGTTCTTAAATTGCGGGAGGAAAAAGGGAAAAGATGATGGAAGGCGGAGCGAATGAGGTGCGGTATAAGATTGCCGAATTTCTCTTAAAAAGGATGCATGAAGATAAGCTGTTAACCGAGGAAGAATGGGAAAAAATCCGGGTTTTGAATGTCAAGACTTTCTCCCCGGAATTAGCAAAAGTATATCTGTAATAACACTGGATATATAAAGGACTATGTGGTAGTGTATGTTGCTGACAGGGAGTGCAAACCCTTGAAAATACTGGGAAAGGAGAAAAAAGCATGGCAAAAAAAGTGACTGTCATAAAGGCAGCAAAAGCGCAGAAACATACACAGGAAGAACGCAGGCTGAAAGTGTGCGGATATGCCAGAGTCAGTACCGGCAGTCAGGCACAGGCAACTTCCTATACTGCACAGGTCGAGTACTATACGGAAAAAATCGAGAGCAACCCCCTGTGGGAGTTTGCAGGGGTGTATGCGGATGAAGGAATCAGCGGAACAAACGTAAAGCACAGGGATGAGTTCCAGATGATGATTTCAGACTGTGAGGATGGGAACATCGACCTGATCCTTACGAAATCCATCACAAGATTTGCAAGAAATACGGTGGAGTGCATCCAGACCATCCGAAAGCTGAAGGAGATTGGCGTTGGAATCTACTTTGAAAAAGAGAACATCAACACGCTGTCAGAAAAAAGCGAGCTGTTCATTACCATCCTGGCATCGGTGGCGCAGGGGGAATCAGAAAACATCTCAAGCAACAACCGCTGGGCGATACAGAAACGCTTTCAGGATGGAACCTATATCATATCCACACCAGCGTATGGCTATGGAAAAGATGAGGATGGAAATTTAGTCATCATAGAATCCGAGGCAGAAACCGTAAGGTGGATTTATGAGTCTTACTTAAACGGCATGGGAGTGTATGTGATAGCAAAGGCACTGAACCAGAAAGGCATTCCGACAATCCGGGGTGCAGAAAAGTGGCAGGACGGGGTGATACAGGACATTCTGAAAAATCCGATTTATGAGGGAGATATGCTACAGCAGAGAACCTATACAGAAACAAGGTTCCCATTTGTCCGCCGGGTAAACAACGGACAGAGAAACCAGTATCTCATCAAGGACAGCCATCCGCCAATCGTCACACATGAGGAGGCAGAAGCGGTACGCAACCTGATGGCATACCGGGTGGATGTACTGCACATGAACAAGAGTGACTACACCAAAAGATACCTGTTTTCCGGCAGAATCATCTGTGGGGAATGCGGAAGAACCTTCCGGCGGCAGAAAATCTACATCGGGAAACCCTATGAGAAAATCATCTGGACGTGCAGCGGACATGTGGAGGATAAAGAGAGCTGCTGCATGAAAGCCATCCGGGAGGATGTGCTGCACCGGGCTTTTACAGACATGTGGAACAAGCTGTACACCAATCAGGGAACGATATTAGAGCCGCTGTTAAAAGAGCTGACAGAACTTGTGGCAGCAAGGCAGGACAGTGAGGAAATCAGACAACTGGATAAGGAAATCAAAGATATAAGCGGGCAGAGCCAAATCCTAAACCAAGTCATGAGGAAAGGATATATGGACTCTGCTCTTTTTATGGAGAGCAGTAGCAAGCTTGGCTGGCAACTGACGGAATGCAGGAGAAAAAAGACACTTTTGACCAGAAAGCTGCGGAGGACAAAAGAAATTGTACGGACCGAACAGCTTATCCAACTGATTGCAGAACAGGACGGATTAAGGGAGGAGTTTGACGAGCAACTGTTTAAAATGACAGCGGAGAAGATCGTGGTCTCCAAAGAACACGACATCACCTTCTGCCTATACAACGGACTGAAACTGACGGAGAGGGGAGGTGGACAGGATGCAGTGGCACATGCCAATCGGCTATAAAGTTGTGGATGGAAAAATCACCATCTGCGAAGAGCAGAGAAAGATTGTGGAACAGATATTTACAGACTATGACAGCGGAGTGGCGGCAGGCAGGATCGCCCAGAACCTGAAAGGGAGAAACATATGCAATGCAAAAGGGAAAGTGTCCTGGACCCATGCATCCATTGGCAGGATACTGGAAAACCCAAGCTACCTTGGCACAGAATACTATCCGCAGCTCATAGGAGAGGAACTGTTTGAGAGAGTCCAGTGCAGACGGGAAAAGGTGAGGGCAGAGCTTGGAAGGGCAGACCACAGGCCCGGCAGGGATGAGAGAATCCTCTTCGGAGGTGTCATCTGGTGTGCAGAATGCGGGGCAGTATGCAGCCATATCCAGCCGAACCACAAAAAAGAGCGTGGCGGCACTGCCAAGTGGAAGTGCAGGAACTATGTGACTGGCAGAGCAAAAAACTGCAGGAACAGTTTTATTACAGACGGGCAGGCAAAGCAGGTGTGTGTGGAAGCCATCAATGCAGTGATACGAAACAAAGGCCTGCTCCGGGTACACAGGCAGGAGGAAAAGGTCAGCCCTCAGTACCGGGTTCTGGAGCGGAACCTGCAGCGGATGAAAGAAGAGCAGGAAAGCACAGAGACAGACCTGATGAAACTGCTCTATGAAAGGGCAGAGGAACGCTACCGGACACTGGAGGTCAGGGATGGGGAGTTCCGGACAGAGGAGATCAAAAACATCCTTGCAGGAAAAAAGGAACTGGAAACATTTGATGAAAACTTATATAGAAAAATAATCGCACGCATCTGGGTGCATGGTGGAAACATGGCAGAAGTGGAGCTTATCAATGGGAGCCGTGTCACAGCCGGATACAAGGATTAGGAGGGAGAGCAGATGGCAGAAACAGCAAAAAAGATCAGCATGATACCTGCCAAGGTGCAGTATGACCGGAATGTGAAACTGTCAGAGAAGAAAATGAAGGTCGCTGCCTACTGCCGTGTCAGTACGGAACTGGAAGAGCAGGACAGCAGCTATGAGGCACAGGTGGAGTATTATACCAGCAAGATATCGGAAAACGAAAACTGGAAAAATGCCGGCATCTATGCGGATGACGGAAAGAGTGGAACAAACACCAAAAAGAGGGCAGACTTTAATGCCATGATACAGGATGCCCTTGCAGGAAAGATCGACATGATCCTTACAAAGTCGGTCAGCAGGTTTGCGAGGAACACGGTAGACTCGCTGGTGACCATCCGAAAACTGAAGGAAAAGAACGTGGCGGTGGTGTTCGAGAAAGAGGGGATCAATACACTGGAGGGAACCGGCGAAATCCTTATCACCATCTTAAGCAGCCTGGCACAGGAGGAGAGCCGCAACATCAGTGAGAACATCCGCTGGGGAGTCGTGAGGAAATTTGAAAAAGGCAAGGTCATCGTAAACTGCACAAAGTTCATGGGATACACCAAAAACGAGGATGGTGACCTGGTCATCGTACCCGAAGAGGCAGAGATCGTAAAGCTGATCTTCCGCCTTTATCTGGAAGGCTACAGTACCGGGAAGATCGCAAAGCATCTGGAAGAGCAGGGAATCAAGACCGCCACAGGGCAGGACAAATGGCATTCCACGGTAATAGACAAAATGCTCCGCAATGAAAAATACATGGGAGATGCATTACTGCAGAAAACCTATACGGTGGATTTCATGACAAAAAAGAAAGTCAAGAACACTGGAATCGTACCGCAGTATTATGTGGAAGATGACCATGAGGCGATTATCCCGAAGGAGCTGTTCTACAGGGTACAGGAAGAGATGATGCGGAGGGCATCCTTATGCAAGGCGGCTGTCACCCGGAAGAAGAACCAGAGGAGCAGGTATTCCTCCACCTATGCACTGACCGGCATGCTGATCTGCGGAAAATGCGGGCAGGAGTACCGGAGAGTCACCTGGGCGAGAAACGGGAAAAAGAAAGTGGTCTGGAGATGCAGCAACCGGCTGACCAACGGAGTGAAGAAATGCGGGGAATCCGAGACACTCGAAGAGAACGCATTAAACAGGGCGGTGATGGAAGCCATCCACAGGATCACAAGTGATGATATGGAATTTATGGAAAACTTCCGGCAGAACATCATCCATGTCATCGGGAACTACAGCACCGCAAAAGAGTCTGAGGAATACGAAGAAAAGATAAAAGAAAAGCAGGAAGAGATGGTGGCACTGATCGCGGAGAATGCAAAGACCGGCTCCTACACACCGGAGTTTGATGAACGCTATCGCACCATAGCAGAGGAAATCAATGCCTTAAAAGAGGCACAGAAAACAGCCAGAAACGAGAAATGGATGGCTGACAGCTATGAACAGAGAATCCAAGATATCGACCATTACTTAAGCACAAGCACCTGCCAGATACCGGAGTTCGACAATGACCTTGTGAGACGGCTGATCTCCACCATCAAAGTGGAATCCAGCGAGAAGCTGCTGATACAGTTCCAGTCAGGCATTGTCATGGAACAGGAGATTCGATATGAGTAAGGCTGCGGCAGGAATGGCAGCAAGTAAATAGGAAACGTTGTTCCTGCCAGTTTATGGTAAGAATAAAATGCCCGATGATCCGGGCGTTTTATTGTTGGCATAAAAATAGGAAACAAATGCAGAACAATAGGAACAGAAAAGTGTGCAATAGGGAAATAAACGGAAGAACGATTATAGAAAGAAACACAAGATTGTGTAACAGGAGGAGAAAAGCGTATGAATTATGAGCAACTGATAGAAGAACTGAGGGAGGAAATGTTACAGCTTGTAAACACGAAATGTGATGCACTGCTCCAGATGTACCGAAGTGGAGAAATGAGGACAGACATGAAAGATACAATCCGGGAAAGCAGTCTTATTACAGTGTCCCCGGCAGAACTGAAAGGGAAAAGACCGCTGGCAGTCCAGTTCGCGCCGGGAGAATGGATAGAGACACCTACATGGAGAAAGGTGGCACAAAGAATTTTGCAGACCTATAATGAACAGCCGGATATCCATGTGATGTTGTATAAATAAAGTTGACACCTTATTCTCAAGGAATTCATGTATAATAAAAGAGAATAAGGAGGAACTCTCAATGTCACGAACCCAACGTAAATACGACCAGGAATATAAGATCCAGGCTGTCAAACTTGCCAAAGAAATCGGCGGTGCTAAGGCAGCCAAAGAATTAGGTATCCCAGAAGGAACCATCCACACATGGCTGAAAGCAGTTAGAGCAGGCACATTGGATATTGGCGACGGTGCACATACTCCGGAAAGCGCGATGAGTCTTGCTGAGGAGCTTGCCATGCTCCGCAAACGCGTTAAAGATCAGGACAAAGAAATCCGGCGTCTGAAAGAGGAAAATGAATTTCTCGAGGAAGCAAGCGCTTTTTTCGCAGCCAGCCGTCGGAAGTCAGCAAGAACCAAAGAATGATGTTCATTGCCATAAAAACGAAAGACGGCGTGATTAAGGGAAAACTCTCATTCTATTGCCGGATGCTTGGCGTCAGCCGCCAGGGTTTCTACAAATATCTTGCTATTAAAGATCGCCCTTGGAAATATCAGGATCTTGCTGATGCCATGAGAGTGATCCATGCTGAGGATGAATGCAATGATACCTATGGACGTATTCGCATGTACCAAGCACTGCTCCTTAAGAATCCGACGGGAATCAAGATCCCCAGTGAACGAACCGTTTACAGGGTTATGGATGAAATAGGACTTGTCCATCGGCCAAAGCGCAAGCCAAATGGCATTACCAAGGCTGATCGGGAAGCACGTAAGTCAGATGATCTTCTGAAGAGAGAGTTCAAGGCTGATAAGCCACTTGAAAAATGCGTAACTGATATCACAGAAATCAAGGCAAAAGATGGAAAACTGTATGTTTCAGCCATCTTCGACTGCTTTGATTCCAGCGTTCTGGGACTGGCAATGGAAACAAACATGAAGGCAACTCTGTGTGAGCATACACTGGATAATGCCTATCTGGCGCATCCTGATCTGCGAGGTGCCATTGTGCACTCCGACAGAGGAAGACAATATACCAGTGAAACCTACCGTCAGGCGCTTTCTAAATATGGCATTATACAAAGCATGAACAGTGATGGTGGCAGGTGCCACGATAATGCTCGATGTGAAAGCATGTGGGCCAGAATGAAAAGCGAGCTTCTCTATGACCGCTACAATACGGAAAGCCTGACCACGGATGAGCTGAGAGTTCTTATTTGGAGATATTTCATCAGTTACTGGAACAACAGGAGGATCTGCTCTGCCAACGGTGGGCTTCCTCCTATGATTAAGCGTCAGAGATACTACCAATCTCTGGGCCTGGCTGCATAGGAAATGATATCTTTGAGATAAATGTGTCAACCAATATTGACAATATCAATGAAAGATTTATGGAAATGTGTGGAAAAGTAGCCGGACGCTGGAGGACGATCCTTGGCAGTTCACCGGAAGAAATGGATGTACCGATAAAGGTGGATGAGGAACTTTATTTTGAGGGAAAATTTGACACCGAGGCGATGTTAAACATGTTAGAGAAAAAAGTGCTGGAACCGGCAGGGGTTGATTACAGCAGCATTAAAATCCGGTATATGGCAAAAGGGCAGGAGCAAGCAAAAAGTGTAGACCATGTGTCAGAACAGGATGTTTTGGAACATGAGGAGCAGGAACAACATGCACCGGTGCAGACGATGTAAAAATTGATTGTATAAAAGAAACGGGTAAGTTATAATATAGATGTGGTCAGATGCCTTTTTAGGGATGACTATATCTGTTACAAAAAGGAGGAAGGCCAGTGAATACAGAATTGAAAAATGCAGTGAAAGCAACAGACTCAAAAGCACAGTATGATACGAGTGCAAAGCGTCTGTTAGGACAGAAAAGCATACTGGCACATATACTGGTAAAAACAGTTGATGAGTTTAAGGGCATGAATCCCAAGGATGTGGTCAACTGCATCGAGGGAACACCACATATCAGTACGGTACCGGTAGAGCCTGGACTCACAAATGCAGCCAGCGAAAAAAATGGTGAAAGACTGGTCGGTTTCAACACAGAAAATGAAGAGATCAATGAAGGTCTGGTAAGATTTGATATCGTTTTTTATGTGCGCATGAAAGATGGATTGTCACAGATTATCATCAATGTAGAAGCACAGAAAGACGAGCCGACGGGATATGAAATCTTAAACCGGGCAATCTTTTATGTGAGCAGACTGATTTCATCACAAAAAGAACGTGATTTTGAGAACTCCAGCTACGATGACATTAAGCGTGTATATTCAATCTGGGTATGTATGAATATGGACGAGAGCAGCATGAGCCATGTGCATCTCACAAAGGAAGATTTGATTGGTTCCTATGAATGGAAGGGAAATCTTGACCTGCTGAATATCATCATGCTTGGACTGGCAAAGAATCTGCCGGAACATGATGAGACGTATGAACTGCACCGTCTGCTGGGAGCATTGTTATCCAAGGAACTTACAATAGATGAAAAACTAAACATAATTGGAAATGAATACGATATTCCTATTGAGGAGAACTTCAGGAAGGATGTGAGCGTTATGTGTAACTTGAGTCAGGGAATAAAAGAAGATGGTATTGCGATTGGAGAGGCAGGACTCATTATGAAAATGTATAAGAATGGTTTTACAGCAGAGCAGATAGCCTCAGCCACAGATAAGGATATAGAAGAAGTGAAAGCGATTATTGCAGGGAAGGAACCTGCACTTGCATAAGAAAATTTTTAATGAAGATGAGAAGCCTTTGAGTTTAATGACTTGAAGGCTTCTGTTTAATAGTTTGGCAAAGTTAAGAAAAAATATTTTATGTATAGGTGGGAAATATATGGATGATAACTTGCAAGATTTTAAGGAATCAATGAATGCGTGGGGATGGTCTGTAAATGCAAGAAATAATTTTAATAAATTTATGGACGCAATAGAAACAGAACAAGGTTTAATTGAACAAATTCAAAGAATTCAATCTATTATTGATGATATCGTACTTAATAAAGAGATATCGCAGTTTAAAAAATGTTTAGAGGTGGGGACAGAATATTATCGAGCAAGAATTATTAATCCAGAGGATGATGATGATTTAAAAAAAGGGATTGGAAAAACTCAAGATAATAAGTTCATGGGGTATGATGATATAAATTCAAGAGAACCTATTTTAGGAATAGGAAGCGAAGGGAGAAATAATATTGCGGGAGCATCTTATTTATATATTGCCTCTAATCCAGAAACAGCTTGTATGGAGATAAAATCACAGTTTGGCGATTTGATTTCTCTTGCAAAGTTCAAAGTGCTAAAACCATTATATATTATTGATTTTGAGTCCGAAAAGACTTTTCAGCGAAAAGATACTGAGTTTTACGGAATGAGCATGGGTGTATTCTTTTCGCAGTTAATGCTCCGTTTTACCCAGCCGGTGAGGGGCGAAAATGCTTATCGGGCGACACAGATAATAGCGGATCATTTGCGAAAAACGGGAATAGATGGAATTAAATATAAAAGTTTTTTAACTCCCGGAGGTGCTAATTATACAATTTTTAATTGCCATCCGTCTGCAATAGAATTTTGTGAAAGTAAGGTTTTGTTACATAAACAAGCGAATCATTCTTTTTGGGATTTTAATAATGAAACAGAAATTATGTCTAATAAAGATGGAAAAATGTTGATTTATGATAAAACAATAGCTGATGAGCATAAAAAGCATTTGTTGCAACGGTTCAAAAGAATAAAGTAAAAAATTATTTTGCAATGGAATAGGATAGTACAAATGTATGTTATATGAGAGGGATTACCATTTAGGGTTAACAGAAACGGAAGAACAGCAATATGAAGAAATAACAGGACGAAAATTTTGGGAAAAGAGGGTAAGTGGATTCGGAAGAGTCAATAATTTTATGGCATATCCTAAAGCTGCAAGAATGTGCAAATCGCTTTTTCCCAATAATTATCTAGATGTTGCTGAATTACGAGATGTGGAACGATTAGAGCATGCAAATGAAGAATTTCTTTCTTTGTTGGATAATACGGAATGCACAGAAAGAAGTATATTAAATTTCATAAGAGAAAAAGAATACTACCATATAATAGGATCTATCATTTGGGGATTATCTATTAATATTGGGAATCATGGAGCATATTTATTCCCAGAATTCCAATTGGGAAGTTCGTACAAAGCTGATTATCTTCTCTTGGGAAAGTGTTCTGGAGGCTTTGAGTTTATTTTTGTTGAATTAGAAAGCCCATACGGGAATATTACATTAAAAGATGGACAACTAGGAGCAGAATTTAGAGATGGAATATCACAGTTGGAAGATTGGAAAAGATGGCTTCCGGCAAATTATAGTTCTTTTGGAGAGATTATGCGGAAATATAAAAATAGTGCGTTTGATTTGCCGGAAGAATTTTATGTTTTAGATATGTCACGTTTTCATTATGTAGTAGTTGCTGGAAGAAGGACGGATTTTCGAGATAAGACATATATTATAAAACGGGAACGAAAAAAGGCTGATGATATTGATATAATACATTATGATAATTTGTTTGATTTTTCTAATAATTTAATAGGAAAGCAAACATATTAGAAAGAGGTATGTTGCTGAAATGCAAAAAGATATAATGGAAAGAGAAATAGCAGAAATAATTAAAGGTTTTAGACAGGATTCCATTGAAATTGAAATGAACCAAGAACATGTTCATAAGTGGATTTCTCAGTTTAGTCCAGATACTCAGAATATAATTCTGGAAGAAACTTTACATATACTGAAAGAATGGTATTTCCCAAAGGATAAGATCAATTTATTTTTAGACAAGATGATGGATTATTTGAAATCGGAAAATGAAAATGCAACAGATGAAGAACCCATGAAAGATATATATTTTTGGAATATTCAAGAAAGTGGGAAAAGTCAGTCGCAATTGGTTGAGATGTTAAACGATAGAGTGAATCAAAAATATGGGTGTGGCATAAGAACCGGAAAGCTGATGAGTGAAAAATATTATGTATATTTAGATGATGGCTTATACACTGGAAGTAGATTGAGAAAAGATATTAAACGTTGCATAGAAATGATTCCAGAAGGGTCTCGTATAGATGTTATTTATATGATTGCGCGTCAGAGTGGGTTGGATTTTTCAAAAAGAATATTAGAAGAGTTGTGTAAAACTAAGAACATTAAAATTAATATTCTTAGATGGCGTGAGATATGTAATAATAAAAAAATTAAAAGGCATGATAATGGAGTTTCATATGAGCCAATTCAGGATTGCTTATGGCCCTCATCAAAGTTATCTAAGTTACCAGAAATTAGTGCATATGTGGAAAAGTTAGAGGAAATCAAAGGGAAAAAAGTATATTATTGTTTTCGGAATGCTGGATACAAATATACAGCAGGCATATTCTCAAATTTAGTAAACAGGGATATAGCAGAGGAAGAATTTCTGAAAAAAGGTATTGCGATTACACAAAATATACAGGAGCATAAGGGGCTATATCCATTAGGTTATAATCTCACACCTTCGCTTGGTTTTGGTTCGTTTTGTGCTACAGACTTAAACATATCTAACACATGCCCGATAGTATTATGGTGGGGAAATGTGATTGAAAAAGGAAACGAGTTGGATTGTTGGTATCCTTTATTACCAAGAAGGATTAGTGCCAAGGATATTAATCCATTTGATGCGGATTGGACTCTACAAGAGGCAGAAGATGATGGATATGATGATGTCTTTGACACCTGCCCAGATTGTGGGTGTGGTATAAGTTTAAGAAATGATGGTGGAAATGGTTTTTGCATAGATTGTGCTTGGAATCATTAGAAAAGTAACCGGTTATATAATAAAATGGTTGGAATCAAGCCTCCAAGTCCAAAACAGATTTGGAGGTTTTCTTCTGCCCATTTTTATCGGGAAGTAATTTCCCAAATAAACAATCTATGGTACAATATCTTAGAAGTTATCATCAAGGGATGAGTAGTGGACCATAGAGAAAGAGCAGAGTCAATCGTAAGCTGATTTGGCTTACATCTAAAATACAATGCAATCTTTTTCTATGCAGGAACATAAGAGAGTGCATTATGTCAATTTTTGTAGCCTCATCAGAGAGGATTGCAACATTTTTCACTCCCAGAGTACAGTGAAAACTCTGGAAAGTGCATCTCAATTACCCTATCGACACACGTGGAGACGGTAGTACTATTGTTGAGAAAAGAGAAGTAAAAAAGCCAGAACAAAACCAGTCCAGAAATGAGGAGAAGGTTATGATAACTAAAATATATCCCATTGGAGAACTGCAGACATATAAATATGTTGTAATTTGTTCCCAGTATAAAGGGAAAATTCTTTTAAGCAGACACAAAATGAGAACCACCTGGGAAACGCAGGGAGGGCATATCGAAAAAGGAGAAACACCTTTGGAGGCAGCAAAACGCGAACTTTATGAGGAGTCCGGTGTTACGGATTATTATATTGCACCATTATGTGATTACTGGGCTGGAGACAGTGAGGGGACTGGCGCAAACGGTATGATATTTAAAGCAGTTATTCATAAACTGGGGGCTATTCCCGAAAGCGAGATGGCAGAAGTGAAACCATGGGAACAGCTCCCGGAAAATCTGACCTATCCATTACTCACAACGACACTTTGGAAAGCGTTGCAGGAAAAGCAACAAAAGGCCTGACCGATGATAAAGGGGTGTGATTATGTCCAATTATTATTGTCATGTG
>ERZ827150.2981-NODE-2981-length-17216-cov-7.037410_pt1 | contig 17216 bp, 15 predicted proteins | sample MGYA00519779_ERZ827150 | MGnify/ENA primary metagenome ERZ827150 (study PRJEB31778, sample SAMEA3449267) | human gut metagenome | biome: human gut; feature: human-associated habitat; material: faeces | place: United Kingdom | collected 2010/2012 ...
ACCCCCGACCTGCTGATTACAAATCAGCTGCTCTACCAACTGAGCTATACCAGCATTTCAGCAACAGAATGGATTCTAGCAGATGCCGCGCCGTTTGTCAAGCCTAAATTTTTCATTTTTCGGGAGGAAGGGCTTTTGCACTTTAAAATCTGTTCGCCTGCGGAAAAACGCAGGCCCTACGGCCGTCCCTGCGGCCGATGCTCGCTGTGTGGGTGCGAGCTGCTGCGCGGGGAGCGCGGCTGGTATCTCAACGGGCAGAGCGTCTGCGCGGATTGCTTTCCGGCCTTCGCTCGCGCGGAGCTTGCGCCCTGTGAGACCGTGTTCGGAATGGAGGGGGAAGCGTGACACTATATCAGATATCCTTTACATACCGCGCGGACGCGGCGGTGCTGCGCACGCGCATTTCGGAGCTGCGCGCCGCGGCCCGGGCCGCGCAGGACCGCGAGGAGGCCGAGCGGCTCAAGCGGCGCATTGCCGAGCTTCAGGTGCTGCGCCGTCAGTCGAGCGAGTTGGCCGAGCTGACGAAACGCTATTACGAAAGGAACTATCACCGCGATGAAAGGTACACCCTATAGCATCCGCAACAACGAGTTTTACGGCGACATGGCGGCGTGGCTGCGCGCCAACGCGCAGGACAACGACGGTGAGCTGCTTCGGCTCAAGCGCAACCTGCGCCTGGCGCGGCAGGAGGCGCTGACCGCGCGGCAGCGGCAGCTGCTCCGGATGAATTTTGAGCAGAATAAGACCGTGACCGAGATCGCGCAGGAGCTGGGCGTCAACAAGTCCACGGTGTCCCGCACGCTGCTGCGCGCCAAGCGGCGGCTCTATCAATGCCTGCGCTACGCGCTGTAGTCCGCGCTTGACTTCGGCACGCGGTGCGCATACAATAAAAAGCACAGGGAAAACGGGAGCGGAGGGAATGTCTATGCTGCACAAAGCGATACAGAACCGGTGGTGCCGTCTGGCTCTGGCCGTGGCCGCGACGCTGCTCTACGCCATCGGCGTGAACTGGTTCATTGTCCCGATGGGACTTTACACCGGCGGCCTGCTGGGCTTCTGCCAGGTCGCCCGCACGCTGATCGTGGAGGCGCTGGGGCTGTCGCCGAACGTGGACTTTTCGGGCGTTTTGTATCTGGCGGCGAACGTGCCCATCCTGCTGCTGGCGTGGCAGGCGCTGGGAAGGGGCTTCCTTGTGCGCACCGCGGTGTGTACCGTCACCTCGTCGCTGTTTCTGAGCCTTGTGCCGCCGCCGGCGGCGCCGCTGGTGGAGGAGACGCTGACGAACTGCGTGCTCGGCGGCATCCTCGTCGGCTTCTCGCTCGGCATCGTGCTCACCTGCGGCTGCTCGACCGGCGGGCTGGACATCCTCGGACTGTGGCTCGCCAAGAAGGGCAAGGGCTTCAGCGTGGGGCGCTTTAGCCTGAGCTTCAACGCGCTGCTCTACACGCTCTGCGCGGTCCTCTTCGGTCTGCGCGCGGCGATCTATTCCATCATTTATACGGTGTTCTGCGCGCTCTTCATCGACCGCGGGCACCAGCAGAACATCACCGAGCAGGTGCTCATCTTCACCAAGGACGAGGACCCCGAGCTGCCGAGGAACATCATGGCACGGCTCGGGCGCGGCGTGACCTACTGGGAGGGCAAGGGCGCCTACACCGGCGAGGACCTGCGCGTGCTGTGCGTGTGCGTCTCCAAATTTGAGGAGGCCGACCTCTACGGCGTGGTCCACGAGCTGGACCCGAACGCCTTTTTCATCACGCAGGAGGGCGTGACCATCCACGGAAACTTCATCCGCAAGCTGTCCTGAAGCAAGGGAGATGCCGCACGGCATCTCCCTTTTGCATGATTTCCTGCAAAAAGTCGGAAAAACGACGGAATTTGTGCATATCAGATAATTTGATGGAGTGATTCGGAATAATTTTATTGCATTTTTGGGAAAAGTGTGATAATGTACGACCTAATCTTTTATTTTTGAAGGAGGCGGCTTGCTGCATGTATACCGACAACTATTTCAACCGATTTGAGCTTGCGCCCGAGGTGGCGGAGGCACTGAAGAAGTGCAAGTGCATCGCCTACGCCGAGACGAAGGAGGAGCTGCAGGAAATGGCCTACGGCCCCACGCACACCTCCCGCTACGACGTGGTGTATCCCATCGAAGGGCTCGGCACGGTCAAGGAGGCCGAGGTGGTGCGCTGCAAGAACGGCTGCGTGGTCAACTTCATGGAGGACTATATGCGCCGCCGCGATCCGAACAGCATGGCCATCGGCGACGAGCTGCCGACCGACAAGCCCCGCTTCAAGGACCGCTTTGGCTATGAGTTCTCCAAGCTCCGGCAGGAGACGCTCGACTGGCTGAGCAATCAGCAGATCGTGATGCTGCCGTTCTACGCGGGCCCCAACGGCCACGGCTACCCGAGCCTGATGATCTGCCCGATGAACGCGGCGTTCTTCGCGCTCTCGCTCGCCAATATGCAGGGCTTTGTGAGCATCGCGGACGTGCCCGAGCACTATAAGCCGCGCGCCATCATCTATGTCGCGCCCCCGTTCCGCCATACGCACTTCGACGGCAAGCAGGTCGTCGTCCACAACCGCAGCGCGGAGCTGCACGAGGTCTGGGCCTACAACCTCTACCCGGGCCCGAGCGCCAAGAAGGGCGTCTTCTCGCTGCTGCTCGACATCGGCGAGCACGAGGGCTGGGTCTGCTGCCATACGAGCGCCGCGATGGTCGAGACGCCGTATGAAAACGAGATCGTGTTCATGCACGAGGGTGCGTCCGGCGGCGGCAAGAGCGAAATGCTCGAGGACTTCCACCGCGAGGACGACGACCGTCTGCTCATCGGCACGCACACGGTCACGGGCGAAAAATATTATATGACGCTCGGCGAGAGCTGCAAGATCCACCCCATCGCCGACGACATGGCCTGCGCGCTCAAGTCCATTCAGGACCCCACGAGCGGCAAGCTGCGCATCCTCGACGCCGAGAACGGCTGGTTTTTGCGCATGGACGGCATGAACGCCTACGGCAACAACCCGCTCTACGAGCGCATCTGCATCCATCCGAGCGAGCCGCTGGTGTTCTTCAACATGGACGGCATCCCCGGCTCGACCTGCCTGATCTGGGAGCACGTCATCGAGTCGAACGGCAAGCCCTGCTCAAACCCGCGCGTCATCCTGCCGCGCAAGATGCTCGACAACATCGTGCCCGACACCGAGCCGGTGGAGGTCGATGTGCGCAGCTTCGGCGTGCGGATGCCGCCGAGCACCGCGAAGAACCCGAACTACGGCGTGATGGGTATGCTGCAGGTCGTGCCGCAGAGCATTGCGTGGCTGTGGCGTCTGGTCTCGCCGCGCGGCTTCAAGAACCCGTCCATCGCGGACACGAACGCCGGCAGCGGTCTGAAGGCCGAGGGCGTTGGCTCCTACTGGCCGTTCGCCACGGGGCTCAAGGTCACGCAGGCGAACCTGCTGCTCGAGCAGATCATGAATAGCCCCAACACCACGAACGTGCTCATCCCGAACCAGCACATCGGCGCTTACCACGTCGGCTTCATGGGCGAATGGCTCAGCCGTGAGTACCTTGCCCGCCACCTCGGCACGGTGCGCGCGAAGCATCTGGTGCCCGCGCGCTGCGCGCTGTTCGGCTACGCGCTCGACGAGATGAAGCTCGACGGCCAGTTCGTCCGTCAGACCTTCCTGCGCCCCGAGACGCAGTCCAAGCTCGGCACCGAGGGCTACGACGCCGGCGCGAAGATCCTCGCCGATTTCATCAAGGAGCAGGTCGCGCAGTTCGTCTGCGACGATCTCGACCCGCTGGGGAAGGAGATCATCGACTGCTGCCTGCACGACGGCACGCTGGACGATTACCTCGCCCTCACCCCGATGAAGCTGAAATAAAATTGCAAAAGGTCGCTGCGGCTGATACAATAGCCGCAGCGAGCCTTTTTATTTCACCGCGCCCGCGGGCGCGGTCACCGGTGAGGTAGGTCCTATGGAGCAGCACAGCATCAAGGTCATCGCGCGCATCCGCAGCGATTTCAAAACGAAGTTCGGCGTGCCGCGCCAGAGCGGGCTGGTGGAGGCCCTGCGTGCGCGCATCGTGTTCGAGCCGGAATACCGCAATGCCGACGCCCTGCGCGGCATCGAGGGCTTTTCCCATCTGTGGCTCATCTGGCAGTTCTCCGAGGCCGTGCGCGAGGACTGGTCGCCCACCGTGCGTCCGCCCCGGCTCGGCGGCAACGAGCGCATGGGCGTGTTCGCTACGCGCTCGCCGTTCCGCCCGAACGCCATCGGCCTTTCCTGCGTGCGGCTCGATGGCGTGGAGCAGACGGCGGAGGGGAGCGTGCTGCTCGTCTCCGGCGCGGACCTGATGGACGGCACGCCCATCTATGACATCAAGCCGTACCTCCCCTACGCCGACTGCAAGCCGGAGGCGAGCGGCGGCTTTGCGCCGCAGCGCGGCGAGGCGCTGGCGGTGGACTTCCCGGCGGAGCTTCTATCGCGCGTGCCGGAGGACAAGCGCGATGCCCTCACAGGCGTTCTCGCGCAGGACCCGCGGCCGCACTACCAGAGCGATCCGCAGCGTATTTACGGCATGGCGTTTGCCGGGCTTGAGGTGCGCTTCCGCGTCGCGGACGGCGCTGTGTATGTGGTGGAGGTGACGGAGGAGCGGGACGGTTAACCGCGCGTTAAGAGAAAAGTTTATAGCGTAAAGGCGGCGTGAAGAGAGCGGCAAAGCCCTTGTGCAGGAAAACCTGCAACCTTATAATGGGAACACCAAGAGAAAAGAGGAGCGTGTTTCCCAATGAATGAAGTTTCCAATCTGTTTGTGTGTCTGATGGGTATGGGCACCACCTTCGTGGGCCTCATCTGCATCATCTTCCTGACCATGCTGATGGGCAAGGTCATGCAGAAGCTCGAAAAGCCCGAGCCGCCCAAGGCGGCGCCGGCCCCCGCCGCGCCCGCTGTTCCTGCGGACGGCCTGACCGCCGAGGTCAGGATCGCCATTCTCGCGGCGCTGCAGCAGGAGCCCGGCTTCGATCTGGCCCGCGTGAGCTCGATCGACATCCGCAGGATCTGAGCGGAAGGACACACCCTTACATAACTCCGACATAGATTCTCACTTCTCCCTTTAAGCATCAGGGGCGGCGCAGCGCGCCGCCCCTGATGCTTTTCCATTCGCCGGTGCGGCAAAAACGGACGGGAATTGAACAGAAATGGCTTGCAAAAACGGAAAGCTTAGCAGAAATGGCTTGCAAAAACGGAAAGCTTAGCAGATAATTAGCAAGAGATATGATACAATGGTCATCATAGAGGGTGACCGGAGGGGAGCTTGCTATGAAGGACCTGCTGAGCCGGATCGGACAATGGACCGAAAAAATGTGGAGAAGCATACCGATCCACCTGCGTGACGCGATATTCACCGCGCTGCTGCTCGGTATCGCCGCGGCGATCTGCTTTGTGCTGCGCAGTATCGACGAGAACGGCAGCTTCACGCTGCTGATCTTCGTGCTGGCGGTGGTGATCATCTCCCGCTTTACGGAGGGCTATTTCTGGGGCGTTTTCAGCTCGCTTTTCGGCGTGATCTGCGTGAACTTCGTGTTCACCTATCCATTCTGGGCGTTCAACTTCAGGCTCACCGGCTATCCGCTGACCTTTCTGACGATGCTGGCGGTGTCGCTCATCATCAGCGCGATGAACACCAAGATCAAAAAGCAGGAGCGGCTGCGCACGGAGGCCGAGCGCGAGACGATGCGCGCGAATCTGCTGCGCGCGATGTCGCACGATATCCGCACGCCGCTCACGAGCATCGTGGGCAATACCTCCGCCATTTTGGAAAACGGAGACACGCTCTCGACCGAGCAGCAAAGAGAGCTGCTGCGCGACGTCAATGAGGACGCCCAGTGGCTCATCCGCATGGTGGAGAATCTGCTCTCCATTACCCGCATCTCAGGCGAGCAGACGGCCATCAGCAAGGAATATGAGGCGGCGGAGGAGATCCTCGCGGCCTCGGTCCACAAATTCGAAAAGCGCTTCAAAAGCAACATCCGCATCGCAGTCGAGGTGCCGCAGGAGGTCGTGCTCGTCCCGATGGACGCGACGCTCATCCAGCAGGTGCTGCTCAACCTGATGGAAAATGCAGTGCTGCACGGCGAGAGCACGACGGAGCTGCGGCTGAGCGTGGAGCACATCGGCGACGAGGCCTGCTTCACGGTCAGCGACAACGGGCTCGGCATTCCGCGCGAAAGACTTGCGACGCTCTTCGACGGCTCGCTTTCCGGCGAGAAGGGCGGCGGCTTTGATATGAAGAAAAACATGGGCATCGGTCTTTCCGTCTGCCAGACGATCGTCAAGGCACACGGCGGCAGGATCACCGCAGAAAACAGGCCGGAGGGCGGCGCACAGTTCCGCTTCTACCTGCCGCTCAAGGAGGAAAAAGAGGATGAAGATCAGGGATAAGGTATTGATCGTCGAGGACGAGCAGAACATCAAGAATTTCATGTCCACCATTCTGGCCGCCAACGGCTTCGACACGCTCATGGCGGGCAGCGCGAAGGAGGCGCTGTCGATGATCTCGTCGCATTGTCCCGACCTGATCATCCTTGACCTCGGTCTTCCCGACATGGACGGCATGGAGGTGCTCAAGCAGGTGCGGGCCTGGTCGAGCGTGCCGGTCATCGTGGTCTCCGCGCGCACGCACGAGGGCGACAAGGTCGCGGCGCTCGATCTCGGCGCGGACGATTACATCGAAAAGCCCTTCGGGACGAGTGAACTGCTTGCCCGCATCCGCACGGCCATCCGCCATACGCGCACGGGCCTTGACAACGACTCCATCGCGCAGTCCGGAAAATATACGGTCCGCGACCTGACCATCGACTACGACAAGCACCATGTTCTCATGCGCGGGGAGGACGTTCACCTCACGCTCAACGAGTTCAAGATCGTGGCGCTGCTGGGCAAATACGCCGGTAAGGTGCTGACCTACGATTTCCTCATCCGCGAGATCTGGGGCCCCAAGGCCAAGGCGGACAATCAGATCCTGCGCGTCAACATGGCGAACATCCGCCGCAAGATCGAGAAGAATCCCGCCGCGCCTGAGTACATATTCACCGAGATCGGCGTGGGCTACCGGATGCTCGAGAACGAGTAAAAAACGATAAAAACCGCCCGAAGGCGGTTTCTATACCAGGGGACGAGAGTCCCTCCACACAATCACGCAGACAGCTCTTGCCGAAGGCTCGGCAAGAGCTGCTTGCGTTTTTTACGTCATGCTGAACAGCGTTGCGGCGACCTGCGCTCGGGTGATGGGCTCAGTGGGGTGGATACCGCCGTCGGCGTAGCCGGAGAGCGCGCCGATCGCGCAGAGCGTATTGATGTGCCCGCGCGCCCAGTCCGCAATGGCGTCGCTGTCGGTGAAGCTCCACTCCGGCGCGGCGTAGCCCAGCTCAAGGAGACGGCCGAGCATCGTCAGTGCCTCCTGACGGCTGATGGTCGCGGTGGGGAGGAAGCAGAGCCGGCCGTAGCCGTCGTAGCTGCCCTTCGTTACGCCGAGGGCATACATGGCACGCACGCCGTCCTTCGCCCAGTCGGCGATGCTGCCGTTGTCGGCGAAGGGCAGCTCAACGGAGGAAGTGTCCTGCGCGGGCGCGAGCCAGCGGCAGAGCAGCACGGCAAATTCCTGCCGGGTGATGGGGCTGTCGGGATTGAAGTTCCCGAGATCGTCGCCGGTGGTGACGCCGCTCGCCTTCAGGAAGCTCACGGCGGCGTTGGCCCAGTGACCGTCCGTATCGGGGAAGGCGGCGGACAGCTCCGACGGGGTGATGCTTAGGCCGGTGCGGGCGAGGTTGCCGCTCGCGTCGCCGGCGATGACGGCGATGCGGTGCGCCTTGCCGTCCGCGGCAGGCAGCGCGGCGTGGAGCGCGCCGGTCTGGTGGTCGTAGGTGAAGCTGAGCGCTTTGCCGTCGAGCGTTATGCGCAGCGTGGCGAGCGAGCCGCCGTCCACGGCGTCAAAGACCTTGCCGGTCAGGGCCGTGCCGTCCTCGGAGAGGGAGACGGAGATCTCCGGCGCGGCGGTATCGCTCATGCCCTCGCGGGCCGCGACGAGCTGATCGAGGTACAGCGTGCCGCTCAGAGCCGACGGCAGGCGCAGGGCGAAGCCGGTGATGCTCGCGGCTTTGTCGGGGAGGGTAAAGGTGAGCTGCTGCCAGCCGGTGAAGTCGATCACGGCAGCGTTCGTTTCGCCCGCATCGGTCGTGAGGGCGAGCGTCTCGCGCTGTCCATCGCCGTAGACCCAGAGCGTTACACGGTCATAGCCGGAGGGAACGGCGTAGGTTCGCTCCACGCTCAGAAGGAGCTCCTCTGCGTTCTCGGGGACGTTCTCGGCGCGATAGTCCCAGCGTGCGGAGGCGGAGCCGAAGCGGACGAAGCTCTTGTCGGTATTTTGGGTCAGGACGGTCTGCTCGCCCTCGAAGCCGTCGAGTAGGACCAGAGGATCGGAGGTGACGTAAACGGGGATGGTGCGCGTGGTCTCGCCCGCGCGGACGGTCAGGCTGCCGTAGGCGGCATGGCCGGCGGCGGTAAAGACGCCGTTTTCATCAACCGTGCCGACGCCGCCCTCGGTGGTCCAGGTGAAGCAGGAGTTCTGCGCGAGCAGGGAGAGGTGGTTTTGATAGGCCTGCGCGGTCAGCTCGACGCTCGCGCCGGGGGAGACGCGCAGCTCGGTGAGCGTGCCGCTTTTGCCGAGGCGGATCTCGTCCGGCGTCTCGATCACGCGGAGCTCGGCGGTGGTGTACTTGCCGCCGACCTTTGCGCCGACGGTCACGGTGCCGGCGGTTTTCGGCGCGGTCAGGACCGTATTGCCCAGCTCGTCGGTCCGCACACTGCCGCGATCGCTTGCGATGGATACCTCCTTATCCATGGGGATGTAGTTCGTGTCGATGGCGGCGGCGCGGAGCAGGACCTGCGCACCCGCGAGCACGCGGTCGCTTTCCGGGCGCAGCGCGATGTGGTCGAGCGTGCCGCTCGGCTCATTCGACGCAACGAGGAAGATGTGGTTCGTCACGGCGCGCAGGCTGCCCTCGGAGGGGGTGTTGTAGACGCCGGCATTGCCGTCCTCCGGCAGCGTGACGCACAGAGTCGTCGAGCCGCCGCCGTCCAGGCTCAGCGCGGTCACGCAGCCGAGCTCGATCATGCGCTGCGCGACCTGCGTCAGGCTCGCGCCGATGGAGTAGCCCTTCCGGCGGCCGTCAATGGTGTAGAGCACAAGGCTGCCGTCGGCCTTTTGACCGATGGCGGTGCGCGGCGCGGCGCCGGCCTCAAGCCCCTTGCAGACCTCGCCGTTCTCCACGAGCTGATAGAGCGCGCCGATCATGTAGTCCACGTCGTTCCAGCCCTCGTCCGCCGCGCGGACGGTGACGGTCAGCGTGTCGCCGACCGCAAGCGCGCGCAGCAGAGCAAGGTTCTCCTCGCCGGAGAGGAGGTTCGCCGTCAGGACGTATTTGCCCTCGCTCACGGCGGTGTCGGTGGCCTCGGGCAGGATCTCGTCCACGGTGAGCGTCAGCGATTCGCCGATGCTCAGGCGGCCGTCGACCGCCGAGCAGACCACGTCATAGCCCGCGGCGTTGGTGCCGGTGGAGCGGCGGGCGTTGAAATCGTAGGTGTAGAGGTAGATGCCGCCGTAGGAGTAGCGCACCTGATTGACGGCGGCAATGGAAAAGGACGTGTTGGCGCTCTCGACCTGCATTGCCAGCGCCGGAGCGCCGAGGATGGCTGTGCCGTCCGCGCGGAAGCCGACGGCATAGTTGCTCGCGGAGGCGACGCGCAGCACGCCATCGGTCATCACCGTGCCGAGCGGCGCGCCGTTGAGCGTATCGTAGTAGTCGCCGTTGATGCCCGCGACCACACGCAGGCCCTGCTCCTCCAGCCGCTTGGCGGCGGCGGAGACGGTGCTCGTCGCGGTGGTGTAATCGCCGTAGGTGACGATGGGCGTCACGCTCGTGTTCGGCGTGTAGACGACGTAGTTTTCCTGCCGCAGGTCGGAGAAGGTGTTGCTCCAGAACGTGCCCTCGCCGAGCTCGGCGCCGCGGTTGAGCGTTGTTGAGCGCAGGTCAAGGTCGTCGCCCAGCGCTTCGGAGGCGAGCGCCGTCGGCGCGAGCGTCAGCAGCAGGGTGAGGGATAAGAGAAAGGCGGTGCATTTGCGGGACAGTGCTTTCATAATGATCTCCTTTTGAAATACGGCACATACCTGTTTTTGCTATGCTTTTGCACAGCAAAAGTTGACATAACGTTACTATACCATGACGGCCCTTAAAAGTAAAGACGAAGAAAGACGGAAAAAAGTTCCGTCAAAGCTCCATTGTTTCCAAAAGATCGACAAGGATGGCGTTGGAGACCAGAAAGCCGCGGGGCGTGAGGGCATAAAAGCCGCCGGAAAGATGGGCGAGGCCGTGGGCTTCACAATTCCGGAGAATGCGCCGCGCGGCTTCCGGCAGCGTATCCGCGGCGACGCCGCGGGTCGTGCGGAGCGCGAGCATGACGCGCTCGGTCTCCCGCTCACGCGCCGAGGGCGCGGAGCACTCGGAATAGACGGTGTGTCCCGCAAGGTAGGCGTCGAGATCGCGCGCGAGCGCAAAGCGCTCGCCGCCGAAGTCACTGTGCGCGCCGGGGCCGAAGCCGAGGTACTCCGAGAGCGCCCAGTAGCGGCTGTTGTGGCAGGATTCCCGTCCGGAGCGGCAGAAATTGGAAATTTCATACTGCTCATAGCCATGCTGCGCCAAGAAATCGACGGCGTAGAGGTACATATCCGCCTGCGCGTCGTCGTCCGGCAGCGTGAAGCGCTCGCGCTGCGCAAAGAGCGGCGTGCCCTCCTCGACCTTCAGCCCGTAGCAGGAAAGATGCTCGGGCGCGAGCGCGAGCGCGGCGTCGAGGTTTGCCTGCCAGCGCGTCATCGTCTGCTCGGGCAGACCGTAGATGAGGTCGAGGCTCAAATTGTCAAAGCCCGCGGCGCGGGCGTTCTCCACCGCGCGGACGGTCTGCGCGTGCGTGTGGACGCGTCCGATGCGCCGCAGCTCCGCGTCGTCCGCGGACTGCATCCCGAGCGAGAGGCGGTCGAAGCCTGCATCGTGCAGCTGCCGCAGGGCGGAAATATCCTGCGCGCTGTCGGGGTTGGCCTCGAGCGTGATCTCCGCGCCGGGGGCGACGCGGTAGCTTTGAAAAACCGCGTCCAGAAGGCGGCGCAGGCGGTCGGGGCCGAGATAGCTCGGTGTGCCGCCGCCGAAGTAAACGGTGTCTACGGTGCAGTCCGCCGTGCGCTCCCGCCACGCGGCGAGCTGCGCGGTCAGCGCGGAGACGTAAGCGTCCATCTGTCCCTCGGCGCGCGGCAGGGAGTAGAAGTCGCAGTAAATGCACTTCGCCTTGCAGAACGGAATGTGGATGTAAAGCCCAAGTGAGCGCATGGTATCACCTCGCGTCCATTGTAGCCGATTTTGCGGGGAAAGGCAACGATGGATAAAAATACTCCCGCTGGAAATGCTATGCCAAAAGGAGTGATCTTATGGATATGTCACCGCAGGAATATCAGGCGTATATCAAGGAAAGGGCGCCGAAGTCGCCCATCTGGAAGGATACGGCGCTCGCCTTTCTGATCGGCGGCGCGATCTGCGTGCTCGGTCAGCTCATTCTGGACGGCTACAGGTCCCTCGGGCTCGACAAGACCGACGCGGGCACCGCGACCTCCGTCACGCTCATCTTTTTAGCGGCGCTGACCACGGGGCTGAACCTGTATAATTCCCTTGCCCGCTTCGCGGGGGCGGGCACGCTCGTGCCGATCACGGGCTTTGCCAATTCCGTCGTCTCGCCCGCCATCGACTTCAAGGCCGAGGGCATCATCACCGGCATGGCGGCAAAGATGTTCGTCATCGCGGGGCCGGTGATCGTGTTCGGCACGCTCGCGAGCGTCGTGTACGGCGTGGTGCTGATGCTGATGGGATAGGAAAAAGCGCGGCGGGGCCGCGCTTTTCTCTTGCGCCGCGCCGCACGATATTCTATAATGTTGCCATCGAATCAAACAACGGAGGATGGCACGATGTACGAAAACGGTAAGATCTACATGGGACTTGCGGACGGCGCGCGCGTGGAGCTTGCGCTCAATATGTGCAACCGCCACGGCCTGATCGCGGGCGCGAGCGGCACGGGCAAGACCATCACGATGAAAGTGATGGCCGAAAGCTTTTCCGACGCGGGCGTGCCGGTGTTCCTGTGCGACGTCAAGGGCGACGTCGCGGGCATCTGCGCCCCCGGCGTGAGCAGCGAGGGCATGGAAAAGCGCATCGACCGCTTCGGTCTGCGCGGCAGCTTTGCCTACAAGGGCTATCCCACGACCTTCTGGGACATTTATCAGACCGGCGGCCACGCCGTCCGCGCGACGGTGAGCGACATGGGGCCTGAGCTTTTGTCCCGCATCCTCAGCCTCACGCCCGCGCAGGAGGGCATCCTGCACATCATGTTCCGCATCGCGGATGACAAGGGGCTGCTGCTCCTCGATCTCAAGGACCTGCGCGCCATGCTGAACTACGTCAGTGAGCACCGCGCGGAGTACATGATGACCTACGGCAACATCACGCCGCAGTCCGTCGCGGCGATCCTGCGCGCGCTGCTGCCGCTCGAGCAGCAGGGCGGCGACCTCTTCTTCGGCGAGCCGCCGCTCGACATCTATGACTGGATGCGCACCGACGCGGACGGCCGCGGCATGGTCAACGTGCTCGACTGCGTGAAGCTGGTGCAGAACCCGACGCTCTACGCGAGCTTCCTTTTGTGGATGCTCTCGGAGCTGTTTGAGAGCCTGCCCGAGGCGGGCGATCTGGAAAAGCCCAAGCTGGTGTTCTTCTTCGACGAGGCGCACACGCTCTTCCGCGACGCGCCGGCGGTCCTCGTGCAGAAGATCGAGCAGACCGTCAAGCTCATCCGCTCGAAGGGCGTGGGCGTGTTCTTCGTGACGCAGAGCCCGAGCGACATTCCCGACGCGGTGCTCGCGCAGCTCTCCAACCGCGTGCAGCACGCGCTGCGCGCCTATACGCCCGCCGAGCTGAAGGCTGTGCGCGTCGCGGCGCAGGCGTTCCGCGCCAATCCCGCCTTCCGCGCGGAGGATGCCATTATGGAGCTCGGCGTCGGCGAGGCGCTGACCTCGTTTTTAGATGAACAGGGCGTGCCGACCATCGTGCAGCGCACGAAGATCGTCTGCCCGCAGAGCCTCATGGGTGCGCCCGAGCCGATGGCGCGCATGAAGGCCATGCTGCATGACGGCATGGAGAAGTACGACGACGCGGTGGACAATATCTCCGCCTACGAGGTGCTGACCGAGCAGGCGGATGCCGCGGCGCTGGAAAAGCAGCGGGAGGAGGAGCGTCTTGCGCAGGAGAAGGCTGCGGCGGAGGCGGAGAAGCAGCGCGCCAAGGAGGAGGCCGCCGAGGAAAAGCGCCGCCAGAAGTTAGAGGACGAGGAGCGCAGGCGCGCGCAGAAGCTGGAGGATGAGGAGCGCCGCCGCGCACAAAAGCTGGAGGACGAGGCGCGCCGGAGGGCGGAGAGGGCCGCCGAGGCCGAGCAGAAAAAGCTCGAGCGGCAGCGCGAGCGTGAGGCTGCCGCGGCAAAGAAAAAGGCCGAGCGGCTCCAGTCCAAGATCGAGACGCAGCTCGTCTCCGCGGGTGGGCGGATCCTCAGGCGCGGGCTTCTGGGCATTTTGAAACGGTAAATAGAGAGAAAGGCGCGCCGTTCGGCGCGCCTTTTTCGCGGCATGCGGTTTACTTGTTTGCCATGCGATAGACGGCGAGGATGCCGTCGTAATCGAGCGGGCAGAACTTGCCGACAACGCGGGTGTGGAAGAAGGTGCAGCGCTCGGCAAGCTCACGCAGCTGCTCCTCGCTGAGCACGCCGATGCCGAGCTCGGTGAAGGTGGTCGGCATATCAATGGAGCGGAAAAACTCCTCGGTCGTGTCGATGGCGCGGAGGGCAAGGTCACGGTCGCTCTCGCCGTCCTTGCGGGTAAGGCGCCAAACGGCCTCGCCGTAGTGCGCGAAGCGCGCGGGATCGGTGTCCACCACATAGCGCGCCCACTGCGGCCACATGACCGAGAGCGTCGCGCCGTGCGCGGCGTCGAACATACCGGAGAGCTCGTGACCGAACTGGTGCACGGAGAAGTCCTTCACGCCGCCGAGGCCCGTGAGGTTGTTGTGCGAGAGGGAGCCGGCCCACATGATCTCGCTCATGGCGTCATAATTGTGACTGTCCTGCATGGCGACGCGGCCCGCGTCGATCACCGTGCGCAGCAGGCCCTCGGCGATCTCGTCGGTCATGCGGTTGGAGGGATGGCCGGGGTTGAAGTAGCGCTCAAGCGTGTGCATCATGATGTCCACCACGCCGCAGCCGACCTGATAGCGTGGGAGCGTATAGGTCAGCTCGGGGTCCATGATGGCGAAGAGCGGACGCTGCAGATCGGTGTTCAGACCGCGCTTGAGCGTGGTCTCATCGTTCGTGAGCACGGCGCTGTCGCTCGTCTCGCTGCCGGCGGCGGAGATGGTCAGCACCGCGCCGAGCCTGCTCGTTTTGGTGAGCGCCGCCTTCTTGCTCCAGAAATCCCAGATGTCCGTTTCGGGGTTGGCGACGCCGTGGGCGATGGCCTTGGACGTGTCCATCACGCTGCCGCCGCCGACGCCGAGAATGAAGTCCGCGCCGAAGGCGAGCGCCTTCTGCACGCCCTCGCGCGCGTGGGACAGGCGCGGGTTGGGCTGCACGCCGCCGAAGCTCATGTGCTCAAGCCCCGCGTCGGTGAGCGTTTGCTCAATGCGCGCGATAAGCCCGCTCTTCACGGCGCTGTGGCCGCCGTAGACGATAAAGACCTTCGTGCCGCCGAAGTGCTTGACCGCCTCGCCGACGCGGGCCTCCGCGCCCTTGCCGAAATAGATTTTAGTCGGGCAGTAAAATTCAAATGCCTGCATGGAATGGGTCCTCCTTGTCTGCGTGCGGAATGGAGCGCACGCGGATTTTCTGCGCCTATGGTAGCACACCTGCGCGCACATTGCAAGAGGTCGAAGGGGAGAGAAAAAGCGCATTTTTTGCGTGATTTTGTGTTGACATAATGAATGTGGATAACTCTGTGGAAACTGTGAATAACCTTGATTTTACAAGAAATTTACAGGTTGACGCTCGATTATTTTTTGACCGATACGAAAACTATTTGAGAATGCTGCGCGAGTTTTTAACAAGCGCGGGACGCGGCGCGGGAGCGCATCAAAACACTTGCTATTGTGGGACGGAGCGGCTATAATATACAAGGAATAGTATCCTATGGAAACGGAGAAGACAAATGGCAAAGGCAGGAAAGAATTACGGCAACGAGAGCATTTCCTTACTCGAGGGCGCGGAGCGCGTGCGCAAGCGCCCGGGCGTTATCTTTGGCTCGGACGGACTGGACGGCTGCGAGCACGCGGTGTTCGAGATCCTCTCGAACTCCATCGACGAGGCGCGCGAGGGGCACGGCAAGGTCATCACGCTCACGCATTACGCCGACGGCAGCATCGAGGTGGAGGACAACGGGCGCGGCTGTCCCGTGGACTGGAACCCCAAGGAAAAGCGCTACAACTGGGAGCTTGTGTACTGCGAGCTTTACGCCGGCGGCAAGTACAACAATCTCGACGGCGACAACTATGAATATTCCCTCGGCCTCAACGGCCTCGGCGCCTGCGCGACGCAGTACGCCTCGCGCTACATGGATGTGACCGTCTGGCGCGACGGGAACAAATATTCCCTCCACTTTGAGCGCGGGCAGATCACCGGCAAAAAGGGCGAGGAGCTGAAGATCGAGCCGACCGACCGCGGCAAGAAGACCGGCACGCTCACGCGCTGGCTGCCCGATCTCGACGTGTTTACCGACATCAACATCCCCGCGTCGTATTTTACCGACGTGCTGCGCCGACAGGCGGTCGTCAACGCGGGCATCACGTTCCGCTTCCGCGACCAGGTGGGCGGAAAATTTGAGACGCAGGAGTTCCTCTACGAAAACGGCATTGTGGACTATGTGACCGAGCTGGCGGGCGAGGGCGCGCTGACCACGCCCGTCTTCTGGGAGACCGAGCGCCGCGGACGTGACCGCGAGGATAAACCGGAGTACAAGGTCAAGCTCTCCTGCGCGTGCTGCTTCTCAAACCGCGTGAACGTCATCGAGCATTACCACAACTCCTCGTGGCTCGAGCACGGCGGCGCGCCGGAAAAGGCGACTAAGACCGCCTTCGTCTACGCCATCGACAAGCGGCTCAAGGCGACGGGGAAGTATAACAAAAACGAGTCAAAAATCACCTTCGCCGACGTCGAGGACTGCCTGATTCTCGTCACAAACAGCTTTTCCACGCAGACTTCCTACGCCAACCAGACAAAAAAGGCAATAACCAACACCTTTATAGCCGACGCGATGAACGAGTTTTTACGCAATCAGCTTGAATATTTCTTCGCGGAAAATCCGGTCGATGCGGACAGGTGACGAAGGAGCAATGTTGTTCTTTACTTCAGCTTCTACCGTCGCTGTATAATCCTGTATCTGATCTACGGGACGGGCTGTTACATCAGCCACTTTTACTCTGGGCTTCTCGTCTTCCTGTTTCACAGCAGCCTTATCTTTTCCACCCGTACATGAGCTCATTACTACTGTCAATAGCAGAGCCACTAATTGGATACCTTTTTTCATATTCCTTAGTTGTAATTTTAGTTGTCTATCTTTATTGTTTTCCCAAAACCTGATCAAGGTCAGCCTTAGATACCAGGTAATCGTAGATTGATTGATTGTAAGTAAGTTGTGCCTGCGTCAGTGATACCTGCGAACTGTTAAGTTCGAGCACGGTTCCCTTACCGACTTCATAACGTTTTCCGGCAATCTGTACCGCTTTTTCAGCCTGCATCACGTTTTCTTTGTTGCTGACCACCTGCTCGGAGCTGGCAGTCATATTGTTACGGTAGCTGACTACCTGCATATTCAGTTTTCTCTCCGTATCGATGCGGTTCCAGTCAAGCTGGCGCATCTGGATACGGGCCGATTTTACCTTCGTAAAGTTGCTCGCCCTATACAAAGGAATGCTCAGATTGAACATCAAAGACGAACTGTTGCTCCACGTATAATCAAAGAAATTGATGTTCGGATTATACAAAGACTGATATTGATAAGAGAAGCTCATCGACAA
>ERZ827150.2991-NODE-2991-length-17150-cov-3.366657_pt1 | contig 17150 bp, 14 predicted proteins | sample MGYA00519779_ERZ827150 | MGnify/ENA primary metagenome ERZ827150 (study PRJEB31778, sample SAMEA3449267) | human gut metagenome | biome: human gut; feature: human-associated habitat; material: faeces | place: United Kingdom | collected 2010/2012 ...
TAGCGGCATCTACCATCTCCGGAAGACGAGTTGGAGTTTGCAAACCATAATAACCATTCAGGTTGATAGTCGGCTTAGCCTCTTTTCCTCCTACATTTTTTGTCGTAACCAAGATAACACCATTTGCGCCACGAGCACCATAAATAGAGGCGGAAGCGGCATCTTTCAATACGGATAAACTCTCGATATCCTCTGGGTTCAACAAATTAATGTCTCCCTCTACACCATCAATCAATATCAACGGGTCGGCGTTACCCGTCGTGCCGACACCACGAATACGGATCGTACTAGACGATTGACCAGGAAGACCTGTCGAACTCACGACCGTCACACCAGGCAATAAACCCTGCAAACCATTCGAAACAGAAGATATTGGCCTCAATTTAATATCCTCAGGTGCCGCTACAGCGACAGATCCGGTCAAGTTTACTTTCTTCTGAGTACCATAACCAACAACCACGACCTCACTCAATGTCTTGGTATCCTCTTCCATTACAATCTTAAACGATGTTTCCTGACCGACCTGGATCTCTTTCATCGTGTAACCAACATAAGACATCTGGAGAATCGCTTTCTTCCCAGATACCGTCAGCGAGAACCCACCATCCATGTCCGTGATCGTTCCATTGTTCGTTCCTTTCTCCTTGATATTTACTCCAATCAAAGGAATTCCTGAAGCGTCTACCACGACACCTTTAACTAGTACTTTCCGATCAGGCACCTGTTTCGTTCCCTCTTTCTCCTTACTAAAAAGAAGAATCTGGTTCCCCGAAATCCTCCAATTAATATTCGTGGGAGAGAACAATTGGGACAACACTTCAGACAAATTCTTGTCCTTCATGTCAATAGCCACTACCTTGTTTACATCTACCAGGCTTCCGCTATAGAAAAACCTTAAATCTGTCTGCTCCTCGATTTCCTTCATCACTGAGCCAAGTGTAGTTTCCTGCTTTTCTAATGTCAATTTTTGGCTTTGCGCGGACAATGGAGATACCCATATTTGCGACATCAAGCATAGTCCCAAAACCGAATAACTAAAACGGTGCCTCAATCGTGAGGACCTTTTTTTCCCTTTTCTCATCTCTTTTTTATTTGTTAATAAACAGATCTTACAGAAAGAGAGATTTTACTTCACCTGTACTCACATCAATCCGTATGTTAAAGAACATATTCCACGAATCAAAGATCCCTAATCACGTTACGGGACAAATAAGGGTTAGCGGGGACATAAAGCCAATACGAACAAATCCAATTTCTCCTAAAAGATCATTCCATTCTCCTGGAGACAACGATATGCTCTTCCCTATTATTCTTTGTAAAAACCACTTCGGGTGTCACAGTCATGATATAATCCAATATCTCATTCAGAGGCTCGTCCTTAAGTACAGCCGAATAGCTCAAACGAGCCAACTCTCGATCATTCATCTCAAAATGGCAGCCAAAACGGCGCTCCAATAAAACAAGGACCTGATCCAGCGAAGTATTCCGCAATATCAAATCTCCATTAATCCAATCTAAGGCAAAATCAGCGTTTACCTTTTCCACCCCGTGGACACCCGAATTCCGGTTATAAGAAAAAGACTCGCCCGGTTCCAACATGCACGAATAAGAGGCATCATCATGCAGGTTCTCAATCTCTACACGTCCCTCTTTCAATGTTGTCCTGACCAATGAATCGGTAAGGTATGCGGAAACATTAAATTTCGTACCTTTCACCTTGACTGTATATTCGCCCGTATGCACCCGAAAAGGATGTTCCTCTGAAGCTGAAATATCGAAAGCTGCCTCTCCTTTCAGGGAGACCTGACGGTTCTCATCACTGAAATCAGAAGGATAGGAAAGTAACGACATTGAATTCAAACGAATCGTCGAACCATCCGGAAGGCTCACCAGCGCCCGTTCACCCGCACTCGTCTCCACTCGATAAAATTGTTCGTTCCTGAAAGAATCACGGTAAAGCAGCCCTAACCCAAAACACAATGCCAGGACCGCGGCAATCGCGGAATATCTCATCGCACGAATATAATAATGCCTCATCCCGCTCCGTTGTGGCATCGCCTTTTTCGAGACGGCACCTCTCAACCGCTCCCATTCCGTTGAGGTATCGGCTTTCCGGCTGATATCCTTCCATTTACCAGCCAAATACATCTCTTTCACCCCAAACAAGAAATCACGGTTCTCCTTATCTTTTTCCAGCCATTCGACTAAAAACGCCTTTTCTTCTCCTGTCAGTTTTCCTTCTAAATAACGAATAATAATATCACTATTTATTTCCCTAAACGATGACATACACACACATCTCCATTAATCTAAAAAATAACATATTATATAAAACACACACATCACATAATGCTTCATCTCATTCCGTATGAACTTGGTAGCCCTATACAAATGATTCTCAACGGTTCGAAGCGACAAGGAAAGCTTTGTGGCAATCTCTTCCGCATTCAAGCCGTCACGTTGTCTCAACTTAAAAACTATTTGGCTCTGTTTGGGTAATTTCTCTATGACCTTGTTATAATAAGTCTCTATATCTTTCACATAGATCGAACTCAGTACCGTATCATCCTTATAATACGCCAATTCAATCTCCTTCAGTTCATGTCCTGGCAAATCACTGAGATGGCTATTCAAACTGTTTTCCCTGATATAACGACAACAACAACTATGCGCAATCTTAAACAAATAAGAGACAACGGCATAATTAGCGTTTATTTGTGAATGATTCTCCCAAAATAGTATAAAGGATTCCTGAACCAGGTCTTTCGCGGCATCCTCATCCTCCACAAAGTTGAGACAAAAAGCGAACAAACGAGGCTGATACTTATTGAAAAACAGTTCAAAAGCTTTTATATCCCCTTTCCTGACACGTTCATATAAATTTTCATCAACTTCTTCAGTCATGGTATTACCCTGTATTTTTTTATAAAGAGAATAATGGATACCTAAATACTCAATCAATTATATTTTTATAACAAATCATGTTTAAGTAAGGCAGAGTCATGAACATCGTCTCAAACTATTTTCTAAGAAACAAACGTTACCTCGTCAGCCGATATGCGATCCACCCGATCCATTCATGTCCGAGGCCATACCATTCCTTGAACAGGCGTGGATCGGGTATCCAGTTTTCCCACCGCTGGTAAGGACGCTCATAACGATCCGTACTGTAATAATCCGGTCGCAAGCCAACCTCCCGGAAAGAGGCAAGACTACGCCGCATATGGACCGCAGAGGTGATCAACAGGAAGGGGCCGTCCGACAGGTCCGGAATCATACGGGCAACAAACTGGGCATTCTCACGTGTATTGCGAGAGGCCGGCTCGACCAAAAGATCTGATGAGGGAACACCTAAAAGGGCCAGCTGACTTCTGAAAAACGGCTCGTTCCCATATTCCGGGTCGGTAGAGCCATCGCTAACGATCACCAATTTCCGGATCACTCCTTGCTTATAAAGCATCAAAGCTCCCCAAAGGCGATCGGCCGAATCGCTGAAATCAATTTGTCCCGCTTTAGGTCCATAACTGGCAAAACCTCCCAAGACCAATCCGTACGGATAAACTCGTCCAGGCTCGACCGACGAGAGGGTCGATCCGGTCCACCACTCTTCCGCCTGCTGATAAACCCAACGATTAGTAAACAGGAGAAACAGGAATAACGCGCCCCACACGCAAAAATACCTCAGACGCCTTCCTGAAACAAATACTGCTGTCACCAATAAGAGGAATATATAAATCACCGGGCTCGACAGGAGCGTAAAGAAACGGGATAGTACGTAAAACATGATACAAGAGTTCTAATGATTACGGGCGCGAATATACGAAATCCGAATCGAACAAGTTGCCCAACATAAATCGGAATAGGCATCTCCATGATCTTCAGGCTTAAAAAACAACAATAAAAGTAGTATATTCGCGAAAAGCACAAGAATATGAAAACAGATCTTCCTTTAACACTTGAACAGATACCATACACGTTCAGCCGATGCTTCCAAAGTGATTGCCCGCAAGCGGACACCTGCGCCCACTTTTTAGCAAGCAAGTTTATCATCAAAGGCCAAGTAAGCGGTCCCGCCATTTATCCAACGTCCCGACTCAACGGCACTTGCGTTTGCTACAAGCAAACGGAAATTATACATGCGGCCTACGGTTTTAAAGCCCTCTTCGCTGAAATAAAGAAAAAAGACGAGAAGCCCATACGCGACCACATCAAGAAATATCTGGGCGGAAACACCGCCTACTATCGTTATCATCATGGCAAACGCCTTCTCTCTCCGGATCAACAAGAATGGATCCTGGCCCTTTTCCGTCAGCATGGCTATACGGAAGAATTACATTTTGACGGGTATCGAGACATCTACGACTTTATCTGAATCCATCAAAGAGAAGAGGAAACATTACCAAAGGATGAAAATAGAATTACCACTGGATGGAAATGGCATTACCAAAGGATGGAAATGAGATTACCAAGGCGTGGTAATGACATTACCAAAGCATGACAGTCAATTTGAAAATAACGCACATGCCTAAGATTGAGGATACAAAAAAGGGCTGTATCTCATGATACAACCCTTTCTTATTCTTCCTGGAAAATGGTTTACTTAACCTTTGCCACGATAGCCTTAAACGCTTCCGGATAGTTGACAGCCAAATCCGCCAAAACCTTACGGTTGATCTCAATGCCAGCGGCATGCAAAGCACCCATCAAACGAGAGTAAGACATACCTTCCAAACGAGCGGCAGCGTTGATACGCTGAATCCACAACGCACGGAAATTACGTTTCTTGTTACGACGGTCACGGAATGCATAAGTCAAACCTTTTTCCCAGGTATTTTTAGCTACGGTCCACACGTTCTTACGTGCACCATAGTAACCACGGGTAAGTTTTAAAATCCGTTTTCTTTTTGCTCTTGAAGCAACATGATTTACTGATCTAGGCATAATTCTAATCTGTTTTGAATGTTAGCGTCATCTCTTAGGATGAACTTGATTGCTAAATGCATTCGGTTAATAAAAATCGTTATAAAACTCGCTTAATGAATAAAGATTACTTCATGCAAAGCATCTGCTTTACGTTGCTTACGTCAACACTAGCTACCAAACCCGTGTGAGTAAGATTTCTCTTTTGCTTCTTAGTCTTCTTTGTTAAGATATGACTCTTAAAAGCGTGTTTTCTTTTGATCTTTCCTGATCCGGTAAGGGCGAACCTCTTTTTGGCACCGGAATTAGTCTTCATCTTAGGCATTTTCCAATTATATTTTAATTATTAAACTTAACCTCCCTTCTATCAGGGACGGATTTTATTCTTCTGTTTTCTTATCACCCTCGCTTTTAGGCTTAGGTGTCGTGATCACTTTCTTTACAACTTTCGGAGCTGCGGCCGCAGCCGGGGCTGAACCAGTGCCCGCTTTCTTCGGAGTAAGCATGATAATCATACGTTTTCCCTCCAATACCGGCAACTGCTCTACTTTTCCATAATCCTCCAAATCGTTGGCAAAACGAAGCAGCAGGACTTCTCCCTGTTCCTTGAAAAGGATAGAACGGCCTTTAAAGAACACGTAGGCTTTGACCTTCGAACCTTCCTCCAAAAATCCCTTAGCGTGCTTCAATTTAAAATTGTAATCATGATCATCAGTCTGAGGCCCGAAACGAATCTCCTTCACGACCACTTTCACAGATTTCGCTTTTTGCTCTTTCTGACGCTTTTTTTGCTGATAGAGGAATTTCTGGTAGTCGATTACTCTACAAACGGGGGGCGCAGCATTTGGTGAAATCTCGACTAGATCCATCCCCTGCTCTTCCGCTATTTTCAGCGCTTGAGCGATCGGATAAACACCCGTCTCAATATTGTCACCTACTAAACGAACTTCACGAACACGAATACGTTCGTTGATTCTATACTGTTCTTTCAGATTGTCATTCTTCATTCAAAAAGATTTATTCTCCTCGTTATTAGTTATTTAATCATTACTTTTTTGCCAGCGATTCATCATTTCCTCTACCTCGCCATTCAAAAGCGCTGCAAAGGTAGCAATTTTCATCGAACCTTTATCACCTTCGCCCTGTTTTCTTACAGAAACTTCACCATTTTCTGCTTCTTTTTCTCCAACGATGAGCATATAAGGGATTCTTTTCAATTCATTGTCACGAATTTTACGACCGATCTTCTCATTTCGGTCATCTACGATAGCACGAATTTCCTGATTACCCAACTCACGTGCGATTTGCCAAGCGTAATCATTAAACTTCTCGCTGATCGGCATGATACATACCTGCTCCGGAGTCAACCACAACGGGAACTTTCCGGCGGTGTGCTCGATCAATACGGCAACGAACCGTTCCATGGAACCGAACGGCGCACGGTGAATCATAACCGGACGGTGCTTCTGGTTGTCGGCACCCGTATATTCCAATTGGAAACGTTCCGGTAAGTTATAGTCTACCTGAATCGTACCTAACTGCCAACGGCGGCCGATAGCGTCTTTCACCATGAAGTCGAGTTTCGGACCGTAGAAAGCGGCCTCTCCATATTCGATCTTAGCTTTCAAGCCTTTTTCCTCACAAGCCTCTACAATCGCTTGCTCAGCCTTCTCCCAATTCTCGTCGCTACCGATATATTTCTCACGGTTCACCTTGTCACGCAAGGAGATCTGAGCCTCGAAGTTCTCGAAATTCATCGTCTTGAATACGATCGAGATGATGTCCATTACGTTCAAGAATTCCTGCTTTACCTGATCGGGGCGGCAGAAAATATGAGCATCATCCTGCGTAAAGCTACGTACACGGGTCAATCCGTGCAACTCTCCGCTCTGTTCATACCGGCAAACCGTACCGAACTCAGCGAGACGCAACGGCAGGTCCTTATACGAACGAGGAGAGTTTTTATAGATCATACAGTGATGAGGACAGTTCATCGGTTTCAAGAAGTATTCCTCACCCTCCTCAGGTGTATGGATCGGTTGGAAAGAATCCTTACCGTATTTAGCGTAGTGGCCGGAGGTAATATACAATAATTTATTACCGATCGGCGGACACATTACCTCTTGATAATTATAACGAGCTTGGATACGACGCAAGAACTCTTGCAGACGCAAACGCAAGGCGGTACCTTTCGGCAACCACATCGGTAAGCCCTTACCTACCGTATCGGAGAACATGAACAAGTCCATCTCCTTACCGATCTTACGGTGGTCACGTTTCTTGGCCTCCTCCAACAATGTCAGATACTCATCCAACATCTTCTTTTTCGGGAAAGTGATACCATACAAACGAACCAATTGCTTGCGTTTCTCATCGCCACGCCAATAAGCGCCGGCTACGCTCAATATCTTGACAGCTTTCAGATAAGAGGTATTCGGTAAGTGCGGCCCTCTACACAAGTCCGTAAAAGAACCCTGCGTATAGGTAGTGATCGTACCGTCTTCCAACTCACTGATAAGCTCTGTTTTATACTCTTCACCTCTATCGCCGAACATCTTCATGGCATCCGCCTTGGTAATGTCCTGACGTTTGATCTCTTCTTTCTTGGCTACCAGCTCAAGCATCTTAGCCTCGATAGCAGCGAAATCACCCTCTTTGATCACGGCCTCACCCGGATCCACGTCATAATAGAAACCGTTCTCGATCGCCGGACCGATACCGAATTTAATACCCGGATATAATTCCTGCAAAGCCTCTGCCATAAGGTGAGCGCTGGAATGCCAGAACGCATGTTTACCTTCCTCGTCTTCCCACTTCAAAAGTTTCACCGTAGCGTCGTCGTTGATAGGACGGCTTAAGTCCCAAACCTCCCCATTCACGCTTGCGGCTAGGACTTCCTGTGCCAAACGAGAACTAATGCTTTCCGCTATCTGCATAGCAGTCGTTCCCTTTGCATATTCTCTTACGGAATTGTCCGGAAATGTAATCTTTATCATATTCTATTCTCTAAAATTCTTTATATTCAGCCCACAAAGTTAATATTTCTTTTCTATCAGCGAAACATTTAACTCGAATAATTTGCGTTATCACCGGCTTGTCATTCGCTTGATGATACTATAGGCGTTGTAGATACCCAATTCCCCTGCCTTGCTCAAGTCGGCGATGCCCCGGTTCACGTCACCTTGCGACAGACGGGCTAACCCACGATTGTAGTAAGCCTCGGCAAATTCAGGGTCCCGCTCGATCGCCTCGTTATAATCAACGATAGCGGCACGGAAATCACGCTGGGCGCAACGCAGATTCGCACGGTTAAAGTAAGCGTACACAAAACCCGGGTTCAGCTTGATCACCATATCGTAATCCCTCATGATCTGCTCATGCTCATAGGCTCGCTTATTATCCTTCAGCATAGCGCTCCGGAGGTCCACCGAGGTGTTGGCGTTTACCTGCGACTGTGCGGACTTACCAATATTCAAGTTCATTCCCGAGCCACTCAAGTCGTACGTATCCTTGCTAGCCTGCTGGGATTGGGTGTACATCAATTGCTTATAACGTTCCACGGCACGATTGAAATAAGCCATCGTGAACGACGGGTCTCGCTCGATCGCTTCCGAGAAATTCTTGATCGCCTCCGAGAAATCCTGCACCAACATGAAGTCCATCGCACGGCCAAAATAAGCGTTAGCGTTGTTCGGATCACGCTCGATCTCCGCCGAATACTCGTCGATGGAGGCGAAATGCACGGCGATTTGGTCCTCAGTCAAAGCGGCCTCCTCGTTCGTGATACGCAATTTACGCTTCAAGACCATCTGGCCATTGTAATCCTCCACCATCTTGTCGTAATAAACAAGTTTCTTTACGGGATCCGCCTTCTCGTAATAGGTCAAGACAAACTGGGGTTCCAGATCCACATGGACATTCCGGTCTTGTACACGCCCACGGACCTCACTTTGGTATTTACTTTTACGCTCCTGCTCCTTATCGTATACCACCAAGCGGTTGAACTTATTGATATTCTTATCGGATTGCTCACGAGTATTCTCCTCCGAATCGTCCGCCTTGGCATCTCCGTTCACCGCCGTATTGGAGCCAGAAGACGATGTCTTCGGGAGCTGTCCGTTCTTGGCCTGCTCCTCCATCTTTATGGCTGCCCAATAATCACGGTCTGCCCCCACGTTATCCCCCAGCTTACGCTTTGCTTCCGAACGGCTCACAAAGCCCGGCAGGAAAGTAGGATATTGCTTCAAGACCACGTCGTAATCCTGCACGGCCCCCCGGTAGTCGCCCGTCTCGAAACGGAGCAACGCACGGTTGTAATAAGCCATATAGTTATCTGGCTCTTGCTGGATAACGACATCAAAGTCCTCGATAGCCCGGTTATTATCCCCGACTTGGAACCGAAGCAAACCTCGGTTGAACCGTGCGATCAAGTTCCGGCTATCCATGCTGATCACCTGATCGTAATCGGCCATCGCACCTCTCAAGTCATTCATCTGATAACGAACTAGCCCCCGGTTAATATAATATCCGCTCTCACGGGTATCCAGACGTAGAGCCTCGTTCAAATCGGCCAAAGCGTCCTTGTAATCATCCATTTGATAATGAAGGATCGCACGATTGCCATACGCCGGCGCATAATAAGGATCCATCTCGATCGCCTTATTATAATCGGCCAAGGCTTTCAACGTATCCCCTTTCTCCAGATACATAGCGCCCCGTGTCATATAATTCATGGAATATTTCGGATGGGCGGTCATTAAATCATCGAATGTCTTCTCCGCCCCGTTGTAGTCTTTTTTCTGGATAAAAGCCACCGCCATATTCACCAGCATCTGCCGGTCCTCGGGTTTGAACTCAAGTCCTTTCTGGTAATCGTCGATCGCCTCGTCGTATTTCTCCTGACTTTGACGGGCGATGCCGCGAGCGTAATACGCTTGCGTTAAAAAAGGGTTCCGCTGAAGACATAAAGTACAGTCTTCCTCGGCCCCCTTAAAATCGTCCAGATTTATCTTCGCCACCGCACGATAAAAATAGGGTTCCGCCAACCAAGGTTTGGATTTGATAACCTGATTGAAGTACTGAATGGAAAGAACATAATCCTCAAAATAAAGGGCGTTCCTACCAATGGCCAATACACGGTCCGTATTAATCTGCGCAAAAAGCGAAATCGTAAATATCTGTAATATCAAAAAGAGTGTTGCCTTCTTCATCCTATTAAAAATGATTGAGAGGCAAAAATAAGTAAATTATCTTACTTAGACTCTATTTTTACCATTAAATGATTCTTCGTTATCTTATCACCTTCTTTTACATTGAGCTCGACAACGACTCCCGATATGGGAGCGACCACCCGGTTCTGCATTTTCATCGCCTCATGGATTAGCAGAAGTTGCCCGGCCTCCACAGCCTGTCCTTCCTCTACCATAATCTTGATAATCGTTCCGGGAAGATGAGAAACCACGTCACCAGCCGACGGCTTATGCCACATCGGTCGGCTCTTATACTTCGCTGTCAGCAACGTCTTATATTTACGTGCCGTCACCACAAAGTCTACATATTCTTCTTGCTGGTGTTTCTTTTCCATACTCTCATCAATTTAGAACGGAGGCAAACCATGCTTCTTGGCCGGTCTGTATTCCTCTTTTAGAATGGAAAGCTTCAGTGCGTGTAGCAATAATGAACGGGTTTCTTTCGGTTCGATCACAGAGTCGATAAATCCCTTGGAAGCCGCCACGTACGGGTTCGCGAATTTCTCGATATATTCTTTCACCTTCTCCTGACGCATAGCGTTCTGATCTTCCGCCTCCATGATCTCCTTGCGGAATATGATGTTAGCTGCGCCTTCCGGACCCATAACAGCGATCTCCGCGCTCGGCCAAGCGAACATGAAGTCAGCGCCCAAGTGACGGGAGTTCATAGCTATATAACCTCCACCGTACGCCTTGCGCAAGATAACCGTGATCTTAGGAACAGTAGCTTCCGAATACGCATACAGAACCTTAGCCCCATGACGAATCACACCCGCATGCTCTTGATCTACGCCCGGCAGATAACCCGGCATATCCTCCAACGTGATGATAGGAATATTGAATGAGTCGCAGAAACGGATGAAACGAGCGGCCTTGTCAGCGCTATCACAATCAAGCACGCCGGCCAAAACCATCGGTTGATTGGCAACGAAACCTACCGTTTCTCCTGCCATACGACCAAAACCGATCACAATATTAGCGGCCCACAACTCTTGAATCTCCAAGAAGTCCGAGTCATCGACGATACATCTGATAACGTCTCGCACATCATACGGTTGTTTCGGGTCCGCCGGAACTACTTGCTCGATATTCAGCATAGCAGACGGCTCTTTCGGCTCAACCACTTTCGCACGCTCCTGATTATTCCAAGGGATGAAGCTAACCAAACGTTTCACCTGATCGAAACATTCTTGCTCGCTCAAGGCATAGAAATGAGCGTTACCTGTAGTCTCCGCATGAACACGTGCGCCACCAAGGTCTTCCATAGAGATATCCTCACCCAGCACGGTCTTGATAACGTTCGGTCCCGTGATAAACATCTTAGAGATGTTCTCAACCACAAACACGAAGTCCGTCAACGCCGGAGAATAAACGGCACCACCGGCACAAGGACCGAGGATCAAGGAAATCTGAGGGATCACGCCCGAGGCGATCGTATTGCGATAGAATATTTCACCATAACCAGCCAAAGCACCAACACCTTCTTGGATACGCGCGCCACCCGAGTCATTGATTCCGATGATCGGACATTTCATCTTCAACGCATGATCCATGATCTTGGTGATCTTACGAGCATGCTGCAAACCTAACGAACCACCGGCAACCGTAAAGTCCTGCGCATAGATGCAAACCGGGGCACCAAAGATCGTACCCGTACCGGTAACCACACCATCACCCGGCAGAACCTTCTTCTCCATACCGAAATCACGGCCATCGTGTTTCACGAACATGTCATACTCATGGAAAGAGTTCTTATCCAACAAAGCCAAGATACGCTCCCGGGCAGTAAGCTTACCCATCGCCACCTGCTTTTCGATAGCAGCCTCACCACCGCCCATCTCGATAACGGCTTTCTTTTCCCTGAGGGCCTGAATGTTTTTACTTAAATCTGTCATATTGATTATTTATAGATTTATTATTTACCAACGGCTTTTGCCCGGTAAGAGCAACGAACCGTCCCTTTAATAATACTATTTAATTTGCCTTTGTTCAATTGACGGCGAATAGCGGAGACATTGTCGATAAAGACATGCCCCGTCAGATGCTCGCACTCATGCTGCACAATACGGGCGGCGAAACCTTCCACCACTTCCTCGTGCTCCTCCCAATTCTCATCCCAATATCTCACACGAACCGTTTTCGAGCGAGACACTTTCTCGTGTATACCCGGCAGGCTCAAGCAGCCTTCCTCCATAGCTATTTCCTCCTCGCTACGTTCCAAGAACTCGGGATTAATCAACGCACGCTTGAAACCCTTGCATTCAGGGAAGTCATCTCCCATCACATCACCGTCTATAACCACCAAACGGATAGACAAGCCCACCTGAGGAGCGGCAAGTCCTACCCCATCGGCATTATACATCGTTTCAAACATATTGGCAACCAACTGTTTCAAGTCGGGATAATCTTTAGGTACATCCTCAGCCTCTTTTCTTAGTACGGGCTGACCATATAAAAATACGGGTAAAATCATAAGTTATAACTGATATTTTTTACTTTCTAAATAAGCTTGCAAAATAATAACGGCGCTAATCTCATCGACCAATCCTTTATCTTGCCGTTTCTTTTTCTTTAAACCGCCTTCCAACATGGCCTTATGAGCTAAGACCGACGTGAACCGCTCGTCGTAATAAGTTACCGGGATACTTGGTATCGTCCTTTTCAGATGGGTCACGAACGCCTCCACATACTTCATGTTCTCAGAAGGCTCATTGTTCATTTGCTTCGGAAGCCCGACCACAAATAAATCCACCGGTTCCCGCGATATGTAATCCGACAGGTATTTCACAACCTCTCCACTTGGGACTGTCGCCACGCCGTTAGCGATCATTTGTAAAATATCCGTAGCGGCTATCCCCGTACGTTTCCGGCCGTAATCTATTGCAATTATTCTTCCCATCGAGCGCGAATATAGCATAAATATAAATACAGATTACACAAATCCGCAAAAAGTGTGCAACAAATCGGATTAATACGCATTCTTCTCTCCCTTGAACATATTCAGTACCGTAACCACAATAATCTTTAAATCAAGGAAAAACGTCCAATTCTCTATATACCACACATCTCTCTTCACACGTCCTTCCATCTGCTCCAGCGTCTTGGTCTCACCCCGGTAACCGGTGACTTGCGCCCACCCCGTTACTCCCGGTTTCACCAAATGCCGCACCATATACTTATCGATCAACGCCGAGTACTGCTCGGTATGCTTCAACATATGCGGACGAGGGCCTACCACGGACATATCGCCCAGCAAGACGTTCACGAACTGAGGGAACTCATCCAGATTCGTCCGGCGCAAGAAATCGCCGATCCGGGTCTTCCGAGGATCGTTCTTAACGGCCTGCAAGGTATCAGCCTGCGCATTCACCTTCATCGTACGAAATTTGAAACATTCGAAGTCATGCCCATACAATCCCGTACGTTTCTGCTTAAACAAGATCGGGCCGGGTGAGCTTAACTTGATCATTATACCGACCACGATGTACAGGATCGGATAAATCGTGAGCAAAATCACCAAAGAGAAAAATATATCGAACGTCCGTTTCAAGAACCGGTTATAGGCGGATTGCAAAGGCTCCCGGCGGACCGTCAGCAATGGGATCGATTCCATCACCTCCATCACCATACTCTTCTTTACATCCCGGTAAAACTCGGGCACGATATAGAAACGCACCATCTTCTTCTCGGCGAAATTCAGAAGCCGTACGATCTTTCCGTTGTTCGTACCCGGCAAGGTACAATAAATCTCATCGATATCATGCTCCAGCACATACGCTTCCACCTCACTCGTCTTACCCAAATAATTAGGTAAAACGTCTTTCAACGAGTCATTGTCATCAAAGAACCCCTTTACACTAAACCCATAGCTCAAATCATCTTTCATAACTTGGTAAAGCTCCATACCATTCTTTCCCGCACCCACAATCACCACCTTCTTAAAGTTATAGCCTTTTCGCCTATAAAACTTTAAGGATAAGCGCACAAAAACCCGCCAAAGCGAAAACAAGATGATAGAAACCCCGTAATAGACCAAGAGGAAGGTAGCCAGAATATCCCCTACATTCAAGAAGATCAAGCAAGTAGCGAATAAAAAGATAAGTACGGTAACCAATCCGAACGCCCGTTGCACAATCTTGTCGATAAACACGACCGCCTGATGCAATTGAATCGGGATAAAATATAAAGAGAAGAAATAACAGAAATTCAATAACAAAATAACCTCTCTCAAATTATAGGATATCGCTTCCGTGTATTTCGGGCCAAGCAGATGAAAAACGGCCATAAACAAGAGATTCAATACGATCAAATCTCCTACACCAATCAGCCATTGGATTAAATAACCATGTTTTTTGTTCAATATCATAGCAATTCGATAAATTCTCACAAAAGTAAGTATTTTTCGGCGCAAAAAAAAGGCCGCACTTAGAAGTACGGCCTTTTTAAAGTATTAATTCGTAAATTAATTATTAGCGCTCATAATTACTACACGGTTCCAGCTATTTTCGCCATAAGGTTGTTCGTCCGAACCTCTCCACTCGATAGTGATCTGGCTAGAAGAGATACCGTATTTATCGATAAGTTCCTTAGCGACCGCTCTAGCACGTTTCTCAGAAAGACCCATGTTATAATCAGAAGTACCCGTCTTCTTGTCAGCGTAACCAACTACCTTGATCGGAGCGTTGTTGTTCTTCATGAACTCAGCTGTGTTATAGATATTGATCTGCTGGTTCTTGTCGATCTTAGCGCTGTTGATGCGGAAATAAACCACATTGTCAACGTAGTTATTTACAACTTCAGTAACTGTCTCTTGGCACTCAGGGCAAGAAACCGGACGTTTGCTCAACTCATCGTTAGCAGCACGCAAAGAGTTGATCTGGCCGTTCAAGTCGTTCAACAAAGCGTAATCCATCGGCTCCAATACCTCGAAGTCTGTCTTACCCAATTTGAATGTCAAACCAGCGCTCAACTGAACGATACCATCTGTCAGGTGATTCATCTCGACACGGTTAAACTGCTCGTTCAACAAAGAACCTTGGATCTCAACATTCAAATCAACACGTTTGCTCAAACGGAAAGCGGTTAAGATACCAGCGTTCAACGTAGGAGACTCCGTTCTTGGACGATCATAAGACTCTGTAGTCTTGAAACGCTGCGCATAACCAAAACCGACCCAAGGAATCAAGCGGAACACTTTAGATTCTCTGTAAGGAGCCCAGAAGTTAGTAACATCCCACAACAAATCTACGTGAGCGGCTACATATTTATTATGTTGCATAAACTGTGCGCCATCACCTTCAAAACCGTGGATAATACCACCATTTAACTGGGTACGGAATCCTAAATACGGATTAAACCACTTACCAAAAGATACTTGTGGAGCGAAGTTTAAACGATTCTTGAAATCAGCCTCTCCATTTTGGTCTCCTAACAATACGCTGGCTCCACCCGCAATTGAAATAAACCAATTGTCGCGAGCTTTATTCTTCTTGAAATTAGTCTTATAACCAGCCTCATTGCTGAACCCCACCTGCGGTTGATATTCCTGTGCTGCCACAGAGAATACAAAACCTGATAACAAAGCTAAAAGTAAAACCTTAGTCTTCATATTTTCAACATTTTAATTAAACAATCAATTACCTAATATCTTAAAATTGACACAAAATTAACTCTTTTTGTAATTACAACAAATAAAATCTTCAAATTGTTTCGAACTCACTCGAAATAGTTCAAAATTTTATATCCCCCCTCTTTCAGATAAGACTCCTTCTTCATTAGTTTTATATCGTTCTTCATCATATCCTCAATTAAAGCCGCTAATGAATACTCCGGTTCCCACCCTAAACGAGTACGTGCCTTCGTAGCGTCACCGATCAGCAACTCTACTTCCGTAGGGCGGAAATACTGCGGATCTACTCCTACAACTTCCTCACCCACACGTTTCTTAAAGTTTTCCAGATAGGCATCACCAACCTTCTTGACGAACAACCCCTCGTCTATCGACTCTAAGATAGCAACCTCGTCTATCCCTTCTCCTTTAAAGCGGATTCCCACGCCAATTTCCTCAAAAGCCATACGGATAAAGTCCCGAATCGTTGTAGTAATCCCGGTAGCTATGACATAATCCGAGGGTTCATCTTGTTGCAAAATAGCGTACATGGCACGCACGTAATCTTTTGCGTGTCCCCAATCCCGTTTGGAGGAAAGATTACCCATATAAACCTTTTTTTGCATACCCAAAACGATACGTGAAACCGCCCGGGTTACCTTACGGGTCACGAATGTTTCTCCCCTTAATGGAGACTCGTGATTAAACAAGATGCCATTGGAAGCGTGCATATGATAGGCTTCCCTGTAATTCACCGTAATCCAGTAACCGTATAGTTTCGCTACGGCATAAGGGCTTCTCGGATAGAAAGGAGTAGTCTCCCTCTGCGGCACCTCTTGCACCAAGCCATACAACTCAGATGTAGATGCCTGATAAATACGTGTCTTCGGGATCAAGTTCAGCAAGCGGACCGCCTCTAGGATACGCAATACGCCCAAACCATCCGCATTCGCCGTATATTCGGGAGTGTCGAAACTTACTTTTACATGGCTCATGGCGGCCAGATTATAGATCTCATCCGGTTGAACCTCGCCAATGATACGTGTAAGATTCAAACTATCCGTTAAATCGCCATAATGCAGAATCAAATTACGGTTTTCCACATGCGGGTCTTGATACAAATGATCGATACGATCCGTATTGAACATGGAAGAACGACGCTTGATACCATGTACCGTATATCCTTTCTTGATCAAGAACTCAGTAAGATAAGCCCCATCCTGTCCCGTAATACCCGTTATTAACGCTACTTTGCCCATTTCTCTAATTTTCAATTTTCAATTCTCATTTTTCAATTTCCAAGTACCATTCATAGAGTCGCTTCACGCCCTCCTCGATCTCGATCGTATGGCGCCAACCCAAGGCATGCAACT
>ERZ827150.2997-NODE-2997-length-17124-cov-2.439217_pt1 | contig 17124 bp, 19 predicted proteins | sample MGYA00519779_ERZ827150 | MGnify/ENA primary metagenome ERZ827150 (study PRJEB31778, sample SAMEA3449267) | human gut metagenome | biome: human gut; feature: human-associated habitat; material: faeces | place: United Kingdom | collected 2010/2012 ...
CTAAGTTCTAACCTATTACCACCCTCAGTATTTACTACTACATTTCCCATAAGCCCATTACTTATGGTCTGTGCATTTACCCATGTACATATACATATAGTCACTAATGTCAATACTATCTTATTCATAATTATAATAGTTTTGATTTTTCTTTTACTTCCATCAATTCTCCATATGTAAGATTGTCCTTAGTTAGAACCGCATAAAGTTCATTTGCTAATGAAACTTTCTCCGCATTGTATGGATTGAGAAATCTTTTTGGATTGACCATTTCTTTTAAATCTTCCATCTCCGCTTTATCAATAAAGTCAATTCCAAGTTCTGATGAAGCTTGCATTTGGATTCCTATTAAATCATCATTATTATCTGGAGTGGTTTCAAGCAATCGTTTATATAATATATTAGCTTTTTCAACTTTCTCCTTGTCATAATTATCTATGAAGTTCTTTGGATTACATAATCTGACAAGGCGTTGATGTAATGTTTCGGACTTTTTCTTGTTCACCTTAATCTCCTTAATGGTCAATGGAATTACTAGAGACATGAATAAAACAGTCAGGCTTATTCCCCACCATAGAAGAAGATGATACCGATTTTCATTTACGGCCCAATCTTTTTCTTCAATCTTATAATGCCTTTCTTGTGTAGCCGCAATAAACACTCGGTAATAACCATTGTGCATCCATCCATTTTCGTATGGCATAGTTCGTTGGACTTCATCATAGCTCTTGCCCTCTGGATGATATATTGGAATCCCTGCTGTCCAACTGTTGTGATTTTCATTCTCAATAATCCAGAAATATTCATTACTACTATCATAAATCTTTGACCAAAGACGATTGTAGGAACCTTTACTAAAACGTTCGGAATAACTGGATTTGGGATTGGTAGTATAAAACTCGAATGCTTCATTAACTGCCTGCTCAACGGTATAAAAGTTTCCCCATTCAGATTTTTTAAGCCCTACTTTATATGGGAAAATAGTATTGGTTCGAATAAAATTTTCATCAGCTCCTCCACAATATATTCTAATGATACTCCAACCATCATCTTCTTGATTCGGATACTTGTCACCCCAGTTGAGTTCATACAATGATGCCAAGTCACCATAACTTTGTTTCCAGTCATCAACTATTTTCTCATCGAAACTTGGGTCAATGGCTGCTAGTCCGCCTTTAGACGGCTTAGAAGGTATGGCGACTTTCTTATAGTGTCGAATAGGACTACCACTATAAGCGACATCGAAGAAGCCATCATCATTTGAGAGAAATATATCTCCACTTGATTGGCCTTCAAAAATAGATTCGACATTCTCTCTGATTTCAGAACGCAATCTGATACGCTTTTTATTGATATAGTAGTAAACACCGAACACCATACCAATCATAGAAACGATCCACAGGATCCAGAGACTTATAATGAAATTTTTTCTTTTCATATAATTATTTCTTTTTTGAAAATATTAAAGTGATGATTCCAATTATAACAACGACAACAAAACCTATTGCAAAAACAGCAGATAGTATAGAAAACAACCATGCTACTAAGGGAAGAAGGCATACCAATCCTCCACCTATAAAAATCAGACCCAAGCAACCAGGAAATAGACTTTCATTGGAAGTATTATCTCTTTTACCTGCATTTAATATTGTATATCCAATAGGAATAGCAATAATTGCGATGATAAGACCAATCAACACTTCATTACCTTCTGGCAGACCTAAATCTGGAGCGTCTGGATCATAGCCTCTACCACTGGGTTCTGCATAGAGGGCAGTTATACTACCTATAAATGATAGTAGCTCTGCTAAAATATATTTCTTTATCATTGAATCTTCTTCAAACTATTTACAAATTTCAAAAAAAAAATCTCAGATACCTTCTGTTTTGAAAACATCATTAGTTCAATAATGTGGTTTTCTATAAGAATCATACATTCTTTAATCAAAAAACCGCTTTCTTTATATCCGATTTTATATGCAAAAATGCTATTTACATTGACGGTACAAGCAGAATATGTCCCTTTACTTTTAAAGAAATCTATCAAATTCTTCTTTATCTGATTTCTGTCAGAAGTAATCATATTGCTTAAAACCATAGGAAGTTGGCTTACCTGAATTTTATATACAATAGCTTTATCTTGATTATCTGGATTAATAGCTCCCAAATGTGAGTAGTCTACTTCTTGACTTAGATATTGCTTCAAAATGTAAGGTTCTTTGACAGAATATCCATAGGATAAACGCTGAACTGATTTATCTGCTACAGGAACTTATTATTTCGTATTTTTGGTAGATACAGTCTTAAAACTATTTGTGTATTTATTAAACTTTGCGACCAGATTATCATTGGTAATTACAGTTAAAGATATTATGTAATTATCTTTTGCAAAGATAACACCTTTTTGCTTCATTCCATTATAAGAAGTTTCTCCTACATAGCCTTTATAACCTTCATAACCGAAATTAATCGGTGTAACATTCTTCATTGAAGACATCCGAGATTCTATTAAGGTATCAATTTTATTTGTCAAGTCTTTCTTATCCATGTCTTTGTAGCCAATAGGCAAACATGTTACAATTAGTTGATAAGCCGTCATTTTCTTAGGATTATCAGCATCTGTAATCCCTCCATAGTTTAATAAAAAATCCCCACTTGCATGAGCAGATACATCTTCCATTTTGCATGGAGCTTTTAGCATAAATCCATATTCTGAAAAATCGAGAGTGTAGCTGACTTCTGAAGAACATGTCGTCTCTGTATCGATTACATTAACGGCATAAATCGTATTTGATTGATTACAGCCACTAATTGACAGTATTATCATAAATACAATAAAACTGTTTATAAAAATTTTCTTATTCATACTCAATATATGGTTATACATTTTTGATGATATAAAAAGCGTGAACTACAATGCCACACTCTTTACTTGAAGGTCGCAGGAAACCATAGATGCAGATGTAACAATAGCAACCCACGCTATATGCGCGAGAACCACTATGCTATCCTTGCATCTAATTGAAAATTTCCTAAGTTTTCAAGTACAAGATAAGCATAACGCTTCTTCTCTTTTCATATGTCTTGGAAAGAGTTGCCTCAATCCATTCGCAAAGATATGCAATTTAATTGATAATCGGCAAAATAGAATCACAAACTATCAATATTACATTCTGAATCCTCTACTTTTTCTTGACTCCTCCTCTGTCTGACGCAAACCTCGTCTTAACTTTTCCCATTGTTCCTTGAACCATTCGCCTATTGGCTGCAATTACAAGGCCAGCGCTGAAACTCTGGCTAATTACTGCCACCTTGGAAAAAACAATCCAAACCTTTGCACATATCAAATCTATTCGTAATTTTGCGAACATAAAACATGAGAACTCTTTTTTTGAGACAATAGTTCGTTGTTTTGCGAATAACTAATAATATATAGAGAAACATGAAAAAAGTTTTATTCTTATTCATCTCATTATTTGCGCTCTTATCCTGTAATATGAACGCGAAAGAGGAAACAGCCGCTCAAGTCCAAGACAAAGCGACTGCCAAGGACCATGTCGAAGTGTTGTATTTTCATGGAAAACAGCGTTGCGCTACCTGCATGGCTATTGAAAGTAACACCAAAGCCGCGATAGAAGAGAATTTCGCGGATCAGGCAAAGAATGGAGATGTCGTCTTGAAAGTAATAGACATCAGCAAGCAAGAGAATGAAAAAATAGCCGAGAAATATGAGGTGACCTGGTCATCACTGTTTGTCGTTAAATATAAGGACGGACAGGAAACGCATGAGAATATGACTGAATTCGCTTTCGGCAACGCACGCAAGGCGCCAGAGGTATTCAAGGACGGAGTTATCAAGACGATCAATGAAATGCTGAAATAAACTGAGGCATGGATGAGTTGCAAGTATTATTGGATAATAGTTCGACTCCTGTATTGACAGCGTTTCTGCTCGGACTACTGACCGCTCTTTCCCCTTGCCCACTGGCCACGAACATCGCGGCTATCGGATTTATCGGGAAGGACATCGAGGACAGGAAACGCGTCTTCCGGAACGGCCTGTTGTACACGTTAGGACGCATCCTATCGTACACCTTGCTTGGAATCGTATTGATATCGATCCTGAAAGCCGGCTCAAGCATGTTCGGCATACAGAAGACGATCGGGACATGGGGAGAAATCGCATTGGGGCCGCTTCTTCTCATTATCGGCCTTTTTATGCTGTTTGGCGACAGGCTTCCCCTGCCCCAATTCGGATTCAACGGAAATGCGGAAGGCCTCGCTCGAAAAGGCGGCTGGGGCGCTTTGATGATAGGAATACTGTTCGCGTTGGCTTTCTGCCCAACCAGTGGCGTGTTTTATTTTGGCATGCTGATTCCCATGTCCGCCACGGCTACGGCAGGCTACCTGTTGCCCACGGTATTCGCTATCGCGACCGCCCTTCCTGTACTTGCCGTCGCTTGGATATTGGCTTTCAGCGTACAACAGATGGGTAACTTTTACGGCAAGATGCGGAAAATCCAAAAATGGATGAACCTTTTGGTCGGCCTGTTATTCATCCTCATCGGCCTCTATTATTGCTGGATAATGTATCTATAAACTTACTAAATATTATAAATATGGAAATTAAAGTATTAGGACCGGGTTGCGCTAAATGCAAGTCAACCTATAATGTCATCGAAAAGGTAATCAGGGAGAATAATCTGGACGTAAAGTTGACGAAGGTGGATGATATCATGGAAATGATGAATTACAACATCATGACCACGCCTGCCGTTGTCGTTGATGAGGTCGTGAAGATGAAAGGACAGGTTCCTACTGAAAGTGACGTAAAGAAGCTTCTGGGGATCTAATTAGCGAAGTTAAATTATCGCGGCAGAATTAACCATCCGGGCTTCTGCCGCTTTTATTATCAAATCAATATTCGTAAATATACGAATTAACACCATATAAATATGATACAAGATTTTGCGGACTGGCTCGTTTACGGGCCGTTCGGATTGAGCGCGGATACCTCAATAGGAGGGGCCGTGAATTTCTTCTTTTATGACACCATCAAGATCCTCATCCTGTTGTTTTTTATTAGCGTACTGATGGGAATCATCAACGCCTACTTCCCGATCGAACGGCTGAGAAAATATCTGGTAACGCACAAGATGTATGGATTGCAGTATCTATTGGCGTCCTTATTCGGGGCTATTACCCCGTTCTGCTCCTGCTCATCCATCCCTCTGTTCATCGGATTCGTGAAAGGCGGTATTCCTTTGGGAGTTACCTTTGCCTTCCTGATCACGTCGCCGCTGGTCAACGAGGTGGCCGTCGCCATGTTTCTCGGCTCATTCGGCCTGAAGGTGACGCTCATCTACGTCACCAGTGGCATCTTGTTGGGCATGATAGGCGGCTTTGTCCTTGGCCGCATGCGCCTCACGCCTTATCTGAGCGATTGGGTAAAGCAGATACAGGCCAATTCTTCCGCACAGGCGGAGGAATGGGAAAAGGATCATACCCGTTTCATCGACCGGCTCCCAACCATCCTGCGCGATGCCTGGCGAATTGTCAGCGGCGTACTTGTCTATATCCTGATCGGTATCGGTATTGGCGCTTTCATGCACGGTTTCGTGCCTGAGGGTTTCTTTGAGCAATACATGTCGAAAGACAACTGGTATGCGGTGCCTCTTTCCGTTATCCTTGCCGTGCCGATGTACGCCAACGCGGCAGGCATCGTGCCTGTCATCGAGGTATTTGTGGCTAAAGGTATTCCCTTGGGGACGGCTATCGCTTTTATGATGGCTGTTGTCGGACTCTCCCTGCCGGAGGCAACCTTACTCAAGAAAGTGATGACCTGGCGACTGATTGGTATTTTCTTCGGAACTGTTGCCTTCTTTATCATCCTGTCCGGCTATCTGTTTAACTATATCCTGTAAAAAAATATGTCCGCACCTAAAGCGTGCGATTTAAAGTTTATCTGTAAATTGCGCAACTTAATTTGAAGGAAATGAAAATATTGATTCTTTGTACGGGGAACAGTTGCCGCAGCCAGATGGCTCACGGCATCTTACAATCGCTCGATAAAAACATCTCGGTTTATTCCGGTGGAACAGAACCCGCGGCTCGGGTGAACGTCAAGGCCGTCGAAGTGATGAAGGAGATCGGAATAGATATCAGCTCGCACGTGCCGACTCATGTAAACACTTATCTCCATGAGGAATGGGACTATGTCATAACGGTTTGTGGAGGCGCCAACGAAAGCTGTCCGGCTTTCATCGGGAAGGTGGGGAAACGTCTTCATATTGGCTTCGATGATCCTTCTCACGCGACCGGCACGCCAGAGTTCATCGATTCGGAATTCCGCCGTGTACGTGATGAGATCAGAAACGCCTTTACCCGCTTCTACATTACGGAGATCCGGAAAGAAGAATTACCTGGCAATTCTCATCCTCTTTGAGAAGATATAAAATTTTCTCCAGGGAAAGTCTCAGTCCGCTTCGGACAAAACTCCAATCCTTTCCGAAGAAAACTCCAGTCCGCCTCGGACAAAACTGGCTTTTCCTTCGGAGAAAATTTTTGGACGCACCACAGTGAAATTCAGAATATACTGCAGTGTATTTTTATTTTCACTGCAGTGAAAATAAAAATGGCCGATTATGCGCCCCACGACACATACGTTCGTATCGCCCTTCACGTACGTATGTATCGGCTCACACGAACGATCCCGCAGATCGACACAATAGTACGTGTGCGCTCACACGTACTATTGTGTACAAAACCGGAAAAACAGACGGGTTCTCAATAACAGGAATCAAAACTTGCGGGCGAGCTCAGCGGCCTGCTCACAGCCATCCGTTTGGTCGATCTCTCCCTCATTCAAGACACCAGGAACGAGCACCTCACCGACCAAATCCCATTTCAATAATGCGGTCGATCTCTTCAACGGCATCCGTACGCCATCCATAACCGATGGATCGTTTTCCTCGCAACAGGTGATCAAGCCCCATTTCTTTCCGGCGATCGCCTTACCCCCGACAACGAGAGAGAACAGGCAATCGATCACGCCCTTGATTTGCGCCGGAATGGTATACCAATAGACAGGCATGGTAAACACGATCGCGTCCGACTCAAGTATCGAGGTCGCGATCGCGTCGAACTCCGGATTGAAAGAACAGGCCTTGCCTGTCTTATAGCAGGTCATGCAGGCGTGGCAACCACGAATATTCATGGAAACCGCATCGAAACGACGTATCGTATGACCACATTTCTCCGCTTCCTTGATAAAGGCATCCGCCATCGCAAGACTGTTACCATGTTTACGCGGACTACCCGTAATAACCGTAATTTTCATAACTGTTTTCCTCCTCCTATTTTTGTATGGTATTCGAATTCTGATTATAGGCTTTCGCGACGCATTTCCATTCGCCATTCATCTTCATCATCAGAAGATAATCCGTAAAATCAATGCGTCCATCCCAATTCTCCTCCAAGACACGGACGACCGCAAGAGTCTCTTCCACATCTACGACATCAATACGAGCCTTGAATCCTTTATCCGGCCCGACCTGATCCACATTCTGGTAGAATTGCTCGATGCTACCGTGCTCCAACTTACCATCCAGGTAACCGAACAACACGGCCTCGTCGATGAACAACTCTTTCGCGTAAGCGCTGTTACCCTCCGCCACACTCCTGACGAATTTCATGGCGGCCTCCTCCACAGCCTTGTATTCCTCAATATTCGCTCTCATGATCTTTTAAATTTTAATATGCGATTGTTATGCCGCAAAGGTATGAGGTAGCTGCAGCTCAAACAAGTACCGTAAAATTATTCAGATACTGAAAAATTATTCGGTGTACCTTACGGATAAGAGGTTATTCGTAATTTTGTCGCATAAGCGAAAAGATTATGTACGAAAGAAAAATACCGATAGATCTGGATTGCCCGTTGCGACTGACCATGAGCCTGATCGACTCAAAATGGAAGTCGTGTATATTAGACGAATTACGTTACAAGCCGATGCGACCGAGCGAGCTTCATAAGGCCTTACCCGAAGCCACGCCCCGGGTTCTCGATCTGCAATTAAAAGAACTGGTGGAAGATGGACTGGTCGGAAAAACGATTTTCCCGGAACTGCCACCCCGATCCGAATATTCCATTACACCCTTAGGGATGACACTTATCCCAATTATCGACGCCATGCTCGAGTGGGGCGAAAAGAACAAAGCGCTATTTGAGAGAAAACATGGGAAAAAATGAGCCTCATACGGCCTTATCCCCTCAATAGGTAGATCGCCCAAAAATGGCATGCGGATCCGCCCAGCACGAACAGGTGCCAAAAGAAATGCATGTATTTACGGCCATTATCCAGAAAGAAAAAGATGGTGCCAAACGTATAGCAAAGCCCGCCGCCCATCAGCCAATAGAAAGACTCCATGCGCCCGGAGGCCTGGAAAGCCACCAGAAGAGGCTTGATAGCGACAATCACGGCCCAGCCCATCATGAGGTAACAAACGGTCTTCAGGTGATCGACCTTCCGCATCCGACGGAACGTCAGCAGGACACCGACCACGGCGGCCAGCCAAACAAACAGGAAAAGCCCCCAACCCCAGAAACCTCGCTCACGCAAGACCAGCAGCGTGAAAGGCGTATAGGTCCCGGCGATGTGCAGGTATATAGCGGCATGATCCCATTTCCGGAGAATACTTTTCCGGCCCGGCTCCAGACAGGCATGATAAAGGGTCGAGACAACGTATGAGAGGCCCATGCCAAACACATAGGCCAAAAAACTTCCCAACACCCATGGATCATGGCTTTCAAAGCCTATCCGACCAAGCACCAAGGCCGCGAGCAACCCCAAGCCAATACCTGGCGCATGCGACCAAACATTCAGTTTCTCGTCCAACGTCATGCACAAAGCCCGTTCACTCCTCATCGCCATACAATGCCTTTGCTATAGCCTTGCCCCATAACTCGCCCAAAGCGACCGCGCCTCGCTTATTCGGATGCAAATAAAAGACACCAGCGTTGCCATTCTCTGCCTGAAACAGCTCTTCGGCGTTTGTCCGGAAATAATCATAGCCTTCGGTATCGCCCAAAAAGACCTGACCGGGAAAACGTTTTCCATATTCCTCAACCAACGCGACCAACTCAGGATAATAGGCCGTGAAGCGATCGAGTCCCTCTTGCAGGTACATGGCGCCGTTGTAAGTATTCGGGCTATACCAGATCGGACGGTGCACGACGAAACGGGCATTTGGATACAAGGCCAAAAGCCGGTCAATGATTTGCCGTAAATTATCCCGATAGGTCTCGGGAGCGACTGGACAACCGTTCGTACCCCGGATAGCGCTATCGTTCGTGCCCAACATGATCGAGAACAACAACGTCGCCCAAGTCTCGTCACGAAACTGATCCGCCGCCTCTCGTACCTTATTGAAATAGGTCTCGGTAGCGGGCAGGAAATCGACGGTCGTATTGCCCGATACGCCCTGGTTCGAATAACGGACCACCTGCACATTGGCTGAACGCTTGAGATAAATGGCCGCCCTGACCGGAGGCGCCTCACGCCGCGGTTCCTCAAGACCGGCTCCATAAGTGATGCTGTTACCAACGAACACGATATTCAAATAGCGTGGCTCGGCGGCAAACGACATGCCCAATCCAAGCCACAGCATAAGCGAGGCAAGCCACAATCCCCTTTTCCTATAGTTTCGCATGATATTCAATTTTATTATCCAAAGGACGCAATTTTCCTTAAGCGACAAAAGACGGAATTAGTTTTATTTTAGAATTTAAGCATTTCTTTACAAGAGTAAGCCCGATATTCGCGAGAGTTAATGCAACCAAATATAATTAATCATGATTTTAGATTCAATCGAGAATTCAAAACGTTTTGAGGTCTTGCACCCCTTGTTAAAGCCAGCCTTTGATTATATCAAGTCTACCGATTTCACGAAAATGGAGGATGGTAAGTATGAGTTCGGAGAGAACGGCATCATGTCCGTGACGATCTCCAGCTTCAATGGCAAGTCCAAGACGGACGCGTTCATCGAGGCCCATAAGAAATATATTGATATCCAAGTTCCTTTACTGGGTATAGAAAAGATCGGTTGGAAACCCGGCGACCAGCTGATGGAGGTTTCCGTCCCTTACGACGAAGCGGAAGACTTGACCTTCTACATCGACCGGCCGACCGCCTTCACAAAGATTTATCCCGGCCAGTTCGCCATCTATTTCCCTGAGGATGGACATGCGCCAGGCATCGGACAAGGATTCATCCGCAAAGCGGTAATCAAGATCCCCGTTGAGGTCTAACATAAGGTCTTAAAATGACAACGGTATCAAAAGCTTCTTTGATACCGTTATCAAAAAGCCCCTTGGTCTTCAAAGGGCGAGTATTTTTACAACCCGCTGAAATCAACCGACTCGAACACCAGGGTCGGAATCTTCCAGGACGACGAGGGACGAGGATCGTTGCCTGCCTCCCTTAGGCTCGACCAAAGCGTGAGCATATTGCCCGTAACGTTCATCTCCGAGACCGGTTGGGTCAGTACGCCATTCTCAATCAGGAATCCCTCAATACCATAAGAGAAATCACCCGTCGAGCTGTTGCAATTACCACCATTGAAACCGGTGACAAAAATGCCCTTCTCGACTGTCGATATCAGTCCTTTCTCATCCTTGTCGCCCAAAGACATCGTCAGGATAGAGGGCGAGCCCACCGTTGGCCGTGTTTCCAGCTTGTTGGCGGAATAGGTATCCATGAAATAATTCCTCAAGACACCCGCCTCAAAAAGAGGCATCCGTCGGGTAGCCAATCCCTCGGAATCGAACAGACGTGCGCCGGGCGAGTGTTTCAGGCGAGGCTCATCCACGATCGTCACGTTATCGCCCACCACCTTCTCACCCAAACGATCGAGCAAGAATGAGTTTCTCTGCTGAATGGAAGAACCATACATCGCGCCAACCAAAGGCGACAAGAGCGTCGCGGCGTTCAAGTTGTCGACAACCATCGTATATTTGCCCGAGGCCACCTTACGTTGCCCCAGTTTACGCAACGCCCGCTCCAAGGCCTTGGTTCCAATGCCTTCCCGCTTAAGTTCCGAATAATAGAGGGCTGAATCATACCAATAGGATTCCGGACGGGCATCGTCCTCACCCTTGATGCTGACACTTCCCATCAGCGAGAAAGAGGATCCGGATGCCCGGCCCTCGAAACCATTGCTGGCGATCATATACTTGAAATCCTTCTCGTCGCTATAAGAGGCGTTCGCGGAGATAACCCGTGGATCCTTACCCATAATCTCCTCGCAAGTCCGCATAGCGAGAGCAACTTTCTCGTCAGGATCGACCTGATCGAATTCTTGATCATACAGGGCCAAGTCCACCTCTTCTCCCTGATAATAAAGCGCCGGATCGGGTAACGTCCTGGCCTTGTCCACCTCGAGGAAACGGGTCGCGTCGATCCCATCCTGGATAAAACGTTCCAGCTCCTCCTTGACCAGACGGTTCGTGGAGAAAGCGCCATAACGACCATCCACGAACAGGTGGATCACCAGACTGTTCTCAGAGGCCTGTTGCAGGCGGTCGATCTTCAGGTCGCGAATCTCGAAAGCGCTGCTCGAGCCGTTATACAAAGAGACTCTCGAGGCCTGGCAGCCATTCCTCAAGGCATATTCCATGGCCCATTGGGCCAAACTCTCATCAGATTTCGTTATCATGTTAATTCTCCCCTCCTACCGTCAAATTCTTCACCAAAGCGGATGGCATACCACAGGTGACGGGACATGATTGGCCATCCTTTCCACAAGTCCAGGTCCCGTTATCCATCTTATAGTTATTGCCGATCATGACGATATCCGCCAAGGCTCTCGGTCCATTGCCAATAATATTGACATCCTTTATCGGTCGCGTCAGTTTACCGTTCTCGATCAGGAAACCGTCTTTCACGAAAAAGGTGAAATCACCCGCGCCGATCTGCACCTGTCCATTGGTGAAATTGGCGGCGTAGATTCCTTTCTTCACGGTCGAGATCATCTCCTCCTCAGTCACGTCGCCCGCTTCCATATAGGTTGCCCGCATTCTCGGGATAGGCATCTGCCGGAACGACTCACGGCGACCGTTACCAGTCGACTGGATCCCATAATGGCGGGCACTGATCCGGTCGTGAAGATAGCTGGTCAGCACGCCTTCACGCACGATATAGGTCTTTTGCCCGGCGACTCCCTCATCATCAATATTCACCGAACCCCGATTGAAAGGAATCGTTCCGTCATCAACCACGTTGATATGCTCGTCACAGATCTTCTTATTCAATTGATCCGAGAAGATAGAGGTATTCTTACGATTAAAATCGGCCTCGAAAGCATGACCAATTGCCTCGTGCAACAAGATGCCCGAGCCACCGGCGCCCATCACGACCGGCATCTCACCCCCTTTGGGCTTGATCGCCTTGAAAAGGATCGCGGTCTTGTTGACCACCTCAGTTGCCAGCTCCTCAATGATGTCGTCAGTCAGGAACTCGGCGCCCATCCGGAAAGCCCTGGCGGCATAAGAGTTCTCGATCTTGTCATTCTCTTGCATGATGCACACCGCCGACAACGTAGCCATCGGACGATAATCATAATAGATCTGTCCTTCCGAATTACAGAACAGGATATGCGAAGTGGCGTCACCCAACGAGGCGATAACCTTATTGACTCGAGCGTCCTTACTGAATATCCGGTCGTTGAGCTTCTGCAGGAAAGGCTTTTTCTCCTTGACAGAGATCTCATCCCAGGCGGTCTGGGCCGGATAAAAATCGTTTGAGTGATTCAATGCCGTCAAGTTGGCGGGTGCCACCTGCCTGATGGTTCCGTTGGCGATGCGTGCTGCGGTCCGTGCGGCTTTTAGCATCTCCTCCAATGTCACCTTCTCCACATAAGCGTAGCCGGTCTGGTCGCCCGACAAGACCCGCACGCCCATACCAAAATCTATACTCGAGGAGGCACGATTCACTTCCCCATCGCGTAAGCCGATCACGTTCTTATAAGAGTGCTCGAAGAAAAGGTCCGCATAATCGCCACCCTTCTCAAGCGCCGCCGCGAGAACAGCTTTCAAATCGTTCTCGCTGACCTTAAAATAATCCAAAGCGAACGGCACGCCTTTATTATATCCTGATATCATAACACTTCTTAATAGCCACTTTTCCTAATTTATATCTTGACAAAGATACAATTTTACTCCGATTTTCGCTCCTTGGCCCAAGCCATAACATTTGCGGGTGGCCTTTGCGCCAGCAATTCCCGCTTCATGAAATCCATGTAAGGTGCCACATGACGGAAAAATTTCAAATAGCCTTGAATTCAATCCGGGCTCGCCATCTGCCGTCCGCATGAAGCGGTTCTTAGGGCATTCGCCATGGCAGGCGAACAGGAACTCACATTCCTTACACTGGCGAGGCAACGTATCGTACTTGTCGGCCCCGAACTTCAATTGCTTGGGACTATACATCATCTCAGTCAATGTCTTCGTATAAATATTACCCAACTTGTATTCAGGGAAGACGAAATGGTCGCAACTGTAAACATCACCATTAAACTCCATCACTCCGGCGTGACCACATTCACGGGCGAGGACACAAACACCAGGTTGCTCGCCAACCCAATTGGCCAAAGTCGCATCGAAAAGCTGGACATAATAATTCCCCACATCCTCTTTCAGCCATTCATCGAAAATAGCGCATAGGAAATTTCCCCATTTTACCGGATCCACCGAGAAGGGCGCCAGTTTGATATCCGGATCATCCTGCCCGGGAGCGGTCAACCGGGTTCCATCCCGATGATCCGCCAATCGCTCAACAATCGGTGCGAACTGGATATAATGACAATCCAACTCCTTAAAGAAACGGTAGAACTCGAGTGGATAATCGACATTATAATCATTGACAACCGCCATGCCATTATACTCCACACCATGTTTCTTCAGCAACTTGATGCCTTGCATAACCTTATAGAACGAGGGCTGTCCCTGCCGGTTGCGACGATACTCGTCATGAAACTCCTGAGGACCGTCGATTGATACGCCAACCAGGAAATTGTTCGCCTTGAAGAACTCACACCAAGCATCGTTCAGCAAGGTTCCGTTTGTCTGGATACAATTGTCGATCTGTCGGCCCGCCGCATATTTACGTTGCAACTCAAGCGCTTTCTGGTAGAAGCTGATCGGACGCATCAATGTCTCGCCACCATGCCAGGTGAACAGGACCTGTTGGGTTGTCTGTGCCTCCAGATACTCTCGGATGAATTTCTCGAGAAGCTGCTCGCTCATGACCGTATTCTTCGTTTCTGGATACAACTTTCCCTTTTCCAGATAATAACAATAGTCGCATGCCAAATTACAAACCGAGCCGACCGGCTTAAGCATGACATACAAAGGACGGCTAAACGGTGATATTACATTCATGGTATTTTAGATAATTTATTTACCGGATTTCTTAGAAGCCTTGAAATCCGCCATGAAACCCTCGCAAAGCCAGTTTGCCAAAGCCTGACGGTTATTGCTCAAGATAATCCGTTGTTGATCATAACTATTTTGTATATTTCCCAATTCCACGAAAACCGACGCTGGTCGGGTATGCCGCAAGACGTATAAGTCGCGCGACTCGACCGTACCCGAGAAACCTCTTCCCGGTTGATGACGATTATATTTACTCTTGAAGGTCGACCGCATCGTACGCGCCAATCGCTTGCTGGCTGAACTGTTATCCTGATAATAGAAATAGACATCCGTCCGCTTATGTTTACTGCGGCTGTCGACATGGATAAAGATCGCCCTCTTATAACTCTCCTTATCCTTTTGGCTCAACGCGTTGATCTTAGCGCTACGCTGCTCGAGCCGACTGACTTGATTGAATGGGATTGTGGCACCCATGCAGGTCTCACGCTTGCTGTTGTTCAGGAACTGCTGGTCGCGTATACCATCCTTGGCGTCTTGTATGATAATGTGCACCTTGGCGCCTCGCATAAGCAGGTTCCTCGCCAAACGCAACATGATATCGTAGGCGTACTCATCCTCATGCAACGAATGGGAACCCATTTTTCCAATAGCGCCTGGATCCGGGCCACCATGCCCGCTAACCAAGTAAAAGCAGGCTCCTTTCAGATCGGAAGAGGTGACATTATATTTAGCCAGCGACTTTCCGAAAAGCGGCTCATAATTCTGCCTTCTCTTGCCAGAAGAGCCTTGAGTCGTATCCTTTGTGGAGGACTCACCCTTGACCGGCAATTTATAACGCACACCCAGTATAAGCGAATTGTTCTTTCCAAATTTACCCTTATTCAATTCGATAAACTCACGCTGGCTCGCTGTACCACTATATCCATGCCTTTTCAGAAATGTGGTGATGCCATCACCATTTTTAGGATAAGCGGACTTTGTCTGGGCCTGCAGTGGGGTTGTTAAAACCAAGCCACTCAACACCAGGAGAAATCCCCAAAATCGAATCAACCAAAACCTCCTTGCCTTCATTCCGTATATTTTATGTGTTTCCTGTTTAGTCAACTGGATATCGTATGACGCGTCATGCAACATTGAGGGGTCGATCTCGATACCCAATTCCCTGGCGACTGTCTCCTGCTTGAAATCATGCATTTCCGGACGACGACGCATCAAGTACTGCGAGGCCAGAACCATCACGTCGATCGAATTGATCCAAAACCAGGAATAGAAATAGTTATCACCGTTTTGCACAAAAAAGGCCTTCAGGAAGTAATTATCGAAAGAGGCATTATTATAGCCCACGAGAAAGAACTTATCCTTTTTGTCATAACGGTCGACATATTTCGAAAGCATATCAATAAATTGCTTATAAACGATATGCATCGGTGGATAAGCCAGGATCTGCTCTTTCGTGACTCCACAAACCCTCAAGGCCTCCTCATCGATTGTCGACTGAGGATGAGGACAAACCCTAAAGTTAAACCGCTCCTTGACTTCCCCGTCAATCACGATCTCTCCACTAATTTGATGAATACCGTTTCTCCAATATTTTATGCCGGTAGTCTCAAGATCATAAAATAGCAATTTCATACCTGTCTTTCCATTTTAAATTTCTTAAATTGCCGGATCAGCATGAACGCGGTCACACTGGCGGCCATCACGTCCGCTATCGGGATGCTGATCCAAACACCAATCTGCCCCATCAAAGGCGGCAGGATGATCAAGCAAGGGATCAAGAAGATCAATTGTCGGGTCAACGACAAGAAAATAGCCTTCCGCGACATACCGATAGACATGAAAAAGTTGGTTGCCACCATCTGGAAACCAACAATCGGATAGACCGCAAAAACAATATGCAAACCCTTCGAGGCAATATCTATCAATTCCTGATCGGTCGTGAAAAGCCCGATGATGACCTCCGGAGTCAATTGGCAAAGCAAAAAACCAACGGAAGCGACACCGACGGCCCAACGCATGGTCAACCGTGTCACCTCTGTCACCCGATGATAAAGCTTGGCTCCAAAATTATAGCCGGCGATCGGTTGCATCCCCTGATTAAATCCCATGATGATCATCACGAAAAGGAACGCGATACGGTTCACGATGCCATAAGCGCCAATGGCCATATCGCCGCCATGCTCTTTCAAACCCCGATTAATCAGGATAACGATCATGCACGAGCATAAGTTCATCAAGAATGGAGAAAGGCCTATGGAGAGGATGGCTTGAACAATCTCAGCCCTCAAGCGATAAATTCCTTTTCGGAAATGAAGCAGCTGTGTCGGCTTAGAGAAATGGATCAACTGGCCGGTCAGAGATATCGCCTGCGAGATGACAGTCGCCCATGCGGAACCTTGGATACCCCAGTTAAACACGAAGATAAACAAGGGATTCAAGACACAATTGATTATTACCGACGATAAGGTCGCATACATCGCCATTTTCGGGAATCCGGACGAGCGTAACACGGAATTTAGGCCCAGATACATGTGCGTAATCACGTTACCCAACAGGATAATGCGCATGTAATCACGGGCATAACCGATCGTTTGCTCACTTGCTCCGAAGAAATAAAGGATCGGATCCAAGAGCAACCAGAACACCAGCGTAAATCCTACGCCAAGCAAGACATTCAAGACCAACACATTCCCAAG
>ERZ827150.3002-NODE-3002-length-17107-cov-4.187954_pt1 | contig 17107 bp, 15 predicted proteins | sample MGYA00519779_ERZ827150 | MGnify/ENA primary metagenome ERZ827150 (study PRJEB31778, sample SAMEA3449267) | human gut metagenome | biome: human gut; feature: human-associated habitat; material: faeces | place: United Kingdom | collected 2010/2012 ...
ACCTGTGACCCCATCGATGTGAACGATGTGCTCTACCAACTGAGCCATGCGACCATTCGTTGTACACCGTCTTCCGACGACGTCATTAATCATAACACAGGCTTTTGGAAAAGTCAAGCATAAAAATCCCATTTTGGCATTTTCTTCGTAAAGAAGTGATCCGTTCTGTTCAGCCCCAAAGACAGACAAAGCATTCCATTGTGAAAGTGCAGGAAGTGATGCCCTCTGCCGGGGGTTTTAGAAAGTCAAACCCATATGCGGCTCTGCTTACGAGCATACGATTCCATCGTGTATCGTCGGCTTCCCCTGTCGGACGATCTCTCAGAAGAGCAAAGGCATCCTCGATCGTAGGAAATCCTCCCCTGCAGTTTATATCATCGGTCAGTGCGGCCGCTCTTTCTCCTTTTCGTTTTACGCAAATGTCCGTCTTTCCAAAGAGAGCCTCCTGCCACAGAGCCGGTTCTGTGACAGGAGGCTTTTTCTTTTCTTTATGTAACGATTGGATCAGAACAGCTTCTTACTTTCCGTAAGTGGCCGCCAGCGTTTTCAGCACATCCGCGGCGCTGGTCGTGTCGCCAGCGTGAATATGGGCCTGCAGAGCGTTTACCAGATCGGTAGTAAACGCCTGATCACCCGGATAATTGAAGCCCTTGGCTTCGGCAATGTATTCGTCGATCACGGCCAGTGCGGGATTGGCAGTCTGGAATACCGGCAGCGCCGCTTCCATGCAGGGACGGTCGCCCATGAGCTCCGCACGCTTCTCCTGAGACTCCTGACGAGCCATATAATAGGCCACCTTCGCAGCCAGATCTTCATTCTCGCCGTCCGCGATCACAGCCGCGCCATAGGAATGAAGCGTGCAGCCGGTCTTGCCGTTTCCGCCGGGGAAGGGAATGAACACATAGTTCGTATCCGGGGCAGATTCCCGCATCAGGTTCACATACCAGGTTCCCGCAGTGGTCATAGCAGCCTTGCCGGCAGCGAAAACTTCGCCGTCCCAGCCCAGCCCCAGCGTGCGGGGAGCGGCGGCAACTCCCTCGTCAAACATTTTGAAGACAAAATCCAGACCGTCGATGTTCTCCTGACGGTCGATGTCATGGGTGCCGTTCCAACCGCCGCCGAACGCGTTCAGATACTGCGTAGTCGCGAACAGCGAGCCGTCGTGAATGCACAAACCCACCACGCCGTCCTTCGTCAGGGTCTTGGCGGCTTCATACACTTCTTCCATGGTGGTCGGGTAATCGCCCAGACCGGCAGCGTTCCACAGATCCACATTGATGGCGAACAGAGCGGGAGCAGCGGTCATGGGGATCCCATACTGCACGCCTTCGTAGTTCCATGCCTGCACGGCGTTTTCGGCATAGCCGGTCAGATCGAAGCCATAGCTGTCCAGCGGCGCCAGCACGCCGTTGTCGATCAGCTGCAGATGCCGTTCGTTGGTGGCCACGACCACATCGGGAGCAGTACCGGCCACGAACTGACCGGGCAGCTTCTCGTAGAAATCATTGGCGCTGGGATACTGCACCTTTTTGACTTCCTTTACGCCGGGAATCGCTTCCAGAACGCCCTCCAGCGCGGCGTCGATGGCCTTGTCCTCGCCGGAAGAACCCCAGAAACCAACGGTAATGGTGGCACCCTCCTCCGCGCCGGCGGTCACGCACAGACCCAGTGCCATCAGAAGAGCCAGAAACAGGGAAACGATTTTCTTGGTTGCCATGAGATGAGCCTCCTTTAGGTTGATTGGTAAGGTTAGCATAGAACTTTACCGGCCGCTTTTCATTACAGAAATTTGCTATTTCTATAAAAAAACGGATTTTGCAGGCCGTCAGCGCTTTCCACTGTTTCGGTATTGATTCGGGGTCATGCCGCACAGCTTCTTAAAGGTATTGTTGAAGTGGACCGGCGAGCTGAAGCCGCACTGTTCGGCAATTTCATAGTATTTCAGATTGGTGGTCAGGATCAGCTTCCGCGCTTTTTCAATTCGCTGGCGGATCATGTAGCGGGAAAAGGATTCGCCCACTTCTTCGGAAAAAATATGACTGAAATAACCGGCGCTGATCCCCAGCCTGCCCGCCACATCTTCCAGTGAAGTCTTTTCCCGAAGATCGTGATTCATCAGGAGAAGCGCCTGTTTTACCAGATAGCTGTATTCCTTTTCCCCTTCGGAACGCTGCAGCGAAGAGAGCTGATGCAGCATTTCCGCAATGCTGGCGCAATCATCGCCTTCCAGCGCCGCCGCTCCCGGATACATCTCGTCCAGCCGGGTCAGAGACTCGCGAAGGGTTTCCAGAAACGCCTTGCGGTCGATAAAATTTTCTCCCTGCGCGGCCAGCCATTTTCGAAGGACGGCCTCTATCTTTTCCGGCTCGTCCGCTTCCTTCAGCCGGCAGGCCAGCGAACCAAGCTCCGCCTCCTGCCGGGGATGGAGTATGCCCTCCCAAAACAGCTTTTTATCGGGATAGAACCAGCTCTGCTCCAGAAGCTGGCAGGCCCGTTCATAGCCCTGATCTAATTTCTCCGGCGGATAGGCGTTTCGGTATACGACGATCACGGCGTCTGCCTCCAGCATCCGTTCAAAATGAAAAGCCAGCTTTCTGACCATGCCATTCAGCTGCTCCTCCAGCTTCCGGGCGCTCGGCTCTCCCGAGCAGGTAAACAGGAGATGGCACAGATACGGCTCCGTATACAGCAGCTCCCATTCATCCTGATTCTGCAGCACCTCCCGGACGATAGCGTCTACGGCCCGGAAAAACACATGCAGGTCGCTTCCCCGGTATCGGGCCACAAGGCTTTCCCAATGCCGGAACGAAAAGGTCAGGATATAAATTCCGTTCGGCTTGAACCGAATATGATGGTTCTCGCAGCCCCGCAGAAACATTTCCCGATCCGTACAGCCCATGCGAAGAATGTTTCGAAGAAAATTGTCCTTGTATTGCTGAGCTGTCTGTTCTTCCTCCAGAAGTCGTTTTTCTTCGGCCGTCTCCGTCTGCCGGGCGCTCAGCTTTTTCAGATATTGAGAAAAGCTTTCCTCTGCCAGATCATTTTTCAGCACATAATCGTCCGCCCCCAGCCGAAGCGCCTGCTGCACCAGGCGAAATTCATCATGGCAGGTCAGCATGGTCACATGCCCGGAATAGCCCCTCTGCCGAATTTCCTTCAATACCTCCATTCCGTCCAGTCCGGGAATGGTAATATCCAAAAATACCGCATTCGGCTGTTTTTGCATAATCATCTGGACGGCGGAAGCGCCGTTGTCCGCCTCGCCCACCACCGTATACTTTCCTTCCTTTTCCGCAATGGTTTTCAGGCCCATCCGGACATAGGATTCATCGTCAACGATCGCTATCCGAAACATCTTCCGCCTCCAAAACCGGAATTTCCACCCGCACGACGGTATACGCTCCTTCTTCGCTGCGAATGGATATGCCATATTCTTCACCGAATACCAGTCGGATCCGCTGCTGGATGTTATACAGCCCGATCTTCATCATGCCCTTTCCCTTGAGGTGCTTCTGATGAAGGACCTCCTCGATCCGGGCGGGCGACATGCCCGCGCCGTTATCCTGCACCTCATAAACGATCCGGTCCGGCTCACGGCGGATCTGGACGCGAATTTCAATGGAACGTTCCACAAGGTCCAGACCGTGAAAAATACTGTTTTCCACCAGCGTCTGAAGAATGTATTTTATGGTGCAGCAGTCCAGCGCCGCCTTGTCTACGTCGTAGCGGATGCGGAACCGGTCAAAATAGCGCAGGGAAAGGATCTCCGTGTAATACCGCATCATGTCCAGTTCCTTGCGGATCGGGATCTTTTCACTCTTTTCCCGCACGGCAAAGGAGAGAAGCTGCGAAAATGCGTTCAGCGCCTGCTCGATGGTCCTGGCTCCCTGAATAACCGCCATCCATTTGATCGTGTTGAGGGTATTGAGCATAAAATGAGGCGAGATCTGAGCCTGAAGCGCCTGATATTCGGCCTCCATCTTTTCCCGCTCCTGCAGCTTCACCTGACGGATGAGCTGTTCGGTATTGATGATCATTTTATTGAAGGAATCGCATACCTCGGCAAATTCACCGCCTGTCTCCACCTTAGCCCGAACGGACAGGTCACCGGCGCGTACCTCCTTCATAAGCTGGTTGATCTCGCTGATGGGTTTCATGCTGTTGCGTGTGATCAGTTCCGTAATAAAGGGGATCAGCGCCCCGAACGCGCCGGTCAGGAGGATCATGGTCAAAAGCGTCCGGCGGATATTTTGCTTCAGCTGATCCTTTGGAGCCAGACTGGTCAGGGAAAAGCCGAACTGCCGGGACCGGCTGGACACCGTCACGCGGCTGGGGCGCAGGCGTTCCAGCGATTCCCGCCATTCGCCGGACGGCAGCGAGGTATACAGCAGCTCCTCGGCCTCGCTGAGAAGCACCACCTGCGTGTCTTCATCGCCCTCCAGGATGTTCTTCAGATCCCGGGCGGCAATGTCCACACGGATCAGGCCCAGCGGCTGCTGGCCGATGGGATCCATCAGCAGCCGGCCCACGGAAATTACCGGCTCTTCGCCCGGGTACAGATCATCTTCCCGCAGGGGAAAGATCAGCGCCTGACGGCCGTTGGTCTGCCGAAGCCGCTGAACCCATTCCGCCTCCCGGGGATCGCCGGGCAGCAGCCCCTTGCCGCTCCGCTGTTTTGTATAAGCGGTCTCCGTATGAAACCCGAACAGGGTAATGGAATAAACATATTCGTTTTCATAAAACATCTCGGTATACAGCCGGGCATTTACCGTTTCGTAGTCCAGATATTGCTGATAGCCCGTCTGCGCCTGACGGTAATCCTCCGCGCTTTTTCGCAGGATGGACAGGATGGTATTGTCAAACAGGGGTTTTTCCGTGATGGTGACCATGGTGTTCATTAGGCTGTCCATCGTCATCAGCTTCTGTTCGCCGACGGAACGGAGAGAGTCCTCCATGTCCCTGCGGTAGGTCTGGATCGTCGAGCCGAGAATAATGGCGGTATAGATCGCCACCATGGCGGCCATGATCCCTACCATGGAAATTTTGATCCGGGTCTTCAGCTTCATGGAACCCCTCCTGTTTTACAAGATCCGCACCATCCCAAGATGCATTATAGCAGATTCGCCGTGCGGCTTCATTATGGAATGACGCTGTTTCTTCACAAAATCTGCTGAAAGGAAGGCTTTCCCCACTGCTCCAGCCTTCTCCACCGCGAAATCAGCGAATTTTCTTAAGAAATAGCAGAATTCTGTAATGGAACCCCCGCGCTGCCGGTTTATTCTTATTTCGGAATGAATTCTATCAAATAACGAACCCGCGCCAGCGCGGGCGTATTGGGGGAACGTGCGGGCATGAGAAAAAAAGCGAAGCAACAGAAAACACGATTCCGGGAAGCGGTTTCCAGAAATGAAAAAGCGGCCGGTTGGATCTTCATCCTCCCTGCGACGGTCTGTTGGCTGATCTGGTTTTTATATCCTTTTCTGCAGTGCGTGGGCATGAGCTTTCTGGATTACAACTACCTCAAACCCAAAGCCCGGGCCTTCGTGGGGCTGGACAACTATATCCATATGTTTCAGGATCCCAAATTCCTGCTGGCGCTGAAAAATACGCTGTGGTTTGTCGCCGTCACCGTACCAGTGGTCACAGTACTGGCTTTGGCGTTGGCACTGATCCTGAACAGCAGCTTCCGGGGCCGCGGCGTTTTCCGCACCATCAGCTTTATCCCCTACACGATCTCCGGCGTGGCCGTGGCGACGGTCTTCATGCATCTGTTTGTCAAGGACAGCGCCCTGACCGTCTTCTTTTCCCGGCTTGGCGTTGAAAACGTCACCTGGTATGCCAGCATTCATCTGGTGATGCCCTTCATCTCCATCCTGTTCATCTGGCAGATGGTGGGCTTCTATACCGTCTACTATCTGGCGGGAATTCAGACCATTCCGGCGCAGGTCTATGAAGCCGCCGTCATCGACGGGGCCGGAAAGTGGAAAACCTTCCGCTATATCACACTTCCCCTCCTAAAGCCTACCACCTATCTGGTGGTCGTTTACGCCATCATCCAGGCCTTCAAGGTTTATGACCAGATCGCCGCCATCTGCGGCGGCGCGGGCGGCGGACTTGGCTCCCCGGCAGGCGCTTCCTCCACCTTGCTGACGTATTTCTATATGAACAGCTTCAATTACTATAAGGTCGGCTACGGCTGCGCGGTAGCCATTGTACTGCTGCTGATCATTGTCGCCGTTAACCTGATCCAGAATCAGCTCACCGGTTCCGGCGATCAGGATTGAGAAAGGAGCGTTGACCCATGAGCAAAACTGCAAAACTTCCGTTTCGGCTCCTGATCCTGATCCTGGGAGCGGTGTTTGTGGTTCCCCTTCTCTACGCCCTGTATAACTCCTTCCTGCCTCTGGACAAGGTCGAAAAGCTGGTTTCGCCGGATCAGTTCACGCTGAGCGTCTATCAGGATCTTTTTACGAATTATCATGTTTTCGTCTGGCTGAAAAATACGGTGATCGTAGCGGGCCTGACCCTGCTCTCCCAGATGTGCATCACTGTTCCGGCAGGCTACTCGCTGGCAAAGCTGCGGTTTCCCGGCCGGAGCGTCGTTTTTACGATCGTCCTTCTGACCATGATGGTGCCCTTTCAGGTGCTGCTGACGCCGCAGTATATCATGATCACCCGGCTGGGCTGGAACGATACCCTCGTCGGCCTGATCGTCCCCTATATGATGAACACGCTGTATATCTTTATGTCCCGGCAGTTTTATCTTTCCTTCCCCGGCGATCTTCTGGAAGCGGCGCGGGTAGACGGGCTCGGCTTCTTTCGGAGCTTTTTCCACATTGTGCTTCCCCTGTCCAAGCCCATTGTGGCCACGGTGACGATCTTCAACTTTGTGCAGAGCTGGAATTCGTATATGGTGCCTTCCACCTTTGTCATGAGCGAGGAGCGCTTCACCATGGTCGTGGGTCTCAACACCCTGAAGGACACCTATTTTAACCGGCTGAACCTGACGATGGCGGGCGTGGTCGTGACCTGTCTGCCGCTGCTGATCCTGTTTCTCTTTCTCCAGAAGCATCTGATCCGCGGGATCGCCTCGGAGGGCATCAAAGGCTGAGAGGCCAAAGCCCGTCTCTGACTTTCCCGCCGTTTTTGGCCGCAAAAGCGCTCACGCCCAAAAGAACCTGGGCATGAGCGCTTTCTGATTTCTGTTCCGCAAACAAAGACCGCCGCAGAAAGCAGAACTGCAGCGATCCTGCAGCCGTTCTCGCCGTATACCGGGCAGACGGAGGCCGTTTTCTGCCCGAACAGGCTGCATTCCATCGTCTGGCACTCGAGGGCGCCTTTTTTGCCGCAGCCCTTGCGCTACTAACTGAGCCATACGACCAATTCATTGTGAGCCGTCTTCCGACGACGTTGCTAGTCATCATAAAGGCTTTTGGAAAAGTCAAGCATAAAACGGGCATCCGAAAAAAGTTTCTTGAAAAAGGGAAAAGGAACATTGCAAAGCCCCTCCGGCCATGGGAAAACAGCCGGAGGGGCAAAAAGCTTATTTCTTGTGGTAGAGCTTGTGACTTTGGTACTTGGCGTCGCAGGTGACATTCACCTTCAGGCGGCGGAAAATGTTGCTGTCCACCTGCGGCAGAATGACGGTGGAGTGCGCCTCGCAGCCCGCCAGCAGGGGAAGCTGCTGCATGGCCAGCGCGGCGGTCTCGTTGGTGGCGGCGCAGATGGACAACGCCACCAGCACTTCGTCGCTGTGCAGCCGGGGATTGTGGTTGCCCAAATAGTCGCACTTGAGGGAACGAAGCGGACTGATGACGGTGGGGGAGATCAGACGGATCTTCTTGTTGATGCCGGCCAGCTTTTTCAGCGCGTTCAGAAGCACTGCGGCGGACGGTCCCAGCAGGCTGGAGGTCTTGCCGGTGACAATGGTGCCGTCCGGCAGCTCCAGCGCCAGCGCGGGGGCGCTGGTCTCCTCGGCCCGCTGACGGGCAGCGGCGATCACAGGACGCATTTCCGGGTTCAGCCCCGCCTTTTGATAGATCATTTTCAGCTTGTCTACTTCGCTCTGCTCCGTGTGACCCTCCACCAGCAGGCAGCGGGCCGCAAAGTAGCGGCGGATGATCTCCTGATGGGCGGCTTCCCGGCAGACTTCGTCGTCAATGATGCAGTTGCCCGCCATGTTTACGCCCATGTCCGTGGGGGATTTGTAGGGGGAAGTGCCGTAAATACGCTCGAATACGGCTTTCAGCACGGGGAAGATCTCCACGTCCCGATTGTAATTGACCGTGGTCTCGCCGTAGGCTTCCAGATGGAAAGGGTCGATCATGTTCACGTCGTCCAGATCGGCGGTGGCGGCTTCGTAGGCGACGTTCACCGGGTGGTTCAGGGGAAGATTCCAGATGGGGAAGGTCTCGAACTTGGCATAGCCCGCCTGAACGCCCCGCTGGTGCTCCTTGTACAGCTGGCTCAGACAGACGGCCATCTTGCCGCTGCCCGGGCCGGGAGCCGTTACCACCACCAGGGGACGGGTCGTTTCTACATATTCATTGCGGCCGAAACCGTTGTCGCTGACGATCTGTTCCACATCGTAGGGATAGCCCTCAATGGTAAAATGGCGGAATACCCGCACCCCGAGGTTTTCCAGCCGCTGTTTGAACAGGACTGCGTTGTGCTGGTCGTTCCAGCGGGTCATGACCACGCTGCTCACATATAGGCCGATGCCGCGGAACGCGTCGATCAGCCGCAGCACGTCCGCGTCGTAGGTAATACCAAGGTCGCCCCGTACCTTGCTTTTTTCAATATCATCCGCGTTGATGACAATGACCAGTTCGGCCTGATCCTTCAGATTCAGCAGCATCCGCACCTTGCTGTCGGGCAGAAAGCCGGGAAGCACCCGGGAAGCGTGATAGTCGTCAAAGAGCTTGCCGCCGAATTCCATGTAGAGCTTTCCGCCGAAAGTGTCGATGCGCTGGCGGATACGCTCGGACTGCATGGCCGTGTATTTGTCATTGTCAAACCCGATCTGCATATGTATCTTTCCCCTTTCCAGTGTACAACCCATCTTATCATGACATTTTTCGGAAGACAAGGGAAAGATTTGACGAAAACGGAGAAAGTTTCCGGGTGGATGGGCGGCGAAAGAAATGCTATAATGCAGAAAAAAGGAAAAGGAGAGATTCCTGTGCCGTGCTTCGAAAGCGAACATTATCGTTTCCACTATTCGGCGGGCAGCTTTGCAGAAAAACATATCCGGGAGCTCGCCTTGCGGCAGGAAAAATGCTTCGCCTACATCTGCCGGGTGCTGCAGGTGAAACCGGACCGGAAACTGCAGTATTTCCTTTGCGAAACGCCGGAGGAGGTAGGGGCGTATTACGGCGATGAGGAACCATGCGACGGGTTTGCCCGGGAACCCGACCGAATCTATGCCGTGTACAATGAGCGCTGCCGCTGCGACGGGTTTCATGAGGACGCACACTTGATCAGCTTTTTTCTCCATAAGCCGCCTCAGGCCGCTGTCCGGGAGGGATTGGCCATGGCCTTTGACAGGCAGTGGTGGGGAATCTGTAATTTCGAATGGGCGTTGTATTACCGAGAAGAAAACCGACTGCCGCCTTTCAACTGCCTTCTGGAAAACGAACGCTTTTTTGCTTTGGACTGCGGATTAAGCTATCCTATCGTAGGGGCGTTTACCGAATATCTTCTGCTGACCTACGGAACGGAACGCTACCGGCTCTTCTGGCAGAAGGAAAACGGCGGGGAAGAAGGGTTCCGGGAGGCCTATGGCAAAACAACGGGCGAACTGAGCCGGGAGTTTGAACAGTATTTGACCCTGTTTTCGCTGGACGGCGGCGTAAGGGAACGGATCGCGGCGAAATTGAGCGGAGCGCCCGCTTCTCCGGGTTGACAAGCAGGGAAGGGAATGTGTATAATTTTTTCATCTGCGCATGGCGCGGAATGGGAATGAGGTGTAGGAAATGTTGACGAAGATCCCGAAGGGAATGAAGGACGTGCTGCCCGCGGAAAGCGCCCGTTGGCGCGCGGTAGAGAAGGAATGCCGCCAGGCGGCACTGCTGGCCGGATACCGGGAGATCCGTACCCCGGTTCTGGAGCATACGGAGCTGTTCGCCCGCTCGGCCGGCGAAAGCAGCGACGTAGTGCGCAAGGAGATGTATACCTTTAAGGATAAGGGCGACCGCAGCGTGACCCTGAAGCCGGAAAGCACGGCGGGCACGGTGCGCGCATTTTTGGAAAGCGGCCTGTACGCTCAGGCGCTGCCCATGAAAATGTACTATATCAACGCGCCCCACTTCCGCTATGAAGCCCCCCAGTCCGGGCGGCTCCGGGAGCATCATCAGTTCGGCATGGAGTGCTTCGGCGCGTCCCAGCCCTCGGCGGACGCGGAGCTGATCGTGCTGGTGGTGGAACTGCTGGGCAAGCTGGGGCTGGAAAACCTGTCCGTGCGCATCAATTCCATCGGCTGCCCCAACTGCCGCCCCGCGTATCAGCAGCATTTCAAGGAATATCTGAACGCACGGCGGGAGAAGCTGTGCAAGTCCTGTCAGGAGCGAATGGACATCAACCCCATGCGCACGCTGGACTGCAAGGAAGCCGCCTGCAAGGAAGAACTGAAGGACGCGCCTGTGATGATGGATCACCTCTGCGACGAGTGCCGGGCGCATTTTGAAGCGCTCAAGGGCTATCTGGAGGCGGCAGGCATCCGTTATACGGTGGATCCCCGCATCGTGCGCGGGTTGGACTACTACACCAAGACCGTGTTCGAGATCATCACCGACACCCCCAACGGCGAGCTGACCGTGTGCGGCGGCGGCCGGTATGACGGACTGGTAGAGGAGATCGGCGGCCCGTCCATTCCGGCGGTGGGCTTCGGCATGGGCATCGAGCGGGTGCTGATGCTGCTGGATCAGCAGAACAGCCGGAAGCTGGCCGTGGAGGACGAACGTCCGCAGGTGTTTGTGGCCTGCCTGAATCAGAGCCTGTCGAAGAACGCTTTCCTTTTGATGGAGCAGTTCCGCCGGGCGGGGCTTCGGGCGGATATGGATCATCAGGGACGTAGTCTGAAGGCACAGTTCAAGTATGCCGATAAGCTGGGCGCGCAGTACGTGGCCGTACTGGGCGACGACGAAGTAGCCAAGGGCGTGGTCAAGCTGCGCAATATGCAGACCCGGGACGAATGGGAATCTCCGCTGAAAACGGCCCCGGAGGATCTGAAAGCCCATCTGGAAAAATAAGCCGGATCGTTACAGGCTGTATTTGTAAATCCGGGCAGACACGGGGATGGCGAGCCGTTCCGGGAAAATGCTGACTTTGGGTGTTTTTCCCCGGAAAGCGATCCCTTCGCCGGCGCCTCGCCGGGTTGTCAAGCGCTGAAATATCTGGTATACTATCCTTCGGGTATGCGCACCGGCGCGCCCGTGAGGAAACAGACCACAGGAGGTGTCTATCATGGCCCCCAAAAAGGATAATTTGCCCCTGACGCTGGATCAGGATCAGGACTCTACCGGAACCATCACCTATGCCAATGAAGTGGTGGCCGTCATTGCAGGCGTCGCCGCCAACGAAGTGGAAGGCGTTGCCGGAATGTGCGCGGCCAGCGGGATTTCCGAGGTGTTCTCCCGCAACACCAAGAACGTCACCCGCGGCATCAAGGTGGAGCTGGGCACGGAGGAAGTCTCCGTGGATATTTACCTGATGATCGAATACGGCACGCCCATCCAGACGGCCGCCCAGAACGTGCAGGAAAACGTTCGCAAGGCCATTGAGACCATGACCGGCCTGCACGTGGTGCGGGTGGACGTGCATGTACAGGGCGTCAGCTTCGAAAAGGAAAACAAGGACACGCAGGCGGGGCTGGACGAGCTTCATTCCAGCGTGGCGGAAGTGGCGGCGCAAAAGCCGGCGGGCCATGTGGAATTTGAAGGCGAACCCACTCCGGCGGAGTCCCACAACACGCCTGATCCCGAACCGATCGACGTGAAGGATGAAAACGAGCCCGAAGAAGCCTGACAAACGACGGCAAAGCAATACCGGCCCAAACCGGCATTGCTTTTTGCCGTTTTTACGAATCTGACCCCATGAGGATGGGAGAGGAGGTTTTTCCATGAGAAACAAGTTCTGGAACCGGGTGCTGGTAGCCCTGAGCGGCCTTTTTATTTTCGCCGCGGGTGTGCTGCTGTTTCTGGTCAGCTTCCTGTCGCTGTTCAGCATCAGCCTGTCTCTGGGCGGCACGGAGCTTTCCCAGATGCTGAACGGACTGGCCGTGTGGCAGAAAATTTTGTTGATGCTGGGAGGCGTTGCCGTAGCGGCGCTGGGTCTGCACGATTTGAGCATTCCCTTCCCCAGCCGCCGGGAGCGGGGCTTCATCATGCAGCACACAGAGTTGGGCGATATGAGCATTTCCATGAACGCACTGGATACCATGGTGCGCCACTGCGTGGATCAGCATAAGGAGCTGACCGTCAAGTCCACCCGTATCAGCCGTGTCAAGAGCGGCATCGTGGTGGAGATTCGCATTATGCTGGCTGCCGGGGTGAATATTCCCCTGACGGTGAACGCCCTGCAGAAGCAGGTGAAGCAGTACATCATGTCCTGCAGCGGCGTGGAGGTCTATGAGGTGAAGGTGCTGGTGGAGACAGGCATTCCCAACGGAAAGACCCGCCACAGCAAAGATCTGGTGCTGGAGCCTCAGGCCGCGTCGCAGCCCGTGAAGGCGGAACCCGTCAAAGAACCCGCTCAGACCGCGGAGCCTGAACCCGTCGCAGAGCCGGTGCCGGAGCCGGAAATGACTGCCGAAGAAGAAGCCCCCGCCGTCACGGCGGAGGAAGAAACTGAGAACACGCACTGGGAAGAAACCCGGGAGGAAGAAGAAAACGAGAGCCAGCCGGAAGAGACCCTTTCGGCCAGCAAAGAATAAGGAGCGTCAGTCATGGACGAGAATAAGGGATTTGCGGTCGGCACGAAAAAATGCGGTCTCCTGTGCGGCGCGATCGGCGCGCTGGTGACGAATGCAGTCGGGGAGAAGGCGCTGCTGCTGACGCTCGTGCCGCTCGCGGCCGTGTTCCTCATCATGTTCATCGAGGAGGAGCGCGAGGAGCTGGAGGAAGAAATTTCGGGAGGAAGAGCATGAGCATCAGACTGATCGCCGCAGACATGGACGGAACGCTGCTCGACAGCCGCAAGCAGCTGCCTGAGGGACTGTTTCCGCTCGTGCGCGCGCTGCATGAGCGCGGCGTGCGCTTCGCTCCGGCCTCGGGCCGCCAGTTTTACACGCTCTACGAGCAGTTCGGTGAGATCGCGGACGAGCTTATGTATATCAGCGAGAACGGCGCGATGATCTGCGACGGCGCGGAGTGCATCGGCTTTTCCGCCATGCCGCGGGACGTTGTGCTCGATGCCATCGAGCGGGTGCGCACGCTGCCTGGGGCCTATACGGTCATTTCCGCCCGGAGCGGTGCATTTTACGAGAAAAATTCATCTGTTGAGGCGGTGCGGAATTTCAATATGTACTGTGCGCGCTGCACCGAGGTGCCCGATCTTGCGGAATTCGCCTCGCGCGAGCCGATCTGCAAGGTCGCGCTGTGCTGCGCCGGACGCGCCGAGCAGGTGCTCATGCCGGCGTTTGCCGACTTTGCCGGACGAGCGCAGCTCGCGCTCTCGGGCACGGACTGGGTTGACCTCATGCGGACCGGCGTGAGCAAGGGCGGGGCGCTCGAGGAGCTGTGCGGCACGCTCGGCATCACGACGGCGGACTGCATGGCCTTCGGCGATTACCTCAACGACATCGAGCTGCTGCGCACGGCGGGCGAGTCCTATGCCATGGCGAACGCGCACGAGCAGCTCGCCGCACTCGCGAAATACCGCTGTCCGTCGAATGACGAGGACGGCGTATGCCGCACGATCCGTGCGGTTTTTGATCTGTAAATCAGGAAAGAAAGAAGGAGATTATTGTGGAGATAGCAGAAATCCTCAAGCTGCGTCAGAACGCGAACGGTCTGAACAAGCTGATGAATATGCACGTTATCACGCTCGACAAGGACGGCGGCGCGACGGTCGAGGTCGAGCTGACCGATGAGCTGCTCAATCCGCTCGGCATGGCGCACGGCGGCACGATCTTCACGCTCTGCGACATTGCGGCCGGCTCGGCGGCGGCCTCGCAGGGCACGGTCGCGGTCACGCTCGACAGCAGCATCAACTACTACCGTCCCGGCCGCGCCGGTCACAGGCTGACCGCTGTTGCGTATGAGCGCAAGCGCGGCAGAAAGACCTCGGTGTTCATGGTCGAGGTGCACGACGACGAGGGCAAGCACATCGCGGACGCGACGTTTACCATGTTCTACACGGGTCAGACGCTGGACGATATGAAGCATTGAGCGGCGTGACGAAGGCGATCGTCGAGCCGCTGCTCCAGTGGTACGACGAGGGACACCGAGACCTGCCGTGGCGGCGCGAGGCGGCGCCCTACCGCGTCTGGGTGAGCGAGATCATGCTCCAGCAGACGCGCGTCGAGGCCGTGCGCGGCTATTACGAGCGGTGGATGCAGGCGTTTCCGGATGTTCGTGCGCTCGCCGCGGCGGATGAGGCGCAGGTGCTCAAGCTGTGGGAGGGGCTGGGCTATTACAGCCGCGCGCGCAATCTTCACCGGGCCGCGCAGCTGGTCTGCGAACGGTACGGCGGCACGCTCCCGGCGGATTATGAGGCGCTTCTGGCGCTGCCGGGCGTCGGAGAATATACCGCAGGCGCGGTCGCGTCCATCGGCTTCGGTTTGCGCGTCCCGGCGGTAGACGGCAACGTTCTGCGCGTCGCAGCACGGCTGAACGACGATTTCACGCCGATTACGGACGCAAAACAGAAAAAACGAACGACTGGTCATTTTTCTGAGATCACGCCGGAGGACCGTCCTGGTGACTTTAACCAGTCCTTGATGGAGCTCGGCGCGACTGTCTGCCTGCCGAACGGCGCACCGCGCTGCGGCAGCTGTCCGGTGCAGCATCTGTGCCTTGGGTATCATCACGGTCATGCGGAAATCCTGCCGGTACGCGCCGCGAAAAAGGCGCGCCGCATCGAGGAGCGAACCGTGCTGCTCGTGCGGTGCGGGGAGGAGGTCGGCATCCGCCGCCGCCCGAAGACCGGTCTGCTCGCAGGCCTGTGGGAGCTGCCCTCGCTCGAGGGAAGGACCGGCGCGAACGAGCTTCGCGCGCGGCTCAGCGCACGCGGATGGCAGGTCGAAAAGCTGCTTTCCCTGCGCGGCGCGAAGCATGTTTTCACGCACGTTGAGTGGCACATGAGCGGCTTTGAGGTGACGCTCGCGGAAAAGCCGGAGGGACTGACCTTCGTCACGCCGCAGGCGCTTCGCGAGAGCTATGTGCTGCCGAGCGCGTTCCGGGCGTTCCTGTCCGTTCTGGAGGAGTGACAAAATGAAGCTGGAAACCATCGTGCACGACATTCCGCCGCTTTACGATGCGGAGTCGCGCGTGCTGCTGCTCGGTTCGCTGCCGAGCCCGAAATCGCGCGAGGCGCACTTTTTCTACGGCCATCCGCGCAACCGCTTCTGGCCGGTGCTCGCGGCGGTGCTGGGCGAGGAGACGCCCGAAACCATCGCGGAAAAACAGGCGATGTGCCGCAGGCACCATATCGCGCTCTGGGACACCGTCGCGAAATGCGACATCGCAGGCGCGTCGGATACCTCGATCAGAAACGCTGAGCCGAACGACATCGGCCGCCTGCTCCGCGAGAGCAAAATCGAGCGTATCTTCGCTACCGGCGGCAAGTCGGGTGAGCTCTACAGAAAGCTCATCGAACCCAAAACCCATGTACCGATCACGGTGCTGCCCTCGACCAGTCCGGCGAACGCCGCGTGGACGTTTGAGCGGCTCGTCGAGGCATACCGTGTGATTCTATAAGAAAGAAGGCGTATTCGCTACGGAAAAGCAGCTGTTCCCTAATTCTGCACTCAAAAAACTCATCTGGCCGCTTGTGCTCGAGCAGGTGCTCGCCATCACGGTCGGTCTGGCCGACACGATGATGGTCTCCTCGGTCGGTGAAGCGGCGGTTTCCGGCGTATCGCTGGTCGATATGCTCAACGTGCTCATCATCAACATCTTTTCCGCACTGGCGACCGGCGGCGCTGTCGTGGTTGCCCAGCTGCTCGGTGCGAGAAAGAACGACCGTGCGTGCGATGCCTCCAAGCAGCTGTACTTAGTTGTTACTGTCATTGCGCTGATCATCTCGACGCTCGTCATGCTGTTCCGCGCACCGCTGCTGCGGCTGCTGTTCGGCACGATCTCGGACAGCGTCATGCAGAGCGCACTGACCTATCTGACCGTGAGCGTGTTCTCGTATCCCGTGCTCGCTATCTATAACGCAGGCGCGGCGCTGTTCCGCGCACAGGGCAACTCGCGCGTGTCCATGCTCATCGCCGGTCTGATCAACATCGTCAACCTGATCGGCAACTCGATCATGATCTTCGGCTTGAAATGGGGCGTTGCCGGTGCGGCGACCTCGTCCGTTATCTCGCGCGGCACGGCGGCGGTCGTTATCACGATCCTGCTGCTCAATCCTGAGCACACGGTTTCCCTGCGCGGCGGCAGCCGCTTCCGCCCGGACGGCGGACTGATCGGACGCATTTTACAGATCGGCGTGCCGAACGGACTGGAAAACAGCCTGTTTCAGCTTGGCCGCGTGCTCGTCGTGAGCATGATCTCGCTGTTCGGCACGACGCAGATTACCGCGAATGCGCTTGCGAACAATCTGGACGCCGTAGCCGTCATTCCGGGTCAGGCGATGAGCCTTGCCATCATCACGGTCATCGGACAGTGCATCGGCGCGGGAGACGAGGCGCAGTGCAGATTCATGGCGAAAAAGCTGATGAAGATCACCTATGCGGTTACGGCTCTGACCTGTATCACGACCATCGCGCTCACGCCGCTCATCCTCAAGGTGTACAGCGTGTCGCCTGAAGCGCTCGCGCTCGGCTTTATCCTGATCACCATTCATAACGGCTGCGCGATCGTGCTCTGGCCGGCGTCGTTCGCTCTGCCGAACATTCTCCGCGCCGCGAACGATGTTCGATACCCGATGCTGTGCTCTATTG
>ERZ827150.3003-NODE-3003-length-17106-cov-3.866108_pt1 | contig 17106 bp, 19 predicted proteins | sample MGYA00519779_ERZ827150 | MGnify/ENA primary metagenome ERZ827150 (study PRJEB31778, sample SAMEA3449267) | human gut metagenome | biome: human gut; feature: human-associated habitat; material: faeces | place: United Kingdom | collected 2010/2012 ...
GGCTCCATGAGATAGTCGCCGCTGCAGAGGTAGACGCCGTTGGATTCCTTTTGTCCCGTGAGCTTCAGGAAGCGAAGCCGCAGCGCGATCCAGAAGTCGCGGCCGGCGAACTGATCGGCCGTGTAGGACTCCAGATCGGAAAACCAGCTGCCGTCCTTCACGGCGGACCAGCTCAGCTTCGGGAACTGGGCCAGCTTGCGGTTCTCGCTGTCGGAATAGGTGCGGTCCGGGGTGAGTAGGCTGCCGAGCGTCAGGCAGAGAATGGTCCCGAGCAGGATGACGCTCATAAGAAGGCCCTGCTGCAGCCGGGCGCGCTGGTAGGCAAGCCGCCGGGAGCGGCGCGGATTTCTGTGTTCTTCCAAAACCATCGCCTCCGATCAGAACTGGAAATACAGGAAGGTGGAATAGGTGTCGTTCATCATCAGGGCGATGCACAACAGCAGCAGCGCCAGGAACAGCACCACGGAGAAGGCCTGCCAGGCCTTGCTGCGGCGCAGCAGATTGGTGCCCACATGCGAGACGACGGGGAACGAGCCGATCGCGCCCACGAGCAGCAGGGGCCAGCAGCCTGCCAGATAATACTTCGCCGTGGCGTCGACGAGCGCACTGCCGCTGCCGAACATCCGCCCGATCCAGCCGAAGGCCGCGGCGGGCGAGGACGAGAAGAAGAACACCCAGCCGATGAGCACGAGCAGCAGCGTCAGCACATGGCGCAGAAGGCCGGGCAGGTGCTCCAGCACACGGCGCAGCACGAACTTTTCGAGGAGGAGCAGTATGCCGTAATAAACGCCCCAGAGCAGGAACGTCCAGTTTGCGCCGTGCCAGATGCCGGTCAGCAGCCAGACGAGCAGCAGGTTCGCGATGGTGCGTACCGTCCCGGCGCGGCTGCCGCCGCAGGGAATGTAGACGTAGTCGCGGAACCACGCGCCGAGCGAGATGTGCCAGCGCCGCCAGAATTCCGTGATGCTCTGCGAGACATAGGGATAGTCAAAATTCTTGCCGAAGCGGAAGCCGAACATCGAGGCAAGGCCGATGGCCATGTCCGAATAGCCGCTGAAGTCAAAGTAGAGCATCAGCGCGTAGCACACCGCGCCGAGCCACGCGCTCAGCGTGGAAAGCTGCGTCATCGGCAGGGCGGAGAGCGCATAGAACGTCGTGCCGAGCGTATTGGCCAGCAGGACCTTTTTTGCAAGGCCGATGAGGAACAGACGCGCGCCCGAGCCGAAGCCCTCGCGCGTGACGGGGTGGTCGCGCAGCTGCGGCTCCATCTCGGCATACTGCACGATGGGGCCGGAGACGAGTTTCGGGAAGAATGTGACATACAGGCTGAAGTCCAGCACATTGCGCACAGCGGGCGCGCGGTCGCGGTAGACGTCGAACAGATAGGACAGCAGCGAGAACGTGAAGAACGACACGCCGATGGGCATCGGCAGCTCCCGGGCGCGCAGCGCCGTGCCGAGCAGGGCGTTGAGATTGTCCACAAGGAAGCCGTAGTATTTGAAGAAGCCCAGCAGCAGAAGATTCACGAGCACGGACGAGACGAGCACGAACCGCCCGCTCCGGCCGCGCGCTTTCTGAAGCGCCAGCTCACGGCCCGCAAAATAGTGGAACGCGATGTCCAGCACCATGAGGACGAGGTATTCCGGCGTCCCCCAGGCGAAGAACACGAGGCTGCACACAACGAGGGCGGCGTTTTTCAGCCGCTTCGGCAGCACAAAATACAGGATGAGGCTGACGGGCAGGAATACGAACGGGAAGACGAGTGTACTGAATGCCATAGCTTCCCCTCCTTACAGCGCGCCGCGGAACGCCTGCTGCACGGCAGCGGCGTCCTTATGGACGATGAACAGAACATAGTTGCCGCGGATATCCAGAATGGAGTGATTCGTCAGCAGGTCATACTGCTCCAGACCGTAGCCGTCGAAGCTGGTCTTCTGCGTTTCGAGCCGGGCCTCCACGGCGGCGCGGACAGCCTCCTGCTGCGACGTATCGCGCAGCTTGAGCAGAAGCAGCTCCTCGGCCTCCATGTTTGTCTGCGGGTAATAGAGCAGGCAGCCGTCAAAATCGGACGGATTCAGGCCGTACAGGCGCTTGACCATCTGCACGCTGCCCTCCTGCAGGGCACTCAGGTCGATGCTCGCCGTGACGGCGGAGGCCACATCCTCAAAGGCGGCCGAGCTGACCGGCTCCTGCCGGAAGCTCACCACGAGGAACACGACGGCAAGCCCTGCGCACAGCCAGCGCAGCAGCTCAAGCAGGATCGTTTTCTGTTTCATTTGTCGCATCCTCCGCTTCTGCGGGGCTGTCCAGCCCGGCAAGGATCAGATTGGCAGCCCAATAGGGGTAGAATTCCGGGCGGACGTGGATGCCGTCCGGCTGCCAGAGGTCGGCATAGGTCTGGCAGATCTCGGTATTATCCGCAAAGGGAATGCCGTTTTCGGCGCAGGCCGCGCCGACGGCCTCGCTCCACTCGGGGATATTGCGCCATTTCGAGCTCTTCTCAAAAGCGGGATCCTGCGCGGGCAGGATGGAGCTGACGACGACCGTCACGCCGGGCAGGGCCTCCTTCAGGTCGGCGACGACCTGCAGCAGCTCCGCGACATACTCCTCCTTTGTGTCCCAATAGCCAATGCTGATGTCGTTCAGACCGTAGCACAGGTAGACATAGTCCGGCTGCAGGGCGCGGATGTCGTCCATGTGCGCGGCAACGTCGCGGATGGTGTTTCCGCCGTCCGCCAGCACGCGGCTCTTTTCCAGAAAATCGAAGTAATAGAAGCCGACGGCGCGGGAATCGCCGAGGATGACGTAGCTGTCGAACATGGACCAGATGTCCAGCTCACCGCTCGTGATCTTTGCAACGAGGGCATCGCGCTCCTCCTTCTTCTGCTGGGCCAGCAGCTCCGCGCGGCGCTGCTTCTCCCGCTCGCGCAGCGTTTCGGCGATGGCGGAGGCGTCCTTTGCGGCCGCGCTGTCCAGATAGGCCGTACCAGCGGCGACGGCCGCGCCCTCCTTCGGGGCGGCGGGCATACTGCCGAGCACCCATACCGTGAGAAGTACGGCGCACAGCAGCGTCAGGATCCACGGCATCAGGCCGCGGCTTTGTCTTTGTTTCATGCTCTCTGCTCCTGTTCAGCGGCTGCGCCCGGAGAGCACAGCCAGAGTAATTATATTCTATCGTATAGACGAAAATTTTGCAACCGAAATCCCGTATATAAGACAGCAGTGCGTGCCGGATGTTTCACAGCCAGAGCTGGACCGCTGCGCCGAGCAGGAGCTGCACGGCCAGCATTACGGGCATGCCGACGGAAAAATGGCGGTGGAGCGTTTTGTGGCGGAACAGCTGCATGGCGAGTATGCCGCCGAGCGCGCCGCCGGCCGCCGCCCAGCCGAGCAGCACGCGCTCGGGGATACGCCTGCGGCGGCTGCGGGCGAGATGCTTATCCCATCCCATAAGAAAAAACGTGACGGCACTCATGAGGAGCAGCCAGCACACATAGTATTTCAGCATCAGAATCATCCTTTCGGAGGTGGAACATGAAACGGATTTCATGCATTGCAATTGTCTGCCTGATTTTAACATTGAGCGGCTGCGCTGTCAAGAGCGCGGCGGATGCGGAGACGGTCTGTGACCCCGGTTCCGGCCCGGAGCCGCCGCAGTTCTGCCTGACGGCCGAGCTCCCGTCAGAGCTGCAGCGCTCGGCGGAGGACTCCGCAGAGGGACGCAGCGTCTATACGCGCGCGGATGGGGCCTATGAGGTCGTCATCGAGACGGCAGCCGGGGCGCCCGATGCGGTGCTGCGGCAGCTGACGGGCCGAGAGACGGCTGCGCTGGACCCGGTCTATCTGGCCTGGCCGCAGGCAGATCAGTACCAGTTCGCGTGGACGGGCGCGGACGACGAGGGAGAGCTTGCCTGCTGCGGCACGCTGCTCTATGACGGCACGACGTGCTACACTCTGACCATCCGCTGCGCGGCAGAGCTGGAGAAGACCTATCATGCCGAGTTTGCCCGCATTCTGGCGCACACAAGGCTGACGGACGCCGCATGACCGGCCTGCGATACTTTTTTGCTTGCGTTTTCCCGGCCTTTGCGGTATGATAGGGTATACGGTCCGCAGAATGCGCGCCGATTTTTGTTGTTGGAGGCGCTGTCTGTGAGATCTGTTTCCTGTTTTCTGGCCATTGTCCTGGCCGCCGTCCTGCTGTGCGCCTGCGGCGCGAAGGACGAGCCGAGAGCCTCGGTCGAGTCCGTCGTGCAGGAGAACTGGCCGCAGTTTTCCGATGCCGAATATGATGAGACGGCCGGAACGCTCCGCCTGACGCAGGAGAGCACCATGACCTATGCCTCCGCGCAGAAGTTCGGCGGTGAGGTCTACAAGGACGACCTGTCGCTCGAGAGCTACCTCGATATCGTCGGCGTCATTTCCTATGATGTCCGCAGTGCCTGCGGCCTGCAGGAGCTGACGGTCACGCTCGAGGGCGTCAGCAGCGACGGACAGACGATTTACACCGTCAGCAGCGATGGAACGATCACGTCCTGTTGGCAATAAAGAAAGAAGAATCCGTATGAAAGAAAAGCTCCGAATGCTGTTTGACGAAAAACTGTGGAAGTTCCTGCTCGTGGGCGTGCTCAACACGCTCGTTGGCAACGGCCTGATGTTCCTGCTGTATAACCTCGCCGGATTTTCCTACTGGCCAGCGACGGGCCTGAGCTATGCGCTTGCAAGCGTGATGAGCTATTTCCTCAACCGGTATTTCACGTTCAAATATCAGGGCAGCGGCTGGGGGACGGCCCTGCGCTTCGCGCTGAATATCGCCGTGTGCTACGGCCTTGCCTATGGCCTTGCCAAGCCGCTCGTGCGGCTGATCTTCTCCGGCCTGTCGAAGAAATGGGCGGAGAATCTGGCCATGCTGGCGGGCATGGGCCTGTTTGTGGTGTTCAACTACTTCGGCCAGCGCTTTTTTGCCTTCCGCGAGAAGAAGGCGGAGTAAGGAACGCTGGTGGAGGGAGCCAGCAGATTCCCGGGCATTCCCGCCGGTCGCACGCGTTATGTAGGGGAGGGGCATGCCCCTCCCGGCGCTGTACTGTCGACTTGTGTAGGCTCTCGTTAAAATAGGGATGACTCCCGAATTGTCATTGCGAGGAGGCGCAGCCGACGTGGCAATCTCGCAGTGCTTGGTTGGATAACAGGGTACTCCCGGCGAAAACGCAACTGCCTACCCGAGATCGCCGCGTCAGGTGGTGCGGCAGTGGATCAGTGCCCTTCTGCGGTTGACTTTATCCCGGCGGTTTGCTATAATCTCCCTATTCTGTTCTGGAGGTGGTAGCTTGCTGCGCAGACTCCTGCATAAGATCGTCCCGCCGGAAAACAGCCTTCCGCTTGCCATCACGGGCCTGATGAACCTCATCGCGTTCAGCGGCCCGAAGCTGCTGCAGGTCCTGGGTTGGAGCCTTCCCATGCACGATATGACGGCGGCTTTCGACCGCGCGTTTCCGTTTTCCCCGGTCTGGGTCTTCGTCTATGTCGCGGCGTTCCCGTTCTGGATCTATCAGTATTCCGTCGTGGCCAAGGAGAGCCGCTCCTTGTGCTATCGCCTTGTGGCGGCCGATTTTGCGGCCAAGGTGATCTGCCTTCTGTTTTTCGTCCTGCTGCCGACGCACAATGTCCGCCCGCCACTGGAAACGGGCGGCTTTACGGGCTGGGCCATGCGGACGATCTGGCTGCTGGACACCCCGACGAATCTGTTTCCCTCCATCCACTGCTTTGTCTCGTGGCTCGGTACGCGCTATATCTATGAGTGCCGCAGCCTTCGTCATCGCGGCCTGACGTGCACGCTGTGCACCGTCGGCTCCGTGCTCGTGTTCCTTGCGACGATGTTCACAAAGCAGCATGTGTTCTACGATGTCATTAGCGGCGTGGCTGTGGCTGAGATCGGCTGGCTTGTCGCGCGCTATACCGGATTACCGCGTCTGTTCGAGCGCCTGAACGGGCGCTTCCTCCGCACAAAACTTGCCCAAATGATCTGAGGCAGCGCTGCACGATTGCATCTCGCTGAATTGTGAGGTGTTGCCTTGCCGTCTCCGCGTCAATAAGAGCGCAAAAAGCGAAAGAAGCCCGCTGCGGTCCCGCAGCGGGCGAATATTTTAATTCCGGAAATACGATCCGTCCTGCCGGGCAGGGCTCGGCATGCGTGCTCCGCAAGCAGCGTGCTGCCTCCGCCGCAGCAGCCCGGTTCAAGCGCCGCAAAGGGCGGCTGCGCGGCGGAACGCGGCGTCATGCGCTCCGCACTTCCACCCATAGAATAGCATACGGCGGCGTACCGTACCAGCACGCCGCCGTAAATTCTTTGTTAAATTTACTTTACACGGATGATGCACTCGAAGCTCTCGCCGTAGTAGGTGACGGTCACGCGCGTGACGCCGCTGGCCTTGCCCGTGATCTTCGAGCCGTCTGCCGTGCAGACGGTCGTGTCCTTCACACTGTAGCTTGCGCCCTCGACGCGCTCGTCGTTCTCATCGAGCAGCCGCAGGTTGAAGCTCTCGCCCACGCTGAGCGTGACATCCGTCAGGGAGAGGTGATAGCCGCCCTCGGCTGTGTCCTCGAAGCTGCAGCGCACGATGAGCTCGGCCGTCTTGCCGCCCACGTCGGCGGTGATGGTCGTCACGCCGGGGCCTTTGGCCGTGACAAGGCCGTCCTCGTCCACGATGGCGACCTTCTCGTCCTCGCTCGACCACTTCACGGTCTTTCCGGCGGGCAGGTTCGTGACCTTGACGCGGAGCGTCTCGTTGTGCAGGCTCATGGTCACGTCGCTGTAGTTCAGCTCCGGCTTGAAGCTGGCGGATGTCGTCGGCTCGCTCGGCTCCGTGGCGTCCGTATCCGGCTCCGTGGAGGCGTCCGTGGGACTGCCGCTGAAATCGCAGGTGACGGCACAGGTCATTTTCCGTTCGCCGCATGTCACGGTGATCGTGGCCTGCCCCTCGCCGACGGCGGTGATCTGGGCCAGCACCTCGGTCTGGTCGTAGTCCGGCGCGCTCACAACGGGGTCGCCGGAGATGCGGACGATGCTCTCATCCGAGCTCTTGAACGACACGGGCTGCTCGCAGCTGGCGTTGATGGCGACCTGCAGCTGCAGCGTCTCGTCCGCGGCGGAGAACCTCAGATGATCGGGCGTCAAATTCAGGAAGGTGCAGGAGGAATCGTCCTGCGCGGCGGCCGTCTCGCTCGGCGTGGTCGCCCGGAGCACATCCTCCAGGCCGGGCCACCAGCCGATCATGTCGCCGATGAAGAACAGCACGACGAGCACGGCCATCGTCAAAAAGACCACGGCGGCGCGCAGATAGCCGCGCGGGATGCCGCCCTGCGTCTCGGGTGCCTTGGAGCTGCGCTGCTTCTGCGGAACGCGGCGGCGCTCCTCCAGCCGGGCCTGACGGTCCTCCTCACGCCGGGCACGCTGCGCATCCTGCTGCGCGCGCTGCTCCTCCTGCTGGGTGCGGCGGCGGGCTTTGCGCTCCTCCTCGGTCAGGCGGCGGCGCGGCGCGGCGGGCGCGGCCTCGGCGCGGGTGGTGCTGCCGCAGAGCGGGCACTTTTCGCGCGAACCGTCATAGATCGTGCCGCAGTAGTCACAAACAACTTTATTTTCCATATCTCAACGCATATCGTGCTATGCTTGGTCTCCTTTCCTCCGGCATACGACAGGAATCGCCTCCGCCGGTTTTTCCTATCATACCATTTTCCGAAGAATATGACAAGAATGTTCTTGCATTTTTTGCAAAAATATCATAGTATATACTAGAAATAATTTGAGTTCTTGATTTAGGAGGCGAACCCGATGTCCGAACTGAAACTTGTCTCCCCTCTGCTGGATCAGATGTCCGTTGAGGAGGAGATCGCCGGGCACAATGGCTGTACCTGCTACGCCCTCCGCCACGTCCAGTCGGGCGAGCGCTTTGTCGTAAAGCGGATCTCCGTCCCCGCGTCTGACCTGCAGGTGCGGGCGCTGATCCTCTCCGGCGCTTACCCGGATGACGCCGCCGTCCATGCCTATTACGGCAGTGTTGCCGAGGATATCAAAAACGAGCTCGACACCGGCATGCGTCTGGCAGAGAACGGCTATTTTGCGGGCGCGAGCTCTTACCAGATCGAGCCGAAGGAGAGCGGCATCGGCTACGATGTCTATATCCTCTATCCGCGCATGGTCTCGCTGCGCGCCTTCCTCGACCACAGCGCCATGACCGGCCTGCGCGCCGTGAACCTCGGCATCGACCTGTGCGACGCGCTCACGGCCTGCCGCGATGCGGGCTATCTGTTTGAAAACCTCAAGCCGGAGAACGTGTTCCTCACGCAGTCCGGGCGGTTCCTGCTCGGGGACCTCGGCCTTGCGCCGCTGGAGGACCTGCAGTATGCCTCGGTGCCGGAGAATTACCTCGGCCCGTATTCCGCGCCGGAGCTTTCCGCCATCACGGCGTCCCCAAACCCCACGATCGACCTGTATGCCGTCGGCATGCTGCTCTACCGCATCTACAACGGCAACCACGGCCCGTTTGAGGACGAGGCCACGGGCGAGGCCATGGCGGACAAGCTCCGCCTGACCGGCAAGGCCATGCCGACACCGATCTATGCCGATTATGAGCTGGCTGCCATCATCCTGAAGACCTGCGCTCCGCGTCCGGAGGATCGCTTCCAGACTCCGGCGGAGCTGAAGCAGGCGCTGGTCTATTATATGCAGCGCAACGAGGTGTCGGACACGCTCATCGTGCCGCCCATCGTCACGCCGGAGGCGCCGCTCGCGCCCGAGGCGGAGACGGCCGAGGAGGAGGCGCCTGCCCGCATGACGGACGCGGAGCAGCTCGACGAGAAGTTCCGCACGAGCTTTGCCCCGGACCTTTCCGGCGCGGGCACGGAAAAGGACATCGATCCCGACGCCGTGCCGGACGCACCGAAGCCGGAGCAGAAGGCCGAAGAAAAGCCGCAGCCGCCTGCCGAGCCAGAAAAACCGGCGGAGCCGGTCAAGGAGGCAGAGCCGGTCAAAGATACCGAGCCGGAGGCGGACGAGCCGGAAAAAGAAGCCGGACCGGCGGAGGAAGCCGGACCCGCCCCGGCAGAGCCGGAGGACGAGGACCCGGATCAGATGGACCTCGACGCTTTCCTTGCCTCGGTGAATGCGGCCGTCGGCGACGTACCGCCGCAGCCGGAGGAACCGGAGCAGGAAGCGTCCCCGGACGAGCCGGAGCAGTCCGCCGAGCCGGAGGCGACCTATGTCGATAACGACGCGGAGAGCACGCTCCCACCCGAACCGGAGAAAAAACCGAAGAAAAAGCGCCGCGCCGTCACGATCGGCATCGTGACTGCGCTCATCGTCCTGCTGGGCGCGGCGGCGTGGTTCCTGCTTTCGTATTACTTTGTGCGGGCCGATGCCCTGCGCGTCGTGCGCTGCACGACGGAGGAGCTGACGGTCGCGCTGGAGAGCGGCGACAAGGCGGCGGACTTCCGCCTGACCTGCTCCGACATGTATGGCAATTCCTATCCCGCCACGGCGGCCGACGGTCAGTACGTCTTCTCCGGCCTGTCGGAAAACACACAGTATACTATCACCGTCACGGCGGCCGACGGCCACCGCCTGAGCAGCCGCGGCGTCAGCACCCTCTCCGTCACGACGCCGGAGGCCACGGAGATCACGGATCTGACCGCCTCGCTCGGCGATGCCGACGGCAGCGTGGTGCTGAGCTTCAGCGCCAACGGCCCGACGCCTGCCCAGTGGACCGTGTCCTATGCGGCGGGCGACGGCCAGAAGCAGTCGCAGCAGTTCACCGGCAATACCGTCACGGTCACCGGCCTGACGCTGCAGCAGAATTACACGTTCACGCTCGAGGGAACGGATACCGTCTTCCTCACCGGCACGACGACGACGGAGTTTACGCCCATCCCCGTTGTGAAGGTCGATAAGCTGAATGTCAGCAGCATCGAGGGAAACACCGTCACCGTGACATGGGAAACGGGCGAAAACATTCCCGCAGGCTGGACGGTCACCTGCGAGGCTCGTCAGTTCACGACGGTCGCGCAGACCGTCACGGAGAGCAGCTGTGTCTTCGAGCTGCCCGACCTCAAGCGCGATTATACCTTCACCGTCTCGGCCGAGGGTATGCCCGCGCCCGCCGTGCTCACGCTGCCCGCCAATCCGCTCGTTGTGACGGGTCTGCAGGCCACGGCCAATGAGGACGGCACCATCACCGCCTCGTGGCAGACGGCCTCCGGCGCGCCCGCCGGCGGCTGGTATGTGACCTACGGCGTGCCGACGAGCAATCACGAGCCGCGTCTGCAGGAGTGCACGGAAAACTCCGTCACGCTCAAGGGCCTCATCCCCGATGCGGATTACACGATCTCCCTGACGCCTGCAGACGGTGCGGATGTGTTCGGCACGGTCGAGGCCAGCGCCAGAACGCCGTCCGGCGGCCGCTTCGACCGCTACGGCGCAACGCCCTCCACGACCTATATTTCCCTGTGGGAGACGCCGGCGGAGGTCAACTGGGATTATCGCTCCCTGACGACGTCCAAGACCTCCTTCTCGGCGGACGAGGACATCGCCCTGTGCCTGGAGCTGACGCGCAAGGAGGACTCCGACGACGAGATCACCCTGCTGTATGTCATTCGCAATGCCAACGGCGAGCCCGTGAGCGATGCCTCGGCGCAGCTCACCTGGGACCAGATGTGGCATGAGCGCCGCCATACCAGCACGATCCCGAATCCGGGCGCGGCAGGGGAGTACACGCTGGAGGTCTATGTGAACCGCCAGCTGCTGAAATCCATCGATTTCGCGATCTCCTGATTCTCTTTCGTTAACTATCCGGCCGGAGCAGGAAACCCCGGCCGGGAGTATAAAAATTTTATTAAGACGGCTCTGCCGTCCTAAGCGAGGAGGCAAATAATGCAAAACTGGTTTGTTGTAGTCATGGGACTGGTGACGGTGTTCGTCGTCCTGATCCTCATCATCGGACTGTGCTGGCTGCTGGGTCTGGCATGCCGCGGCAGCTCGAAGAAGGAGGAACTGCAGGCCGCTGCCGCTGCTGCGCCTGCACAGGAAAGCAGCATTCCCAACCGCGCAGAGTTTCTTGCCGCCGTTTCGGCCGCCATTGCCGAGGCCAGCGGTACGGATGCATCTGCGATCCGCATTCTTTCCGTCAAGAAGCTGTAAAAACATATTGAGAAAGGTGAACAAGAAGTATGAAAAAGTATCGTGTGAACGTCAACGGCTCCCTCTATGAGATCGAGATCGAAGAAATGGCTGCTCCTGCGAAGATGAGCGCCGCCGCTCCTGCCGCCGCTCCTGCTGCCGCTCCCGCCGCCGCTCCCGCTCCTGCCGGTGCAGGCGCTCAGGTCAAGGCTCCGATGCCCGGCACCATTCTGGATGTCAAGGTCCAGGCCGGTCAGTCCGTGAAGAAGGGCGACGTTCTCGTCATTCTGGAAGCCATGAAGATGGAGAACGAGATCTGCGCTCCCTCCGACGGCAAGATCACCGGTGTGAACGTCCGCAAGGGCGACTCCGTCGAGACTCAGGCTCTCCTCTGCACCATCGCGTAAGCGGGTAAGGAGATGCCGTATGTTCAAGAAAAAGAATAAGAACCTGCACCGCGCGCTCATTGCGCTCATGGTGCTGGGGCTTCTGGTGTGCCTGTGCTTTACCCTCGCCTCCGCCGCCACCGCTGAGCCGGACTCCTCGTCAGCCGCGGAGACCACCGCTGTAGAGGAGCAGGGCGCACAGTCCAATACGGAAGCAATGACGAATTTCCTGAATCAGGCTGGCATCGCCACCCTGATCCACAATGCGGACTGGAAATCGATCGTCATGATCCTCATTTCCTTCGTCCTGATGTATCTGGCCATCGGTAAGGGCTTTGAGCCGCTGCTGCTCCTGCCGATCGCCTTCGGTATGCTGCTGACGAACCTGCCCGGCGCAGGTATGTTCCACTCCGAGATCTTCGAGGGCGGTCATATCCACTGGGACCTCATCAAGAACGGCGTCACGCTCTCGAATGGTGCGAATGAAGCCGCCGGCCTCATCGACATCCTCTACCTCGGCGTAAAGCTGGGTATCTACCCCTGCCTGATCTTCATCGGTGTCGGCGCCATGACGGACTTCGGCCCGCTGATCGCCAACCCGAAGAGCCTGCTGCTCGGCGCTGCCGCACAGCTCGGTATTTTCATCGCTTACCTCGGCGCGCTCGGTCTGAGCAAGCTGGGTATCCCGGGCCTTGAGTTCACGCAGAAGATGGCTGCCTCCATCGGCATCATCGGCGGCGCGGACGGCCCCACCGCAATCTATGTCACGTCCCGGCTGGCCTCCGAGCTGCTCGGCCCGATCGCCATTGCCGCTTATTCCTACATGGCGCTCGTGCCGGTCATCCAGCCGCCCATCATGCGCGGCCTGACCACGAAGAAGGAGCGCATGATCCGCATGGACGCCCTGCGTACGGTTTCCAAGAAGGAAAAGATCGTTTTCCCGATTGCCGTCACCGCGTTCGTCGCTCTGCTCGTTCCGAGCGCAGCTCCGCTGGTCGGCAGCCTGATGCTCGGCAACCTGTTCCGTGAGTGCGGCGTGGTCGACCGTCTGTCCAAGACCGCGCAGAACGAGCTCATGAACATCGTCGTCATCTTCCTCGGCGTCTCCGTCGGCGCTACGGCGAAGGCCGAGTCCTTCCTCAGCCCGATGACGCTCGGCATCCTCGCCATGGGCATCGTCGCCTTCATGTGCGGCACGGCCGGCGGCGTCCTGCTTGCCAAGTTCATGAACATTTTCCTGCCGGAAGGCAAGAAGATCAACCCGCTCATCGGCTCTGCCGGTGTTTCCGCTGTTCCGATGGCTGCGCGTGTCTCCCAGAAGGAAGGCCAGCGCGAGGATCCCAGCAACTTCCTGCTCATGCACGCCATGGGCCCGAATGTCGCCGGTGTCATCGGCTCCGCAGTCGCCGCGGGCGTGTTCATCGCCCTGTTCGGCTGATAAGGAGGTATGTCCGTTATGGAAAAGAAGAATCCGCTGCGAATTACAGAAACCATCCTCCGCGACGCGCACCAGTCTCAGGCTGCCACGCGCATGCGCATCGAGGATATGCTCCCTGCCTGTGAGCTCCTGGACAATATGGGCTACTGGTCGCTGGAGTGCTGGGGCGGTGCGACGTTTGACGTCTGCATGCGCTTCCTGAACGAGGACCCGTGGGAGCGCCTGCGCACCTTGAAGGCCCACATGCCCAAGACGAAGCTGCAGATGCTCTTCCGCGGCCAGAACATCCTGGGCTACAAGCACTATGCCGACGATGTCGTCGAGGAATTCTGCCAGAAGTCTATCGAAAACGGCATCGACGTCGTCCGCGTGTTCGACGCGCTGAACGACATCCGCAACCTGCGCAAGGCCGTCGAATCCGTGAAGAAGTACGGCGGCTGGGCCGAGGTCGCGCTGAGCTACACCGTCAGCCCTGTGCATAACGACGATTACTTCGTCGGCCTCGCCAAGGACCTCGAGAAGATGGGCGCAGATTCCATCTGCATCAAGGATATGGCGAACCTGCTGCTGCCGCTGCACGCCTATGACCTCGTGCGCAAGCTGAAGGACAGCGTCTCCGTGCCCATCCACCTGCACACGCACAACACGGCCGGTACCGGCGACATGGTCAACCTCATGGCCTGTCAGGCCGGTGTGGACATCGTGGACTGTGCGCTGTCTCCGCTTGCCAACGGCACGTCCCAGCCCGCAACCGAGTCTCTCGTGGCGACGCTGCAGGGCTCCGACCGCGACACCGGGCTGGACCTCGGCAAGCTGAACGAGGCTGCCACGCACTTCCGCAAGGTCGCCGACAAGCTGAAGAAGGAAGGCTTCCTTGATCCGAAGGTCCTGCAGGTCGATACGAAGGCCCTGATGTATCAGGTCCCCGGCGGCATGCTCTCGAACATGCTCGGCCAGCTCAAGCAGGCAGGCCAAGAGGATCGCTATTACGACGTGCTGGCCGAGGTGCCCCGCGTCCGCAAGGACTTCGGCTATCCTCCGCTCGTCACCCCGACGAGCCAGATCGTCGGCACGCAGGCAGTCATGAACATCGTCGCCGGTGAGCGCTACAAGATGGTTCCGAAGGAATCCAAGGGCCTGCTCCGCGGCGAGTACGGCAAGCTGCCGGGCAAGGTGAATGAGGAAGTCCGCCGTAAGTGCATTGGCGATGACAAGGTCATCACCTGCCGCCCGGCGGACAACATCGCCCCGGAGCTGGAGACGCTGTCCGGCACGGTGACCGTCGCCGGCAGCGACACGCCGCGGGTGATCCAGTCCGCCGCCCGCGCCCGCAACCCGGACGGGACGGTCAATTATACCAGACTGGAGCTGATGTGATGGGTATAACAATCACCCTGGATCCACGGGCGCTTCAAGACCTGGAGGCGGCAGCCCTGCGGTCTGCGGAGCTGACGATGGAGGCGCTGCGCACCGACGTGGTTTCTGCACAGGTCATGCCGTACAACGTCGGAACCATGCAGAACGTTGATACCTTCACCGATACGTGGCAATCCGGGGACGTCGTCCACGCCGCCCTTGTCACCGGGTCCCCCCAGGCCCGCCGCCTGTATTTTCATCCGGAATACAATTTCCAAAAGGCAAACAACCCCCATGCCGGCGGCGAATGGCTGGAGCCGTGGATTGATGGGGACAGGAAGGATTTTGTCCGGGAAACATTTGAATCCCTGCTCAAAAAGGAGGCGAAGCTGTGACAGCAGAAAACCTCAAGAACTGGCTCAAGGAGCAGATGAAGCTCGGAGACGGGCAGATAGCGGTCGGCGCCATAGACGGAAACCAGGACCGGTATATCGGCGTGTATGACGGCAAAGCCTCCGGCACCCAGCGAATCTGTGTCGGCGGCAGAAAAAACACAAAATACCAGGACCGCGCATACGTCGTCCTGATACACTGGACCACCAGCCCGGTCGCCGCCTGCGCCAAAGCTATGGAGGTGTACGATTTGCTGCATGGCCTGTCCGGCACCGTCATGGATGGGGTGCGGGTCGTATCCGCCGATCCTGGAAAGCAGCCGGAATGGGCGGGCCGCGAGGGACGGATCTGTGAGTATGTTATCCGGATCCATATTCGATATGAAAGGAATGAAGAAAATGGCTAATACCGGAGTGTTCCCGGTTTTCGACAATGTGTTCAAGGTCGGCAAAGCGGGGCGAAGCAGCGAGGCGGCCGACATGGTGACGGTCGCGGAAATGGAAAGCTTTTCTGTGTCCATTGACGGCAACGTAGAGGAATGGAAGCCCATGGAAGCGGAGGGCTGGACAAAACGAATGACCACCGGTAAGGCGTTGACCATCAGCCTATCCGGCAAGCTCTGTCCCAGTGATCCGGGCAACGCCTATATAGCGGGGATGGCCTGGAAGTCCGGGACCGACTGCGACACCAAATTCGAGTGGGCCTTCCCCAACGGAGACAAGCTGGAAATGGAAGCAGTAATCAACGTAACTGCCATTGGTGGCGGCGACAGCACCAACGTGGCCGTCCTGGAGTTTGACGTGATGAGCCATGGGAAACCCACTTACACGCCTGCCAGCGCTTAAACAATACGGCCCCCGTCGGTGATGGCGGGGGCCGCACTTACAGGAGGAATCGACGATGGGCAAGCTCTATACCATAGACGGCAAGCTGCTGACCAACACGCCGGAAATCCGGATCGGGGACAAGGTGTATCCGGTGGACAGCCGAACCAGTACAGTCAAAAAGCTGATGAAGATTGATCAGGACGATATGGACGCGATCCTGAAACTGGCCTTCGGCGATAAGGCCGCCAAGGAAATCGATGAGCAGGATATTCCGTTCGCGGCGTATGTGCAGCTGGTCAAGGTGGTCGTCGCGGCCATGACCGGGGAGGACGAGGACGTTGTTGACGCCCGATTTCAGCAGGCGGGCTCCCAATGAGGATGTGTGGTATGACCTGGAGCATGACCGGGTGCTGATCGAGCAGAGCATCGCTAAACAATACGGAGTGTTGCCGTCCGATCAGGACAGCCTTTCTTTTGCAGACTGGTCTAAGCTAGTTGGCGGGCTGATGGAGGACACGCCCCTGGGACGCGTGGTGTCCATACGGTCCGAATCCGATCCGGATGTGATCCGGCGGTTTACCCCGGACCAGAAACGGATCCGGTCGGAGTGGGCGCGGCACCGAAACACGGCCCAGGCCCGTGACCAGATGGCTCTGCAGCGGGCGCTGGCGACGTTGTGCGGAAAGGAGGTTAGCGGGGCATGAGCATGTCAGTAGGAGCGGTATCCCTTGACCTTGAGATCCAAAACACCATTGTCAAGCAGCTCCGGGCCGCGGCGAAGAGCGGCGAGCAGGCGGCCGGCTCCGCCTTTGATTTCGGACTGGCGCTGGTGGAATACCTGGCCGGCCGGGAGGACCTGGTGCAGCAGCTGGTGGGCGAGGGGTATTTCCAGCGCTTTGTGCCGCTGATGGCGGACCGGGTATCCTGCGCCGGTGCTCTGGACCTGTGCCGGGAGGACCTGGAGCGGCTGGACGGCCCGGAGCCCCGGGAGGGCTGGCTGCCTTACTGCTACGGCTTTGCCCGGCGGCTGCTGTTTCCGGAGAAGCACGGGGACCGGTCCCACGGAGCCGGGGCGGTGTTTTTCCTGTCGGTTTTGCAGGTGCTGCTGGACGCGGAGCGGGAGCTGCGGGACTATGACCCCGCCTGGGACTTTGCTCCCCCGGCCCCGGAGGAGCTGACGGACTGCCCTGCTGCCGCCCAGTTCGGTCAGATGCTGCGGCTTTGGAAGCGGGAGTATGTGTATGAAATGATGCGCCTGGGCCTGGAGGTGACGCCCTATCGGACCCTGGAGCACATCGTGGGAGTCCACCATGTGGCCGTCACCGCCGGACGGGCCCTGCGCCGGGGGGGCGTACCCCTGGACCTGGCCCTGGTGTCCGGCAGCGCCATCGGCCACGACATCGGCAAATTCGGCTGCCACCCCGGAGAGCGGGTGCCGTATCTGCACTACTATTACACGGACCAGTGGTTCCGCCGCCGGCGGATGACGGATATCGGCCATGTGGCCGCCAACCACTCCGTGTGGGACCTGGAGCTGGA
>ERZ827150.3004-NODE-3004-length-17106-cov-3.175239_pt1 | contig 17106 bp, 4 predicted proteins | sample MGYA00519779_ERZ827150 | MGnify/ENA primary metagenome ERZ827150 (study PRJEB31778, sample SAMEA3449267) | human gut metagenome | biome: human gut; feature: human-associated habitat; material: faeces | place: United Kingdom | collected 2010/2012 ...
GCGGATGAAGCGAGATGAGCGAGTGGCCGCGGTCAAAATTTTAAGCGTCCGCCGTAAGGCAGCGCGAAAATTTTGGGCACCGCAACAGGATCATCGGCCCCTACGGGGGGTACAAGGGGTGCAATGGGCGGGCGACCGCAAGGGTCGCCCCTACGAAAGGGTTGCAAGGGGTGCGGTGGTTCCTATGGTGCGTAGGGGCGGAGCTCTGCCCCGCCTGCACCACATGCTGGTCGCAGTTGGGTTCGTAGATGAAAAACTCCGCCTGTCCGGCAGCCTGTCCCGTCCCGGGATCTACCGGCGTGACACGCAGTCCCACCCGTATGGCGTACTGTGCGCCGCTGCCGCCGTCCTCGTGCCGGACTGTGTTCCCGTCCCACTCAGGAGTTCCTACCACATAAGTTCCCGCACCGGAGCTGCCGTCGCTCAGCTGCACCGCAGGAGACAAGGACACGTTCATCGGCTCATCCGAACGGGCGTAGACCGTACACATGGTATAGTACCCGTCGCTGCTCTGCTTATTGGCGTTGTCCTCGTCGTTCAGTTCCTCCCACTGGTTGGTCATACGTCCATCCAGGCCGTAGGTGATCGCCATCAGTTTATTCTTTTCCTGTGACCATGTGACAGGCTTCAGAATGGATGTCTCCTCCACCAGCTCATTGAAATTCAGCTGCTGCACCCACTCCTCGCTGTTGTAGGCCGGAGCCAGCTCCAATCCCACCGGGGCGTTGACGTACAGCTTCATGTCGCTGACCCGGGGGCGGCGGGAGATGGAGAACCAGGTGTAGGAGGCCGCCACCAGCAGGATGCTCAGCATCAGCAGGATCCAGAGATATATGGCCCGGCGCCGGCGCCGGCCGTTTTCTTCCTTCTGCAAGTATCAGCGCTCCTTTTTATCTCATATCAATAGACGCCGCAGGCTGTCCTGCGGCGGGAGCGCGGGGGGATTTTGGTGTGGCTATTTTCCACTGTGGATCAACACAGTGACCGGGTCAGTTCCCATCGTGAAGTAGTAGTTTCTGGCTTCCCCGTCTCTCTGGCACTCACCCAGATCCGCCCCCTCTGCTGTCATGTACATCGTTTCAAAGTATTCCGACTCCTTATTTACATACACTTGAATCTTGAGTCTTGTTCCGGGGGTCACCCGAACTATATCCTTTTTGGTCTCTACTTGGATAACAAATCCCATGAACCACTCAAGGCGTTCCTCTTCACCATCCTTGTAAACATTGAAGATTCTTATGCACTTCCCTTCCGGCTGCTGTGCGGAGATCATCGGAGCCTCCGTTGCCGTAAAGCTGGTGCCGGTCAGATCCAGTACATCCGTGTCGCTGCTGCCCTTGGGCATGGTAAAGGAGTAGGTGGCCTCGCCATAGTGGGCCGCCGGGTCCTTATCCACAGCCGCCAGGGTCGGCCCGGCGAAGGTCAGGCCGTTCACCGGCTGAGACGGCATACGGGGTGCATAGTACCCGTCGTTTGCCGCCAGGGTTATCTCCACCTTGGCGCCCACCATCACGGAAACGCTGGACACGCCCTCCGCCGTCAGCGGCTCCGCCGGGCTGCCGTTGACGCTCACCCGGGCGATCCTGGCAAAGTCGTTGCCCTTCTCACTGTACCGCAGGGTGCGCACCGGGGCGGGTGTGCAGGTGCCGCCGAGGGTCACCGCCGCCTGCGGCATGGTAAAGGTATAGGTGCGGCTGGTCGCCTCTTCGTCGGTGGTGTTGGGCACTGGTTTCACCGCAGCGGGGGATACCGTCATCTGCGGATTTGTGCCGCCCACCGCCACAGCGGTAACGGTGATGAGCCGCCCGGGAATGGCGTAATCGCCGTTCTTAAGGGCTATCTCTCCGCCGGCAGCCCGGCTCTGGGTCATCCCGACGAACTGCAGCTTGGCCGCCGGGTCAAAGCCGATGGGGTACATCTGCGTGGTCTTAGGCGCAGCGAGGGTCACATTCTCCGCCGGCATGTTGAAGGTATAAACGGCTTCGTAGTCCGTGGGATAGGTGGTCTTTTCCCAATTCGCCAGGGCCGCCGGCCTATCCAGCTTGGGCAGGCACTGGTGCTGGTCCTGCTTGGCGGTAACGGTCACCGTCACCGGTGTTCCGGCCTTGAGCTTGACGCCGTTTGCCTGCGACTTGCCCCCCGCCGTCACTTGGATGGAGGCGTTGGCGCTGTCCGAGAAGGTGATGTGGGGATATTCCGAAACGGTGGGCGTCAGTTTCGTGGCCGTAAAGGCCATGTTGAAGGTGTATTCCGCCCCGTCCGCCGTTTCGCTGACCACCGTCCAGTTCCGAACGCCAGCAGGCGGGGTCGTGATCCGGGGCTTGCAGTAGCCCTCTGTGGCCGTCAGCTTCACGGTCACCTGCTTCAGCGGATATACCGCTGCGCCGTTCTCAATGGGCGTCCACCGATCATACTCCATCGCCACCGTCACGCCGGCGGGGGCGGTATAGGTCAGCGTCTGGGCTGTCACCGGCGTTTTCGGTTGGCTGATGGTCACCGGCTTCGTAAGGGCCCGGGTGAAGGTGGCCTTGCCCACCGTGGTTGTCACGGCCTCCACCGTATGGGTGCCAAAGAGGCCGCCTACCTTCTGTGTCCTGAAGACCAGGGGGTAGGTTCTTCCATTCGCCTCCGTATAGGTGTACTTGCTGTTCGTTCCCTCTACCACCGTGCCGACGAGGATCTTATCCCAAGTCCCGCTATCCCCCGTGAACTCATGGGAGATCGTAATGTTGTCGTCTCCGGATAGAGTCAGCGTAGCCGGATAATCCGCACCCAGGTTGCTGATAGCCAGCGTCACCTTGGGAGGTGTGTACCGGGCATATTCATTCTCATGGCCGGGCGCAGAAACCGGATTGCCGGGCTTACCGGCTACTAACGGGGTATACTCTCCTCGTTCCCGATTGACCTCGTACCCCATATACACCATGGCGTGATCCGTCCCATAGTAGGGCTTTCCAGAAAGCACCTGATTCTCAGGCACCGACCAGATGTCTCCCGCCGGGTTGATCTGAACGGTTCCGCTGGGGCTAATGCCCTTGACCGTCAGCTCCGGGGAGACGGAGTAGACCTGCACGGTCTTGAGGCCCTCGATGGCCTTGGGCGTGCTGCCCCGGGCGGTGATCGTACCCATCACCTGATAGCTGCCCGCCAGCAGGGTAAGGGGCTGCTCCGCCGGGGAGATGTAGGTATTCTCCCCGCTCTGCTGCAGGGTGACGGTGTAGTGCTCAAAGCCGGTGGTGCCCTTCCAGGTATAGCCGCCGTTGGGGGCGCTGGTGCCGTTCTGATAGTTCAGCTCCAGCTTCACCGCCAGCTCCGGCACCAGGGCGTACTGGTAGCCCGCTGCATCCTTGGTCTCCAGCTCCAGCTTCACGGAGGCGCCGGGGTCGTAGGCGGCCAGGAAGCTGCCATCGACAGTGCCGCGCTCATCCTTGCCGAACTGGGCGGTGTTCTTCGCCTCGATGATCTTCACCGCGTCCAAAGAGGGGGCCGCGGAGGTCACCGTGTACCGCTCGGGGATGCCGGTGGTATCCGGGGCATTGGGGGTGAATCTCTTGGTAGCCGGAGCGCCCGCCGCCTTGGGGGCGGTGAGCTCCAGGGAGGTCACCTGGTATGCGCCCACATACTGCCAGATATAGCCGCTTCCGCCGGTCTGCGCCGCATCCACCGTCCACCGGCCGTCCTGGCCCCGCTGCAGCGGGATGTTGTAGGTACGGTTGGCAGCGCTGCGGACCGCGTAGCCGTAGGTATCCGCGTCCCCGTTGGCCGTGTAGCTGATATGCAGGGTGGCCCTGGTGAGCTTATCGGCGGGGATCAGGCGATTTGCATAGTCGCGCAGGGTTACGGCGATGCCCAGCCCGGCGACCTTGTGCTGGGTCATGAAGGGCTCAGTCTTACCGCCCAGGGCGGTTTTGCCCGGGGTCATCTCCACCTGCACCGTGCTGATGACCTCGGTGCTGAGCGGGGAGAAGTCGAAGGTCTTGTCCGCCGTCAGGCCGGTTTTGGTCTTGTAGCCCTCGGCCTCGGGGGTAGTTCCCAGCCAGACGATGGGGTTTGCCGCATCCCGCAGCACCACCTTGTCCGTGCCGTCATAGCAGTCGGAGAGCTTCAGGCACACCAGCTGCCAGACGCCGTCCACCCGCTGCTGGCCGTTTTCAGCCGTGTAAGCGGGGAGTTTCAGAGTCCATGTGCCATCGTTGTCAACCGCATAGGTGAGGTTCTCACCCTTGCTGAGAGTGTAGTACTCCCGCGTGACGCTGTTGTACACCACGGCCTCCAGGTGCACCGCCCCGGAGTTTTGGATGCGGATGGGTGTGATATAGGCCGTCTGCTCCAGCAGGGCGTACTGCACGCCCGCCACATTCAGGCTGTTGGCGCTGTTCTCGTCATACTTGGGGGCGTCCGGCGGGATGATGGTGAAGACCGGGGCCTCCTCCGTTAGGGTGCGGATGAAGCCGCTGCCGCCGGTGTCGATGCTGTCAAAGACATAGCGGCCAGGGTTCACGATGCCAAGCGCCGCGGTATAGTACCCGGCGCTGCCGGGGGTCAGGTCGGCGGTGATAGCACCGCTGGCGGAGGTGCCCGGCCGATAGGTGATCTTGGCGTCCTTCAGGCCCTCCAGCGGGTTGCCCGCATTATCCCGGATCCACACCTGCAGGTTGCGCTTGTAGACCTTTGGCTGGTGGTCCTTGTCGTAGTTCTCCGTCAGGGGGCTGTCCAGGCCCTGGCTCACCTTGGCGGAGAGGCCCAGGTAGAGGTGCAGCGTCTTGGCGCTCTCGCCGATGTCGTATGCCATGCCGTCCACCATCAGGTAGCGCAGGGTATAGGTGCCCGAGGTGGTGAAGCTGCCGCTGCCCGTCCAGGTCTTGCCGCTGCCGTCAGAGTGCAGCTCCGCGTACACGGAGTTGCCGTCGGTATGGGTGAATACCGCCTGGAGCCGCTGGGGCCGGAGGGTAGGCTCCGTAAAGCTGACCTCCGCCGTCACGGACTCCTGATAGGAGCCATCCACGGTGTAGTAGGTCTTTTCGTTCGCGCCGCTCCAGGTCACGGAATTCACCGTGAATCCTCTCACCACTACCTTGGCGGGCTCCGCCACCCGGTAGTCCACGCCGTCCATGCGGACATAGTGCAGGTAGTAGGTGCCCGGGGTGGTGAATTTATGGCTGGCCGTCCAGTGGATGGTCTTGTCGCCCTCCTTCTCCTGGGCGAAGGTCATCTCCGGGAGCTGGCGGGTGCCCTGCTGGGCGTTGATCTCCCGGACGAAGAAGCCGGTCATCTTCTCGGGCTGGCCGCCGGTGACATGGATCTTCACTTGGGCGGTCATTTCCGTATTGGGTTCGTATGTAAACTCGCTCTTGTCCACCTCCGCCGTTACATAACGGGTGGCCATCTCCAGGTCGCTGTCACCCAGGGTGCTCAGCGGCTCCGAGGAGCCGAACTGGAGGTTCAGCTGGCCCTTGATGTCCCCGGAGGAGAGCACATCCTGGTTGGTGAGGTTGGCGCCGTCCAGGTAGAGGATGGCGGTGAGGTTCTCCTCCCGATCCGCGTAGAGCACGGTGATGGCCCGGCGCAGCTGGGTCTCGCTGCCGGTCTCGCCGCCGGTCTCGCTGCCGGTCTCGCTGCCGGTCTCGCCTTCGCCCGGGGTTTCCGGCGTATCCGGCGTATCCGGGACATCGCCGGGGACGGTCATGCTGTCCACGGTGCTGAGCACCAAGGGAACGGTCACGCGGCCGTTGAGGGCATAGTAATTCTCCGTGTCCATCACCGCCGTGGCCAGCAGCACGCCGCTCTGGGTGTTCATGAAGGCCACCTTCATGCTGCCCAGCAGCCGCAGGGAGCGCTGCAGCTCCTCCGGCGAGTCGGCGTAATAGGTATAGCACGAGCCGCCGCCCTGGGTGGTGCTGGCGGTGGTGAGGATGGCGTCATTGGTGGTGTTCCACACGCGGTTCACGCCGTCAAAGCTGAGGACGGTGTTGGTCTCCTCGTCCTTCACCACCGCACCCTCCAGGGTCAGGTAGGTCTTTTCGGCGTTGCTCCGCAGCCAGAAGTCCACGGCCATGCCGTAGGTATCCTGGGCCACCCGGTCGCCGCCCTGAAGCTCCGGGGAGATCTTGCCGTAGTCGGCCATGAAGTGGCTGCCGCCCGAGGCCGTGGTGGAGAGGCAGGCCGTCATGTCGATGACCCACGCGTCGCCTACCTTGATGTACACCTCCACATGCACCGGGGCCCGATTCCGCCGGGCGCTCCAATCCTTGCCGTAGGGCAGGCGGTAGGCGGGATCCACCGCCATCTGCTCAAAGTCCCGCAGGATGCCGCTGCCGATCACCACCGGCAGGGTGCCGCCGGTCATCTTCAGCACCGTCTTTACCGGGTCCTTCAAAGCCTGGTCCACGGTCTGGCCGTCCAGTATCACATCCCGGCCGTTGCAGATGTGGAGAACCTGGTTGTTGATCTCATTGGAATAGACCTTTTGGCCCTGCTTCGTCCTTTCCACCAGCTCCCGCAGGTGGGCGACATCGCTGTCCACATCCCCCGCGTCGCTGATGAACTTCTTCAAATTCGTGAGAGCCACCGCCTCCCAGGGGCGGGTGACATCCTTGCCGGTCTTGCGCTTATTGCCGGCGATGTCATAGGTCTCCGCGTCGGCTGCGATTTCCGCCCAGGTAAGCTCCGGATAGGGGTCTTTGTACTGCTTCTGCTGGGCATAGATGTACTGCTGGAGGTTGGCTAGAGCCGCCAGGGCGGTCTTTTCCTTCTCCATGGCAGTCTGCAGCCCGCTGAACATGTTCAGCAGGGTCTGCACCTGGTTGGGGGTCATCTCCAGATTCGCGGAGTCTTTATTCGGATCCCTATGGTAGCCGTAGCCCTTTTCGTTGACCTTGGACTGCAGGTAGGTGCCCAGGGCGTCGCCCAGACTGCCGACATTCTCGGCGCTGGTGACGCTGTTCATGTAGTACTGGTTGACCTCCGTATGGGCGGCCATCACCGCCTTGTACTTCACCTCGTATGCGCTGGCCGTTTCCTCGGTGGTCTGGGCCTTATAGGAGGAGATGGCGCGTACACCGTAGTCCTCGTTCTCCTTGGTGGCCACGAAGATCTTGTCCTTCTCGCTGTACTTAGTGTAGATGTACCGGCTGTCCAGCTCGGTGATGCGGCCATCCTGGCCGTACACGGCGCTCCAGAAGGGGTTGGTGGTCAGCGCGGCGGTGTTCAGCTGGGCCGGGCGCAGGGTCAGGTCGGCGATGCCGTAGGATGGGTCATTGAGGTTGATGAGGTTGCCCCAGCGGATATTGGCCGCGGTGAGGGCCTCGTCAAAGGCGGCGGACTCGTCGATGTCCGCGTCCTCCGGGGTCTCGCCCCGGTTCAGGGCGATTTCCAGCGCGCCGTTGGCCGAGAGGGTGGTGTCGATGGCCGTCACCTCCGGCGCCCGGGACAGGGTAATCCACGCAAAGGTGGCCGACACCGATACCAGTGCCGCTATCACCAAGCCCAGGGCGGCAACGCCCAGCTTCTCCTTCAGGTGGGGGAGCTGTGCATGATACAATGCAATGCGCCGCGCAGTGTCTCTTCTCATGATACGAACCCTTCCTCTCCTGCCGTATTTCTATGCCGTGCTTCCGCAAGGGGCTGCCGGGCGGGGCCGTGTGCTCAGCCCTGCTCCTCCCGGTTTTTCTGCCGCTCGGTCAGCATTTCCTGGAGTATCTCCAGGCGCAGCGCGTCCTCATCAATGTCGTCTGTACCCTCGGCGCCCAGGGCGGCCGCATGCTCCGCCGCCGCCTTGGCCCGGGACTTTTTCACGATGTTCACGCTGATCATGGCGATGGCCACCACCAGTATCACTGCACCCAGGCCGATGCCTATGTAGAACCCGAACTGCTTCTTGGTGATGCCCCAGGACGATTCCCGTTCACCCACCGCGTAATAGTTGCCCTCGGCGTCCGTCAATGTATACTCCGGCTCGATGCCGTACTGCTCATACATGGTATGGGGGATGGTCGCGTTGGCCGTATCCGCTATTCTCGCGTTGACGGCCACATAGTAATCCCCACGAGAAGTGACAACATTCGTGCTGAACCACGCATTGCCGTCGTTGTCCACCAGCACTGTTCCCAACTCGTTGTACTTGCCGGCGGACTTTTCAAACAGGGTGGCGTACTGCCCCGCTCTGTCTCCGGGCAGGGCCACGGCCACGGTGCCGTCCGGGTTCTTTTTCCCGCTGAAGCTCAGCTTATAGGAGGCGTCGGCCTCCAGCTCGTCCCTGTCGTCCCGCTCCATGGTGTAGCCCAGGTCGTAGGTCTTGCCGGCCATGTCCTTTCCATTGAGGTTGCTGCCCTCAAAGCGCCATCTGTCGCCAGCCTCGGTGGTGACCTCCAGGGTCACATCCTTGCCGGCGATGTTCGCCAGATCGTCGCCCTTTACCTGGGTGCCGGAGATGGTCACATTGGCCTCCACGGAGCTCTTGCCGCCGGGCTTTTGGTCCTTGCCGTCGCTGCCGCCCAGGGCCTCGTCGATACGCCCGGCCACCTCCGCCCAGCCCTCGGAATTCTCCACGGTGGCGGAGATGGTGGTCTTCTTGGAGCTGTCCACCCCGGGCTTGGCGTTCTCGCCGGCGCCGGCGATCTCCTCCAGGGTACTCTCCCTGCCGTCCAGGGTCAGGGTAAAGTCCGTCTGGGACTTATCGGTGATGGTGGAGTTGCCGCTGTCGGACACGGTAGTTGAACTGCTGCTGCCGGTGCTGCTGCCCGGCTTCACGTCTATATCCGAGCTGCTGGCGCCCGTATAGGCTTCATCGCTCTTGACGGAAGCGCCTGCCGCCAGCGCCGTGTTGTCCTGCCGGATGCTCTCCAGCAGCCCGTCGGCGCTATTTCCAGCGTAGTAGATCTCCTCCAGCTGCCCGCACTCGTGGAAGGAATACTCCCCCGCCTCGGTCACGGTGTCTGGCAAGGACACCGCTGTCAGCGAAGTACACCTGTAGAACGTCCAGTCCGGCACCTTGCTGATGGGGCAGAGGATCTGCGCCCCGGTGAGGCCCTTGCAGTAGGCGAACACCACCATGCCCATGGAGCGGACGCTGGCCGGCACCGTGATGCTGCTCAGGGCGGAGCAGCGGTAAAAGGCGTAGCTGCCGATGGCCGTGAGCCCCTCGGGCAGGCGCACGCCTGTGAGGGCCGTGCAGTCCTTGAAGGCCCGGGCGCCGATGGTGGTCACGCTGGAGGGCAGGGTGACCGCCGTCACCCGCCCGCAGCCGTAGAACGCCAGCTCGCCGATGGAGCTCACGCCCTCCCCCACGGAGATGCGGGTGATGGCGGCGCCGGAGCCGAACCAGGGGGCCATGGCCCCGTCGCTATAGTCGGGCATGTCGCCCTTGCCGGTGATGGACAGGGTGCCGCCGCTCAGGGACCAGGACAGCTCGCCGCTGGTGCCGGAGGCCGCCCAGGCCCTCACCGGCAGCAGGCACAGCACCAGCAGCCCCGCCAGCAGGAGGGATAGCCCCCGGGAGGTATGAAGTTTGTCAAATCTCTTATTTGCCATCTTTTTCTGTAACATTTAACTAACCTCTATTGTTTCCTCTCCAACCATATTCCATCTATCCGGTTTCACTGTCGGCTCTGACGGATTAAGCCACTCGTATCCTTCTGGCTTAATCCCACCGTCGTTGTATTTCTTCTCCGCGGCGGTAATCGCTTTTGCTTTTTCTTCGGGGTATTCTTTGTTTCTTCCAGTGTATTGGACTTCCGCAGTCGCACTTCTCACTATATCTTCACCAAAGGTCTCCGTCCGAATATAGTGCCTCAGTGTTTTCACTTTTACTTGTCCGATTGCAACCCCGTCTCCAATCTGTCCTATCACAGGAATCGCCCGAATAGATCCAGTTACAACATATTTTTCTCCCGGAGCGTAAGTCTTCTCGCCGATTTTCCATCCAACAACTCCAAATTTACCCGTATGCTCTTGTGTCGTGGAAGTTTTTTCCTCGCAATATGTTGTTCTGATAATTGGATGATACTTAAATGTTGTCGTTGCTTCATACTTGAAAACTCCTACGAAAACACGCGACCTCTCTGCTGTTGTGGCGCCCTGCGTATAATAAATATATCGCTCCTCTCTACTCTCACTCTCATTCTTTTGCCAAGTGACACTGTCATCCGTAACTTCATAGTTCTTGTTTATGACACCCAAAGCACTCGGCAGAACAATCTCAAATTCATCTCCACTGGCGCTCGTTGTATTATAAACACTCGGATCATCAAAACCTGCGTATCCTATCTCTTTAGGATCCACAAATGTAATACTCGGCGGAGCAGTATTCGTTTCCTTAACAATCACTTCCTGCGCAAGCTTAACACTATACACGATGTTATCCTTGCTTACAGCAACTCTCGATAAAATCTGCTCTCCGATTACTGTTGCCTCTTCGCATATACTCTTCTCGTCACCGAGCCACCCCGAATAATAAACAAATTCCTTGGTCGCAATACTGCCAATTTCTAATTCTCCCGAAAGGGAGTTTCCTGCAGTGAATTTGAAATTGCTCGGATTACCTGCTAAAGTTGCTTCAATGGAGTCATAATTCTCTATACCAGAGAGTTCCAACACGATTTTGGGCAATGTATAGTTGACCAATTCCCATCCTGACTTTTCATCGACAGTCTTAGTAGCCGCAACATACACATTCGCAAGATAGTCGGACTTATAGTTCTGGACATCTATCAGTTTCGCGTTCGCATACAAGAAATTCTTCTCGCCTGTGTAGGTGTTAATCTGCACCACATTATCCTCACTTGGAGATACACTTTTCACCTTCACCGTCGGCGCCTTGGAGTAGGCGCTGATGTCGCTAAGGTTCATGGTCGTGGTGTTTGTGCCCACCTTGACCTCGATGGCGGCGCTGTATGTACCGGCCAGCAGCGGCGTGACCCCGGCCTTGTAAACGCTGTTGCCGTCACCGGCGGCCATGGGCAGGGTGATGTTCTCATAGGCGCTGGTATCAGTCCAAGAATAGCCGCCATAGGGTGCGGTCTTCCCATTCTTATACGTCAGCTTCAGCGATGCCGTCACGTTTTCCAGCACAGCGTACTGGTTGCCATCTTTATCCTTGGGCGTCAGCGACACCTTCAGGTTCGTACCGCCGAGATCATACGACTGCAGGAATGTACCGGTGACGTTGTTGCTACTGTTCTTGCCGAACTCCTTTGTCACCTGCTTTACATCCTCCAGACTGATGTTGCTGCTGTCCGGGCCTTTTGTCGTGATGGTATAGGCCGCCGGGACGCCGGCGGTGCCGGCCTTGAATGTCAGCGACTTGCCGCCCTTTACCGTAACGGGCAGCTTCTGGTCGGGATACTGGCCCACATACTGCCAGATATCCGGGGAGGAGGCCGCCGTCCACAGGCACTGCTCGCCATCCCAGGTAAAGCTCACCTCGTAGCCCCTGCCGGCGCCGCTTTGCACCCTATAGCCATAGGCGTCGTCCTGGGGAGCGGCGTAGTTCACCGCCAGCAGCACGCTTTCCACCTTATCCGCCGGGATCACACGGCCAGCGTCGTCCCGGATGGTGACCTTCATGCCCAGATCCTTCACGGCGAAGCGGTGCATGAACTCCGTGCTGCTCTTGCTGCCCAGGTCGGTCTGCCCGGGCTCCATGGTCACGCTTACGGAGCAGGACACGGTGGTGGACAGCAGGGAGAAGTCCTTGCTCTCATAGGGGCGGGCGTTGCCGCTTTCATCCACCAGCCGATCCGCCGCATATGCCTTGGACACATCGTCGCTGCCTACCCAGATGATGGGATTGGCCTCATCCCGGAACACGCTGTTTGTATCGTAGCAGTCCGTAAGCAGCAGCGCCACCAGCGTCCAGGTGCCGTCCTGGGTCTGCTCCTGCCTGTCCTCGCCCAGCTGGCGCGTATAGGTGGGCAGCTTCACGATCCAGCTTTCGCCGGCATACCGCACATCCCCGGCGGGAACAGAGTAGTAGCCGTTCGTCTCACTGTTGTGCACCACCGCAGCCACCGTGGCCGAGGCGGAATTCTTGATCTTGACCCCGTCGATTTGGGCGTCATTGGTCAGCGGCACGAACTGGAGCGTGTCGCCATGGTAGGTGGCCCGGGAGGTTTCATCATAGATGGGGGGATCCGGGCTGATGATGGTATAGATCGGGCTGTCGGTGGCCTTGGTCAGGGCCTGGCCGCCCTGCATGGATACATAGGCGAATTGATAGCGCCCCGCCTTTGCGATGGGCAGCGTACCGTTGTAGCAGCCGTCCAGCTCTTTCCAGGCCAGGTCGGTGTTGATGGTGTTGGTTGCCGAGCCGCCATTGGAATAGTACAGTCTTGCACCCTCCAGACCCTCCAGGGCGTTGCCGGCATTGTCGTAAATGCTCACGGCCACATCCTTGGGATAGGTCCTGCCCGTCTCATAGGGCTGCGTTTGCGTGCCGGACTTATCCAGCACGCTCACATACAGGCCCAGAGCCAGATCCAGGGTCTTCTTGCTATCGCCCAGATCCTTATAGCTGCCGTTGGTGCTGCTGGCGGTCTTATAGACCAGATACTCCCACTTGTACACGCCGGAGGTGGTGAAGGTGCCTGTGCCCGTCCACACGCCGCCCGTGCCCCGGGTAAGGGGAATATTCACCGTGTTGCCGTCCGTCCGGACGAAGCGGGCCTCCACCGTGCTGGGCATCTTGGTCTCGTCATCCGTGGCGAATTCCACCCACACCTTCTCGCTGTAAGTGCCGTCAGAGGTGCGGATCGTTGCCTCACTGGTCATCTCGCTCCAGCTCACGGACTTCAAGTCGAAGCCCTTGACCTGGATGGTGACCGGCTCATCCAGGGCATAGTCCACGCCGTTGAGCCGCACATGCCGCAGATAGTAGGTGCCGGGGGCGACAAATCTGTATTTGCCGGTCCAGCTCCCGTCGGCCTGCTTGGTAAAGCTCATCTCGGTCTCGCGGCTGCCCTGGGTGGAGTTGATGGCGCGAACGAATTGCGCCGTGATCTCCGTGGGCTCTGCGCCCTCCACCGTCAGAGTGACCTCCGTTGTCAGCTCCTCGGCGGAGTTGGCCGTGTCGTAATCCAGCTCCAGCTTATCCGCGGTGGCCGTCACCCGGCGCACCTTATCCACCAGGTTCTTGTCGCCTGCCGTCGTGAGGTTTTCAGAGGAGCCGAACTGCAGGTTCAGCTGCCCCTGGACCTCAGTGGCTGCCAGGACCATGTCGTTGGTCAGCTGCGTACCATCCAGGTACACAATGGCCGTGATGCGCTGGGCGTCATCCATTTGCAGGGTGGTGATGGCGCGGCCCACCAGCTCGTTGTTCTGCTTATCCTTGTAGGTATAGGTAGTCTTTGTTTCGCTGTTCAGCGCCAGGGGCACGGTGATACGGCCATTCTGCGCCCAGTAGTTCTGGGTGTCCATCTCGCCCTGGGCCAGCAGCTCGCCGCTTGCGCTGACAAAGGCCACCTTCATGGCCTCCAGCAGGCGCAGGGAGCGATTCTGATCCTCCGGGGTGTCGGCATAGTAAACATAGCAGCTGCCGCCGCCCTGGGTGGTGCTCTCCCGGGTCAGCGTTCCGCTTTCCGCGGCGCCTGTGGCGCCCCAGATGCGGTTCACGCCGTCATAGCGCAGGATCTCGCCTTCCTCATCGGTCACCGTGGCACCCTCCAAAGTCAGCTTCGTGGTCTCGTGGTTGGTGCGGACCCAGAAGTCCACCACCATGCCGTAGGTATCCTCCGCCACCTGATCCGAGGGGACCAGCTCCTTCCCCTCCGTGGAGCGGCTGTAGTTCAGGGCAAAGTCGCTGGCACCGCTGGCCTTGGTATAGGCCTTGCCGTAAACGGTGATGGTCAGCACATAGGAAACTCTGATCGTGCATTCCCCTCGCCCGTTGAGGCGGTAGCTCTCGTCAACGGCCAGCTGCTCCAAGCGCTTGAGCACCCCGTTGTACACATAGGCCTTTCTGTTTTTGCCGTTTGCGCCCAGCAGCGCCGAGGCATCGTTTTTCCCCAGTCCGGTGACTTTTCTTTCCTTGCCGTCATCGTTCAGGTCGATGGTCATACTGCCGTGGTCGATCAGGTCGGCCACAATTTTGTTCAGCGGATGCGCAAGCTCCTCCGTTTTGCTCCAGGTGCCCCAGTAATAGGCCGTGCCGTTTCCCTCATAATCCGCCTTATACTGATGAAGCAGGCTTACATCGTTTTCTATGATACCGAGGTCCTTTATAAAGTCCTTCAGGCCCACCAGGGACACCACGCCGTTTTTGGAGTCCGTTTTGCTGTCCTGCGCAGTATAGTCCAGTTGATTATCTACCAGCTCTTTCCAGGTCATGGGCTTGTACTCGCCACCTGTGTTGTTGGCATGCAGGTAGCTCTGCAGATTGGCCAGGGCCACATAGGCGTCCTTCTGTTTCTCCATTACCTCCTGCACGGCCTCATAGAGCGGGATCATATTCCCCAGGTAGGGCGCCAGGTTGGTGCCGGGACTTGACCCATCTAACCTATCCTGTGCATACTTGCTGATCATGGTACCCAGTGCGCCGAACTTTGTCGGCACGCCGTCCCGGTCGTTTCCGTATGCCTCGTTCACCGCCTGGTGCGCCGCGGTCACCGCATCTCTGACCTCGATATACTCCCGCTGGGAGGCATCGCTGATCGTCGTTGTATAGGTGGCGATGGCGCGCACGCCCAGATCCTTGGAGGTGATAAAGGTGCCGTCCTTATACTTTGCATAGGCGTAATTGGAGTCCAGCTGGGTAATACGCCCGTCCCCACCGTAGGACGCGCCCCACAGGGGGCTGTTCAGCAGGTTGGAGGTGTTCAGCTGGGCCGGGCGCAGCGCCAGATTATCAATGCCGTAGCTGGCGTCCGACAGGTTCACCAGGTTGCCCCACTGCAGGTTGGAGCTCACCACATCCGTCTTGGCGGGTGCGCCCTCGTCGATATCAAAGTTATCCGGCTGCGAGCCGTCCGGCTTGCTCAGGGCGATCTCCAGAGCGCCGTTTCCGGACAGGGTGGTGGCGATGCCGGTCACCTCCGGAGCCCGGGACAGGGTGATCCACGCAAAGGTAGCCGATACCGCCACAATGGCCGCCACCAGCAAGCCCAGGCCAGCGGCGCTGAGCTTCTCCCTCATATGAGGAATTCTCCTCGTATATAAGTCAATTCTCTTTTTGGTGTCGTTTCTCATTTGTTACACTCCTGCCGCCTGTCTGCGCGGAGGTCATCCGCTGCTGGATTTTCATCCCGCAATGCACTCAAGTTCTTAATTGCCGTCTACACCGGTGTTCGTCTTCTGTCCCTGCCGCAGGGAGGTAATCTCCGCCGGCTTCAGGATGGCATCCGAGCTGAACTGCAGGTTCAGCGTTCCGGTCATGGACTGGGCCGCATTGGCCGCCACGCTGGAGTTGTCCACCACCTTGCCGTCCAGATACACCAGCACGGTGACATTCTTCTGCTGATCCGGTGTCAGCGCGGTGATCACGCTGTCCTCCCGGTGGGTATTCGCAAGGGTGATGCCGCCGGTCTGGTGCTGGGCCTCCCCTTCACCCCGGGTGTCCATCGAAAAGCCGTACATGTACAGCTTGGCCTTGATGGTCTTTGTGCCGTCTCCCTCCTGGCCGAATTCCAGGGAGGATTTGCTGGGAAGGCCGTTGTAGGCCGTGGCGTTCACCAGGTCGGAGATCTGGTAGCTGCCGTCACCCCAGCCGTTCAGATAGGCAAACATCGATGTCTCGGTCTTCTTGTCATCCGTAAGCTCCGTGTACTTTGCCTGGCTCACCGTGGTATCCAGGGCGGCGATGCCCAGAAGATTGTGCTCCCCATCCAGGAATGCCACCCGGATGCCGCTCATCAGCCGCAGCATCTTGGTGGCCGAGAGGCCGGAGGTGTTACGGAAGAGCATGTAGCTGCCGCCGCCCTGGAGGGCTGCGTTCTCACCATCGCCCTCATAGACGCGGTTCTCCGGCTCCGTCTGCAGCTGCAGATGGCTGACGGCTTCGCCGTCCTTGGCGGCGTTGGTCCGGAAGGCCAGGTCGATGGCATAGCCGTAGAAGTCCGTAAGCGCCGTGCTGCCCGCCGCTTCACGGACCGCCGTCCGGTTCAGAATATTGCTGCAGTTGGTCAGGTAAACCGGCTGCGCGGTGGTGGCCGTCTGCATGGTCACCTCCACATTATCCAAGCTGATCGTTTTCTCGCCTACGGTTGCGGTGACCTTGTCCACGGTCACCTTGGCCGTATAGTTGCCGGCATAGTCCGCGATGTCAGAAAGCACGCCGCTGCCGGAGGGCACCGTCAGCGTCAGGCCGCCTGCGGATATCAGCTTGAAGATGGTATCATAATCGCCCTTACGGACCATCTCCTCCAGCTCCGCTACGCTTTTACCGGCCAGAGTCATCTTGCTATAATCCACCAGGGGCATCATGGCGCTGTTTATCTCGCCCCAAGTTGCGCTTTCGCCCTTTTGCACCAGAGCCCCGCAGTCTGTCACGGCCCTATCGACCTTCGCCTTGTCGGCGGTCATGGTGGCGATATAGTTCCCCATATCCGGCACGATACCGGTGATGCCTCCGTATGTAGTGAGAAGGGTATCGAGCGGCGCCGTCTGTATGCTCTCCACCAGGGCCTGATAGTTATCCGCCGTTACCTCGACCTCGTTGCAGGCCTCGGACATCAGATAGCCCGCAAACACATAGCGCAGGGCCATTTCAATATTCCCCAGGGAGGTCTGCAGGCCCTGGGCCAGCTCCAGCAGCGCCTGGAGATCCTTTTGCGCAAAGCCGTTTTCCTTTTTCTCCAGCGCCTTGCCCAGCACGATGTTGGCCACGCCGTTGCCGTTCCGGTTCAGCGTGTTGCTGGCGGCGGTCCGGGCGGCGGAGGTATAGGTGGACAGCTGCGCCTTGGCGGAGTTCATGCCCAGCTGGAACACGCTCATGTTCGCTGCGGTGCCCACGGCCCGAACGCCGATGCCCTTTGTGTCAAAGGCCGCCTTCTGGGCATTATATACATAGTTTGCCGTTTTTTCCTTATCCAGACCCTTTACCCGGCCGTCCTCGCCATAGATAGGGGTTTTCAGCAAAAGCGGATTCACACTGTAGGTCTTTGCGCCGTAATCCGTCTC
>ERZ827150.3005-NODE-3005-length-17102-cov-6.386109_pt1 | contig 17102 bp, 20 predicted proteins | sample MGYA00519779_ERZ827150 | MGnify/ENA primary metagenome ERZ827150 (study PRJEB31778, sample SAMEA3449267) | human gut metagenome | biome: human gut; feature: human-associated habitat; material: faeces | place: United Kingdom | collected 2010/2012 ...
TGCGCACAAGGCATACCGGGGCGGAGAACGCCCCCGCATCATGCCGCGCAGCATAGTTGTTTCCTTTCACATTTTCCTCCGTTCCTTGCATCAAAAAAACCGAGGTTTGTTTGACCTCGGCTTATCCATTTCACCATGGATTATTCGATTCCATCAACTCATACTTGGGATGCCCATTCTCATCAAAACACTCTTTTCTCGTCCCCGGAAATACTTCAATAAATGCTTCCAGCATCTCAGGTTCTTCTCTAAAAACTTCCATCCATATCGAAAAGAACCCACATGCTTTTGCGTTGTTAGTAATTTGCGTTTTAATGCTCTTGGCATAATCAAACTCTTTCCAGAGGCGTAGTGATTCTTGCGCAATCTCATACACTTCGTTGCGCTTTCGGTTTCGTTTATCTTTTTCTGCACCACGTTGAAGGACATCCAATTTCAACAGTTCAAAAAGGGTTTTTGCTTTTCTCAGTGCTTCGCCTGTCTGATCAATCGTATTCAACGCTTCCTCGCTGACTTCAGGAACTCCATCCTTATATGTAAACGCTATGGCAGTATTATAAACATCCGGCCACAGATATTCGTTTATGTTTACACTTCCACTCTTTTTTCCCTTCCGAGTATTACAATATTTACATGCAAGCAGCAGATTATTCCAATCCGTCAGAGATCCATTTGCAGCTTTATTGTCCGCAACTTTACCAACGTCGCCTTTGTACTGTGCCTTGAGCTGGCTCTGCGTTTGCAGCACCAGACACGCGGATAGCTCTCTGCTTCGGATGGTTGCCATCAACTTTTCAAGGCGCGGAATCTGACCAATATTGGCGCACTCGTCAATCAAGCAGCGCACATGCACGGGCAGGCGTCCGCCGTATACGTCATCTGCCTTTTCGCAAAGCAGATTGAAAAGCTGTGTATAGCAAAGCGACACGAGAAAATTAAACGTATCATCCGTATCAGAAATGATGATGAACAGCGCACTCTTTGGGTCGCCCAGCGTATCGAGTTCCAGTTCATCATACGCCGTCAGCTCACGCAGTTCGGCGATATCGAACACCGCCAGCCGCGCGCCGCAGGAAATCAAAATGCTTTTCGCTGTTTTTCCAGAGACGAAAAGTCAAGGACTTTTTCATCAAATTCATAAAAAGCAAGGTCGGAAATCCACTCCAGATTCCCGACCTTCGCTTTTTATCTAAAGGCAGCTCACATCTGCCGCACTTCGTTTTTCAACATACGCTTGATTTTATCGCTCATGGTTTCCGTGCTGGTGGTGCTGAAATGGACGCGAACCTTGTAAGTGGTCTTTCCAATCTTCCGCACCAGTGCCGGGGCGTTCTGCTCCGGCTGAACGGTCGTTGTGCGGGGCGTATTTTCAATTCTCATATTCTGCAAGGCTCCTTTCTTCAGGGGATACGATCTGCTTTGCCGCCGTTCTCGTTGCCGCCGCGTTTTCCTCTCGGAAGTTCTTTCCGGCAAAGAGAATAGGCGCACAGCGTTCCAATATACGGTCATAAATGCGGGCGTGGGCAAGGTCGGGCGGATTCTTGATCTCTTCTAAGCGCAGATTTGTGGTGATAATCATGGGTTTACGGCTGCGATATCGGCTGTCAATCACATAAAACATCTGCTCCATCGCGTACTCCGTGCTGCGCTCTACGCCCAAATCGTCAATAATCAGCAGGTCGTAAAGTTCCAAACTGGCGATAAAATCCGTTCTATCCTCGGAGAACACGCCCGTCAGTCGGTTCAAGATGGATGGAAAATTCGTCATCAGTACGGGAACATCCCGTTCAAGCAAGGCATTTGCAATACAACCGGCGAAAAAGGATTTGCCTGTTCCCACATCTCCGAACAACAGCAGACCTGTGTTATCGCGAAAGGCTTCACTCCAACGCTCCACATAAGCACGAGCTTTTTCGATCAGCGGGTTTTCTCCACTATCGTTGGCAAAGGTATAGTCATACAGATAGCGGTCTTGAAGTCCCTGTGCCTTGCGGCGCTTGATTCGCTCCATGCGTTCCCGCTGCGCATCTGCTTCTTTGCGCCGCCGCTCCGCCTCGATCTGACAGGCACAGATGCATCGCGGCATAAGATATCCCGGCTTGCCAAAGTTTGGCACAATCGTCTGTCGTGAGCCTTTGCAATTTTTACAATGAATCAAACCGTCGGATGCGTCGATATACTCATCTGCATCTAATTTCGTTGTTCCAGCATTTCTTTTAATCCAAGCGCGGATTTCCTCAGTGATTTCCATCATACGGTTTCACCTTCTCGAACGCTGTAATCTCGGTTTCGGGTCTGTGTTGCTGCTTTCTTTCTATCCTCGGCTGCCCAGCGGCGAATAGTAGCCGCGTGGTTTTGATACTGCTTGCCGGTGGACGCCATGTACTCGGAGAGTCGGTCAACGTAGGTCTGCCACAAGGCGGGCAGTTCCTTTTGCAGCTCAGTCAATTCATCATCGGTGAGAAACACGTTCTGATAACGTCCATAGGCGGGTGTGCCGACACACTCTCTATTCTCTTTATCTCTAATATCTAATATCTAATCTCTTATCTCTAATCTCTGGTGGACATTTGTCCACCTGCCCGGACGGAAGAAGATTTTGCCGCTTCAAGCGCATCCGCTCCTTTCGCTTGCGCTCGCCCTCGGTAGAAGATTGCCCGATCAAAAGCTGGATGTCCGCCATATAGTAGCTTCCATCCGTCAATATCTCCACAAAACCAAACTCCAAAAAGACTTTGATCGCCCGTTCCACCGTGCCGATTTGATGTCGGGTAAAGGTGGCGATGGTTTGAGGCGTATGGGGCAAATGATCGTTAAGCATGAGAATACCGTTGTATTTCAAGGACATGAGATACATCTTCAGCAGCAGGTTGGAATAGAGCAGTCCATCCTGCATACTTTCCAGAATGACCATCTTGGCGTCCGTAAAAAAGTTTTCTTTGAGTTTCATGTAATAATATTTGCGATTTTCTGACATGGATTTCTCCTTTGCGTTTGATTTTCTTTTCAGTGCGTTTTCCAACGCCGACTGAATTTTTGTAAATTATTCGTGCAAAGTATTGATTTCTTCGTGCAAACAACATATACTATATTCATCAGTAGAAAAGGAGATGGTTTTATGGCTGGCTCTACCACAAACATCAGCATCCGTATGGATTCGGATTTGAAAGCGCAAGCCGACGCACTCTTTGGAGAACTCGGCATGAACCTGTCCACCGCGTTCAACATCTTTGTTCGTCAGTCGCTCCGTGAGGGACGTATTCCGTTTGATATCTCTCTGAATCAGCCCAACAAGGAAACGATTGCTGCCATGTTGGAAGCAGAAAGGATTGCAAAGGATTCGTCCGTGAAAGGCTATACCGATCTGGATGAGCTGTTTGCAGACCTGAAAGCATGAGAAAAACGAAATACATCGTCAAGCCCACCACGCAGTTCAAAAAGGACTTCAAGCTGGCTATGAAACGCAGCATGAAAATCGAACTGCTGGAAGAAGTGATTGCCATGCTTGCAATGGGCGAAACGCTTCCCGATAAGCACAAAGACCATGCTTTGACCGGGAACTGGGTGGGACACCGCGAGTGCCACATTCTTCCCGATTGGCTGCTGATCTACCGTATCGAAGATGAAGTGCTGGTGCTGACGTTAGCCCGTACCGGAACGCATAGCGATCTTTTCGGGAAATAACATCTGCCGCCGTATGGAAGTGATTCTGTACGACGGCTTTCTTATGTTCAGCGTTCGGGTTCGTTTCGTTTCTTTTCCTTTGCCTGAGCATCCTTTTCAAGCCGCTCGGCTGCCTTTTTCAGCTTTTCTACCGCCTTGATTTCCTCTCGCATGGCGTGCATCTCCTGATACTGCAAATTCTTCTGTGCGGTTAGAGATTCAACCTCGCTCCGCCATTTTTTCGGCGTGACAGGTTCGCCCTCGGTTTTCAGATTTTCCAGATACCGAACAGCAGCCTTATACAGGGTCAACTCGGCACGATAGCTCTGTTCAAATTGCTCCCGCTTGGCAGGCTTCACTTTGACATACTGGCGCTGCACCGCTTTGTTTTTCTCGTATTTTTCAAACATGTCCAGCCGTTCTTCCAGCGTCGCAATTCGACGTTCAGCGGATACAATTTCACCTCGCAGTTTATAATATTGTGCGTTCATGGCATCCACTTTTTCATGAAGCTGCTGCATGGTGGTAATGCCGTTTGCGGCAAGCAAATTATAAAGTGCCGCCTGTTCTCGCAGCTTCCTAAGCGCTTCATAACGGGAAATCGGCTTGTCGCGCATTGCCTGTTGTGTCTCCCACAGCTGCAATAGGGTGGGCTGACTGCTCTGCGGCTTTGCAGCCTCATCCTTCGACCAACGGTGCAGCCGGGCAATGCGAGCTTTAATCTCTTTGAGCAGTTTGTTATCGGCGGTAATCTGTCGATTCAAATCGCCTTTTCGGGTAACTATGCCGCGCTTTTCCATTTGCTTCGCGGCAACGCCCAAATGCACCGAGGGGATTTTCTGAACGCCTTGTCGCTGATAACTGCGATGGTCGATTCGTTCCAACTTTCCGGCAGCTTCCAACGCCTGATTGGTATAATCTGCCCATGCGCTGCGCCAGACCTCAGCTTGTTCTTTGTTGTTCCAGTCCGTCGTATCTTCTCGATGATTTTTCCATCCGCCTCTGCCATCTGCGATGCGTTGACCACGTTCATCCAGTTCATAGACCTTGCGGCATTTTGCGCCCCATTCCCCGTTCTCTTTCAGCGGACGAACAGTCAGCAGAATATGGGCATGAGGATTTCCTGTGTCGCGGTCATGGATGGCAAAATCGGCGCACATGCCGTTATCCACAAAATTATCTTTCACATAGGTACGGACGAGGGATAGCTGCTGCTCCCGGCTCAGTTCCACGGGCAGGGCAACTTCCACTTCGCGGGCAAGCTGACTGTCCTTGGATTTCTCGATTTGCTCTACGCTGTTCCAGAGAATAGCGCGGTCTTGAAACTCCGGCGGCGCGTGCGCTGGCAGCATGATCTCGGCATGGACAACGCCGCCTTTGCGGGTATAATCATGCGTCATGCCGTCCCACTCGTTGACCATCTTTGTGCCGCTGCGATATGCAGCAGCGGCAACGACAGATTTTCCCTTGCTGCGCTGTACCAGCTTGATGGTGCAATGAAAAATAGCAATATGCGTTTCCTCCTTTCGTAAGATATTCTGTGCGGAGTATAAAGGGGGTTGGGGCATCGCCCCATCGCGGTCTTTGACCGCAACAGCCCTCGGCAGAGCGCACAGCACCTAATGGGGTCCCTGCAAAGTCTCAAGACTTTGTGGGGAGAGGAGGGGCAGCGGAATGGATGAGTTTTGCCGCTTGCGGCGAAACGAAGAATATGGAGCTTGCCCCGACGAGGTGCATAAGTGCGCCTTTGGAATTCTGCGGTTACTCCGTCGCTTCGTTTTTCACCGTATTTTTCAGCAATTCCGCTGCTTCTGGCAGACGGGATAGCGCTAAAAGAAATGCCTTGACTTCCTCGCCCGGCAGCGCGGCAAGGGTGGGAAAGACGCTCTCCAGAATTGCGCCATGCTCAATCAGGCGGCGGGTTCTGGCGCGGCGCTCCATGTCGCTCTGGCGATTCAACAGAATCTTCTGTTGATTTTCCAACTGGCGAATTTTCTTCATGATTTGTTCCTTCTCGTCTTTTTTCTGATTCGTTTCCGTGGGGCTACTCTCGTACATACCGTTGCCTCCTTTGGAGATTCTAACCATCCGTGTTTTATAAAATAATCTCTCAGTTTTAACACAGAATCCCTGACCGTTGTCGTAATCGAAGTCATGCTGACGTTCTCCTCATCTGCAATTTCTCGATATTTCATTGCCGCTGCAAAACGCGCTTCTAATCGTCGCTTTTGCATTGGGGTCAGGGTCGCAAGCGCTTCTTGCAGGCATTGCAGCATAAGAAACATCCGTTCTTTCTGCTCTTTTGCCAGAAGAATTTCTTCGGCAGAAGGTTCCTGATTCGGAAAGTGATATTCTATTTCCGGCGAATAGTCGATGGAATAGGTGTGTTCCCTTATTTTTTGTCCCGAATAGTGTTCTATACGTTCTTCGCTTTCCAGCGCATCCACGATTTCATCGGGCAGTTCTATGAATGTGTCCGTTTTATAAACAGAGCCATAGAATTTTCTCAAATTGATCGTTTTCATAAACGGTCAGCCCACTCATCACGCGAGAGATATTGCCGCAGGCGCTTTATGCCTCCACGGATGGATTGACTGACTTGCGCAGGGGAGATATGTTCCATTGCCGCAATATCCTTATTTTTCATTTTTAACATATATCGCGCATGGATACGCCGTTGCTGAGTTGGTGTCAAGCTGGCAAGCGTTTCATTTAGCCGTTGCAGCATACAATTCCATTCATCCTGTTCCGCCAATTCGATTAAATAATCTTCCGGAGAAAGTTGTTCTCCGTGAATAGCAGCCATTTCGATTCCATCCACACAATCAATCGAATAGTAAGCTTTGTAATAATTAATTTTTTGTCTGCGATTGTTTTCTGCACGTTGCATAAGAAGGAGAGCTTCTGCCACTTCGTCGCTGACCTCCACAAATACATCTTCATGGTAACATAGCCCGCCGTCGCGCCGCGCTCGCGCACGATATATCTGCCCTTGCGCAAAGGCGGCGAAACCGCCGTGCCGTCCTTTCCCGTCGTCATGTCGGCGACCAGCGCATTGCCGTATTCGTCGTTTTCATAGATATCAAACGCCACGCCCTCGATGGGATTGCCGTTCAGCCTGTCCGTTTTGACCAGCCGAATCCAGCCCTTTGTCGGCTCGTTTTCCGCTTCGACGGTATAGGTTTTTCCGTCCTCCGTGCAGTCGATTTCGGTTACAAACCCGCCATCGACATAGTGTCCGGGAACGCCCGTTTCGGCAATCCGATATCTGCCCCATTGCAGCCAGCCTGTTTCCGCCGTTCCGTCCGCGCCCGTCGTCAGCGTCGCGACCGCCTCGCCGACCGCACCGCCGCCCTCTGCGGCAGACAGGCGCGTAACCGTAAAGACCGCACCCGCCAGCACTTCCTTCGTCAGCGCATCCCGCTTTACGATTCGGATTTTGCCGTTCACCCGGTCGTTTTCAAAACGAACGTCGCTCGTCGCGCCCGCCGTAACCGTCACCGTCTGCGACGGGTTGACGGCAATCTTGTAGCCCGTCGGCGCGCCGACTTCCCGCACGGTATAGCCGCCAGCCGGAAGGTTATCAAAGCGCGCCGTGCCGTCTGCGCCCGTGGTCTGCGTCGCAAGCACCGTCCCCGCGCCGTTCATCAGCTCAAACGTCGCGCCCGAAAGCATTGCGCCATTGTCCGCACTGATTTTGCTCACGCGGACAGCCCCATACGGCTGTTCAAACTCGATGCGCACTTCCTTCATTTTGGCAGGCAGGCCGTACTGCGGAATGATGACCTTCTGGATATCCGCATCGGGGATGCCAATCAAAAAAGCCGCTTCCTCGTCTTGCGAAGAAACGGACTGCGCGGCAATCGAGAAGGTGCTTTGAGTGGAAGTGACGGAGATCGTGTCGCCGCTGCGCAGATAGTAATACTCGCCGTCCGAACCGGCGCTGTTGCCGGTCAGGCTGCCGACGCTGCGGCTGATGCGAATCAGATCCGCGTCCGTCGTCAGCGTGACCGTGCCGACGTAGCTTCCGTTCTGCATGCTCACCGATTTGCTGCTGATCCCGATCTCGCCCGTGATGCCCGCGCGCTCAATCGCGCAAGCCGCCAGCCAGCGTGCGTATTCCAGATAGTCGCCCGGCGCTTGACCGGATGCGCGGTAGAACTCATCCATCCGCCAGTAATCGCGCACATACCAATCGCCCTCAAGCTGCTTGACCACCTCGCGGATGGCAAACTGTCCGGCGACACGCGACCATACGTCGCTGTCCGCATAGCCGGTATCCACGATCATGTACGGATAGGTGTGCCGCAGCACCCAGCCGATGGCGTGCATGGTGCGGCTGCCGTAAATATCGCCGGAATACCCCGGCTTGACCGCGTACCCGTCCAGATCGACAACCTCAAACGGGCCGCTGGCGTTGTTCTTCGTGCCGGGGCTGTTCATGGTGTGTTCCAGACAATAGACCGTCTGCCCCTCCAGATAATGCGGCGTGGCGTAGATCGTGCCGTAGCCGTCGAGCTTGGCAATCTGCTTGTATTCGCTGTCGTGTCCGGAACTGCCGTAAAGGTTCTGCTGACCGGGATAGAACGTCTGCACACCCGCGTTGTAATCCCGCAGGTTGAAATCCGAAGCCGCATAGAGCGCAATCGGCGGATATGGGAAGGCGTAATCCGTCACGTCATAATCCGCCGCGTCAGACGGCCGGGTTTCCTCCGCCAGCACCCAAACCGTCGCCGTATCCGTCCACGCCATCTCTCCGTTCGGTTCTTCCGCGCCATACAGATAGCGCACCAGCAGCCACGTTCGCCCCTGCGCATCCTGCCGCGCCTGTTCCACATACACGTTGGCTTCATTGACAAAGTTGCCGTCGTACAGCTCGCCGTCATCGTCGTCGCCCGCCGTTTCGTCGATCTCCAGATAGACGCGCGTGTTCGGCGTGACCCGAACGAACTCGCCTGCCTGCACATCCTGCGGTTCTTCCTCCTCCAAAGCAGGCAGTTCTTCCTCCGGAATAAAATCCGGCAAATCCGGCGTTGTTTCTTCCTCTATCAGGCTTTCTTTCTGCTCTGAAAGCTCGTCGGCAGATTCGTCATCTGCCGCGCCGTCCACCACATCCGTCTCCGGTTCGGGGATGTAGTCCGGCAGACCGTCCGCAAATTCTTCTGCCGATTCATCCAGCCCGCCATCCAGTGTTTCCTCGCTCGCATTGGTTTCTTCCTCCCACGCCGTTTCTTCCGCGTAAATGCCAAAAGGCAGCGCCGTCAGCGCCATGCCCAGCGCAAGCAGCCCTGCCCAAATTCTTTTTGTCATGTTCCTTCCTTTCAGCGCTCCACCGCCAGAATCACCAGCCGCCCTTCCTTGCCCGCATAGCTTCTGTCGCAGGTAATCAGGGTCAGAATATGGTCGTCCGCGCCGACCTCCACGCCCGTATCATACAGGGATTCCGATTTTGCCCGATTGACAAACGCCATGAACGCCGCGTCCCCGGAAAACGTCGTTCTCGATGGCTCCCAATCGCCGGCCTTCATGTTCACGACCGCAAAAATCGTATATTCGCTGTGGCGGTACAGGCTGTCCAGCACAATGGTTTGGTTGTCCTCGTAAAAGTCCGGGTTCTTGTACCGCATGAGCGACGTGAACATCTTCTCGCCGCTGCTGCGCAGGTGATGCCCGTAGATGGCGATATTCCGCCCCGGCGCTTTGTAATCCGCATCCGCCAGCGAAAACAGCGTTCCGACCACGCTCTGTTTTCCGCTGAACGTATGGTTCAGGTAGTCATCGGGATCATCCGTCTGCACGACGGGATAATCCACGTTCGTCCCCGGAATCCGCAGCCACGCGATAAAGTCTGGATTTTGCGCCAGATATGCGGACAAGTCCACCGCGGACTGCGCCGCCCGTTCGCCGACTGCGTTTTCGGACTGCTGAACGGACAAACCTTCTTCTATCAGCGAAATCGGCGGCACAACATGCTGATTCAGCGTTTCTTCTTCCACCATTTCACGTGCTTCCGCCTGCCGGTTCTGCTCCCGAAGCTGGTCATATTCGCCCGCTTCCGCGCTCACCTCCGCGTCCCATTGCAGCACAGGCAGGATGATGGCGAGCATACCGCCGATGAGCAGCAGCGCCGCCAGAAGGGTAAGCAGTGAAAACGGATATTTTCTTTGCCTTTTATTCCTTTTCATACACACTCCCCGATACAAAATAAGGACAGCCTTTTTCAAGCTGTCCCGCAACTATTCGCTTTTTCTGCTTTTTCACTTTCTTCTCGATGATGCAGATGGTGTCTGCACAATGACTTGAATTTTTCTTTATCAAATCACGATTTGTCAAATCAGGATTTGATAATATACGAATGGGTGTGAAAAACCAAGGGAGCCTGTGAAGATCCCTAATCTCGCCTTGCAATGTGCCGCCCGTTTCTACATCGGCTCCAACAGCCTGTGCAGCAGATACCGCATCCCATCCACCCCCTTACAGCACCGCCATGAAGCGCTGTTTGCCGACATAGCTCTGCATGAAATCATCGTCTGCGGAAAACAGGAAGCAGCGCCCGTCCTCCAACCTCGTCACGGCGTTGAGCATGAAATCGTCCTCGTCGCCGCCCGGAACGCCGAAGAAGCGGACTTCCACGGGTTCTTCCCCGAAGAACAGCGCCGTATTCTCGTAGGCTTCGCTGTACAGCCCGCTCAGTTCATGCAGCAGCTGGACGCGTTCATATTCCGGCGCATTGTACTGCTCAAGCAGGCGCTGGCGCGTACAGTTTTCCAGCAGATCGCCAAAAGCCATCGTCCCCGCCATGCCGTTTGCCGTTTTCAGTTCACAGACGTAGTTAAAATTCATATCGCTTTTCCTCCGTTATTTTTGTCGTTTTAAGCCAGCCCCCTGTACCGCATATCCGCCTCAAAGATGTTTTCCGTCGTCGTCGGCGCTTGGAACAGGCTGGTCAGCAAATAGCCGCGGATGTTCCGAATCTCGCGACTCGACCGTTTCATGCTCCACAGCAGCGTGTCAATGTGGCTCGAAGTCAGCTCGCGAAAGCGCTTCTTGACCACCTCCACGCTGTACGGAACGCCGCTGATGCGCATCATTCCGCCGGGCATGCAGCAGATCTCGGTCATCAGCTCGACGATTTCGCTGACGACGCTGCCGTTTTTCGTCCCCTCGTAGGCTTCAAAGCAAATCTGCCGTTCGACCTCCGCGTGAATCCTGTTCCATGTCTGCACGTCTACACAGTTTTCCATCCCGTCATATCCATCCGCTTCGTAAACTTGAACGTGTGATGGATATGGATTGGATTTATGGGTATTCTCTACGCGAAATATGCCCACATAGAAAACCTCCGTTCCGTTTGTAAACTCAAAAAGCGCTATTCCTATGGTCAAACGCCGTTTTGTCATCGTTCCTGATTTTTCTGCCGCTGTTTCTGCCACACATCCAGCAGCTTGATGATGGTCTGCTCCATCTGCTTGGGCGTATATGACTTCGGAAAATACCTGCGCAGCGTGTCGCTTCTGAGCGTCACCTTATCCATGTCGCTCTTTTTCTCCTCGCTCATAATGGCAGACATTGCTTCCTCCGTCAGCCGCCCTTCCTGACTGAATTTCTTGAGCCGCTGCGCCTGCGAAAGCGACGGTGTAGTCTGCTCCGCATCCATCGCTTCCAGCAGCATCCGCTGTTCATCCCGCTTCAAATAGGACACCTCCACAGCGGGATTAAACGCCAGCTTGCGCTCATCCACCATATCCAGAAGCTCGGAAATCAGCTCGGTTAAGCGAATATAACGCTGGACTTGCCGACCACTTTCGCCCGCATTTTGACCGACCACATCCGCCATTTCCAACTTCCCGACAACTTGTCGGGAAGTTAAATCTGACCGTGCCCCCTGATGTTTCAGCGCTTCGAGCTTCATCTTATAGGCAAACGCCCGCTCACTCGGCAGAAGCTCCTCTCGCTGGATATTGGAATCGACCATCACCAGCACGGCAGCATCATCGTCCAAATTCCGAATGATGACCGGCATGGTTTGAAGCCCCGCCATTTCACAGCCGCGCTTACGCCTATGCCCCGATATCAGCTCATAGCCGCCTTCCGGATCAGGTCGCGCAATCGCGGGAACCAGCACGCCGTATTCACGAATGCTGTCCACCGTATCGAGCATCCGCTGATCGTCGCACACCTTAAACGGATGATTTCTAAACGGCTTGAGTTGGTCAAGCGGAATCTCCTGCACCCGCTCACGCTGTGCATCCGCGCGATTTTCCTCAGTCTGAAAGATATCATCGACCGATTTCAGCACGATGTTCTTCGCGCTGCTTTTCAAGCGCCAGCACCTCCTTCGTCAACTGCCGATAGGCTTCCGCGACCTTGCTTCTGGGCGCATAGGCAAAGATGCTCTTTCCCTCGGCGCTGGTTTCCGCCGCCCGCACAGAGCGCGGAATCTCCGTTCCAAAGATGTTGATTTTCCCGCCGTATGCCTTCCGAATCATCTCGCTGATTTCGCGCTCGTAAACCGTTCGCCCGTCCATCAGGGTCATCAGAATCCCCTCGATTTTCAGGCTGGGATTGATTCCGCGCCTGACCTGATGAACGCTTTCCAGCAGCTTCTCGATGCCCTTTGTCGGCAAATGCTGCGGGATCGTCGGCACAACAATGCCATCCGTTGCCGCCAGCGCGTTGATGGTCATCATGCCCAGCGACGGCGCGCAATCAATAAGAATATAGTCGTACTCATGTTTGTAAGGCTCAAGCACCTGTTTGAGTATCGTTTCGTGGTACATGACGCTGACCAGCGACATCTCCATGCCTGCCAGCTCGATGTTGGCAGGCAGGAGATCCACCCCTTCCTCGTGATGAAGCATCCCTTCTCCATGGGTGACAGGTCTATCCTGTATGGCTTTTATCATAAGATCGTACAGCGTAATCGGCAGTTCGTCCGGCTCCCAGCCAAGGCTTAGAGTCAGGCTTCCCTGAGCGTCTGCATCGACAAGCAGCACCTTCCTGCCCGCCTGCGCCAGCCCTATGCCCAGGTTGGCGCAGGTCGTCGTTTTGGCTGTGCCACCCTTCTGGTTGGCAAGACTGATAACGTGCGCATCCATTTTTTAACGCTTCCTTCTGATAGGTGCAAAAAAAGCCGTCTGTATCATCAAGCAACTCTCCTATTCAGCGTCTTTTCAGACGCTTTGGGTCAAAAGAAAACCACTCGATCTTCGCAAAAATCGAGTGGCCATGTTATGAAATTTACTTTTTATCTTTGATTTCTCGCAAATATGTCTCCACGTTCCGATACTGTACATCCTGCACAACCTGTTCTTTTCCGCGATAGAGCACATATTTTCCTGTAATCGGCCCATACCGATGTTTCGTTTGCTCGCATTTCTTTTCGTCGATTAAATGACGTATCTGCTGGGGCACAATTTCAGCGCTGTGCTTGATTTCATAAATCTGACAACAGCCCGCACCCGGATCAAACACGACCATATCAAACTCGCCAACGGGAAATTGCAGCACAAAAACCTGTTTTTTCGGATTGGCCAGCTTGGTTTCCAGCAGAACAATGTCCTCCATCATCCTCCCCTTGATCTCATTCAGAACACGTTCCTGCACGGCATTTCTCTCTGCCAAAGACAGCGCGCTGAACGTCTCATCCAGCAGCAAGCTGTGAATCAAGGCGCCAGCCTGTGCATATCGAAGCCCTGGCTGTGCAATCACGGTTCGGCTGCCCCTCTCATTGACATCCGGCAGGTGGAGAACGTCGATTTCCTGCGTCAAATCCAGCAGTTCCAAATATTCTCTGATTTCTCGCACATGCGTTCGATCCAGCTTGACCGTTTGTTCCGCCTGATTGCGAATTTCCAGCAGCTTTCGCAGATTTTCCGTTACGGTATCCATATCCACCCGATCCAGAATATCTGTCGGATTCTGTCGGTCGCGACGCAGGTTGTTTGCGGAGATACCCAAGTCGTGCGATTTGAAATCCCGCGTCAGAACCTCCAGCGTAAAACGATGATTGATATCCTCAACCACACGGTTAATTGCACTGGTCAACTCGTCTTTTTCATACAGGTCGTGCAAATGGCGGAAATGTCCTTCGTACTGATAGCAGCGTAGGGAGTGCTGGATGTTTCGAGCAATCGCCGTGTCTACATACTCATCGGCGCTTTCCTTGCTGGCGAAGGTAGACGTTTCGTTATAGTGAACGCCGCCCAAGCTCATCGTACCGCCGTAACGAATATACTCGTCGATGCCATGAATTCCCAGCACCGATTCAAATTCCCGATAGGGAATGAACGTCGTATGCAGCATCACGCAGCGATCGTAAAGCTGTTCGTCCTCCGTGAATAGAAACCCCAGCGAATCTGTGCCGGACAGCACAATCTTCATCCCGCAGGCCGCAAATACATCCGAAAACAGCGCCGCTCCCTCGATGAAATCCTCCATCAGCGTCACTTCGTCCAGAAACACATAGCGAAAGCCCTTCTGCTCCAGCGTTTTCAAGTCTTTATTGACATCCGCCAACGTATCCTTTGCCGTAATCTGAATGAACGCCGCTTTGGCCAATTCATCTTCGGCCATGTCAGCAAAAATCTGACGAATCATCGTGGTTTTTCCCGTTCGACGCAGACCATAGAGAATAAACACCTTGTCCCGCGTCTCGCCATAAACATAATCATGCAGCTGCTGAAAGCATTCGCGCTTCTGATAACAGCTTATGGCATCAGCAAATGTTCGGAGCGTATTACCTGTTCGGACGTTGGTGATGAAGTTCAACGGCTCGGCCTTCTTCACCTTTGGCAGACCTCTACGCAACGCTTTGATTTCCTGTTCAAGCGTCTTTCGATGCTCAATCTGTTCTCGGAATGCATCAACATCATCCAAAGGAATATACTTTTCTCTACGTTTTCCATTCTCAGACCAGCGCTGATAAAAGTATATCTTCCCGTTCACCGTTTTTCTGGTGATGGAGCCAACAGGCAGCTCGGCAATCTGTTGTTCCAGCTCTTTCATGCGCGTTTGGGCTTCTTCCTGATTCACTGTTTTCCCTCCTTTTCCCGCATGGATTTATCCCTATTATACCCTATTTATCCCCATTTATTCAAGAGGGTATAGAAAAGGATGTCCATGCTTGATGGACATCCCTTCAACTTTCCGCTTTTCGAGCTGTATTGCACTCCAATTTACGCACCAATCGCGCACCATTTTTTCATGAACGTGCGCAAACATTTATCAAGTTTCAGGTCACTACAAGCTCAAAAAATGAGGTATTCCTTCATTTTTAACGATTTATGCCAAACTGTGAAGAATAGCATTGGACTCGTTGCGAATCACAACGCCCAATTTCATATATGCTCACAGCTCCTTTGTTGCCTTGCTTGACATGCTATTCCGTTCAAAAACCTGACACGATTACTGATTATAACACACCCCTCCCTTTTTCTCAAGGCACGGCTGGATTTTCGTTGCGATTTCTGTCTCAATTTTTTATGGATGCCGGTGCTGCCATATTCCGCCGCTTCGCGAATCGTCAGCATCATTTTGCGCCGGATCGAAATGCTCTGAATTCGATCTCTGTCTAATCATCGCCCCAATCATCATTTATATCACTTCAAGTTCCTCACAACATATAACAAGTTCATCTCCAGAATTTATCTCCATTCCCACCGGAATAAACCTATCTCCATTAGCCAACCTTGAACCAGAATATAGTTCTTGATTCTGGTTTTGTTTGTTCTGAAGTTCCGTAATATAATCATCATTAGCCACATACATGCACTGTATATTATTCCCACCTGCCCAAAATCTGCACGATTGCATATATATACATATAACACTTCTAAATCTAATTATTATTTCTTCTTTTGTCATCTCATTTTTGCAATAGATTTCTACTTCTGATTTTTTCTGCTTATATTCAAAACCGTAAAAGGCGCAATCATGTATTTTAATTTTATTGATATCATCTTTATTATCAAATGAATATACCATATTTTCAGTCTTTCTCATTGAAAGTATAATGAATTCCATGGTTCTGGCACAGGCTCTCCTGCAAATAATGCATTCCATTATGAGCGCTGTCCCACTCGATTAACAAACAAAATGATTTCTTTTCCCGTTTCAGATTCCTGAATGACTACCTTCCCCTTCTTTATCTCTTTGGGTATAAATTCAGAAAAAGATGCCGTATATGCTTCCCACCCCAAAGCTCTATCATCATAAAAATAGCCATAAGATAACGCTCCATCATTCTTTATAATCGTTACTCCATATCTTATTTTTCCATCATTATAATCATATCCAAACTTAGGATCAAATACGCAGATTTCTTTGCTCTCCTTCAGAATTCCCACCTGAATTCTCGCAGCATTTTTCGGCGTTATCTGATATCCATATAAAAAACGTCCATCTACTGAATATAAAAGGAATTGAATCTTTCCATTGTTCAAGTTATCCTTTTCAAAAACGACGAGAGCCAAATTATTCACTATATTTACATATTGGATTTCCTTATTGACATCTATATCGGCTCCATTTAATTCTTTTATTTCTTGAAATGAGTTTTTCCCAATCAAATGATCCGATGCATATATCTTTTTCTCGTTCCATGCATACGATTCTTCCTTTACGAATTTCTCTCCATTTTCATAAAACACCATGTTCATTATGATCAGAAAAATCGTCAAACCTGAAAAAATAATACAAATACCTTTTTTCATTTTCCCTCGTTTGTCAATACTTCAACAACATTTGCTTAAGCGGCGCTCTTCTTTGTATACCCTTTTTATTCTTCTTGGTATTCTGAACTCCGTCTATAAAGTCATCGGCTTTCTTTTTTTACACCTACGACTATCTTTGTTCTTTTTTCATAATATATCGTATATTCGTCATCAATCACCATATTTTCTTGAAAATACTTATTTTTTGTAAACGCATCCAAATATACTACTTTATTAGTTTTTTCTCCTATGTCGAATACATAAGCACGAGTCACAGGTAATGGTGGCGCAATCCTTGAATCTCGATAACTTTCCTTGAATTTTCCCGTGAAGGATATTATAAGAGGATTCATCAACACATATAAATAGGATGTCACATATATTAAAGAAAACGCCAAACTCAGAAATGATGCCGCCAAATATTTTTTATCATGCACAACAGAGACTATTGCCAAAAATAATCCCATTATACCCACGATACACCCTGTCGAAAAAATACGGTATCTTATTCCATCTAAAATCACTTTAATTCTCCCTTTACTTCATTAAGACTTTTTTCACTATTGATCCCACATTCCTTATTATAATACAGCTTAGTTTCTTCATCGTAAACATATTCTCGATATCTAAATAGGTTTTCCGTACCGAGCGTCGCCACCATGCTTCCGCTCTTGCTGATCGGATTACCCCTCGCATCATAACCATATTCTACCACCTGCGTACCAT
>ERZ827150.3029-NODE-3029-length-17007-cov-3.344502_pt1 | contig 17007 bp, 17 predicted proteins | sample MGYA00519779_ERZ827150 | MGnify/ENA primary metagenome ERZ827150 (study PRJEB31778, sample SAMEA3449267) | human gut metagenome | biome: human gut; feature: human-associated habitat; material: faeces | place: United Kingdom | collected 2010/2012 ...
GTGGGAGAGTAGGTAGCCGCCGCTTATAGATAAAGACTCCTGTCCATTCAGTTGGGCGGGAGTCTTTTGTTTTTAAATCGCTCTTCTCCTTAAAATCTATTCCTTATGTTTCGTTTGGTAGAACGCGAAATATTTTTTAGTTTTGCCTTTGTTTTATCCAAAAACGATTGAGAGAGAATGAAAAATTTAATTATAGCGGTAAGTTTGCTGATCATGTCGCCTCTTTTTGCTCAAACAAAGGTGACTAAAAAAAATGCGGTTAAGGCAAATGATTTTGGAATAACATATTCCTTACCCAAAACTTCGTTAGTTGTAGTTGTTGAAGTAACCAAGACAGTTCGCAAGGCTGGACCATATTATCAATATGCGGAAAAATATTTGGGTGTAAAGAATGCCATCGTAAAGGATGAGACATATTATGAATTGGGTAAGGTCCGATTGATCAATCGGGGTATTCCGGATCCTGAAAGAACTTATATTGTCGAATTTAAAGCTGGAACGGTAGCGCCGTATGCTTATTTGACAGAGGATGGCTTGTTATGTTCGATCAATGCGGAGTACACGCCAGAACAGAGTGAAGAAGAAGCCGCTGCTAAGAAAAATAAGGGTGCGACAAAGGTATCGGATCCATCTGTTTTCTCGGAGGAATTGTTGATGGCAGGTTCTACCGCACGCCAAGCTGAAGTTGCGGCAAAGCAAATTTATCGTATTCGTGAAAGTCGTTTAGGAATCCTTACGGGTGATGCGGATAATTTACCGCCCGATGGTGATGCGATGAAGATTGTGATCAGCGAGTTGGAAAATCAGGAAACAGCCTTGACAAACCTGTTTACGGGCGTGACCAATAAGGAGGCCAGCGAATATGAGGTAACAATCGTGCCGACCGAGGATTTGGAGAATGAGGTGATCTTCCGTTTTTCCAAACAAATGGGAATTGTTGATGCTGATGATTTAGGAGGCGCTCCGGTTTATCTGGATTTGAAAGCGATCGATAGAGCGCCTGCTTTGGATCCTAAGGAGGCTGAGAAAAAGGAAAAATCCTTGAAGGGTATCGTTTATAATGTTCCGGGAAAGGCCAGTATCGAGATTTCAATGGACCGGAAATCCTTATATAAAGGTGAGGCCATGATCACTCAATTTGGAACATGCGAGGGATTGGCTCCGGTTATGTTTGAAGATAAAAAAGCGCCAGTTAAGGTCTATTTCTATCCGGAAACTGGAGCGATTAAGCAGATTATTCAATAGTTTATTAATCTTATAACTTGTACTTTTATGTTTGAAGGACAACCTAAAGGTTTGTATGCGTTAGCCTTGGCCAATACTGGAGAACGTTTTGGCTATTATACCATGCTCGCTATTTTCGTGCTTTTCTTGAAAGCTAATTTCGGGCTTTCGGCAGGTGCCGCTGGAACGATTTATTCTACCTTTTTGGCATTAGTTTATTTTTTACCATTTATTGGCGGTATTTTGGCCGATAAGTTTGGATATGGTAAGATGGTTACGATTGGAATTATCGCCATGTTCGTTGGTTATGTTTTATTGGCCTTGCCGTTAGGCAGTGGAACGGTCGCGTTGATCGCCATGTTCGCCGCATTGTTGGTGATCAGTACGGGCACTGGATTATTTAAAGGCAATTTGCAGGTGATGGTCGGAAATCTGTATGACGCTCCTGAATATGCCGCGAAACGTGATTCCGCGTTTAGTATATTTTATATGGCCATCAATATTGGCGCTTTGTTCGCTCCTTCGGCTGCGGTAGGGATCATGAACTATACGCAACAGAATTTTGGAGTAAGTGTTAATGATTCATATCATTTTGCTTTTGCGATAGCGTGTGTATCATTGATTATATCCATGCTTATTTATTATGGTTTTCGTCGTACCTTTAAGCATGTGGAAGGTGGAACACGTACGGTAGCGGGAAAGAAGAACTCTGTAGTTGCGGAAGAGCTTTCTCCGAAAGAGACAAAAGATCGTATTGTCGCTTTGTGTCTTGTGTTTGCCGTAGTGATCTTCTTTTGGATGGCTTTCCATCAGAATGGATTGACATTGACCTATTTTGCGGATGAGTTTACGGCCAAGAGCTCGACAGGATTGGAGAGCATGATGTTTAATGTATGGAATCTGGTCGCTGTTATTTTTATTGTCTATGCGGGATTCTCATTGGCTCAATCAACGACAGGAAAGGGTAAGGCGATTTCTGGTATAGTTATTCTGTTGGCTTTGGCTTTCTTAGGGTATCGTTACGCTACGTTGGAAGGTGCGACAGCAGTGGATGCTCCTATTTTCCAGCAGTTCAATCCATTCTTTGTCGTTGCATTGACACCGTTTTCAATGGCGTTGTTCGGATCTTTGGCCCGTAAGGGGAAAGAGCCTTCCGCGCCACGTAAGATTGGATTGGGTATGTTAGTGGCGGCTTGTGGTTTCATCGTGATGATGCTGGCTTCTTTTGGATTGTTAACTCCGGACGCGCAGGCAGCGGCTATGGAAAGCGGTGAAGCGACATTTGTCTCTGGTTGGTGTCAACCTATTTGGTTTTGACTTTTGGTGAGTTGCTGTTATCTCCGATGGGTATTTCTTTTGTTTCCAAGGTTGCTCCTCCTAAATATAAGGGTATGATGATGGGTGGATGGTTCGTGTCGACCGCTATTGGTAACTATTTGACAGCTGTTCCTGCTTGGTTATGGGGCGGCTACCAGTTGTGGGTTGTATGGTGCGTATTGGTTGCCTTGTGTTTGTTGTCGGCCGTGTTTATCTTCTCGGTCATGAAGAAACTGGAGAAAGTGGCATAATAAGTGCGTATGGATCAAAAGCGGTATATAGGGAATCGTTCGGTGCTTCGCTTTCGTCGGTGGAGCCGGAAAGCTTATGCCGCTTTTGTTAGCTTTCATCATGTTGTCAATATTGGACAACTGGCAACGTCGGTTTCTGAGCGTTTCCAGGTCAAGAATTTATCATTGCATGGCCGCTTGTTTACTTCCGTTGATAGGATGGGAGGCGATGAGCTCTTGTGTGATGGTGAATCGGAAGGTGAGGAAGCATTCTTGTCAAACGACTGGTGGGGATTTTTGTGCCCGCTTGTGTTTGCTCGTCCTGTTGTTCTTGTTGATGATAAGATTTATGTGAATTATAATAAATATATGATTATAGAAGGCGGATGGATATTCCTAGGAATGTCTGTCCGCTTTTTTTTGTTATGAGAAGAAAATTATGCTGGTTAATGAGTTGAAACAACGGGTTATGGATGGGGAATGCCTGAGTGAACAGCAGGCTATTGCCTTGTTAGGGGAGGATCGGGAGGCATTGTACGAGGCTGCCCATGAGATTACCCTTAATTTTATGGGGAATAAGTTTGATACTTGTTCCATCATTAACGCCAAAAGCGGTAATTGTGGCGAGGATTGTAAATGGTGCGCCCAATCGGGCCATTACAAGACAAAGGCGGAGCTTTATCCGCTTTTGCCGGCGGAGGAATGTGTCCGTCATGCGGTTTATAACCGGAAGCAGGGAATAGGTCGTTTCGCTTTGGTAACAAGCGGCAAACGGGTGACCGCACAGCAAATGCCGGCTGTTACGCATATTGTCCGGGAGATTAAGAAGGCGTGTGATATTAAGTGTTGCGCTTCAATGGGTCTGCTTGGGCGTGAGGAGCTTCAAGCGCTTTATGACAGTGGCGTGGAGAATTATCACTGTAATATTGAGACAGCGCCATCTTACTTCAAGACGCTCTGTACGACTCATACGACCGAGCAGAAGTTGGAGACGATCCGTATGGCTCGTGAGATTGGTTTCCGGATTTGTTCCGGTGGTATTATTGGTATGGGTGAGACGATGGAACAACGGATCGAGATGGCTTGTCTCTTGCGAAAGGAGGGTATTCTCTCAATTCCCTTGAATTTGCTGCAGCCCATTCCTGGTACGCCGTTGGAGAACACTAAGCCGTTGACTCCGGAAGAGATCTTGACCACGATCGCTCTTTTCCGCCTGATCAATCCGAAGGCTTATCTCCGATTCTCGGGTGGACGGGCGCAAATGAGCGAGGAGACCCAACGGAAGGCATTATATATAGGTATTAACTCGGCCATTGTTGGCGATTTGCTGACGACTTTGGGCAGCCGCTTTGAGGAAGACAAGCGCCTGTTTACTGAAGCCGGCTATTCATTAACGGAAAATACGGATTGGGAAAGATGAATACGGAAGAGTTATTGCGATACGATCGGGAGCATTTGTGGCATCCTTATACCTCGACGATTGACCCTCTGCCGGTTTATCCGGTCGCTGGGGCAAGTGGCGTGACGATCACGCTGGTCGACGGGCGAAAATTAATTGACGGCATGTCTTCTTGGTGGGCGGCCGTGCATGGTTATAATCATCCGGTGTTGAACGCCGCCGCCGAGGCGCAGCTTCAAAAGATGAGCCACATCATGTTTGGCGGCTTTACGCATGAGCCCGCCGTGGAGTTGGCTCATAAGTTGTTGCCAATTTTGCCACCCTCGATGGATAAGATCTTTTATGCCGACAGCGGCTCTGTAGCGGTCGAGGTTGCCTTAAAGATGGCGATTCAGTATTGGCAATCCCAAGGTCGGGGCGAGAAGCATAAGTTCGCTACGATCAAGAGCGGTTATCATGGCGATACGTGGCATGCGATGTCGGTCTGTGATCCGGTAACGGGTATGCATGGCCTTTTCTCGGGCAGTCTGCCGGTACAATATTTCCTGCCGCAACCGTCGGTTAAGTTTGACGAGCCGTGGGACGATCGGGCCATCCAGCCACTGGAGGATTTGTTGGAGGCACATGCCAACGAGATCGCCGCCTTGATTCTCGAGCCGGTCGTGCAAGGCGCCGGAGGTATGTATTTCTATTCTCCGACCTATTTGGTTAAGGCTCGTGCCTTGTGCGACCGTTATCAGGTCCTGCTGATCTTTGATGAGATCGCGACGGGCTTCGGGCGGACGGGCAAGCTTTTCGCCTGGGAACATGCTGGTGTTGAACCGGATATCATGTGTATTGGTAAGGCCTTGACCGGAGGCTATATGACCTTGTCCGCTACGGTTACGACAGAGCCGATTGCGACGACGATTTGTTCTGGTGAGGCGGGATGCTTCATGCACGGTCCTACTTTTATGGGGAATCCGTTGGCTTGCGCGGTTGCTTCCGCTTCGGTTTCGCTTTTGCTGGAGAGTGATTGGCAAGGACGTGTACGTGCGATCAGTGAGCAATTGCGACAGGAGCTGGCTCCCGCTAAGGCATTCCCGAATATTAAGGAGGTACGGGTGTTGGGAGCGATCGGCGTGCTCGAGACTCGTGAGCCGGTGGACATGGCTTATCTACAGCGCCGGTTTGTGGAGGAGGGCATTTGGGTGCGGCCGTTCGGACGCCTGGTTTATCTGATGCCGCCTTTCATCATCAAGCCGGATGAGTTGAGTCGCCTGACGCACGGCCTGTTGAAGATCATGAACCCTAATAATTAATGAGCATGAGTCGGTATCAAGAGGAATTGGATGCCCTGGCGGCAAGTGGCAATTTGAGACGGCTTCCGAAGATTGATCATTTGGATAAATGGATCGTGAGCGATGGTGAACGGATGTTGAACCTCTCTTCCAATGATTATCTGGGATTGGCGGAGCGGTCGGATTGGAAAGCGGAGTTCCTGGAGACGGACGAGGGCCGTCAGTCCTTGCTCTCTTCATCCTCATCTCGCCTGTTGACGGGTAATTTCCCGGAGTATGAATTGTTGGAACAGACGATCGCTCGCTCGTTCGGGCGTGAGGCGGTCTTGTTATTTAATAGTGGTTATCATGCCAATACGGGCATCTTGCCCGCCCTGGCCGGTAAACGTGACTTGATCTTGGCGGATAAGTTGGTCCATGCCAGTATTATTGATGGCTTGAAATTGGGCGAGGCGACCTTCAAGCGATTCCGCCATAATGATTATGATCAGCTGGAGCGTCTGCTCGCGGTGGAGAGGGAACATTATGAGACCATCTTTGTTGTGACCGAGAGTCTTTTCAGTATGGATGGCGACCTGGCGGACCTGGATCGTCTGGTCGCGCTTAAGCGGTGTTATCCGAACGTGATGCTCTATGTGGACGAGGCCCATGCGATTGGCGTGCGAGGCGAGCGTGGCTTAGGCTTGGCGGAGGAAACGGGCCATTTGGCGGATATCGACCTGTTGGTCGGTACTTTCGGGAAGGCCTTGGCATCGATGGGCGCTTATTTGGTATGCTCGGAAGAGATTCGCTCTTATCTGATCAACAAGATGCGTCCTTTGATCTTCAGTACAGCCTTGCCTCCGTTCCAGATGGCTTGGACACGTTTTGTCTGGGATAGATTGCCCGATCTGGGTGAGGAACGTGAACGATTGGCCCGTACGAGTGCCCGCTTGGCGGAGGTGCTGCGTGGGCATGGAGGCGAGATCAGTCGAAGTCATATTGTCCCCTGGATTGTGGGCGACAGTGCCGCTTGTGTCTTGAGGGCAGAGGAGGCACGCCGGAAAGGATTCTATTGCCTGCCGGTTCGTCCACCGACGGTGCCGGTTGGAACGTCGCGCATCCGCTTCTCGTTGACGGCCAACGTGACCGACGAGGAGATCGATAGCCTGATCCGTTTCTTGTCTGAATCCCTTAATAAAGTATCATCATGAGAATAGAGAAAATAACACGTGAGGGAGAGAAGGCGGAAGCCCTGATCCTCTGTTTTGCCGGGTGGTCGGCTACGCCGGAGCTGTTCGCCCATCTCCAATGTCCGCCCGGACATGCGCTTTGGGTGGTTTACGACTATCGGGATCTCTCGTTTGATGAGTCGCTCGACGGTTTCCGGACCATTCATCTGGTGGGTTGGTCGCTTGGGGTTTGGGTCGCAAGTCGCCTGTTCCGACCGGAGGCGGGACGTTTCGCCTCCGCTACGGCGATTAATGGGACACCGTTGCCTATCGACGATCGGTATGGCATTCCGGAGGTGATCTTCAAGGGAACGCTGGATCATCTGGATGAACGAGGCAAAAGCCGTTTTGACCGCCGGATGTGCGACGACCGGTCGACTTTCGAGGCCTATAACCGTTTGCCCCAAAGACCGCTGGATGAGGTGCGTGATGAGTTGCGTCTCTTGTGGGAGGCGATCCGTTCGTCCGACTCGCAAGAAAGGGAATGGTTCGCCCGGGCAGAGCTGTGGGATCATATCCTGATCGGGCAGCGCGACCGTATATTCCCGGTCGACAACCTGCGGGCATTTTGGCAGGGGCATAGAGGCTTGATTCGTGAGATTGACGCGCCGCATCTGCCCTTTTTCCAACTGGATAGATGGGAGGCCGTATGGAGTTGACCACCAATGTCCGGCGACGGTTCGCCCGGGCGGCGGCAACTTATGATGCGCATGCCGAGGCACAACAGCGAATTTGCCGTCATCTGGGGGAAATGTTGCCCGATGATGAGTTGGAGCGCTTCCGGCGTGTCCTGGAGATTGGTTGCGGAAGTGGTTGCTTGACCCGTACCCTTATGGCACGGATCAACGGTGGTGACTGGACACTGAATGACCTGTGTGAGCATTGGCGCCCCGCTTTGGAGGAACTGACGGCTGGTCGGACATGCCGTTTCCTGTTTGGCGACGCGGAGCGCTTGCCTCTTGGTGGGCCTTACGATTTGATCGCTTCCGCGTCCGCCCTGCAATGGATGCGCAATCTGCCCGCTTTCTTACGAGAGTTGCGTCAGCGTCTGGCTCCCGGTGGCCTTTTATTATTCAACACTTTCACTCCGGACAATCTGAAGGAGATACGGTTGTTGACTGGCGAGGGATTGGATTATCCCTCTGTCGAATCGTTGTCGGATTGGCTTTCGTCGCTTTTCTCTGTCAAGCGGATGGAGGAGTCGGCCATCACCCTGACCTTTCCTGATCCGTTGTCTGTTTTACGCCACCTGAAGTACACGGGCGTAACGGGAAATGCCTCGGTCGCCTGGACCAGGGGAGAACAGGCTCGCTTTTGTGAGGCCTATCGTGAGCGGTTCCGGACCGTCGATGGGCAAGTGACCCTGACCTATCACCCGGTTTATGTCCTGGCCGAGCGACCTTAGGCTCTCAGGAGGTGCAGAGACTAGGCTCTCAGATGGTGCATAGTCGAGGCTCTCTGATGGTACATAGACGAGGCTCTCTGATGATACATAGACGAGGCTCTCTGATGATACATAGACGAGGCTCTATGAGGGTACCATTGAAAAAATGTTAAAGCTATATGAATGTAGAGATATGAAAGGAAAAGTATTATTTGTCTCCGGCATCGATACGAGTGTCGGTAAGACGGTGGCGACAGGTTTGTTGGCGAAGGCCCTGATGGTCGCCGGAAAACGGGTGATCACCCAAAAGATGATCCAGACCGGTTGTGTGGAGGTCTCGGAAGATATCGAGGCGCATCGCCAGATCCAGGGAATCGATTTCACGGAAGAGGACAAGGCGGGCCTGACCTGTCCTTATATCTTTACCTATCCCTGTTCGCCTCACATGGCGGCGGCAAAGGATGGCCGTGAGATTGACTTGTCGGTCATTACCCAGGCGACCGAGCGGTTGAGCGAACGTTATGAGTATGTTCTTTTGGAGGGAGCGGGTGGCCTGATGGTTCCGACGGTGGGCATGGGCCTGACGATCGATTACGTGAAGGAACAGGGTTATCCGATGATATTGGTCACCTCCGGTAAATTGGGCAGCCTTAACCATACGCTTTTGAGCGTTTACGCTTGTCAGCAATACGGCATTCCTGTCCAGGCGATTGTCTATAACCGTTATCCCAGCATAGACCCGCTGATCGAGGCGAACAGCCTGGAGTATTTGCGTGAGCGTTATCCGGAGATTCCCATCATCTTGCTGCCCGAATATAAGGAAGGGAGCGATGCCCTGCCGGATATCGCCCCCTTGCTGTAATCGTTTCTAAAAAGTTTTAAGTCAGTGAGTCCGGGAAGAGGTCAAGGATCGTTTGGTCCACCTTTTTCCGGACTTCGGGCGTGATGCTGTCTTGCACCAGCTTGGTGACGAGAGCGAGCACGGCCAGATCGTCCGTGAAGCCCACGACCGACAGGAAGGCCTCAGGTATGAGGTCGATGGGCATGATGAAATAACCCAAGGCGCCAATGATATAGGCCTTGTGCTTGGCGGGCACCTTCTCGTCGCGCAAGACGAAATAGAGTGTCAATGCCGGTCGTATCACCGTGGCTCCCATCTTCTTGGCCACTTTGGCGATCTTCTTCCAGAAAGATTCTTCCGAGTAGTAAGTACCATATTTCTGGATCTCGTGCACCTCCTCGAAAGAGATGTCCTCAATATCTTTTTTGCGTGCCATCCGTTTATTCCTCCTAAAGTTTAATGGTTATTTCTGGGTGGTCGCCTCGAAATGTGAGCGACGCCATTCGTAAACCAATGGGTCTGCCAGGCAAGGGGCGACCTTCTCACGGCTCTCCTTGTCAAGGTATTCCGGTGTCGTATAGGTGGCCTTTAATGTCAGGCTGTCGGGATTCAGGTCGTAGCGGATCAGGTCCATGTCAAGCAGTGAGCGTGCCTCCTCAAGCTGTCCAGCATCAGCCTCTTTCTTCAGGTACCATTCACCCGTGGCGAAAGCGATCAGGTCGGAGTTCTCCAGCGGTTGCCAGTCGGTCGTGTAGAAGGCGATCCGGCTGTCGGCGACCGGTCCCTCGACGGTCGTGACCATGCAGACGACGAAGGTATTGTTGATCAGGGGCAATAACTTCATCTCGACCCGGCTGCGTGACGAGGGCTGGAGCAGTAGGTAATTGTCTGTCAGCTTCAACAGCGTAGAGGTGCCGTTCATCATGTTCTTCAGTTTTGCCTCCTTGCCCGACTTATAGAGATCGACCAGGTCTTTCCGCCAAGCGTTCTCCAGCTGCGGGATATAAGTATCGGGCATCGAGGTGAAGACCGTCTCCATCTGTTGCCCGTTCGCGCCGATCGCCAGCAGCAAGGCCGCCGCGGCACCCATTATCTTTCTTGATAAATTCATAATACTCGTTTATTTGGATCCCAAAAATAGGAAAATCATACCAATCAACACCAAGATCAGGTCGATCGCCTTGTTCTTTAAGTTTTTTTCATGGAAGAAGAGGGCTCCGGCCACAAAGGTTACCAATACATTGCTTCGCCGTACCATCGAGACGATCGAGATCATCGAATCTGGGAAGGTAAGGGCATAAAAATAGACCCAGTCGGCCACGCAGAGGAAGACGGAAATGTAAATGATGTTCCACCGCCATTCGAACGGTGTCGTCCGTTTGCGGGTCGGATACCAGAGGAACAACAGGATGGCCGCCATGATGGCGCATTGGTAGATGTTGAACCAGACCTGGACGGTCATCACGTCGAGCCCTCTCATCAGGTGCTTGTCGTAGAGGCCGCTCGCCGCTCCGGTCAGGATGGATATGACGGTCAGGAAGATCCATTTGTTGTGCGCGAAGTTGATACCTTCCTTCTTGCCTGATGAGGAGAGCAGGTAGAAGGAGGCGATAGCGAAGAGCACACCGATCCATTGGTAGAGGTTCAGTCGCTCGCCGAAGATCAGCAGGGCGCCGACGAGGGTCAACACCGGTTGTGTTGCCTTGATTGGCCCCGTGATGGTCAGCGGCAAGTGCTTTAGGGCGAAATAACCGGAGATCCATGAGGTAAGTACGATCACGGCCTTGAGCAATACGGCCATGTGGGTCTCGAATGAGGCCTTTGGAACGTAAAACATTGTGCCGTCCAGCCAGTTGGTCGTATAAGAAAGCAGGATGAACGGCAGAAAGATCAAGCTACTGATGAGGGTGTTGAGAAACAGCACCGGAATAACGGCGTTCCCGTTGAGCGACATTTTCTTGTTAACCTCGTAACAGCCCAGCAGGAACGCGGAAAGGAACGCTAACGCTAACCACATTTTAGTCTATTGTTTGTTGTTGATGATCCAGGAACAGTTGGTCGGGATAGGTGATATCCACCAGATAAAGCGCATGGCCCGGCACGGAGACACCTGCCTTGCAACGATCTTTGGCCTCGATGACCCGACGCAGGCCATCAGCAGTCATTCGTCCTCGTCCGATCTCCAGCAGTGTCCCGACAATAGCCCGCACCATATTACGTAGGAAGCGGTCGGCCGTGATCGTAAAGACCCACATATCGCCCTCTTTTTCCCAACGGGCCTGTTGGATACGGCAGTTGTTGGTCTTCACATCGGTATGCAGCTTGCTGAAGCTGGTGAAGTCACGATATTCGAACAGGATGGGACAGGCGGCGTTCATCGCCTCGAAATCGAGGTGTCCGGGGTATCGATAGGCCAAGTCGTAGAGAAACGGGTCCTTACGAGTAGCCAGGTAATACTTGTAGGTGCGTGAGGTCGCGTCGAAACGGGCATGTGCCTCGGGCGTCACACCGACAATCCGATGGATGGCGATATCCTTGGGCAATACACGGTTCAGCTTTTCAGCCAGAAACTTCAGGTCGGCGATTGGCTCCTCTCGATCGAAGTGAGCGACCATCAATCTTGCGTGGACACCCGCATCGGTCCGGCCAGCGCCGACAATGGGAACGGGCTCGCGTAAAAGGGTGGCCAGCGCCTCCTCGATGGTTTGCTGGACCGTAACCCCGTTTGGCTGTGTTTGCCAGCCGTTATATTGTTTACCGTTATAGCTTAAATAGATGAAATACCTGTTCACGTGATGATAACCTTATATTATATATTAGATAATGGGCGCGAAGGTACGAAAAAAAGAAACCTGTTTTTTATCAGGTAAGCTCGATCGGTCGCTTATCGGTAAAATATTTACATTCGCGGGAAATGATTCAAAGGGGAAAGATTATGGGATTTTGTAAAGGTATAATCGGCCTGGCGGCTTGCCTGACGATCGGTCATGCTTTGCCGGCTAACGGCCAGGATAAGGTTTTGGAAGAGATGGCATGGAGTGAGGATTCGATCCGTCATTATGCGGCAAGGATGCTGATGGTGGGCTTTAAGGGGGCGACACTCGATGATGAGAGTGATGCGGCCCGTTATGTACGGGATTTGCGTGTGGGTGGTATTGTCTTGTTTGATATCGACTTGACCGGTACGGCCAAGAAGGGTTCACGCAATATCCAGTCGCCCGAGCAGGTGCGTCGTTTGACAGACAACTTGCGGCAGCGTGCGGATTACGATTTATTGATTGCTGTCGATCAGGAAGGCGGTCAGGTCAATCGCCTGAAGACGGATTATGGTTTTCCGCCAACTGTCAGCGCTGAATATTTGGGTAAGCTCGATAACCAGGATACGACCCTGTTTTATGGTGGCCTGACGGCGAAAGAGCTGGCTCGTGTGGGAATCAATCTTAATTTCGCTCCGGTAGTGGACATCAAGAATCCCGACAGTCCGGCTTTGGGTGCCCGAGGGCGTTGTTTCTCGGAGGATACGGCCGTGGTGACCCGCAATGCGGCTTGGTTCGTTGACGCGCATCATGCCCAAGGAGTCTTGACCGCCCTGAAGCATTTCCCGGGACACGGCAACGCTGTTGATGATTCGCATTATGGCTTTACGGATGTAACAAAGCGTTGGAAACCTGAGGAATTGGCCCCATTCCGTGAGTTGATCTGGTCTGGGCGGGCAGATATGGTCATGATGGCGCATATCTTCAATGAGCGGATCGATCCCGAGTATCCGGCTACACTCTCGAGGGTGACTATTCAGGACCTGTTGCGAGGAGAATTAGGTTTTGACGGAGTGGTAATCACTGACGATATGTATATGAATGCCATTATTGAGCGTTACTCCATAGAGGAGGCGGTCGTGTTGGCGATCAATGCCGGAGTAGACATGATGATTTTCGGGAATAATATCAATACCGGTTTTGTGCCCGATAGGCCAGACCGGATAATCCGTATAATTGTTGATGCCGTGAAGGCGGGTAAGATCCATCCGGGACGGTTGGTTGAGGCCAATCGCCGGATAGAGCGTCTGGCGAGTCGAGCTTCTCATTAATGCCGTTTGCGGATCGGTGTCGGTTGTGAGAGGCGGCAAACGCTTGTAATACCCGCGACGACGGCGAATCCGATCGCTAAGGTCAGGCAAGTGGGTAGGGGATTTGTCCCGTGAATGAGGCGGAAGATCAAGGCTACCAAGGTTGTTCCCGTTGTTTGGCCGAGCAGCCTTGCCGTGCCTTGCATTCCATTCGCTCCACCGCTTCGGTAGGCTGGGGCGGCCGACATCATCGTACTGTTGTTCGGGGTTTGGAACAGGCCGAATCCGATACCGCAGATCGCCAGTCGCCAAGCCAATTCACCATTGGTCGGTTCTGATGGCAGGAAAACGAGCAGGAGTAATCCCAGTGAATAAAGTGCCATACCAATTCCGCCCAATATGCCAGGATGAAAACGCTCTACCAACCGTCCGGCGATAGGCGCTGTCAAGACGGTTGCCACGGGCCAAGGGGTCATTAGTAAACCTGTCTCCACCTCCGAGCGTCCCGCTATGTTCTGCAGGAAAAAGGGAAGGGCGATCATCGCCAGCATTTGGGCGGTGAAGGAGGCGATCGACGCGATAACGGAGAGCGCGAAAATGGGAATACGCAACAGGTCGAGAGGTAGGATAGGTGTCTCCTCGTGTCTTTCCCGTCGGATGAAAAATGTCCCGATCGCTAAGAGCAGAAGCAATTGGATAAGAACCAGCCATCGGTTCTCATCATGGGCGATGCCCTCGAGGCTGTAGATGAGTAATCCAAAGGTCAGGGCGCTACAGACGCCACCCAGCTTATCGAATTTCCGTCGGATGGGCGTTTGGCGTGAGGGATTTTCTGGAAGAAGCAGGTAACCTGCCGTGATCGCGCAAACGCCTAATGGCAGATTGATCGCGAACAGCCAGTGCCATGAGGCGAACGAGAGGATCAGTCCGGCTATTGATGGACCTGCGGCAATTGACACGGCAACAACCATCGCGTTAATGCTCATGCCTCGGCCGATATGTTCTGGAGGAAAGATAATGCGCATCAAGGCGGTTGTCACACCCATGATTGCGGCGGCACCAATGCCTTGCGCGATCCGGGCGATAACCAGCATTGGGAAAGAGCCCGAGAGCGCGCAAAGCAATGAAGTTGCGGTGAAAAGTCCCGTCCCAAACAGGAAGATCCGCCGATAGCCGTAAATATCTCCCAATGCCGAGAACGAAAGCAGCAGCATCGTGACGGTTAGCTGGTAAGCGTTCACGACCCAGATGGTGGATGAGGGAGATATCCCAAACTCACGAGAGAGGGTTGGCAAGGCGACATTGACAATCGTGCCGTCGAGAACAGACATGATTAAAGCCAACGCCACGGCGATAACTGCCAGATAACGGCGGGAAATGAATGGGAGCAGTCTCATCAGATCCTGTTGTTATCTTATCGTTTGAAAGCGAATCCCAGTCGTATGCCATCATATTGTTCCAGCAGGCTGTTGGCCGCTTTCAAGGTCGTGTTATTCGACCATGTGGAGAGCTTACTCAGCAGGTCCAGCAATTTGTCCGCTTGGAACAGGAGATTCAGCTCGTTGTCCAACAGCGTGACTTGGGCGTTCATCTTGGTAAACGAGAAATCCTTGCCCGAAGCGAAATCCAAAGTGATGGTCTTGGCTTCGGAGTCGACGCTGTAGGTTCCCTTCAGGTCTTTTGATTTTAGGGTCATCACAAAAGAGTTATCCTCTTGGAATGTCATGGAGAATGCGCCAGCCTTGATGCCTACCTTTTCGCACATATCGGCCAGCTTTTTCTCCAGTTCGCCTGCGGCCAGGCTTCCGGTCGCGTTCTTCAGGGCGTTGTCGCCTTCCAGTTGTACGGCCGGTGAGACGTAGTTCCATTGCCCGGCCAAATTCTTTGCGTTTAAAGGTGTCGTGATACCCGTTGTTGATGAGATCACGTCTTTCACTGTCGAGGAGTTCAAGATATCTTTCAACGATTGTCCCCAGGCTTCGCCACCGCTAATAAGGGCGAGGCTCATCATCCATACACCGATTCTTGCTATCTTTTTCATGCTTTTTGATGTTTTTTGTTGACGCAAAGTTAACAAATTCCAGTCATTCGAATAAAAGAACGATATTCAGCGATAATCAACAAATAATAAAAATAATGAAATATATGAATAACGGCATCCGGAGACTGGTTGATAAAATAGAGGCCCGCACAATTGAATGAGCGGGCCTCTATTTGGATCAGAGAAAGTCCTTAATCCTGCTAATTCTATTGCCGGTCTTTCAGGCTCTCGATCGGATTCCGGTTGGCCGCTTGCCAGCTTTGGAAAAGGACCGACAGGAAGGCGATCAGCAGGCAGAAGAGGCCGGCGGCCAGGAAGATCCATGGACTGAAGGTGATGCGGTAGTCGTAGTCTTTCAGCCAATCGCTCATGAAATACCAGGCGACGGGCACCGCCAGCACAAAGGCGATCCCAACGTAGATGAGGAACGAGCGTACCAGTTGCGTCAGGATTTGTTGGCTGTCTGAGCCATAGACTTTGCGTACGGCGATTTCCAGCGAGCGTTGTTGTACGAAATAGGTGGACATGGCCAGCAGGCCCAACAATGAGATGAGGATCGCTACCACCGTGAAGAGGCCGACGATTTTCGCCAATCGGATTTGCGACTCGAAACTCTTATGCAGGGTTTGGTCGAGGAAATCTCCTTGCATCTCGAGGCCACCCGAGAATTCGGTGTAGAGCGAACGCAATTGTTCGATCGTGACGACGGGATCACCTGTGATCTCGAACAGCGCTTCCCAACCGGGTTCGTCCGGTTTCAGGAATCGGAGTTTCACCGGAGAGACTATCGTGTTGATATTGCCTTGTCGGAAATCGGAGACAATACCCGCGATTGATAGGGGTTGGGTGTCGCTCCCGAGCGTGACGCTTTTGGCGTCTGGCGAGAGGTTCATCTCGCGCATCGCCTGTTCGTTGAGATACCAGTAAGGGTTGGCCAGGTGGTTATCCTGGATGATCTTTAGGCCTAACATCTCGAATACCTCTTGGTCCATCGGGTATTCCTGGAAGCTGATGTTTGCGGTCGTTCCGCCGTTATCGAAGGTCGTGGTCAGGTTATTGCTGCCTAATAGCGGCAAACCACGGGTCAGTCCCGCACGGGTAATGCCGCCGATGCTTCGTGTTTTCTCCAGGAAGGTGCGGTGCGCTTTCATGTCGAGTTGATAGAGATTAACCCAATAGAGCCCTTTCGTCTGATAGCCTAGCGGGGCGTGAAGCATATGGTTGATCTGTAGAACCATGACCAATGAGGCGACCAGCATGACGATGGTGATGAAGTTCTGGAAGGTGATGAACACCTTGCTGAACACCATCTTGGTTCGTGTGCGGAAGGCACCGCGCACGATCTCGATCGGTTGTGCCGCTGAGATGACCAATGCGGGGAACCAGCCCGCCAGTCCGCCGACGATCAAGACAAAGCCTGCGAGGCCGGCGATCCAGCCCGGTTGCAGCAGGACGTGCGGGTCGATCTTGGTCTGGAGCAGGTCGTTGGCGTAGGGAATAACGGCCAGCGCCAGGAGGATCGCTATGGCGAGCGCCAGGAAGCAGAGCGTCGCCGACTCGAGCATCAATCGCCAGAACAATTCGTTGCGCGAGGAGCCCAGCAGGCGTCGGGTCGCCATCTCTTTTGCCCGGAATCCCGCTTGCGCTACCGTCAGGTTGATGTAGTTGAAGACGGCGAAGAGCAGGATGAGCACGCCGACCGAGAGCAGCACCATCACGAAGCGGCGGTCGCCCAATTTGAGCGGCGTCCAACCGTTGTTCCAGCCGGAGAAGTAGAAATCGCTGAGGCGTTCCATACGGACCTCTTTCCAGATATCTTGTTTGTAGATCCAGAAGAACTCTTTCATCCATGCGGCGATCTCGGCGCTTTTCGGCTTGAGGTCGGCTCCCTCGCGGAGCAGCATCTTGAAATCGTCTACGGTACGGATTCCGCCGCCGACGGTGAATGGGATGAAGACGTTTGCTGCTACTTTGCGCACCATATCGATGACCGTTCCTCTCTGATCGGAGGAGG
>ERZ827150.3031-NODE-3031-length-17002-cov-10.032041_pt1 | contig 17002 bp, 12 predicted proteins | sample MGYA00519779_ERZ827150 | MGnify/ENA primary metagenome ERZ827150 (study PRJEB31778, sample SAMEA3449267) | human gut metagenome | biome: human gut; feature: human-associated habitat; material: faeces | place: United Kingdom | collected 2010/2012 ...
CCACCTATGCTGCCTACTTGTGGCGGCTGGAACATCTGGGGCACAACTGGAACCTGATCATGGCAAGCCCTGTACCGCCGCTGGACCTGTTTGCCGCAAAGTTTGCGGTGGTGACAAAGCTGGCGCTGCTGACCCACGGCTTTGTGTTCGCGCTGTTCGTGTTCTGCGGCAAGGTATTTGCCCATCTGCCCGGGCTGCCGCCGGTCACCTTACCTCTGTTTTTACTGCGGGGACTGCTGGGTGCGTTGGCTGTCATTGCCGCACAGCTGGTGCTGGCCATGGTCATCCGCAGCTTTGCCGTGCCCATTTTTCTGGGGCTGCTGGGCGGCATTACCGGCATCTTTATCAGCTCCAAAGGCTTTGGAATCCTGTGGCCCTATTCCCTGATGCAGCTGGGTATGAACTCCAACAAAAGCGCGGATGCTCTGGCGGGCAGCTACGGGCTGTTTGCCTTCAGCTGCATCTTCTGGCTGGGGACAATGTTCCTTCTGGCATGGCTCCTGCTGAAAAAACGGGATGTCCGGGCATAGCACAAAGGGGAGAGCACCTTCACGGTTGCCCTCCCCTTTTTTCAGCTGTTCAGCTGCTGCATGATCTTCCTGACCTCGCTGCTGGAGTATCCCTCCTTGAGCAGCTGGGTGCGGATGGCCGTATCACTGCGGCCCTGACTGCGCATCCTCGCCGCGCTGTACGGCACGGTGCCGCCGCTGGAAACGCCGCTTTTGCCCACCTTCAGGCCGGTGTCACCCGTCAGGCTGCCGCGCTTCGCCGCTGCATCGGCGCTGGCTTTTTCGGCAGTCCGGCTGGCCTTTTCCTGCTTGGCTGCCCACTGGCTCTTGCTCAGGTCCAGCCGCTCTGCCGCAAGGGCATTGCTGACCTGCTGCTGGCGGAGTTTGTCCTGATATTCCTGCTGCGCCTGCTCGTTTTTGTACTGCTGCTGTGCCAGCTCATCCTGCCGCAGCTGCTCCTGCATTTTCTGCTTCCATGCCGTGTCGGCCCGTTCGGCTTCATAGGCGCGGTTGCCTGCATAGATGTTGTACCCGGTGTTCAGCAGGCTGCCTGCCATGCTGCCCAGACCCGTGGTGCCGGTGATGGCCAGCTGGGCCGCATCGCCCAGAAGGCCCAGCACGGTCATCACATTGTTGAATCCCTGCTGGCGGCGGGCCGCCTCCTGCTGTTCCTGTGCCGCGTAGTAACCGTACAGGCTGTCCAACTGGCCCAGATAATCCTGATAGCGCCCGTAATCCTGGGTGTAAGCCGTGTTGTAGGCATTGCCCTTTTGTTCCAGCTGGGTGTAGTAATCCGCCAGCTCCCGCTCATACTTCTGTTGGGCATTCTGCTCCTGCCCGTTCAGCTGGTCGATCTGCTCCACCAAGGCATCGCCACCGCTCTGGTAGGTATCCAGCGCCAGCCGGTACAGTGTGGGGATGGCCTCGCTCAGTGCACCGATCTGCTGCTGGTATGCCTGCCGGGCCGCACTGGCCGCGTAGCTGGAACCATAGCCGCCGGTCAGGGCAGCGGCCTGCGCCGCCGCGTCGGCACTGGCGTTCTGGGCATTCTGGGTGTACAGCTGGGCGTACTGGCGGTACAGCGGGTCGGCACCATAGCTGTAACTGAATTCCTTCCGGTCCAGCAGATCCTCCATCAGGCCGTCAATGCGGCCCTGATAGGCGCTCTCGTAATCGCCGGGGCGGTTGGCCTGCCACTGCTTCAGGTCGCTGGCCGCGTCCGTCACCTCCTGCGAGGGCCGGTACTCTGCCGAAGCCAGCGCGTTTTCCACATCCTGCCGGTTTCTCAGCCCGCCTGTGGTGTACTCCTGCTTCTTTTTCTCGCTCATGTCTCCTCCTTTCCCAAACTGCCGGAAAGCCTGCCCCGCAGCTCCTCCGAGAAATTCTCCGTGTCCAGATTGCAAAGCACATACTGCAATTGCTCCTGCATCTGGTACAGATAATTCCGCAGGGCCCGGGCATCCTCCGGGTCCATATTCTCACTCAGCCTGGGCAGGCCGATCTTGCCCAGGCCTGCAATGCTTGCCATGGTTCATCCCTCCAGTTCCATCCAGTTTCCCTTTGCCCCGCTGAAGGTCTTGGCTAGGCTCCGCAGGGTGATCTGCCCATAGCCCCACAGCCGCAGCCGGAGCGAGGCACACCGCCGGGGCACAAGGTGCAGATCACAATTGCGGCGCGGCCCCTCCACTGTCAGGGCAGCGGCGTTCTCCCAGGGGCCGCCGTCATAGCTCACTTCCACAGTCACCCGGCTCCTGCAGGCGGCATCCAGCCGCAGCGTCAGCCGGGAGAGGTACCGCTCCTCGGGGCTGTCCAGCCCCAGATCTCCGGTGGTCAGGGCAAACTCCACGCCCTGTTCCGTTCCCTCGCTTCTCTGCCCTGCCGCTTCCCGGCTGGGATCAGCGGCCCAGAGCGCCCGGCCATCCCAGAGATAGAGCTGCCCGCCGGTGCTGGCCATCTCAAAGGAGCAGACATCCTCCTCGTGCCAGAGGCCCCGCTCGGTATCATAGACCAGCAGCCGCACCTCGTTTTCCCGGCTGATATGCAGATAATACCGGCCATCCAGCGCGCCGCCCACAGCCTGCTTCACATTGGCAAGCCGCCCGGCATCCAGCGCCGCCGACACCTTGGCCGGGATGCTGCCGTCCCACGCCATCACGCCGTCGGGCGAGAGATAGTACAGCGTCTCGTTCAGCACGCAGAGACTGCGGGCCGCGTTTCTGGCCACGCCCCGGCAGCGCAGGGAGCTGAGCTGGAAATCCGAGGGCTTGGAGCCGTAGAGCTTGTGCAGGGTGTTTTCCTTGAAGAACAGCGCATAGCCCATGCAGGTGGCCGCCCCGGTAAAGGGGCCGTCGCTGCCCACGGTCACGGCATAGCTGTCTGCCGCGATGCCCCGGTAGGAGAACCAGTTGGTGGGGTCGCCCAGCTTGCAGGCATAGATGACATTCTCGCTGCTGGAACAGCCCCACACCCGGTTGTCGCACTCGGTCAGGTACTCAAGGTCGGGCACCCGGCGCTCCACCTTCACACCCTCCGCCGGGAAATACTCTTCCCGCTGTGTGCCGTCCATGCTCACCCAGACAGCACTGCTGCCATTGTGGACAAGCCTGCCGTAAAAGTGTTCGCCGCCCGGGTCAGCCCGCAGGCGCAGGGTGGTCTCGGTCACACCGTACACGATGCGGTCACCGTCCAGCCCGGCCCACTGGCCTGCCTGTTCAGCCCCCGTACCGGTCAGGGTCACGGTATCCCACACCCGGAACTCCGCCCCGATGCCCTCAGCGGTCACAAGGCAGTAGTCCAGCGGGATCACCGTCCAGTTGCCCGAAGCCTCGCTGTACACCTCCAGCGTATTCTCTGCGGAATAGGGCTTGTCCGGCTCGTTCAGCTTCAGAAACAGCTGGCCGTCCTGCGGGTGTTCCGGCTCCTTCGTGCCCTTGTCCTTCACCTCGTAGGTATTCCCCGAAGCATCACAGGGCGCAAAGCTCACGCTCAGGCTTCCCGCCTCCCAAGCAGCACCCAGCGGGGCCGCACTGCCGTCAGCCGTATCGAACGCCACCTTGTCCGGGAAGATCAGGATCTTTGTTCCGATGCCCACCATCGTCTTGCGGCTGTCTGCCACGGCATTTTTCACGGTGACGGGCTGGGCCGGGGCCTCGTCTGGGGTATAAACCAGGTCCCGCCCGCAGACAGTCAGCAGACCGTTCAGGTGATACATCCCGTTCAGCCCGGCCAGCTCCTGCAGCCTGCGGCGGGGCAGCCGGGTGCTCAGGGCCGGGAAATCCCGGGCCGAAAAATTCATTCCCCCGCTGTACTCAGCCTCGGTGCAGCCGTAGGTCTCGTTCAGGCCGCCAAAGGCCCGCAGCAGATCCCGGGTATTCTTCACACCGGTCCGATTTGTCAGAAGCATCCACTTTCCTCCCTTTCACCACCGCCACTGCGCACCGCGCTTCGGCTTTGCCCGCCGCCGCAGCCAGGCGCTCAGCTCGGCCAGAATGCTGTTATACCGGGCCTGCTCCCCGGCGTAACGTTCCGTCTCGCCCAGGGCAGCATCCAGCTTTGCGCAGAGGTAATGCGGGTAGAGCGCATCAAAAGGCACGGGTACCAGCAGCTCTACGGCATCGTCCAGACCGCCCTCCGCAGGCCAGGCAAGGTCCGCCCCCACTCCGGCCCGCAGCCCGCAGCCGGAGAACAGCAGGGCCCGCAGCATCCCGTCCTCCTCACAGAGCCAGCGCTGCCGGGTGCGGCTGTCCACCTTGCAGCCCGGCCGCAGTTCCTCGGCCCGTTCCAGAGCCTGTCCCACTGTCATGCGCTCACCCCGCGATCTTCTCGGCGGCGGCAATGCGGGCAGCGGTGCGCTCATCCTGCACCTGGCTGTGCTCCAGCACCTCTGCCACCTCGGGCGGCACTTCCACCTCCACGCCCCGGCGGATCTTATAGCTCACGCCGTTCACGCTCACAAACAGGTCGCCCTTGTACCGGCTGTTGTCCTTGAACAGCCGGATCCTTACGTTTTTCTTGTCCATTTTTCATCCTTTCTGCCCTCTGTCACAGGGGCACTGCCTTTTACGCCTCGCCTGGTTTCGTCATCCAGCAGGGCTTGCCCGGTTTGCCAAGGGCCCCCCTACCAGGGGAGCTGGCGCGAAGTGCCTGAGAGGTTCAGTTGGCACTCGCATTCTCCGAATAGCTGGATACGCTCTCAATGCGCACCATGTACTGCTCCACCAGACGCTCGGCGGCGCGCATCCCCTTCCAGCCCACGGAAGCGCGCTGGTTCAGCGGGTCGTCGCCATAGCCCAGCTGCTTGACGATGTGTTCCAGGCCGCCGCCCTCCAGCTCGGTCACACCGTAGGCATGGGCACCCAGCACCAGCGTGCCGAACACGGCCAGACCGCTGGGGCAGGTGGTGTCCTTCCAGATCTTGGCCTCGCTGGTCTCCACAAAGCGGATGTTGCCCAGCTTGCCGATCTCGCCGCGGTACATGGTCTCAGGGTCGGCATACTTGTGCGCCTCAATGAATTCCCTGCAGGTCTTCAGGTCGTAGGCGGCATAGGGGTGGATGATGGCAATGTAGCTGTCACCGATGGGGTCCGCGTTCATGGCACCCAGCTGCGCCGCCGCCCGGAAGAACAGCTTCGGGGTCAGGGTGCAGGTCTTGTCCAGCTCCTTGCGGCTCTTCACCTCCGTTTCGGTGCCGTCCGCATTCTGCTTGGGAGCATACAGCACATTGGTGCCGCCCGCCAGCACATCACGGGTGATGCTGTCCATGGTGCGGCCCGCCTGGCTTGCCAGCACACGGGTGGCCTGCACCACATTGTTGTCGATGGCGGTCATCTGCAGCACGTCAGTCAGCGGGGTCCAGCCGCCATACTGGTGCAGGTCGCTGGTGATGGTGGTCACGTTCAGGGCCTGACCGTCCGGGGTCACGCCCTCGGTCAGCGGAGTGGAAGCCTTGGGCAGGCTGTCGTACTTGCGGAACTCGATGGTCTTGCCGCCGTTCTGGGGCACAGGATAGTAATCCGCAAACTGGTCATGCACCAGCCGGGGCTCTGCCTGGTCGATGAGGCGCTTCTCGTAAAAGGTCTTCATCTCCTTGGTCATAGTGGCCGTGGTGTTGTTCAGGCTGGCCGACGCATCCGCGAACTGCTGGAGATCGATCTTCATTTCGTAGTTTTTCATGTCATTTGTCCTTTCTGTATCAGTAAAATGCTTTTTAAAAGAGGAAATTTCCTCTTACATTGATTCTTGGCTCCCCTGATAGGGGAGCTCCGCAAGGCGCTGGCGAAGCCAGACCGCAGCGGTGAGAGGTCAAAACTTGATTTGCACCCCGTGCAGCGCCTGCCGCTCCAGCGCTTCCCGCTGGGCCCGGGTCATGCTGGCCACGTCCGCTCTGGTCACCGCCGCGCTTCCGGGGCGGGTGCCGTTTTCCGCCGGGCGGGAGGCCCGCTGCCGGATCCGCTCCACCACCCCCTGCTCCACGGTCCGGGCCGTCTGGCGCAGGGCATCGCTGTAATGGGCAAGACGGTAGGCATCCCCCAGCCGCATCCCGGGCAGCTGCATCAGGCGGCGCATCTCGGGGTCTGCCAGCTCCTTTTGCAGGGAAAACTCCGGCACCGCCCGGCGCATCATGGCCTCCTCGGCAGCCCAGCGCCGGTGCAGGGCATCCACAGCCTGGCTTCCCGGGAAACGTTTTGGCAGCGCAGGGCGGGGCGGTTCCTGTTCCTGCCCTTCTTCCGCCTTGACCGGTTCGGTCTCTTTCACCTCCTTCTCCCCCTCCGGGGCGGTCGTCTCCTGCCTTGCGTCCGCTTTCTCACCGGGCTTCATGGTACCCGATGCCACAGCCTGCTGTTCCTGGGCCGCGCTCAGGGCAGGGGCAGCCGCTTCGCCGCCGTCAGCAAACAGCTGCAGGTCCATCATCTCCTGCTTGCCCCGGGCACTCCGGTCGGCAAAGCGTACATTGTCCGGGTAGCGCTCGGCCAGCAGGGCAAAGCCCGCCTTGGCCAGCTCAAAGGCTCCCTCGACCCATGCGGTACAGGGCCGGGCAGCAGTCACCGTCAGGCGGGGGCCATCGGGCTCGTCAAAAGCATCGCTGTGGGCGTTCTCCTCGCCCGCCAGCAGGCTGACCAGTGCCTGCATCAGGGTGCTGACACCGGCACACACGATATCCTGCCCTGCCGGGGCATAGCCTGCATGGCCCGCCGCCTCCAGACGCATGGCCGGGCCGTAAGGGCCGTCCAATTCCGTATAATTCACTTTGATCATTTCTGCCTCCTTCTCATGTAAAACCTCTCCGTCACCTGCGGTGCCACCTCCCCTCATAGGGGAGGCAAGCCAGCAGCAGCGTGAACTTGGCTCTCCTGTTAGGAGAGCTGGCGCAAAGCGCCGGAGAGGTTCTTCGCCAATGCTCTTGTGCTCAGATTTTCCTCCGCGCCGCTCAATTTCTCGTTGAACCGCGCGATCTGCATCTGGGCCGCCGTCAGCTTCTGTGCCAGCGTGCCGTTCTGCCGCACCCTCTGGCGCACTTTTTCGATGCCCTCAAAGTCCATCATCTCCAGTGCCGCCAGGGCCGCGTCGGCATTCTGGGGTGCAAAGAAACCCAGCTGGTAGCACTCCTTCGCCGTTTCATTCTGGGAAAGGCGGCTGAAGGTGGATTTCTTCTCGGCACTCACCACGATATCAAACACCGGTTCCCGGCTTCCCAGCTCCACGCCGCCCATCAACCCCATGGGGCGGGCACGCAGCGCTGCCCCGGAAAAGGGCACGAACTCTCTGCCTCCGGCAGGCCCGATGACACGGAACACCCGCTCCTCATCGTAAAACTGCCGCATCAGGTCAATGATGAGGTAGCACTCCCTTGCAAAGGCCCGGTAGGCACTTTTGAGCATATCGCGGGAGAGCTTGCTGCCCGCCTCCTGCAGGGCCGCAATGGCACTTGCCGCCGTCACGCCGCCTGCGGTGCCGCCCTGGGTCATATCCCGGTTTCCGCTGATCTCCTTCAGCTCCTCAATGCGGCTGTTGCGGTAGCTCAGGCTGTTCCCCTGCAAACCGGCGGTCTGCAATGGACGGAAACTCTCGTCTCCCAGCCGCCCGGCCACATGGACGATGTCCCGGCTGAGATCCGCCAGTTCCTCCTCGTTCACGCCCGCCGTGTCGCTGAGCACATACCGCTGCTTGGATGCCAGCAGGACATTTTCATCCATGGCATGGTTCATCCTGTCGATGGCGGTCTGGCATTCCTTCATCACATCGATATAGCCAAAGCCCGCCGGGCTGTCCTCTTCCATAAACAGCGGGTCGAACACGAAGGGATATTTCCCGTGGTCGTAGAAGCCCCGCCCGGCAAGGGCCGGGTCGTTCTCGCTGGCATAGAGCACCACACCGTTGCAGAACTTGCAGTAGTGGAGCAGGGTGCGTCCGGCCTTGTCCGGCTTTTTGTAGTACCAATCCACCACCACGCTTTTTTCGGTGGTATCCAGCCCGCCGTCGTGGAGAAAACGGGGTACATCCAGCACACTGGCGCTGTGGCCCTTCAGCTGGGGCCAGCGGTTTTCCAGCTGTTTGGTGTTCTCCATGCTCAGGGAGAAAAAGTGGGGCGAGGCCTGGATATCTGCCACGCCCGGCTCCCAGTAGAGCATGAGCAGGTTCATGGGCCGGATGGCGATCTCTCCCACGCCGCCCCGGGCCTCCGGGTCCCAGAACACGCCCTTGACCCCGGTGCCCTGCTTGAGCTTGCGCCACCAGGTGTCGCTGTACACCTGTTCATAGTCTGCCTGCTCCAGCACCACCGGCAGGATGCTGGAAAGCACCTGTGCGGTCTGCGCATCGTCTGCCGCCCGGGGCAAAACATTGGGGGCCGGGTAATTGTCCATGGCATCGGCGTGCTTGTTGGCAATGCTGTTGAACAGCCACCCACTGGCAGGCTGGGGCTTGCCCTCCATCATGGGGTTCTGGTAGTTCTTCCAGTGTCCCATCCGGAACCACAGCTCGTTGTCCACAATGCGTTTGTCCAGCGCGGCCTTTCCGGCCTTGTATTTCTGTAAAATGGCCGTGGCTTCGGCCACTTCTTCTGCCCCGATGGGGGGCTTTTCATCGATCATTGCTTACTCCTTTCTTGTTAGCTTCCTCACTCTCTCAGTCTCGCTCCGCTCGCCCACAGCCGGGTTGCGGCTCCCAGCGTCTGCTTCACTCTGTTCGCATCCTTGCTGGCCGCTGCCCCAACAACTCCTCCCTCAATCCGCCGCTGGCGGCGGTCGTCGTCGTTGCTCCCAAAGTGGGAGCTTCTGACGAAACTGCAAACTTTGCAATAACTGCCAAGGCCTCGCCCTTCGGGAGAGGTGGCAGCGCGCCAGCGCTGACGGAGAGGGTGAGCCGCCTATACCCTGTAAAATCTCGCCCTCCGGTGCAGCTCCAGCGGGTCGTCCCCCACCGGAGGCTGCACAGTCTGCCGGGGCGGGGAGATGGGATTTTCCATCAGTACATAGCGGCACTCGTCATAGATATGGTCCTCCTGCCGGGTGTCGATGTCCTCCACATTGCTCTCGTCATAGACCAGGTTCGGGAGGGTGCGGATAAAGTGCCTGCAGGTGCTGAACACCTGAAACATGGGCCGCCCCTCCCCATCGAACGCCAGCCGGTAGTGGAACTGCATCTTCCCCGCCAGCCGGGTGTGGTCACCGGGGACCCAGTGGAGAAAATGGGGGCCTCGCTCCATCATGGCGGCAATGCTCTCGCCCCGGCTCTCATCAAAGATAGCGGGGTCAGCCACCCCCAGAATGGTGCGGCCCTTGAGCATCGGGTCGTTCTGCTCTGCCTCCCGGATCCGCCTTGCCTGCTCCACCGGGTCGATGCGCAGGCCCTCGTTGGGGCGGCCCGTGCAGCCGTACAGCTCCTTGATGCGGTAAAGCCTGCCCTCCTCATCCGCCGCGTACCACCCCACCGAGAACGGCTTCGAGAAACCGAAATCGTACCCCCGGTAGATCTTCCAGTGTCTGGGGATGGCAAAGGGCGCAATGACATGGGTCCAGCGCTGGTCCTGATAATGCCCCGGGTCGTTCCTCCACTCGGTGAACACCTGCCCCGAAAAGCTGTCCCAGCTGCCATAGAGCAGGGCCTGCTTTTCCGCTTCGGGCAGGCTTGCCAGACTGGCAAGGTAGTCCGGGTCATTTTCCAGCAGGGCGGGGTTGTCGAACACGCTGGACGGGATAAACACCCTTGCCCGCTCCAGCACCTTCTCGGTTCCGTCCGGCATCCGCACCGGGAACTGTTCCACAATGGGGGTGCCGGGCGGGGCAGGCGTGATGAACCGTGCTTTCACCCAGCCGTGCCCCACACCGCCGGGATTGGTGGTGGCCCGCAGGTAGACCCGGGTACCCGGGCCGGTAGGGCGGTTGCGGCTCATCATATAGCTGTACTCATCCCACTCGAAATGGGTCAGCTCATCGAACCCGATGAAGTCGAAGGCCTTGCCCTGATAATTTGTGCGGTCCTTGGTGTACTGCATGGAACCAAAGTAGATCTTTGCCCCGCTGGGGAACACCCACACATGGCTGGTGGCGTTGTACTGCGCCGTAGGAAAAGCCCGCTTGTAGTAGGCCATGCTCTTGTCCACCAGATCACTGAGCTGGGGGTAGGTCTTGCGCAGGATGAGCCCCCGATAGTGGGGGATGTGCACCTGCCGCAGGGCCTCGATCACCAGCGCGTCACTCTTGCCGCCGCCTGCCGCGCCCCCATACAGGGCTTCCGGTTCCGGGCGGCGCATGAACTCCGCCTGCCGGGGCTGGGGCCGCCATACGATTTCTGCATTCATACGTCCTCCACGGCTGGCAGAAGCACCACGCCGCACGCCCGGGCCTCGGCATCCGCACCCTGATCGTTCAGAGTCTTGACCACCGCGGCCAGATCCTTCAGCACCGCCGTAGCCTCCTTGAGCCCCTTCATCAGGGCGGGGTCAGAGCCATCGCCACGCTGGACCTTCTGCCGGGCGTTCAGTTCCTTGACCTCCTGCGCCAGCATGGTGCTCAGGGTGTCGGTGGCCTTGTGCAGGCTGGCAAGGCTCTTGTCCCTGCCCGGCTGTTTTGCTTGCGCCATCCTGTGTTCTCACATCCTTTCTGTTTGGCTTGGCACAAGGATACCAGCTTTTCGTCTCCTGCAACAGCGCGCACTTTCGCAGGGCCGTTTTGTACTTTTAGTGTCATAGAATCCAATCCGTATAAAATAATCTTTCATTTTTCATCGCTGTATCGCACCGTGCAGAAATCTCCGTTTTTCTCCCGGATTTTTCACGCGCAGACACATCAGGTGCGTGAAGCGCCTTTTGCGCAAAAAAGCAGGCACTCCGCCCGCCCCGTCCGGGGCAAAGGCAGAGTGCCTGCTTTCGTTACAGATTCAGTTTCAGTTCTGCTTACAGGGTCTCAATGCGGTCAAACAGCTGCTTGCCTGCTTCCACAGCGTCCTTGCTGCCAAAGGCCACACGGGTGGCGTTTGCCATCCGGTCTGCAAGGTCTGCAGCCTGTGCCCGGATCGTTTCAGCTGTCACGCTGCACATGGCCTTGCGGTCCGCGGCCAGCATGGCATCGGTGATGCCGCAGAAGTACCGGCGATCCAGCTCCTTGGCCTCGGCGTTGGGCTTTTGGGGCGAATCCATCTCGGACACCGCGCCCACGATGAACTCGGTCAGGTCTTTTTCGGTGTACTCCCGGCCTGCCAGCACCTCGGGGGCCTTGGCAAAGGTCTCGTAGCTCTCGGTCAGGTGGGGGTCACGGTAGGTGTACAGTCCCTCGGTCTGGGCACGGGTCAGCATTCCGGTGCCGTAAGCGCCGCCCACCTCACGGATGTTGTGCCACAGGTATTCGTAGCTCATAATGCGGGCCAGCACCCGGCGGTCGGCCTGCCGCTCCATGGGCCAGGTCAGGATATCATAGTTCACGCCGCCATCAATGATAAAGGCCTCGTTCACGGGGGCAGTCAGCACCTCTGTGTAGGGCTTGGCAGCGGTGCGGCCCTGGGCAGCAAAGACACTGCCGGGCAGCAGGGCACGCAGCTTTGCCAGCGCTTCCTCACTGCCATGCAGGCTGACGGTCAGGGCTGCATGGTTCAGCACCTTTTCCCGCACCGCTTCCAGCTTTTTGCCCATGGCGGCCCAGTCGGCCTGTTCCAGCAGGCCGCACAGGAAGTGGTACCCGGTCACGCCGCTGCACCGCTCACTCAGGGCATACTCCACTGAGTAGTGGGCGGCGGCACGAACGGCAGCGTACTGGTTGCCCTGCCGGATGAACTGCTGCTCCATGTTCAGCTTCTGCTGGCTCAGCACCCGGGCAAAGGCTTCCTCGGCCTTGGGGCCGGTCAGGCATGTCTTGTAGAGGTACTCACTGCCCAGCGCAATGGCCTTGTCCAGATTCCGCTCCAGCAGGCTCATGTTCCAGGTAAGCTTTGCGTGGCAGGGGCTGCCCTCCTGCCGCCCGGTCCAGAAGCTGATGCAGGCCATGCTGTTGCCCAGCCAGGTGGCGCGCTGGGTCTGCAGCTCCCGGGCAGTGTGCTCCGGGGTATCCAGCTCGTCCAGAATATCGGTCAGCAGGTCAAGATACTGCACCTCTTCCGGGGTGCACTCGCCCAGGTCGTAGTAGAAATTCAGATACAGGCTGCCCTTGGAGGGGTGGTGCAGCAGCTCCGCACCGGCCAGCGGTTCCACCGTACCAGCAGCGCTCCTGTCACCGTCGCCCAGGTCGGCCACGGTCAGCGGATGGTCCAGCACCAGCTTGCCGTCGTTGCGGGCAGGGGCAGCATCCTCTTCGTCCTTTTTGGGCAGGGCCGGGGTCTGGATCACCTGCACCGGCTCGGCCAGCAGCAGATCCTTCAGCAGGTCGTTGAACCAGCCGGTGGAAAGCTTCTCCCGCAGGGAAGCAAACAGTTTGTCGGTGTGGAGCAGCAGAGCCGGGTCGCCGGTGTGGAGCCAGCCGGTGGCGGCATAGATGGCATCCAGCACACCGTCGGGCAGGCTGCCCGGGCGCTCCAGAGAGGCAAACTCCATGGCGTTCAGGCTGGCCAGCAGCAGCTCCTCGGGGATGCCCCCTGCCAGCAGGTCGGTCACGGCCTGTCTCACGCCAGCTGCAAATTTGGGGGCAGTCTCTGCGGTGGCCCCCCGCAGCACCAGCTCCAGCGTGGGCTGCAGGGTGCTGTCGTCAAAGCCAATGTCGATATCCGCGCCCAGCTTCTGCTCCAGCAGAGCTGCCTTCAGCGGGGACTGGTTGGTGCCCAGCAGGGCATCCAGCAGGATCTCCACGCCCAGCTGGCGCTCCCGGTCAGCAAACGCGCCGGTGTACCAGGCCAGCGCACACTGCACCTGATCCGGCTCGGGGTTTTCGGTGTAATACGGGATGTGCACACGCACACCGTTCTGCTGGTCCTGCACCGTCAGCCGGGGGCGGCTGGTGCCCTTGGGCATCCTGCTCAGATAGTGCTCATCCAGAAACGCCAGCTTCTCGGCCATATCCATCTTGCCGTACAGGGTGATGCAGCAGTTGTCGGCGCTGTAATGGCGGCGGTACACCCGCTGGTATTTTTCATAGGTCAGGGCCGGGATGGAGGCCGGGTCGCCGCCGGACACAAAGCCGTAGGCCGTATCCGGGAACATGGCCCGCTCCAGCGCGTTCTGCAGCTGCGCGTCCGGGGAGGCCAGCGCACCCTGCATCTCATTGTAGACCACACCGCTCACCGTGCCGTCCGCGTCCCGGTGCCAGCCCTCCTGCTCGAACACGGCCTTGTCCACCATGGCCAGCGGGCAGAACACGGCGTTCAGGTACACGTCCATCAGGTTCCTGAAGTCGGTCTCGTTGGGGGTGGCAAAGGGATACACCGTCTTGTCCGGGAAGGTCATGGCGTTCAGGAAGGAGGCCATACTGCTCTTGAGCAGCTGCAAAAAAGGCGAGGTCACGGGGTACTTCTCGCTGCCCGCCAGCACCGAGTGCTCCAGAATGTGGAACACACCGGTGTCGTCGGAGGGGAAGGTGCCGAAGCCGATGCCGAACGCCTTGTTGGTGTCCTCATTCTCCACCAGCAGGACAGTGGCCCCGCTCACATCGTGGTTCAGAACCGTCAGCACACCGTGCTGCTCCGGGCAGTCCTCGCGGCGCACCAGCGTATAACCGGGATAGTTCATGTTGTTTCTCCTTTGGGTCATATTTTTTCAAAGTGTTTGGCCCTATTGTACCACGCCTTCCGGTAAGACGCAACGAACAAAAAAAGGCCCTCCCAAAGGGAAGGCTCTTGCGGTTAAACCCCATCGTCATCCCTGCGGGATGCCACCGCCCCTGGTAGGGGCGGCCTTGGCAAAGAGATGATGCTTTACGTTATGCCAAGGGCCCCACTACTAGGGGGGGCTGTCACCGCAGGTGACTGGGGGATTCAATTCACTTTTGATCCGACACTCGGAACAGTACGAATCCCACAACGAACAGCACGATCAGGCTGCCCACGCCCACATTGGCGCTGCCGGTCAGCTGGCTACCCACACTGACGATCATGGTGCCCAGAAAGGATGCGCCCTTGCCGCAGATATCGAACAGGCCGAAGTACTCGCCCGATTTTTCCGGCGGGATAATCTTGGCAAAATGGCTCCGGCTCAGCGCCTGGATGCCGCCCTGGAACATGCCCACCACAACGGCCAGCACCCAGAACTGCCACTGGTGCTTCAGGAAAAAGGCAAACAGCGCAATGCCCGCATAGGCTGCGATGCAGACCGGGATGAGGGTGCCCGAGGGGTATTGCCCGCTCAACCGCCCGAACACCAGTGCCGAGGGGAAGGCCACGATCTGGGTGACCAGCAGCGCCAGCAGCAGGCCGGTGGTGTCCAGCCCCAGGGCCGTGCCGTAGGCCGTGGCCATATCGATGATGGTGTATACGCCATCGATGTAGCAGAAAAAGGCCAGCAGGAACCAGAACACCTGCCTGTCCTCTTTCAGGTGGCGGAGGGTGTGGCCGATGCGGGCAAAGCTCTGCCGGATGGCATGTTCCCGCACCTCCACAAAGTGCACCTGCTTATACTGGCGCAGCAGGGGCAGGGTGGTCACCAGCCACCAGACAGCGGTGATAAAGAGGGCAAGGTTCAGCGCTGTCATCTGGGAGATGCCGATGCTCCCGGCCCCCAGCACCAGCGCCAGACAGACCACAAAGGGCACACAGCTGCCAATGTAGCCCCAGGCATAGCCTTTGGAGGAAACCTCATCCATCCGGTCCGGCACAGTCACATCGCTGAGCATGGAGTCATAGAACACCAGACTGCCCGAAAAGCCCACCTTGGCAAAGATGAAGATGAGCAGGAACGGCAGCCAGGTGCTTGCCATCCCCATGGCGCAGCAGCCGATCACGCCCACTGCCACGCAGAAGGTGAAGATAGGCTTTTTGAAGTTGCGGGTATCGGCCAGTGTGCCAAGGATCGGGCTGAGCACCGCCGTGATGACTGTGACCGCCGAGGCTGCATAGCCCCAGTAGGCCAGATACTCCACCGAGCTCAGGCCGCCCCCCTCAGCCAGTGCGTTGAAGAAGATGGGGATCAGCGTTGCCACCAGCAGCACAAACGCCGAGTTACCCACATCGTATAAGATCCACGCCCGTTCCAGGCTGGTCAGGCGAAATTTTTGCTTTGCTTCGTCCATTTGCATTCCTCTCAAAATTCTCCGAAGGTGTGGTCATAGGCCTTGTCCAGCGGTGCGCCGTTGGAGAGCCCTTCCACATATTCTGTGATGAGCCGCACTGCCAGCGGGAGAGCCTGCTGATACAGCGCTTCCAGCTCTTTGTCGCTGGCCTCGCACCGGGGATTGGGCTGGAGGTTCGCCACCAGCCCGTGCATGACATCATAGGTACCTGCCGCTTTCAGGGCCGTCAACACCACCCAGCGCTTAACCGGGCTGGTAGCCTGCAGCAGATGGTGCACCCGCACCATGCCCCGCATGGCTCCGTAGGTCTCGTCTGCCGTGACATTTTCGTAGAACGGCGCAATGATCTTTGCAAACTCCCGGTTGGGGCGGATATGCCCCGCCGTGAAAAAGTGCATCGGGTCAAGCCCGTCCTCCCGCATCAGCTGGTTGTCAAACTCCGTCTCGATCTCGCAGTGGCTCACACCGCTTTCCCGGGTGTAGCGCTCCACATAGGGGTGGCAGGTGCTGTCCAGTGCAAAGTGGCAGACGAACCCCAGCGCATAGGCCAACGCAGCATTCTTGTTGCGGGCCGTGTTCACCACGCCCCGGGCCCGGGTAAAGAACACTCGGCCCGGCTGCTCATGCATGGCGTTGCCCAGCCGGTTCACGGGGTTGGACTGCAATGCCCGGTAGTAGAACATCAGGTCAGGCCCGTGCAGGCCCATATCATACAGCGGCCGGTACGGGGTGATCTTTTCCCGCAGCTCCCTGGGCAGCTGCACCAGAACATCCGCACCAAAGCGGCGGTGTGCATACGTAGATGGCATATCCTCTCTCCTCCTTTTCGTACCAGAATCAGTATAGCAGAATCCCACCCCCGCCGCCACCCTTCCGGGTCTGATTTGTGTAAAATTTTTGAGATATTTTTCATCACGCCCATCCCATGGCGCAAAAACGCCCCGCCGGTCTCCCGGCAGGGCGCTTTCGCAGGGTGGTATTGCAGACCCGTTCGGTCTGTGAAACACCCGGCAGCCAAAAGCCGCCGGGCGTTTTTGACCCGGCGGCTTTCAGCTATTCCAAACGATCAGTCTTTTTTCACCATCATCTTGCTGGCCTTATAGATATCGCCGCAGCCCAGAGTGATGACCAGATCGCCCTCCCGGGCGTTCTGTTTGACCCAGTCAGCGGCAGCCTCCAGGCTGTCCACCAGCACAGAGTTGGGGATCTGCGCCGCCAGCTTTGCGCTGGTAATGGTGGGGTCGTTGGGCTCGCGGCTGCCCATGATGGGGGTGATCACCGTGATATCAGGGATCTTGAACACATCCACAAAGTCGTTGAACAGCATCTTGGTCCGGCTGTATGTAAACGGCTGATGGACTGCGATGACACGATTGTAACCCAGCTCCTTGGCGGTGTTCAGGGTCGCGCGGATCTCGGTGGGATGATGGGCGTAGTCGTCCACGACCACCGCGCCGTTGCACTCGCCGTAGACCTCAAAACGGCGGCCTGCCCCCTTGAAGTTCAGGGCAGCGTTGGCGCACTCCTCCACGGTCAGGCCCACAGAGCGGCAGACAGCACACATGGCCAGTGCATTGTAAATGTTGTGGCGGCCCGGCACTGCCAGACGGATGTGGCCCAGCTCATTGGTATCCCACTCCTTCAGATCAAATTCAAAGAAGCCGGGCTTGTACTCCTGCACGTTGACAGCACGGTAATCGGCCGCATTGTCAATGGCAAAGGTGCGCACGCGGCGGTCCAGGGTGTACATGACATCCATGGTGTTCTTATCATCTGCATTGGCAAAGATCATAAAATGGGTCATCAGGGCAAAGCGCTTGAAGGCAAACTTCAGCTCGCCCATGCTGCCGT
>ERZ827150.3032-NODE-3032-length-17002-cov-7.376291_pt1 | contig 17002 bp, 15 predicted proteins | sample MGYA00519779_ERZ827150 | MGnify/ENA primary metagenome ERZ827150 (study PRJEB31778, sample SAMEA3449267) | human gut metagenome | biome: human gut; feature: human-associated habitat; material: faeces | place: United Kingdom | collected 2010/2012 ...
AGGTACGACACAGTTGCAGACTGTTGCCGCTATCCGTTATGTAACAAACGGTTCTTATCTGGCAACCATCCGCGAATTCGAAACAATCCCATGTTCTGCGGAAATGGAACCGCTGAAAGCACGACTGGTAGAAATGGCCAACAAGCTCGAAGCATGCATGAACAAAGTGAAGGAAGCGCAAAATCAGGAATTACTGGACTTCGTTGCCCGCCGCCTTTATGAAATGGCTGCCGACTGCGTCATGGCTCACCTGTTGATCCAGGATGCAACAAAAGCACCTGAATTATTCAGTAAATCAGCCGTAGTATACTTGAACTATACAGAAGCCGAAGTAGAAAAACACAACAGCTTCATCGAAAAGTTCAACGCTGAGGAATTAGTAAACTACAGACAATAATAAGTATTGTCTCTCCATAAAAAAGCCGGATATCATCTTTATTCTGATATCCGGCTTTTTTCAGATATTACCGATGAGAAGAATGCCATAATATCCATTGCATAATCCCTCTTAATGATAAATAGATCAGGAATGCCATCCATAAGGCATGGTTTCCCATCACACCGTAAAAGAGATAATAGACCACAAAAAACAGTCCCGAAGCCACCAGCATCGAATAAAGCATCAACCGGGTAGCTGTTGCACCAATCAGGATACCGTCCCAAAGGAAAGCGGCAAAGCCAGCCAAGGGAATAGCCAAAACCCAATAATAATAACTTCCGGCAGCATTAATGACTGTTGTATCATTCGTCAGCAATCCCAGAAAATCTTGTCCACCTATCATATATAGAATCGTAAAAGACAACGACAATCCCCATCCCCAACGGAATAGCAAACGAATCATCCTTTGTAATCCAGTATTGTTTCGTGCGCCGATATAACGTCCGGTCATCGCTTCACCGGCATAGGCAAAGCCATCCATTATATAAGAAAATAGCGTAAACAGCTGCATCAACAACGTATTAACAGCCAATACGACATCTCCCTGCCGTGCACCTGTCGATGTAAAAAAGGTAGTAACAGCCACCAAACATAATGTACGGAAAAAGATATCGCTATTCACCTGAAAGAAACGCTTCATAGCTGTCTTACCGATTATCTCCTGCCAACGAAAAGCAATCTTCAGTCGCCCGTAATAACGAAGCCAAAGCAACGAAGCCATAAAAAGTCCGGCATACTGAGCAATCACCACGCTTCCGACATACAGCCCAATGCTGCGGAAAGCGTCGATGAGACGAAGCACGTCCAGATCGTAGGTGATGCCGTAATCGCCGCGGATCTTGCTGCTCACAATGTCCTCGGCGCTGATGACGATGACGATCTCCGCCTGATCCTTCAGCTGCAGCAGCATCTGCAGCTTGCTGTCCGGCTGGAAGCCCGGCAGCACGCGGGAGGCATGATAGTCGTCGAACAGCTTGCCGCCGAACTCCAGATACAGCTTGTTGTCAAACTTCTGGATGCGCTCGCGGATATGCTCGGACTGCATCGCAAGATATTTGTCGTTGTCAAATCCAATTTTCATTGTTCGTTTCCTTTTCCTCATCGCTGGGCCGGCACACCGCACCGGCATTTTTCCATAACAGGCATAGTATACCACACTCAAAAACCGGGCGCAATGCAAAACACACAGCAGAGCAGTTTTTCCGGCAAATGCAGTGGTTTGGCAGGCTGTGTGCCGCAGATTTTTGTGAAAATGGTTCTTGCCCGGTTTTATACGGCGGGTGTATAATAGAATTGTTCGGCAACCAGTCACCCGCCAGAGAGAGGAAGTTTTGCATGAATCCTGCCGAAAATTATACATATCGTTATCTGGAGACCGATGATCTGGATCAGTACAACGCCCTTTTGCGCTATACCTTTCAGGTCACGGAAGATGAGCTCACTGCCACCGGATGGAAGGACGACGAGATCAAGCAGTCCAAGTTCCCCGTGCTGGAGCGCGCGGACGTGCTGGGCTGCTTTGACGGAGAAAACCTTGTCTCTCAGTTCGCGGTCTACCCGCTGAAGATGAACATCTACGACGCCGTTTACCATGTGGGCTTTGTGACCAGTGTGTGCACCTACCCGGAGTACACCGGCAACGGCATCATGAAGCGGCTCATGATCCAGGGCCTGACCCAGATGCACAAGGAGGGCAAGAGCTTTGCCTTGCTCTACCCCTACTCCATCCCGCTGTACCACCACCTGGGGTGGGAGATCATCTCCAACAAGATCTCCTACAACATCAAGGACCGGCAGATCCCCACCAAGGTGTCGGCCCCCGGTTATGTGCGGCGCGTCGCCTGGGATAACACCGAGTTCCACGAGCTGCACTCCCATTTTGCCTCCATCACCCACGGGTGCCTGTTCCGCAACGCACTGGCCTGGGAGGAGTACTGGCGCTGGGACGAGGATGACACCAATGTCGCCGTCTATTATAATGTAAAGGACAAGCCCTGCGGCTACATGGTGTACCTGATCAAGAACGACATCATGCACATCAAGGAAATGATCTACCTGAACCGCGAGGCACAGAAGGGCCTGTGGGAGTACATCCACGCCCACGACTCCATGATCGACGAAGTGCACGGCAACACCTACTTCAGCGAACCCATCGCCTTTGAGATAGACGACGGCGACATCAAGGAGACCATCCGCCCCTATGCCATGGGCCGCATCGTGGATGTGGCCAGCTTCCTGGAAGATTACCCCTGTGACCCGGACGGCGGCGAGCTGTGCATTGATCTGGAGATCGAGGACGACCTGCTGCCCTGGAACGACCACACCTTCCGCATCCGGTTTGCGGACGGCGGCTGTACCCTGACCGATGCCCCCGCCGAATACCACCTGAGGATGGGCATCGGCACCCTTTCCACCCTGCTGCTGGGCTACAAGACCGCCGAACGTCTGTTCGAGCTGGAGCGCATCGAGGGCCGGGAGGATGCCGTGGAGCGGCTGGACGATGTGCTGTTCCACAAGATCCCTTATATTTCGGACTATATCTGATGCGGTTTCCGGAGAGCGGGGGCGTTTTCCCCGCTCTTCTTTTTTGCTCTTGTGCGCCGGGCACGCGCATGTTAGAATAAGACGATATTATTTTTTCAAGGAGGCCGGGCAATGAAGGGCAGAGAGGCTTATCCCGACGAAGAACTGCGCCGCCGCATCATGGACTTTATCATGGTGGCCGGGCAGACCCTGTTGGAGAACGGTGCGGAAGTGTTCCGGGTGGAGCAGACCATGGAGATCATGGCACGCTCCTTCCACCTGCGGGAATTCCATGTTTATGTACTGACCAACGGCATTTTTGCCAGCGCCGGCACCGCAGAGATCAGCGAAGTGCGCAACGTGCCGGTGCGCACCACCCATCTGGGCCGGGTGGCGGCGGTGAACGCCCTTTCCCGCGAGATCGCCGAGACCAATATGTCGCTGGGGGAGGCCGAGTACCGTCTGGCGGCTGCCCAGCGCATCCCCTTCCCCAAGGACTGGGTGCAGCTGGTCAGCGGCATGGGCGGCGCGTTCAGCTTTGCCATGATCTTTGGCGGTGATCTGCGCAGCGCCATCGCTGCCGCCGTGGCCGGTCTGGCGGCCAGCGGCTACCTGCTGCTGTGCGGGCGGTACAGCCTGCCCGGCGGCTTCCAGAAGATCACCACCGCGTCCCTCATCACACTGGTGTGCATCCTGCTGTGTCAGGCGCTGCATACCTCGGCCAGCCATGCCATCATCGGTGCGCTGATGATCCTGACCCCCGGCATCGCCTTCACCATGGGCATCCGCGACTTCGTGCACGGCGACTACCTGTCCGGCACCATCCGCATGATCGACGCGCTGCTCATCGCCGCCAGCATCGCCATCGGCACCGGCCTTGTGCTGAGCCTGTATTCTCTGCTCACGGGGGTGGTGGTCGCATGATTTCTCTCACCAATTCCCAGATCGGGGAGCTGATGGGCCAGTTCCTGCTGGCCGGCACCGGCACCCTGAGCTTTGCCATCCTGTTCGCCTGCCCCCGCCGGAGCCTGCCCACCTGTGCGCTGGTGGGTGCCATGGGCTGGTTCGTGTATGAGCTGTGCGTCATGCTGGGGCTGGACACCGCTGCGGCCAGCCTGCTGGCGGTGATTCCCCTCACCATCCTCACCCGCGTGTTCGCCATCCTGCAAAAGACCCCTGTGACCGTGTTCCTGCTCTCCGGCATCTTCCCGCTGGTGCCGGGTGCAGGCATCTACTACACGGCCTACTATTTCATTCAGGGCGACAACGCACTGGCGTTGTCCAACGGCATCAGCACCTTCAAGGTCGCGGTGGCACTGGCCGTGGGCATCTCGCTGGTGCTCAGCATCCCGCTGCCGCCGCGCCATCGCTCCGGCTGACGGAAGGCCCAATTTCCTACCAAAAAACTTCGTTGTAGGTGTTGACAAATCCGCCGGAGTGGTTTATTATAAATGCAATATCACAAAAATGGCTGTGAAGAGAAGAGTAGGCCTTCGCATTGATCCTTACCAGAAAGCCCGGGCGATGGAAAAGGGCAGGAAACAGGAAGCCGAAAATGGTCTCGGAGCCGTGTGGGCGAGGCGCAGGAGTGCTAAGTCTGCAACGGGATGCGCCCGTTACAGCGTCCGGCTGTAAGCAGCAGAAGCTGCCGCAGCATCGAGGCTTTGTCCGTGAGGGCAGAGTAAACCAAGGTGGTACCACGGAAGATGTTATGCCTCCGTCCTTGCTGAGCGTTCGGCTCGTGTAAGGACGGAGGCTTTTTTCGTCCTCCGTACAAGGCGTGCGTGGACTGTGCCGCGCCGCCGCTCAACAATTTTTTACAAAGATAGAGAGGGATTTTATCATGATTACTCGTCGCGATTTTCTGAAAGTTACCGGTGTGGCCGCTGCTGCCGCTGCCCTGACCGCCTGCGGTGGTTCTTCTTCCACTGCATCCTCCACCGCTTCCAGCGCCGCTGCTTCTTCTGAGGCTGCTTCCGCTGTGGCCAAGCTGGACAAGGTCAAGGTGGCCGTGCCCAACGACACCACCAACGAGGCCCGTGCCCTGACCCTGCTGGAGAAGAACGGCTTCTTCAAGCTGAAGGCTGACGCAGGCCTGACCGCCACCGCAAAGGACATTGAGGAGAACCCCCTGAACGTTACCGTCGATGAGGTCGAGGCTGCTCAGGTGCCCAACGTCCTGCAGGACGAGGACTACGCCGTCATCAACTCCAACTACGCCATCTCTGCCGGTCTGGACCCCACGACCGATGCACTGGCCATCGAGGACGGCTCTTCCGCTTACGTCAACGTTCTGGTCTGCAAGGACGGCAACCAGGAGGAGCCCAAGATCAAGGCTCTGGCCGCTGCCCTGCAGAGCCAGCAGGTCAAGGACTTCATGGATGAGAACTATAAGGGTGCCGTGGTGTCCGTTGTGGAGAACCCCACCGACGGCTATGACGCTTCCGTTGACTACGACGCTCTGAACGGCGAGACCGTGAGCTGCGCCGCTACCCCGGCTCCCCACTGCGAGGTGCTGGAGGTCTGCAAGGAGATCCTGGCCGCCAAGGGCATCACGCTGGACATCCAGGAGTACGATGACTACATCATCCCCAACAACGTGGTCGAGGACGGCACCGTTGACACCAACTACTTCCAGCATCAGCCGTATCTGGATGACTTCAATACAGAGCACGGCACTCACCTGGTGACGGTTGCCGGCATCCATGTGGAGCCCATGGGCATCTACGGCGGCAAGCAGGACAGCCTGGCACCCATCGAAGGCTAAAAGGAGCAATTTCTGTGATCGAGATCAAACACCTTTCCAAGACCTTCCAGATGAAGGACGGCGCGGTGAACGCGCTGAAAGACATCAACCTGACCATTCCGGATGGTTCCATCTACGGCATCATCGGCATGTCCGGTGCGGGCAAATCCACGCTGGTGCGCTGCATCAACCTGTTGGAGCGCCCCACCGAGGGCAGCGTGGTGATCGACGGCACCGCCATGGAGACCCTGTCTCCGGCGGCCCTGCGTGAGCGCCGCCGCGAGATCACCATGATCTTCCAGCAGTTCAACCTGCTCATGCAGCGCAGCTGCCTGAAGAACATCTGTTTCCCCATGGAGCTGGCCGGTGTGAAAAAGGCCGACGCCGAAAAGCGCGCCAAAGAGCTGCTGGAGATGGTGGGCCTGCCCGACAAGGCAAACGCCTACCCCGCCCAGCTGTCCGGCGGCCAGAAGCAGCGCATTGCCATTGCCCGCGCCCTGGCCACCAACCCCAAGGTGCTGCTGTGCGACGAGGCCACCAGTGCGCTGGACCCCAACACCACTCATTCCATCCTGACCCTGATCAAGGACATCAACCAGAAGCTGGGCATCACCGTGGTGGTCATCACCCACCAGATGAGCGTGGTGGAAGAGATCTGCGACAGTGTGGCCATCCTGGACGGCGGTGTGGTCATGGAAGAGGGCTCGGTGCAGGAAATTTTCGCCAACCCCAAGACGGCTGCGGCAAAGCGTCTGGTCGCCCCCAACGGCGGCAGCGCAGCCCGCGACCTTTCCAGCTTTGCGCCGGATGACCATGTGGTGCGTGTCACCTTCAACGGTTCGTCCGCCGCAAAGCCTCTGGTGGCAAGCCTTGCCGCCGAAAAGGGCATTCTGGTGTCGGTGCTCAGCGCCGATACCCGTGATCTGAGCGGCCAGTGCTACGGCTCCATGCTGCTCAAGCTGCCTGCCGATGTGGAGCAGGCCAAGCAGGCGGCTGCCTATATGCGCAGCCAGCCCGGCGTGACCGTGGAGGAGGTGACCGGCGAATGAGTATTGCAGATTATGGCTTTGCCATTTGGGAAACGTTCTATGTGACGGTTCTTTCCACCGCGTTCGCGCTGGTGCTGGGCCTGCCGCTGGGCGTGCTGCTGGTGGCCGGTGACAAGGACGGCGTGCTGCCCCTGCCCGGCTGGCTGATGCACATCCTCAACATCGTCATCAACATTCTGCGCAGTGTGCCCTTCCTGATTCTGATGATCTGTGTATTCCCGCTCACCCGTGCCATCGTAGGCACCACGGTGGGCACCAAAGCTACCATCGTTCCGCTGGTGGTGGCCGCCTTCCCGTTCGTGGCACGTCTGGTAGAGACCAGCCTGCGCGAGCTGGACGAAGGTGTGGTGGAAGCTGCCCAGAGCATGGGTGCCACCCCGTTCCAGATCATTACCAAGGTGATGATCCCGGAGTGCCTGCCCGGCCTGATCTCCAGCATGACCACGGCCCTGACCACCATTCTGGGCTACTCGGCCATGTCCGGCGTCATTGGCGGCGGCGGCCTGGGCAAGATCGCCCTGTCCTACGGCTATTACCGCTACCAGACCGACATCATGATCGTGTGTGTCATTCTGCTGGTGCTCATGGTGCAGGTGTTCCAGAGCGCGGGCACCTTCTGGGCGACCCGGAGCGACAAGCGCCTGCGGAAGTAAAAGAGTGCCGGAAGGCTTTTCATGGTGATGGAAAAGTTTCCTTAAACCATACTGCCAGACGATCCCGGCAGGGAAAAATTTAACGTTTCAATTCCCCGCCGGAGGCTGTATGCTCCCTGCGGGGAATTGTGCTATATGGACAAACCCAGCAAAGGAGTATGTAGTATGAATCGTGATACCATCTGCGTGCAGGGCGGTTATACGCCCGGAAACGGCGAACCCCGCCAGATCCCCATCATCCAGTCCACCACCTTCAAGTACGCCACCAGCGAGGACATGGGCAAGCTGTTTGACCTGGAGGCCAACGGCTACTTCTATTCCCGCCTGCAGAACCCCACCTGTGACCTGGTGGCCAAAAAGATCTGCGAGCTGGAGGGCGGCACCGCTGCCATGCTGACTTCCAGCGGGCAGGCTGCCAACTTCTTTGCCCTGTTCAACCTTTGCCAGGCCGGTGACCACATCGTGGCATCCAGCACCATCTACGGCGGCACCTTCAACCTCATCTCGGTCACCATGAAAAAGATGGGCATCGAGGCCACCTTTGTGGACCCGCTGTGCACCGAGGAAGAGCTGAACGCCGCGTTCCGCCCCAACACCAAGGTCGTGTTCGGCGAGACCATCGCCAACCCCGCCCTGACCGTGCTGGACATTGAAAAGTTTGCGCAGGCAGCCCACGCCCACGGCGTGCCGCTCATCGTGGACAACACCTTCCCCACCCCGGTCAACTGCCGCCCCTTCGAGTGGGGTGCCGACATCGTGACCCACTCCACCACCAAGTACATGGACGGCCATGGTGCTGTACTGGGCGGTGCCATCGTGGACAGCGGCAAGTTCGACTGGATGGCCCACGCCGACAAGTTCCCCGGCCTGTGCACCCCGGATGACAGCTACCACGGCATCACCTACGCCGAGCGTTTTGGCAAGGAGGGTGCCTTCATCACCAAGGCAACGGCCCAGCTGATGCGCGACTTTGGTTCCATGCAGTCCCCCATGAACGCCTACATGCTGAACCTGGGTCTGGAGAGCCTGCATGTGCGCATGCAGCGCCACTGCGAGAACGGCATGGCCGTGGCAAAGTTCCTGGAAGCTCACCCGAAGGTGGCTTACGTCAACTACTGCGGTCTGGAATCCAGCCCCTACCATGCACTGGCCGAAAAGTACCTGCCGAACGGCAGCTGCGGCGTGGTCAGCTTTGGCCTGGCCGGCGGCCGTGAGGCAGCCAGCACCTTTATGAAGGAACTGAAGCTGGCCGCCATCGAGACCCATGTGGCCGATGCCCGCACCTGCTGCCTGAACCCCGCTTCCAGCACCCACCGTCAGATGAACGATGAGCAGCTGAAGGCCGCCGGTGTGCCCGCTGAGCTGGTGCGCATGAGCTGCGGCCTGGAAAGTAGCGAGGACCTCATTGCCGACATCGCACAGGCACTGGATAAGATCTGATCCTGTCCGGTCAGCTGCATGGTCGTTTTTTCTCGATGAAGGGTTCGCCGGAGTTTTTCATGGGTGGAGCTGCTGTTTCTCATTACAGCCCCACCCGTGAAATGTTTTCGGATGGCCCTGCGGGTAGAGATGCTGTTCCCCGCCACGACCTCTCCCGTGAAAAAGGCAGGAACGGAAAGCCCGCAGGCTTTCCGTTCCTGCAATAAAAATAAATATTCCGCTGAAACAGCCAGAGCGCCAGCGGAGGCTATTCTAAATCGTTAGGAGTACGAACTATGCCGCTGATCATCCCCAAGACCCTGCCCGCCTACGATGCCCTTTATGAAGAAAACGTCTTTGTCATGCACCGGGAGCGGGCACTGGCACAGCACATCCGCCCGCTGGAGATCCTGATCCTGAACCTGATGCCCACCAAGATCGCCACCGAGACCCAGATTGCCCGTCTGCTGGCCAACACCCCCCTGCAGGTGCATATGACCCTGCTGCAGACGGCCAGCCATGCCGCCACCCATGTGTCGGCCGCCCATCTGGATGCATTCTACAAGACCTTTGACGAGGTGAAGAACAACCGCTACGACGGCATGATCATCACCGGTGCCCCGGTGGAGACCATGGACTTTGAGCAGGTGGACTACTGGCCGGAACTGTGCGAGATCATGGATTTCAGCGAGACGAACGTCTACTCCACCCTGCACGTCTGCTGGGGTGCCCAGGCGGGCCTGTACTACCACTACGGTGTGCACAAGGAGCTGCTGCCGGAAAAGATGTTCGGCGTGTTCGAGCACCGGGTCACCCGCCCGGCGAACCCTCTGGTGCGCGGCTTTGACGAGGTGTTCTATGCGCCCCACAGCCGCCACACCGGCATCCGCCGGGCCGATGTGGATGCCTGCGACGCACTGCGCATCCTGGCCGAGAGCGATGTGGCCGGGCCCTTCCTCATGAGCACCGAGAACGGACGGCAAATCTTTGTCACCGGCCACCCGGAGTACGACAAGTACACGCTGGATGCCGAGTACAAGCGGGACGTGGCCAAGGGCCTGCCCATCCATGTGCCCGTCAACTACTATCCGGACGATGACCCGGAGCAGCCTCCGCTGTTCCGCTGGCGCGCCCATGCTCACCTGCTGTACGAGAACTGGTTGAACTACTACGTCTACCAGAACACGCCTTACGATCTGGGCGAGATCCAGCGCGTGAAGCACGGCAAATAAGATTTCATCCATGCAAAGCGGCTGCTCCGGTTTTCCACACCGGGCAGCCGTTTTTGTGTAAAGAGAGCCACTGAAACGACACAAGGCCCCCGGATTCCCGGGGGCCTTGTGCTGTATGAAGAAGTCTCCAATGGAGGGAGTAAATGGCGGATCAGGCGTCGGTGCGGTCCTTCTTGAGCAGGCTCAGGATCACAGCACCCACCACGCTGCCCACAGCCAGCGCCACGCAGTACAGAGCGGCGTGGTCCACCACGGGGAACACGAAGATGCCGCCGTGGGGTGCCCGCAGGCCGCAGCCAAAGACCATGGACAGGGAACCGGCCAGGGCCGAACCGATGATGCAGCTGGGCAGAACGCGCAGCGGGTCGGCTGCTGCATAGGGGATGGCACCCTCAGACACGAAGCACAGGCCCATGACGTAGTTCACGATGCCGTTGCGGCGCTCGTCGGGGGTCCACTTCTTGGGGCAGAAGGTGGTGGACAGGGCGATGGCAATGGGAGGCACCATGCCGCCCACCATGACGGCGGCCATGACCTCATAGTTGCCGGAAGCAAGGGCTGCGGTGCCGAACACATACGCTGCCTTGTTGAAGGGGCCGCCCATGTCGATGCTCATCATACCGGCCACGATGGCACCCAGCAGCACCTTGGAGCTGCCGCCCAGTGCGTTCAGCCAGTTGGTCATGGCGGTGTTGATCATGCCCATGACCGGGTTGATGCCGCACATCACGGCACCAATGATCAGCATGCCGCCCAGCGGGTAGATCAGCATGGGGCGAAGGCCGTTCAGGCTGGCAGGGAGCTTTTCGGTGATCTTTTTCAGGAACTGGACGATGTAGCCCGCCAGGAAACCAGCCAGCATGGCAGCCAGGAAACCGCCGGAGATGCCGGTGGTCTCACCATTGGCGATACCCGCAAAGTTGGTGCCGTTCATGGCCAGCACACCGCCGGCAAAGCCCACAGCCAAGCCCGGACGGTCGGCGATGGACATGGCGATGAAGCCTGCCAGAATGGGCAGCATATAGCCAAAGGCTGCATTGCCCACCGTCTTGAAGAAAGCGGCCACCGGAGTGTTCATGCCGAAGTTTGCGGGGTCAATGCTGTAATCGTCCAGCAGGAAGGCCAGCGCGATCATGATGCCGCCGCCCACCACGAAGGGCAGCATGTGGGAGACGCCGTTCATCAGGTTTTTGTACAGGCTGCGGCCAAAGCTGTCCTTGGTGGAGGCATCCTCTGCCGGGGCACCGCCCTCGGCGTGGTACACCGGCACCTCACCGTGGGCGATCTTCTTGATGAGCTCCTCCGGCTTGTGGATGCCGTCATCCACCCGGGTAAACAGCACCGGCTTGCCGTCAAAGCGGGCGGTCTCTACCTTTTTTTCCGCTGCCACGATGATGCCGTCGCAAGCGGCGATCTCGGCACGGGTCAGGATGTTCTTTGCGCCGTCCGAACCGTTGGTCTCCACCTTGGTGGGCAGACCCAGCTTGTCACCGGCCTTGGTCAGCGCCTCGGCGGCCATGTAGGTGTGGGCAATGCCGTTGACGCAGGCCGTCACCGCCAGGATGCGGTAACCATTCTGGGGCAGCTGCTGCTGCGTAAAGCTCTCGGCACCAAATTGGGCTTCCTCCTGCGCGTCGATGCAGTCCAGAAACTCTGCCGGAGTCTTTGCGGCTTTCAGCTTTGCCACAAAGTCCTCGTTCATCAACATCTGCATCATGCGGGCCAGCATGTCCACATGCAGGCTGCCGTTTTCCGGCGCTGCAATGGCAAACAGCAGGTCGGTGGTGCCGTCATCCTCGGCGTTGTACTGCACCGGCTTTGCCAGACGCAAAGCGGCCAGGCTGGGGCGGGTGACCACATCGGTCTTGGCGTGGGGCACGGTGATGCCGTTGTCCACATAGGTAGAGCCCTCGGCCTCGCGGGCGTAGAGGGCCTTTTTGTAGGCCTCCTTGTCGGTGATGTTGCCGTGGGTGGCCTGCAGCTCCACCAGACGGCTCAGGATCTCCTCCTGTGTTTGCAGCGCCTCGTCCAGCGCAATAGACTGTGCGGTAAATAACTCGGTGATACGCATAAGCTTTCCTCCCTTGTTCCTTTTATCCTATCAAAGCTGCGCCAGCAGCTCGTCGATCTTCTCCTTTGTGGCAAGCCCAAGGCTGAACGCCGTTGCGCTGCCGCAGGCGGTGCCCAGACGCAGCGCCTGCGCGTAGCTGCCGCTTTGCAGATACCCAGCCACAAAACCGGCTACCATGCTGTCGCCTGCGCCCACGCTGTTGACCACCCTGCCCTTGGGGCAGCCGATGCGGTGCACCTGCCCCTGCTCGTCCAGCAGCAGAGCGCCGTCCCCGGCCATGCTCACCAGCACGTTGCGGGCACCCTTTTCTTGCAAAGTGCGGGCCGCTGCCGCGATCTCTTCATCCGTGTGCAGCTCCCTGCCCACGATCTCGCCCAGCTCGTGGTTGTTGGGCTTGATGAGGAAGGGGTGGTAGGGCAGCACGTTCACCAGCAGGGCGCGGGTGGCGTCCACCACACAGCGCACGCCCCGGCCGTCCAGCCGGGCCAGCAGCCGCTCGTACACGTCCTGCGGCAGGCTGGCGGGGATGCTGCCGGCCAAAATCAGCACGTCATTTTCGGTCAGGCTGTCCAGCTTTTCTTCCAGCTGGTGCAGGGCCTCGTCCGGGATCTCCGGCCCAGCTCCGTTCAGCTCAGTCTCCTGCGCCGCCTTGATCTTGACATTGATGCGGGTCATGCCATTTTCCAGATGCACAAAGTCGGTGTGCAGGCCCTGTGCGGCCAGACCGCGCTCCAGCCAGGCACCGGTCTCCCCGGCCACAAAGCCCAGCGCCACGCTGGGGCAGCCCAGCTGGGCCAGCACACCGGACACGTTGATGCCTTTGCCGCCCAACACGCAGTCCTCGCCGCAGGCACGGTTCACCTGCCCGACTTCCAGCGGGGCGTCCAGCCGCACCACATAGTCGATGGCCGGGTTGAATGTGACAGTGTAGATCATAGTTCCGTCTCCTTTACCAGCGTGTATTGTTTGTATTTGGGGTTGGGGCAGCGGTTGGTCAGGATGGCACCGCTGTGCAGGTCTGCGATCACCGCCGGGCAGATGCGCGCAAACTTGGCGTCATCCACCAGAAACCAGCTCTCCCGTGCGCGGTGCACCACCGTGGCTTTCACGGCGGCTTCCTCCGGGTCCGGGGTGGTGAAGCCTGCTTCCAGCGCCACACCGTTGGCCCCCATGAACGCCTTGGTGAAGTTGTACTGCTGCAGGCTGCTCACGGCTGCCGCGCCCACGATGGCCTCGGTCTGGGGCCGCAGCAGCCCGCCGGGCAGGAACACCCGGCAGCCCTTCTGGGCCAGCGTGCGGGCATGGGCCACGCCGTTGGTCACATAGTTTGCCTGCAGGGCCTCGCCCTCCAGCGCCCGCACCAGTTCCAGCGTGGTGGAGCCTGCGTCGATGAACACAAAGTCCTCGGCGTGGATGAGGGCAGCGGCAGCCGCCGCAATGGCCCGCTTCTGGGGCACGGCCAGCGTCTCCTTGGCCTGCATGGTGGGTTCCTCGGCCTGGAAGCGGTTGTCCGGCAGGGTGGCACCACCGTGCACCTTGTTCAGCTTGCCCAGCCGGCCCAGCTCCGTCAGGTCACGCCGGATGGTGGACTCGCTGGTGCCCAGCGCCTCGCACAGCTCCTGCACGGTGGCTGTGCGCTGTTTATTCAGCAGATTCAGGATCTGCCCGAACCGTTCTTCTGCCAACATGGGCTGTTTTCTCCTTTGCGCCCCGTCTCTGACGGTTTTTAGCGTTCTTTGACGGGTTTTGGTGGTTTGTATCTTTATTATAGCAAGCATTCTGTCAAAATCAATCATTTCTGGTCAATTTCACGCACAAAATTTCTCTCCGATTTTTGTGCACATCTGCCAAGGCACAAAAAAGAGCCGCTGTGCGTACCAATGCACAGCGGCTCCGGAGAGATGGTTTGCTCGGAATTATTCAGCCGTCCAGTAGAAATCGTCACCGGGCAGCGCACCGCCCACGGCGGCGGGGTCGGCGTCAAACAGCACCTGCAGGTAAGCAGAAGCATCTGCCTTCAGCTCGTCGCCGGTCAGGCAGACGATGTTGCAGTTGGGCAGGGCCTTTTTGGCAATGGCAGCCTTGGCCACCACGCCCTGCTCCTCACACAGAGCAGCGGTGCCGTCCAGATCGGTGTTGGCAGCTTCCACGCTCTTGGCGTAGTCGGTCAGGAAGGCGGCCACCACATCCGGGTGCTCCTCGGCGTACTCTTTGCGCACCACAGTCACACCGGTGATGAGCTGGGTATCGGCCACCTTGTTCCACTCCTCGGTCAGGTTCAGGGCCACCCGCAGAGTCTCGTCCTGCAGACCGGCGGCAGTGACATAGGGCTGGGGCAGCACGGCAATGGCGTCCTCGGTGGTGGCCATCTGGGCGGTCACCTCGGTGGCCTCGCTATAATACTCGATGGTCACGTCCTTGTCGGGGTCGATGCCGTTGGCGTTGAGCAGGTAGCGCAGCACATACTCCGGGGTGGTGCCCTTGCCGGTGGACAGGATGGTGCGGCCCTTCAGGTCAGCCATGGACTGCACCGTGTCGCCCTGTTCCACCACATACAGCACGCCCAGGGTATTCACAGCCACGGCCTGGATGCCGCCGTTGGTTTTCTGGTACAGGGTCGCGGCCAGGTTTGCCGGGATGGCAGCCATGTCCAGCTCGCCCTTCATCAGCAGGGGCACGATCTCATCGGCGGCGCCGTAGAGCTGCAGGTCGTAGTCCATGGCGGCGGTGCCGTCGGCTTCCATGCTGAGCAGGTTGACCAGGCCCATGGTGGTGGGGCCCTTCAGGCCCGCGATGCGCAGGGCGTCGGTGGTGGAAAGCTCCTGTGCGGCTTCGCTGGAAGCAGCCTCGGAGGAAGCGGCCTCACTGGAGGCTGCAGAGCCGGAAACGGCAGAGCTTGCGCTGCCGCCGCAGGCTGCCAGGCACAGCGCAAGGCTGAACGCCAGCAGCAGCGATACAAATTTCTTCATGATGTCCTCTTTCTTCCCGCAGGGGTGCCGTTCCCCGCATGGGAACCGGTGCAGACCCTGCAATGCAAAATTTTACAAGGCAAATTTGCAAAAATATTTGCTTTGCGCGTCCTAGTTTACTATAATAGGGGGGAAAATACCGTTGCGCATGCAACGGAATTGCAGGAGGACTGTGGGGGCCGCTGCGGTTCCCACGGAGTTGCGATGAAAAACGATCTGCCGCTGTTACAATCCACCACCCTGTTTTCCGGTCTTTCTGCCGAGGAGCTGCAAGCACTGCTGACCCGGCTGGGAGCCGTGGAGCGCAGCTTTGGCCGGGGCGAAGTGCTCGTACTGGCCGGTGCGCCCAGCCGCCGGGTGGGCGTGGTGCTGTCCGGAGAACTGGAAGCCTACCGCCCCGGCCCGGAGGGTGCCCGTGTGCCCATTACCCGGGTGGAACCGGGCGGGGTATTCGGCGATGTTCTGGGCGGGTCCAGTCTGGCCAGCCCGGTCACGGTGCTGGCGGCCACCGCCTGCGAGGTGCTGCTGGTGCCCTACGAGCAGCTGCTGCTCTCGGACGGCAGCCCCGCCCATCAGCGGGTGCTGCAGAATCTGGTGCGCACCATCAGCGACAAATACTTCCTGCTCTCCCGCCGGGTGGACCTGCTGGTGCTGAAAAGCCTGCGCGCCAAGGTGTGCGCTTACCTGCTGAACGAGAGCGAGCGGGCCGGGAGCCTGACTTTCAGCATCCCGTTCTCCCGCGTGCAGCTGGCCGACTACCTCAACTGCGACCGCAGTGCCCTGAGCCGGGAGCTGAGCCTGATGCAGAAGGACGGCCTGCTGGATACCTTTAAAAGCAGCTTCAAACTGCTGGACCCGGACGCTCTGAAGCAGATGGTGCAATAAGGGATAAAAAGGAGTTTTTACCATGTCCAAACCGATTCTCTGGATCGTGATCCCCTGTTATAATGAGGAAGCAGTGCTGCCCATCACGGCCCCGCTGTTCCTGCAAAAGATCAACGACCTTGCCGCCCGCGGCCTTGTGAGCGACAGGAGCCGGGTGCTGTTCGTCAACGACGGCTCCAAGGATAAGACCTGGGAGCTCATTCAGGGCTTTGCAAAGCAGGACGAGCACTTCATCGGCATTGCGCAGAGCCGCAACCGCGGCCACCAGAATGCCGTACTGGCAGGCCTGATGGAGGCGCTGCACAGCGGCAGCTGCGATATCACCATTTCCATCGACTGCGACGGGCAGGATGACATCAACGCCATGGATGAGATGGTGCAGAAGTATCTGGACGGTGCCGAGGTGGTGTACGGCGTGCGCAGCCGCCGCGACACCGACACCTTCTTCAAGCGGTTCACCGCCGAGGGCTTCTACCATGTGATGAACGCTCTGGGCGCCGACATCGTGTTCAATCACGCCGACTACCGCCTTATCAGCACCCGTGTGCTGGAGAGCTTTGCCGACTACCACGAGGTGAACATCTTCCTGCGGGGTATGGTGCCGCTGGTGGGCTTCCCCCACGACGTGGTCACCTACGAGCGCCACGAGCGTCTGGCCGGCGAGAGCCACTATCCCCTGAGCAAGATGCTGGCACTGGCCTTTGACGGCATCACCAGCCTGTCCAACAAGCCCATCCGCATCATCACCGGAGCCGGCATCGTGGTGAGCCTGATCGGCTTCATCGGGGTCATCTGGGCCATCGTGCAGGCCATTCTGGGCTCGTCGGTGGCAGGCTGGGCCTCTATCGTCTGCATCGTCTGCTTCATGGGCGGCGTGCAGCTGGTATGCCTGGGCGTCATCGGCGAATACATCGGCAAGATCTACATGGAGACCAAGGCCCGCCCGCGCTACATCATCTCGGAGCGCACCTGGGCCCCCTACGAAAGGAAGTATCACGGATGAGCAAACAGAGCTG
>ERZ827150.3037-NODE-3037-length-16981-cov-2.548564_pt1 | contig 16981 bp, 15 predicted proteins | sample MGYA00519779_ERZ827150 | MGnify/ENA primary metagenome ERZ827150 (study PRJEB31778, sample SAMEA3449267) | human gut metagenome | biome: human gut; feature: human-associated habitat; material: faeces | place: United Kingdom | collected 2010/2012 ...
TCTTCGACGTCGTAAACTGGGGCGCCACGAAGCATGAGGGAGGCAGCAGACTGCTGAAGGAGAAGCCGGAGTGGTTCGGAGAGTATTTCGCTCCGTATGCCGGCTGGTTTTTCAACTGGGAGAACAGGGAGCTCAATGAGTGGTTCTCCTCCCGGCTGGTCGAATGGTTCCTCATGACCGGGGTCGACGGCTTCCGCTGCGACTGCGCGCCGAACTATTCGGGCTTCGGCCCGTTTGAGACGGCGAAGAAGCGCATGCGCAGCTTCGGCCGCAAGGTCGTCTTCATGGCGGAGTGGACCTCGAGCGGAAAAAATGTATTCGATCTCGACCAGCTCACCTTCTGCTTCACGGACGCGAAGGGGAAGAGACGCACGCACTGGGTCGGGGACGTCTATTTGAAGAAGAACATCGTCGATATGGTCAGAAGCGGCGAGGAGCTCCGCGCGTGGGACGACATGGAACGCGAACCGGGGACGAAACGCTTCTACACCTATATGCTCTCCTGCCATGATTCCGACCATTATATCGTGAAGGGCAGTCCGATCACGATCGGATATCAGGCGATCTTCGCGCCGTTCATCCCGCTCTGGTATGTCGGCGAGGAGTGGGACAATGCTCCGCGTTTCTTCGTGGACTACTTCTACAGGCGGGACAAACACCCGGTCCCGAAGAAATGGCGGCTCTACGGCAACGTGATCGACTGGGCGCAGAAGGAGGAGAACCGCGATTTCTTCGAGCTCGTGAAGAAGATGATCCGCATCCGGCGGCAGCACCCGGAGATCTTCGAATATTTCCCCGGCAGCCACCGCGACTCAAACATCTGCAAGGTTGCGACGGACCGTCCGGGACTCCTGCAGGCGTATGCGCGCTTCCGCAACGGCCGGGCGGTTCTCATTGTGCCGAACAACACGGAGAAGGCGGAACGATTCCGCATCACGATCCCGTTCCGGGAAGCGGAGCTTGCGGCCGGAAAGACGTACAGAGTCACCGACCTGCTGGAGGATCGCACCGCCGCAGAGGTGCGAAACGGCTCCTTCGAAGCAGAAATCGCGGCCGGACAGCTCGGCGTCTTTCTCGTCGCCCCCGCGGAATGAGAAGGCTGCTGTTTGCCGCGCTCCTGCTGCCTGTTTTTGCCGGCTGTCGCGTTCCGGAGGAACCGGGGCTGCTGGTGCACGACACGGGGACGCTCCGGATCGAGCTGATCGACCCGGCCATTCCGGCCGACGTGAGAAAGACGGGCTGCCGCTTCCTGCGCGGCGGCTGGCTCCGGGGAGTCTATCCGCACGGCTCGCAGCGGAGCATTCTGCGGACCCGGTCGGTACACCCGAGGCTCCCCGCTTTCGGATTCCCATTCGAATTCTATCCGGCCCCGGAGCTGGCGTTCGGAACGGAGCCGGGGCATTCGACCCGGCTTCAGCTCGGCGTCGGCATTGTCCGCGAGAAGGGCGAAGGCAGGTACGAAACCGTCCCGGTCGAACTGTTCCCGTGGCGGAGCTCGAAGGAGAGCGCGGGGGGAGTGACGCGCTTCACGTTCCGGCAGAACTCCGGACTGCATGCCGGATATGCGTATGAGCTGAGCGTGCGCGTCACACTGGAGCAGGGAGCAGATTCCATCAGCTTCGAGCTGGAGCTTGCCAATACCGGCGGGAAACCGATCGAATCTGAATTGTACGCGCATCCGTTCTTCGAAACGGTTCCCGGTTTCGGAGCGGGATGGTTCCGCCTGCCGGGAGCGCCCCGGGAGGCGATCGCCGCAGCTCCCTGCACCAGGGAGCTTGTGAAGCGCGCGGAGACGGTTTCCGCCGGAAACTTCTCGCCGCTCTGCAATGCGGTTGTGATCCGCACCGTTCCTCCCATGTACCGGGCTGTCTTCTGGAGAAACTCCGTGGACTGCTTCTCCCTGGAGCCTTTCTGGCCCGTTTCCCTCCGCCCAGGCGAGCGGCGGAAATGGGTGTGCGTGCTGACGCTCATCCGGTAGCACGCCCCCTCCCGCGGCCGGGCTTGCATTTTTCCGCGGCGGCGATATAATATGGCCGGCGTTTTGAGAAGGAGAACAGAAACTCCGGAGGAATCCCGACGCAGACGATTCACCGGAAGAGTTATGTCGCGGGCGGTCACACTTTGAGCAAATGCTCGTGGCCTGCGGTTAAGAGCTTATTCAGGGATAAGCTCTAAGGATTCTCCATTCCGATAATTTTCCCTGATTCCGCCTGTTCTTGAAGAGTACACTGTTCGAGGAAGAAAAAAAATTCTTTTTTTCCAGATCATCTCTTGACTTTTCGTTAAAAAACTCTCATAATATTAATGAAATAAATTTCATATGCAATGAAACAATTCCCAAAAGTTGGATGAAAGTGATATGAGCCGCGATTCACAAAGTATTTATACCGTTGCCAAAAAGGCTGGTTGTTCGCCGAGCACGGTGTCCCGGGTACTGACGAATTCCACCCGGGTCAATCCGGATACGCGAGCCCGGATTCTGGCCGCAATGCGCGAGATGAAATTCATCGCGCGGAAACGAGTGCCGCAAATAGGGGTACTGGTTTCCAATCTGTCCGGAGCCAAACTGACGAGTTATATTTCGCAATTGCTTCGCCTGACGATGCTGGAATTGGTGAAACGCGATTGCGTGATTCGCCTGCTGAACGGAGAACTCGAGGACTGGGGACTCGATGATCATTTTGATGCGATTATTTCACTGGCATACGATGAGAGCGTCAACCGTTTGATGTCGGAATATCCGGCGCCGGTAATTTCATTGAATAATCCTTTGGCCGCAAGCTGCTTATATGAAATTCACTCTGATCACCGCCAAAGTGCCCGGATCGCGACCGAATATCTGCTGACCATGGGGCACCGGAACATCATGATGATCTGTTATAAAAAAGCGGTCGGCGGCATCGGGGACTGGGGGATGCTGGAACGGATCGCCGCATTCCGGGAAACCCTCGAAAGATTCGGATTGCGCGCTGACCGGATCGCGTATACCGATGCAGAACCAATTGATAATATTCTGCTTCGCGCCCGGGCGGACAATGTCACCGGACTTGTGGTGTTCTCTGAAGATGAAATGCGGATTCCTTATTTGCTCGGGCATGTCATGAAAGTACGGATTCCTGACGAGATGTCGGTGATTATGGAAGATTTGCCGGGCGTATTAGACCAGACCATTCCTCCGATTACCGCGGTGCGTCAGCCGTTTGCGCGGATGATCGCTGAAATCATGACACGTCTGGATAAAATTCTGGCCGGAGACCGCGAACCGGCGGAACCGGTGATTTTCGAGAACGAACTCATTATCCGGGAGTCCGTGTCACGGATCGGGGATGCATTGCGCCCTGCGAAATAGAACCGCATACAAAGGAGGTTGCTGCTTCATGGGTATCAAAAAGGTTACAAGGGCTGAATCACAAGAGGAATTCATCATGAAACATCCGGTTCCCGCCTCGCAACGTTCCATTTTTACATTGATTGAATTGTTAGTCGTGATTGCGATCATCGCCATTCTTGCCTCCATGCTGCTGCCGGCCCTGAACCAGGCGCGCGAGCGTGCCAAAACCATTTCCTGCACCAACAACCTGAAACAGCACGGTCTGAGCTGGGCCGCGTATCAATCCGGCAACGACGATTATTTCATAGCCCAGACACAGACTTGGGGACATGCGTTTTACAAGGCGGGAATGCTGTCTGTGCCCGCATTCGCCTGCCCGAACCAGAGGAACAGCGCGTGGGTCAGTGGAACTCAGCAGACCGATATTGCAAACTGGACCTCCAACAACTTTTCTCTGGGGACCCAGTATGCGTTCAACTACCGTTTTTTAAGTGACGGCAAAGTCACGCAGATCCGCAAGCCGTCGGATACCATTCTGCAAATTGAAGCGCGGAGAGGAAGCACTGCCTCCATTGAGGACACCGGTTACTGCATTACGACCGGTTATATCGCGGTAAATACCAATCCATACAGCGGCCAGGTCTACCCCGGGCACAACAATAGCCAGACCATCAATGCGCTGTGGGTCGACGGCCATGTGATATCGGCAAAGCTCTCCAAACCCGGAATCGCCGGAGTGCAGACGGCCATGGCCGATGTGGACGGCGCAGTGTTCCGCGCCAAGGCGGCGACCTGGCTGCCGACACCTTGCGTCACCAGGCAGGGAGAATCCAAATGGGACCGCTTCTGAAAATGAATTTCCGCTACCCTGTCCTTGCCGTTGCGCTGGCAATCGGAAATCTTCTGCCGGCCGCTCCGCAAATGGCGGTCACCCGCGATGCCGATGGAGTCATCCACGCCGGCGACAGCGATTTCAGGATCGTTCACTGGAATAAATCCTGGAGCGGCACACTTCAGAACAATCGCAGCGTCATCCTTTCCGGCGAAGGCGGCGACAATATCAGCGGCAAAGGCATTCGGCGCACCGGAACCTTCAACGTCGCCGGCGGCGCATTCCGCTATGCGGAAACCGTGCAATCCCCGGCTCCCAATCGGCTTGATGTGGAATATGAGCTGGACTCCGATACCCCGGTGCCGACCGCCATGGTCGCTCTCTGCGCCACGTTTCCCGCGGATACGCTTCTGAAGCGTATGCCGAAATACAACGGAAAACCATTTGCGATTCCCGAGGCGTTTGACGAGAAACGCTTTCAGATCTGGACCGAAACCAGGAAACTTAACACACTGGAACTGCCGCTGCCGTCGGGAATCCTTGTGATTCGCGGAAGATTCTCGGCGATGTGGCAGGACAACCGCAAATACGGGGAAAATAATGCCCAGCTGCGACTCTGTTTCCTGCCGGAAATGAATGGCGGCATCCGCCATGCCGAAGCCGCATTCTCGTTTGAAATGTGCCCGTATGAAGTGATTCCGCTGGACCTGTCATCGGCAATGAACATGGGATTCAAGGATGAATGCGCAGATGACCAAAAGGGCGGCTGGACCGATCAGGGCCCCGACAACGACCTTGCCATGATGAAGCCCGGCGCTCAATCCATGGGCGGAATCACATTCCGGATCGTCGACCCGGAAAAAAATCAGGGCAGATCCTGCATCGCGCTTCGCGGCCGGCAGCGGGAATATTTCCCCGCAGAAGCCAGAGTCAAGGTCAACGGACAGGGGCGGACGCTCTTCCTCCTCAACGGCCTTGCGTGGCCTCCGGCCCGGAATCAGGTCTGCGGTGAAATCGAAATCGTTTACGACGACAACTCCTGTCAACGGGTGGAATTGCACAACGGCATCGACACCGGTAATTTCTGGTTCCCCTCCCCGCTGAAAAACGGCGTCGTCGTCTGGGAAAATATGAATGCGACTTCCAATATCGGCCTGTACGCCACCGGAATCCCGCTGAAAAACCAGCCGGTGAAGGAGCTGTGCTTCCGAAGCCGCGGCACGGTCTGGATGATCGTTGCGGCCTCCATCGCCAAAACGGAAATGAAACCCGAACTGGCCGGCCCCATCGAGATCAGAGCCAACGCCGTCTGGGGAGCCATTGAGCAGGACAATGACGTTATCCCGGGTTCCATCGCCGACTTTTCGAATCTTCTCGATGCACCGGCGGGAAAATACGGCTTCTGCCGTGTCAACGGCGATCATTTCGAATTCACGGACCGGCCGGGAATCCCGGTGCGGTTCTGGGGAACCAACCTGACCTTCCTTGCCAACTTCCTGAGTCATGCGGAAACAGACCGAATGGTTGACCGGATCGCCGCTGCCGGTATGAATATCGTGCGGCTGCATCACTTCGATCAGGAATATGCGGCCGGAACATATTGCAAAATCGCAGACTTCATGGAACGGCGCGACCGGATCGATTATCTCGTTGCCGCCTGCAGGAAACGCGGCATCTATCTGACACTGGATTTGTACACCTACCGTTTTGTGAACGGCAAGGAGTTCGGGTACCCCGACCGCCGCCTGACGCCCCTGGAATACAAGGCGCTGGTTCTTTTTGATTCCAGGGTGCGGGAAGATTTTCTGGCCTTCACCAAATCCCTGGTGGAGCCGGTCAATCCCTACACCAATCTGGCCTGGAAAGACGATCCGGCTTTTGCGTTCATCGGGTTGATCAACGAAACCATGCTCCCGGATTCGGTGGAACGCAGTCCGCTTCTGCAGAAAATCGTCGATCGGCAATTTGCGGCGTATGCCGCAGAACACAAGCTCGATGTCACCCCCGATAACCGGAACACGCTCCGGGAGCGCTTCGTCATGGAGAAGACCCGCACCAGTGTGACGGAGCTGGCGGAGGAAGTTCGGAAACTCGGGATCAAGATTCCGCTCACCGACCTCAACGTGGGTTGCGACCCGCGCATCGGCATCATGCGGAATGATCTGGAATTTGCCGATAACCACATGTACTGGGGGCATCCCACCTATCTCAGGAAACTTTGGCAGCCGCCGGTGGCCATCACCGCCGCCAGTGCCGCGGGAGCGTTTGCCGGCGGACTCAACGTGATGTTCCCCGCCAGGATGTTCGGAGTGCCCTACACCATCACGGAATGGAATTTCGTTGATCCCAACCCCTATAATGTCGAAGGCGCATTTCTGACCGGAGCATATGGCGCACTCCAGAATTATGCGGGCTTCTGCCGCTTTGAATGGGGAATCGTGGCGGATCGCAGCAAAATGGGCGGATTCGGGTTCTGCAACGATCCCCTGCAGCTGCTGGCAATGCGAGCCGGAAGCTGTTTTTTCCTGCGCGGGGACGTGCGTTCCGCGACAACGGCAATCCCGATGCAGGTTCCCAAAGTGCTGCCCGAAAATCCCGGCTGGCGGAGATTCCCCGAAGTCATGCAGCGGCTCGGGCTGCTGGTGAAAACCGGCATGCTGGTTCAAGGGAGTCCAATTCCGGCGGGAACCCGTGCATTCATCGCCCCCGAAGCCATGCCGGATATCGATGGGAAACCGGTATTTTCCGGACATTTTGCTTCAGATGTGTTGACGGCTATGGCGGCAGGCAATATTATCCCTGCACGGCTCATTGATTTGAAAAAAGGCCGGTTCACCTCGGAAACCGGCGAGATTGAGCTGGTTTCCACGCAAAGAAGCCTCAAGGTTGCAACCGGCAGGAGTGAAGCGGTTCTCGGTGATGCCGGAACGGAATTCCACGGCAAATTTGCCCGGGTGAAAATTCAGGAGGCATTCGGCGCCGTACTGATTGCCGCCCGGGACAACAGGCCGCTGACGGAAAGCCGCCGGATCTTCATCTGTCACCTGACCGACCTGAAGGGCGACGGGATGCGCTTTCTTGACCGCGGCATGTCCATTGTCGATGACTGGGGGACGGATACCATGCTGATGAGACGCGGCAGTGCCGAGATCACGCTGAAAGGCGGAGCCGGAATGAAGCTCTACGCCTGCACCACCGCCGGGAAGCGTCTCTTCCCGGTTTCGACGACCCCCGGCGGCGACGGCGGAATCTCGTTCCTCGCCAGAAATTTCGTTGGCGATCAGGCCGTCTGCGTTTACGAACTGACTGCGGAATAAAACAACTGAAAAGGAAATCGTTTATGAAGCCGATGGATGACGACATTCACTCCCGGCAGCGAACCGGATGGAAGGTGCTTGCTTCCAATTCGGCCTTCTTTTCGAAGCTGGGTTTCACCTACGATCCGCCGCGTTTTGATGCAAACGGCGAACTGATCCGTTTCTACGACACCGAAAGGATGCTCCGCTACCACCGCGAGATGTTCGCCCGCGGTGTGAAGCTCCACTCTTCGCTGTTATTTTCCGGCTGGATCGGTGACGGAAAATTCGATTATGCCGAAACCGACCGGGTGCTGTCCGCAATTGCCTCGCTGGGGCCGGGAGTGCGCTATCTGCCCCGCGTCAAGTTCAATGCTCCGCTGGACTGGGGGAAAAACCACCCGGAGGAGCTCTGTGTCTACTTCGACGGTCCCCGGGACCGGGAAGGGATCCGGAATCTCGCCGGAGGTCTGCGTCAGGATATTCTGGGCTACGACGGCGACGGCTACTACGCCATCAATTACCGCGATGACCGCCCCAACCGCAATGGTCTCATTGCCAATCAGAGTTTTTCCTCCGAAGTCTGGCGGCGGGATGCGGTTGACGCCCTGATCCGGCTGATCCGCCACGTTCAGGCAACGCCGTGGCACGATATGATTATCGGCTGGCACATCGCTTACGGCAACTGCGGCGAAACCGCGTTGTGGGGCGGCTTCAATCAGCCGGTGATGAGAACGGGCGACTTCGGGATCTCCCATCGCAAAGCATTTTTCGACTGGGGGATGAAGTGTTACGGATCGCTGAAAAAAATGCGCGAAACCTGGCTGCTGCCGGAATTGACCCGGGAGAACATCGAACCGCCGCCGCCGTCCCTGCGGCAGGGCGGCACCCGGAATGCCGAAGAATTTTTCCGAACTTCTCCCGCGGCTCAAATCTGCATCGACTATGACCGTTTTCTTTGCGAAAAAGATGCGGAATCCCTTGAAATTCTCTGCCGGGCAGCCAAAACAGCCGATGACAGGCCGGCGGGAGGTTTTTATGGATATTACCTGACGCTGCCCCGGGCGGCCTATGCCGGTCACTGCGCCTATGACAGGGTTTTGAATTCTCCGTGGATTGATTTTCTCTGTGCTCCGGCCGGATATTACCGCCGGGGGGTCGGGGAACCCGGCGGCGAACAGGTTTGCGCCCAGTCGATCACCCGCCGTAAGCTCTTTCTGGACGAACTGGATCTGCGTACCCATCTGGCGCAGGAAAACCCCCGTGCCGCCAACTGGCCGGAAACCCGCTATCTATTGTGGCGCGAATTCGCCCGATGCCTGATGTATGACAATAATTTCTGGTGGATGGCGGCGGCTGGTTCGATTCCCCGGAGATCGCGGCGGAAATCGGCAAGCTCGAAAAACTGGCGCGCCGCCTGCGGAAACGTTCTGTGCCGCATTTCCCGGCACAGGTGCTGATACTGTCCAGCGACGAGGCGTTTCTGTATCATCGTCCCAGTTTCGATCTGCACCGCGATCTGATGCAGGAAACGCCGGCCGAGCTTCAACTGTGCGCGGTGACAATCGACCATTACCGCACTTCCGATCTGAACTCCTTGCCGCTGGACCGCTATCGTCTTGTGATCATTCTGAATTCCTTTGAACCGGATTCCGATGCGGCGGCAATATTGACAAAAGGAGTTGCTGCGGAAACACCGATTCTCTGGATGTACGCTTCAGGCCGGGTTCACGGCGACGATCCGTCCGGCTTGCCTTTGAAGGCCTTTATGCCGCCGCCGGAGTTCGGAATCAAATTCGGGAATTTGCCGGAGCGGCGGTTTCTGAGCGAAGAACATGAATATCCGATGTTCGGCATAGATGTCTCCGATTCCGAAGATATTACAGTCCTGGCACGCTACTCGGACGGAACTCCCGCCGCAGCCGAATGCCGGCGGAATGGACGCCTGACGCTCCGGGGTGCAGTACCGCTCTTAAGCAAGTTCGAGTTCCGGGAGATTCTTCGCCGCGCCGGAATCCAACCGTACCGGGAGGGCTTTGCCGCCTGTTACGGAAATGACCGATTCCATGGAATCTTTGAAGACGGAGGCTCGTCATTCGAATTTTACGAAAAATTGCCTGGAAATCAAAGCCGGCATCTGGTTTGACGGAGCTTCCCACAAATTTGCAGACAAGTGTTCGACTGGAATAAACTCCAGGTCGGCAAACAGCGCTCTTCCGGATTTCATCGGCCGTGCCGCGCGGCACGAAGCCGGATATTCTCCGTTCCAGCCGGACAGATTCGGAGCCGGATTTTCATTCCGCCGGCCTCCCAGTCTCCCGGCGGAATGAAAATCGACGCCAGACAGCCTCCCGTCGCCGATCCATGCCGCAGAATCGCCGTTCCCGGTTTCCCGCGAAACCCTCTCTCGAAATCAATACTCTTATTATTCGCATAAATCATCTGTTTTCACTTCACATTTGCGGAAATCGTCCGGAGGAAGCGAAAATAGACTTAATGAATAGATAATTTTATTGATCTCCGACATTCTCCCCTCTCCGGACAGAACGGAATTCCGGGCCGTTTTTCAAAACAGCCGCTTCGAAAATTTTTGAAAACACGGGAGCCGCGAAGCATGAAGCATGATGGACGTTTGCGGTTTCCGGTACCTCGGACCGCCGCGGCCGGAAAAGCCCGCGGCCGGAATTCCTCAGCCGGAACGATCCGAGCGCACGAAAGCGCCTTTCCGCCGTTTATTATTATAAGTCCAAACAGATTCACTCGATAAAATTATTGTCACATTTTCATAATTGTCCGGTTTTTCGACTTGTATTTGCGAATTGTATTCATTATATTGTCCTCGGTATCCGATAACGATTAAAACAGGGAAAACAGAAATGGGTGCAATATATAATAATAAGGACAAGTTCAGCTATTCCCTTTTGCGGGATTATCATTCGCTCCTGGAACTGCGGCTGCTGGAACTTGCCAACGCGCGTTTCGTCTGGAAGGGAAAAAACTCAACCGCTGCTTCCTGATGCTCGAAGGCGGCGGCCGCATGATCAACCATACCGCGAACCAGGAATACGAGCTGCGGCCCGGCCATGCGTATTTCATTCCGCCCCGGGTGGAACTCTCTTATGATTTCCAGCCCGGCATCAGTCTGCTGAGTTTGCATTTCCAGCTTTATATCCTGCCGGGCGTCGATGTCTTCGACGGTGAAACCCGCTGCCAGGAGCTGACGCTTGATCCGGACCGGCTGGAGGAGTTCGCCTGCGTCATGGCGAAATCGCCGGACTGGGACGCATTCTGCCGGTTCGAATCCCTGATCTGGAAGCTGCTCTCCGGCATCAGGGAACCCGATTCGAAACGGCTTGAAAAGCTGACCAGCCTGCATGAAAAATACGGCAAGGTCCTGCAGTACATTCACAACAACATCAGCGCCGACATGGGGGTGGAGGAGATCGCGCGAGAAGCGGGCGTCAAGCGGGACACCTTCTCGCGCCATTTCTCCAACGACTTCGAGGTTCCGCTCAAAACCTTCATCATGAACGAGCTGGTCGCCATCTCGGAGCGTTATCTGCTGCACAGCGAACTGCCGGTGCGCGAGATCGCTTCGGAGCTGAAGTTCAGCAGCGAATTCTATTTCTCGACCTTCTTCAAACGGCTGAAGGGCGTCTCCCCGACCCAGTTCCGCGCGATGCGCCGGAAAATCTGACCGGAAAGTCAGGTCCCACGAAAAAAACAGCGCCTCCCGCTTCAAATGAAACGGGAGGCGCCGTCGTGTCGATTTCTCAGAAATGGTCGGCGATATAATCGACCGCATTGCGGAAAAACACCACGCCTTCGCCCTCGCGCGGCAGCTTGCCCGCCGCCTTGTCGAACGTCCAGGTCGGGGAGTTGTAGGGCGACAGAAACGCCTCCGGATGCGGCATCAGGCCGAAAACGCGGCCGGTCGGATCGCAGATGCCGGCGATGGAATTCAGCGAACCGTTCGGATTCGCGGGGAATTCGGTCGCCGGCGTGCCGTCCTGATTCACATAACGCACCGCGGCCAGGTGACGCGCCTCGATCTCCCCGAGAACCGCGTCGTCAACGACGAACTTGCCCTCTCCATGGCGCAGCGGCAGGCGGATCTTGTCGATCCCCTTCGTGAACACGCAGGGCGATGCCGGGTCGGCCTTCAGGATGCACCAGTCGTCGCGGAAGACCCCCGAATCATTGTGGGCCAGCGCCGCGGTCTGCGTGAAATAGTCGCCGTCGAGCGCCGGGACCATGCCGAGGCGGGTCAATGTCTGGAAACCGTTGCAGACGCCCATCACCAGCTTGCCGTCCGCAATGAACTTCTCGAGCTGGTCGCGCAGTCTGAACTTGACGCGGTTCGCAAAGATCGTCCCGGAGCCGAGGTGATCGCCGAACGCGAAGCCGCCGATGAAGATCAGGAACTGATATTCGCCGAGCGTATGTTTCCCGGCGATCAGGTCGTTGAGGTGAACCAGTTCGGGAGTCGCGCCGACCAGCCTGCACGCCGCGGCGGTCTCACGCTCGCAGTTCAGCCCGAATCCGGTGATGATCAATACTTTGACATCAGATCTTTTCATGTATGATACCCTGAATTTTAGGTGTGGTAATCCGCGTTGATTTTGACATACTCGTAGGAGATGTCGTTGGTCCAGACCCAGTAGCTTTCGTCGCCGTCGTGCAGGTCGACCGAGACGGTGAATTCCCGTTTCCGGACGATATCGACGAGATCCGATTCGGGAGTGCCGGCGTCTCCGCCCTCCCGCACGACCGGAACGCCGTCGTAAAAGACATCGACCTTCTCCGGCTTGAACTTCGCGCCGGAATAGCCGAGTGCCGCGACAACGCGGCCCCAGTTCGGGTCGCCGCCGAACCAGGCGGTCTTGCAGAGCAGCGAATTCGCGACCGACTCCGCGCAGAGTTTCGCATCTTCCGTGCTGCGCGCGTTGAACACCTCGACGTGAACGAACTTCGTCACCCCCTCGCCGTCCATGACCATCTCGCGGGCGAGCTGCTGCATGACGGCGAGCAGCGCCTCGCGGAAGGTCGCGGCCTGCGGCGTATCCGGCCGGATTTCGACGCCGGAGAGGCCGTTCGCCATGGCGATGACCGTGTCGTTCGTGCTCATGTCGCCGTCGATGGTGATCCGGTTGAACGACTGCGCGACGTTCTCCTCGATCATGTCGGAAAGCAGCGCATTCGAAATCTTCACGTCGGTCGTGATGTAGCAGAGCATCGTCGCGTGCGGAACTTTCAGCGACGGGTCGATCATGCCGGCCCCCTTGGTCATCGCGCCGATGCTGCAGACGACGCCGTCAAGTTCGAGCTCGACCGCGATCGACTTCGGCACGGTGTCGGTGGTCATGATCGCCTGCGCGGCGAGCTCGCCGCCCTCCTCCGAAAGCGACGCGACCGCAAGCTCGATCCCCTTCTTGACCGTATCCATCGGCAGCTGGGTGCCGATCCGGCCGGTGGAGGAGACCACCACCTCGTTCGAGTTGATGCCGAGTTTGTTGGCGGCCAGCACGCAGGTGGCTTCGGCATTCGAAATGCCGGTGTCCCCGGTGCAGGCGTTCGCGTTGCCGGAGTTGATGACCGCCGCGCGGATCGTGTCGCAGAACAGCACGCGCTTGCGGCAGACCTGAACCGGAGCGGCCGCAAAAGTGCAGCTCGTGAAAGCTCCGGCGAAGTTGGCCGGCACGTCGCTGACGAGCATCGCGAAATCGGGAGCGCCGCTCCGCTTGAAGCCGGCCGTGACGCCGGCGGCCCGGAAGCCGCGCGGAGTCGTAACCGACCCGTTGGCAAGACGTTTGAAACTACTCATCGATTTTATCTCCGTAGGTTGCTTTGACATTGATCGCGATGCCGCCGCGCGGACGGAACCGGCCGATGACCTCGGCCCGGCGCGGCGAACAGGTTTTCACCACGGCGTCGAGAATCGTGTTGACCGACTCCTCGTGGAAGGTGTTCGTATTGCGGAACGAATACAAGTAGAGTTTCAACGATTTGCTCTCGATGCACTTTTTGTCCGGCACGTACCGCACGATGATGTGCCCGAAGTCCGGCTGGCCGGTCACCGGGCAGAGCGAGGTGTATTCCGGGCAGTCGAACTCGATGACGTAGTCGCGGTCGGCGTAGACGTTCTCAAACGCCTCAAGCCGCGCGGCGTCGGGGGAGTTCGGATAGTTGCGTTCCGAGGCCGACAGCAGCGTCAGGTCGCGGAACCGTTCCCGGTTCTTTTCGGAGTTCATATCGGTCCTGTTTTGTAATAAGTTCAAGTTTCTGGATATTTTCCCTATAAAATAGCATCTTTTCGGAGTATTTTCGATATTAAACTGAAAAAATGAGATTTTTTTTCTTGAATTTTGTGGAATCAGTCATTATATTGCACTCAGGATTGGGAAGAATAAGGTTATCGTGACAGACGATTTATGTCCGTAAATTAAACTTGTGAGGGATGAACCAAAATGAAATTCGGTAAGACAATTCTGGCGTCGGCGATTTTTGCTGTGATGGTGATCGGTGCGTCGACCTCCCAGGCGGCTGACGATCCGTGGATCATGAAACCGGTCGAAAAGCTCGGCCGCGGCATCGCCAACGTTGCATTCGGTCCCCTCGAAATCCTGATGAAAGGCTATGACGTCACGCAGGAAATGGGCGGCATCGCCGGCCTGACCTACGGCCCGCTGAAGGGCGTCAGCTATACGATCGCCCGTGAAATCGTCGGCGTGGTCGATATCGTGACCTTCCCGTTCCCGCTGCCCGGCTGCCCGGACGACCCGAACGATGCCGGCTGGGGCTACGGACCGATCATGCGCCCGGCGTGGGTGGTCGACATCCAGCACAACTGGGGCGACTTCGTCTACGATTCGAACGCGATCGTCTCCAGCGACTACTGAGTCTGTCGCCGGTATTTGATTCCGCTTCCGGAAGCTTTCGGGTTTCCGGAAGTTTTTTTATGCCCCGTCCGCCGGGAGTCCGACGCACCCGGCTTGAAAGAGCAGTCATGTTGTGATATATTATTGATTTTATGAATCATGGAAGCGACGGGGCGGAGCCCTCATCAACAACGGACTGTGAATTATGAGCTTTTCCTGCGGATTCGTCGGGCTGCCGAATGTCGGAAAGTCCACTTTGTTCAATGCATTGTGCAAGGGGGGCGCCGAAGCGGCCAACTTCCCGTTCTGCACGATCGAGCCGAATACCGGCATCGTGCCGGTGCCGGATGAACGGCTCCAGGTCCTTTCGGATCTCGAAAAATCGGGGCGCATCGTCCCCTCCACGCTGAAATTCATCGACATCGCCGGACTGGTCAAAGGGGCGAGCCAGGGCCAGGGGCTCGGCAACCAGTTTCTCGGGCATATCCGCAGCGTCGATGCGATCGCCCATGTCGTGCGGCTCTTCGAGGACGGCGATGTCGTGCATGTCGACGGCAGGATCGACCCGGTGAACGATCTCGACGTGATCCTGACCGAGCTCATGCTCGCCGACCTCGAGTCGCTTGAGAAACGGCGCGACAAGGCGCACAAGCTCGCGCGGGCGAACGATCCCGACGCCAGGCTCGAATACGAGCTCATCAAGTCGCTGGCCGGGCAGCTCGGCGACGGCAGGATTCCGGAATACGACAAAAACAATCCGAAACTGGTTGAATGGGTGAAGGGCTACGGGCTCCTGTCGATGATGCCGGCTTTCGTCTGCGCCAACACCGACGAAGAGAATTTCCGCAACTTCGGCACCTCGGAAAAGGCCAAAGCCCTGGTCGAATTCGCCGCGAAGCACGGCATGGAGGTCGTTCCGGTCTGCGCGAAGCTCGAGGAGGAGCTCGGCCAGCTTGAGGAGGAAGAAGCCGCCATGTTCATGGAGGAGCTCGGAATCAAAGAGACCGGTCTCGCCCGGGTGATCCGCACCGGCTACCGGCTGCTCGATTACATCACCTTCTTCACGGCCGGGCCGATGGAGTCGCGCGCCTGGACGGTCACCCGCGGCACGCCCGCGCCGCAGGCGGCCGGGAAAATCCATACCGACCTCTGCCGCGGCTTCATCCGCATGGAGACGGTTTCGTACGAGGATCTGGTCGCCGCCGGCGGATGGGCGAAAGCGCAGGCGGCCGGAAAGCTCCGGATCGAAGGGAAAGAGTACCTGATTCAGGACGGCGACGTCATCCACGTCCGTTTTTCGGTCTGAGCCATTGAATTCATATGTGAAAATGCTTTAGCGGGAATAGTTTTTCCTGTTTCATCATTGAAAAATGATAAAAAAGGTGTATGTTATGATTCCCCGGGGAATGACAACGGTTGCATTCCGGAGAAGGGGCAGAGCACGATTATAACATTTCAGCGATAAGAGGTTCAAGCATGGCGAAAAAGAAAACCGAGCTTGCCTTCGAAGGCAAGGATAAGGAATATTACGAGGCCCTGATGCATGCCCGTGATATCGTGACCAAACAGATGCAATACCATGCCGAAGACGCGCTGGACTGCACCAACGCCGACAAGCGCGGCGTGACCACTCACATGGCCGACGTCTCCAGCGACAACTCGCGGCATGAAATGGAGCTGCGGATGCTGACCGAAGAGGGCAATGTGCTCCAGCTGATCGAAGACGCGCTTCAGCGCCTGGCCGACGGCGATGCCAGGAGTGCGGGGAGATGATCTCCGAAGGGCGTCTCAAGATCCGTCCGTACGCGGTCTTCTGCGTAAAGTGCAAATCCCGGCACGAACAGATGAGGTAGCGTGTGACGGAGCGGTGTTCCGGAACAATGGAGCCGAACTCCCGGCGCGAGCGCACGGTGCTGGGCTGGGCGCTGGGAGTCTCCCTCGCGACGCTGCTGCTCGACCAATGGACCAAAATCGTCGTCGAGCGGCAGTTTGTCCTCGGAGAGAGCCGGCCGGTCTGGGAGCCGTTCTTTTCGCTGACCTTCGTCCGCAACGAGGGAGCCGCCTGGAGTATTCTGAGCGGCCACGGCTGGTTCCTGCTGCTGGTCGCCGGAGTGGTGACGCTCGGCGTCATCTGGTATTTCCGCCGGCTGGCCGAAGGGTACGCCGAACGTTATTTCGCGCTGCTGCTCGTACTCGGCGGGGTGGTCGGCAATTCGATCGACCGCATCTGGCGCGGCGCGGTCGTCGATTTCTTCGACTTTCACTGGTATGACAAATTCCGCTGGCCCGTATTCAATGTGGCCGATATCGCGATCTGCATCGGAGTCGGGCTTTTCGTCTTCTCGACCCTGCTGCGGCCGTCGGGAAAGAAGGAGGAGCCGGAGTCCGGCGCTTGACTTCCGGCCCGCCGAATGATATTTTACTCCTGTTCCGAACCAAACGCGAACAGGAGTTTTTTTATGAAGATCATTCGAATCGATACCATGCGGAAGCTCGAACAGCAGGCCATCGCGTCCGGCGTGCCGGGCTACGAACTGATGCGCCGCGCCGGAGAGGGGGCCGCCCGGGAGATCCGCGCCTTCGCCCGCGGCCGTGAATTCGGCCGGGCGGTCGTTCTGGCCGGCCGCGGCAACAACGGCGGAGA
>ERZ827150.3039-NODE-3039-length-16964-cov-4.365604_pt1 | contig 16964 bp, 14 predicted proteins | sample MGYA00519779_ERZ827150 | MGnify/ENA primary metagenome ERZ827150 (study PRJEB31778, sample SAMEA3449267) | human gut metagenome | biome: human gut; feature: human-associated habitat; material: faeces | place: United Kingdom | collected 2010/2012 ...
ATTATGATAGAAATATGCAATATGTACGTCTAATTTTTTTGCCGTTTTCGGTATTTTTATAATATCATATGTGACGAATTGAAGTGTTATCCTATCCGGAATATACCAAAGGTATCGGTATTTGAAAACGAAAAACCGCAGAGCATAAAACTCAGCGGCTTTTCAAGGGTTGTTCTCATTTTTGTGCAGGAATCCTTCCAGCATTCCTGATTATAGATAAATTCCTCCTTTCTATTTTCATTTTCTTTTCGACACAAATCACAATCTTCGTTATACATATCCCTCTGTTTCGAATATGCTTCCTTCCACTTCTTCTTTTCTGGCAGGTAAATAGCGAGTACTATTCCATCTAAAATAGCCATTCCTATTAACGGCCAGAAGCTCGGTTCTGCCGCACTGAATTCCATAAGTTGCACAAATAAAAATACAACGGTAAAGGTTCCAAGAAAAAACGTAGCTGCATTTGTTTCTGAATCAAGTCCGTTCGGATCCGGTTCTGCCACCTGAACTTTTCTCTCGACCAATACAGGTTTTTTATTTTCGCTCATCGCTTCAAACTGGCTTACAAGGTTTTCTTGAGTAACAATCTCTGTTTCAAGCGCTATTGCATCTCCAAAGTACTGGATAAGTTCTTCCTTTCCCATCGCTTTTCACTCTCCCTTTTCCCATTTGCATACAGTACACTTTTTCCCTATTACGTTACTTGTCTTCAAACGTTCGACAGCTTCTTCATAAGTAAAGCACTCTCCAAAATTCTCTTTTCTGCATCCCGGTTTACTTGTATTTGCATGTCCACAGCATCCCGGAATAAAGTGAATCGTTCCGCGTTTCTTATGATACCTGTATTTTTCTCCTGCCATTCCCTCATCGTCCCTTTCTCGTATTCCTCTGTTGTCTTCTGCTTTTAGCATTATTCTAACGCCCCATTTGACTTGTGTCAACAACATTATGTGATTTTCACAAGGTTTATTTGTCATTTTTTCTCACCTAAAATAAAGCGAGGTGAGAATATGAAACCGGAATACAAAAAGTTCTACGAACAATTCGGGCTGAACGTCGTTTATTACCGAAAGAAAAAACGCTTGACCCAAATGAAACTGGCCGAACTGGCCGATATTGACCGAAGCCACATCAGTGCCATTGAACTTGGAAATGTCGGCGTTTCTTTTGATGTGATATTCAAACTCTGCGAAGTCTTGGAGATCACACCCAAACAGCTTTTTGATTTCAGGGAATAATTTTTTACAGGTATATGAAAAGAGCGAACGCAACGGAATGCGTTCGCTCTTTATCTGTTCTCCTTCGCGCATCGGGGGCAAAACCGTCCCTTTTTCGGCAGAAAGTGCGCTTACGCGCTCTTCCCCGCGCCGAGCCGATCCGCGACCAGCGCGATAAACTCGCCGTTGGTCGGCTTATCGTCCAGCGCGCAGACGTTCTTGCCGAAGGCCTCGTCCAGCGCGTCGATGCGCCCGCGGTTCCACGCCACCTCGATGGCATGGCGAATCGCGCGTTCCACCTTGCTGGACGTCGTCCCAAAGCGGTGGGCAATACCGGGGTAAAGCTCCTTGGTGATGCGCCCCATCAGCTCCGGGTTATCCATCACCATGCGCACCGCCTCGCGCAAATACTGATAGCCCTTGATGTGTGCCGGGATGCCGACCGTCAAAAACAGGTTCGCGATGCGCTCCTCCAGCGTCTCGCCGCCCGTTTTGCCGCCCTGCTGCTTAATCATCTTCGCGCTGATGGCTTCGGCGCGCAGGCTCTCCCCCGCCGCCTCATACACGCGCTGGGCGAGCATCATAAAATCAAACGGCTTGACCATATAATAGTTCACGCCGAGATTCACCGCGCGGGAAATGAAATCGTCGCGCCCCAGCGCCGTCAGCGCGATCACGCCCGGCTGCTTGGATAGTTTCATCGCCTGAAGCCGTTCCAGAACGGCGTAACCGTCCATCTGCGGCATAATCAGATCGCAGACCAGAACATCCGGCTCACATTCCGTCACCAGCCGCAGCGTTTCCACGCCGTCGCCCGCCGTGCCGACCACTTCAATGCCGTTCTGCTCCTGCAAATACTCCGCGACCATATCCCTGAGCTGTATATTGTCGTCCGCAACGACCACACGTACCGTATCCATGTTAGGCACCCTCCTGTAATCCGAATTTTTCTCCGCCGGGCGGCTTCAAACGCAATCCTCAAAGGTTCAATCCGACACGATCTTTTTTATACACTGCATTTTATGTACAAATATGGAAATTATAACCCTTCTTTTGAAAAAAAGATGATTTTTTCCGTTTCGCTTGGTTTCTTGCCGTTTTTTCGCGGGTCAGCCGTCGATTTTCATCACATACGGCTCCAGCAGCCGCATGATGCGGTCGGCCGAGGCGGGCGCGTAGCGCGGGGACTGCGCCATCGTCACAAAATCGTAGCCCGTTTCGCGAAACTGCGTATAATCGTCAAAGACCTCGAACGGAACGGTCGGCTCGCGGCCGTTCGTCCCCTCCATCAGCGCGGAAATGGCGCTGCATAGGTGGATGTTTCCATCCGAATCGAGCAGATGTCCGGGGATATCCTGACGCGATTTCGGGTTGCGCACATACGTCAGCCGGCTGATCCAGCGGAAGGCCAGCGCGAAGAGCAGATAATTCGCCTCGTCGAGCTTCTTTCCCGCGCGATAGGCTTCAAGCGCCGCGCGCGCATCGGGTCTGCGGGTCAGCACCGCCTTGAGCACGAAATCCGTTCCCGGCGGACCGAACGCGAGGTCGGAATGGGTATCGATGTGTACAACGTCGAACGGCGCGCTCAGCTCGACGCGCCGCATGCGCGCCAGCCAGAAATCCAGCGCCTTGTCGTGCGTGTCAAAGATCATCCCCGGCACGGGACGTGAGCGGCTCAGCCCACACTGCATCTCCAGAAAGCGGATCACCTGTTCGTCGCTGTACGGCTCGGCGCAGGCCTCCGGCGGCCTTTCCCCCAGCGGGGCGAGCGGGCAGGCGTCCGTCAGAAAAAAATCCATATCCAGATCGAGCACCTTCATCGTCCGCATCCCCCAACTGCCTTTTCAGGTATTATATCATCCTTTGGGCCGACAGGCAAGCGATTACGGCGCCATGTTCAGCTCCTCCTCGCTCAGCCTGTATCCCACGAAGCTCTCCGGCACCTTGCCGACGATGATGGATTCCGCCACCAGCATGTTGGCCGTCACGTTCGTCGTCTTCGCCCCCGTCGGGATGACGATGCGGATGCTGGCCGATAGCTGCAAATAGACCTTGTGCCGCGTCTGATTGATGCCGCAGGCCTCAAATTCCGTTTCGAAATCGGTCTGCACCGAGCCGACGGGCACGATGGAAATCGGGATGCGCGGCCCGCTGCCCGCCAGCAGCGTCAGCCCCAGCGCCGCGCCGAGCGGCACATCGACCTTCTGCGCGCTGACGGTTTCCAGCTTGCGCAGCGCCGCGTCGCCCGCCCGTTCCGCCAGCGCGTTCATGCGCATGGTGTTCGCGGAAAGCAGCGAAACCTGCCCGCCGTCATCCATCCGCACGTTCATCAGATCGTCGTAGTCCACGCCGTCCTCCAGCGCCTCCGTCAGCGCGGCGTTGAGCGCGCGCGTCGCCATGGCGGCGCTCCTCGCCTCTGCCAGAGAGAAGACCAGCGGCCGGAAATTACGATCCACCAGCAGAAAGACCGCCAGCAGCGCCAGCGCCGCGAGCGTCAGCCGCCTCAGCCGCCGCTGCCTGCGCACCCGCGCGGAATACCGTTTGAGCTGCTTTTCCGTCACGCCCATCCCCTCCCTCTGAGCCTATGGCCGATTCGGAAAAGCTATTCTTCCGCAACTTTTGCGGTTTTTGATGCGAAACAGCCGGATGTGTGGTATAATATCGTATCGCCCTGTTTCTTTCCGGGCGCTTTACCCTGTTGGCAAGGAGGAGAATCATGCCCAATCGCGCCGTTCATCCGCGTGCGCGCTCCATTTTCAAGGCGCGCACCAAAAAGCCGAATTTCGTGCTCAGCGTCGCAGCGACCACCATTCGCCTGTCCTTTGTTCTCGCTTTGTGCGTCGCCCTTGCGCTTCTGGGCGCGGTGGTCGGCATCGCCAAGGCGTTTGTCGATACCGCGCCGACGCTCGATCTCGCCGCGCTGGATGCTCAGGATAAAACTTCCTTTATATACGACAGCCAGGGGAACCTCATCACCGATTACAAGGGCACGGAAGACCGCATCATGGTCTCCATCGACGAGATTCCGGAAATGCTTCAAAACGCCTTTATCGCCGTGGAGGACGCGCGCTTTTACGAGCACAACGGCGTGGACGTCAAGCGCATCGTGGGCGCACTGGTCGCCAACTTCACCAGCGGCTCCACGCAGGGCGGCTCGACCATCACCCAGCAGCTCATCAAGCAGACCGTGCTTTCCAGCGAGCAATCCTACAAGCGCAAATTGCAGGAAGCGTATCTGGCGATGGAGCTGGAGACGCGCTACACCAAAAAGCAGATTCTGGAAAGCTATCTGAACACCATCTTCCTCGGCGGCAGCTACTACGGCGTGCGCGTGGCGGCCTACGGCTATTTCGGCAAGTCGCTCGATCAGCTCACCCTGCGCGAATGTGCGATGCTCGCCGGTCTGACCCGAAGCCCCAATTATTACAACCCGCGCAGCAACTTCTACACCCGCAACACCGAGGGCAGCAGCACGCCCGACATCACCAACAACCGCACGGATTACGTGCTGCGGCAGATGCGCGAAAACGGGCTGATTACCGCCCAGCAGTATAACGCCGCGCTGGATCGCTCGACGGCCAGCGTGCTGGAAAAATCGCCCGCCTCGACGGATATGTACGCCTATCCGCACTATGTCGAATACGCCATCAGCGACGTGGTGGATACCTTTCTCGACCTCAACGGGCTGGAAGATACCTCCGCGAACCGCTACGCGATGGAAAACAAGCTCCGCACGGGCGGCTACAGCGTCTACCTCTGCCTCGACACCGAAATTCAGGAAATCGTGGAGGATACGCTGGCGAACTGGAGCAGCTATCCCCGCCTGCGCGACCCGTCCGACAAGGTGTATCAATCCCGCAATTCGGACGGCACCTACACCGAAATTGAGCAGCCGCAGGCCGCCGCCTGCGTGTTTGACTACCGCACCGGCGAATTGAAGGCCATCGTCGGCGGGCGCTACAAGCCCACCACCCGCAAGACGCTCAACCGCGCCAGCGGCATGACCATGCCCGTCGGCTCCTCCATCAAGCCGCTGACGGTGTATGCCCCGGCTATTGATCTGGGCGCGTCCCCCGCGTCGATCGCCTACAACATGCCCGTTCCGATTTCCGGCTGGAAGGATTCCAGCGGCAAGGATTCGTGGCCGAAGAACTACGGCGGCGGCGGATACAAGGGGCCGCAGAGCTTCCGCAGCGCGCTGCGCAACAGCTATAACACCGCCGCGGCGCAGATTCTGATGACCTACGTGGGCGTGTCCCGTTCGGTGGAATATCTGCACCTGATGGGCATCCCCGATAAAAACATCAACGCCGATCCGTTCGGTCTGGCGCTCGGCTCCTCCGGCCTCACCCCGGTGCAGATGGCCGTCGCCTTCGGCACCATCGCCAACAAGGGCGTGTATCAGCAGCCGCTCTCCTTCTCCCGCATTGTGGACAGCAACGGCAACGTCGTGGTGGATATGCACCAGCAGCAGGATCGCCATCAGGTGTTCAAGCCCTCGACGGCGTATCTCGTGGTGGATATGCTCAAGGAGGCCGTGCAGAGCGGCACGGGCACCAAGGCGAAGATTTCCTCGCAGGTCGTCGCGGGCAAGACCGGCACGAACTCGGACAGCAAGGGCGTGTTCTTCGCCGGCATGACGGGCTGGTATTCCGGCTCCGTCTGGATCGGCCACGACAACTACAAGGCGCTCTCCTCCAAGGCGACGGGCGGCAACGCCGCCGCGCCGCTCTGGCAATCCTTCATGGAGAAAATCCACAAGGCGAAGAACCTCGATTCCCGCGAAATCATCGACGGCACGCCGAGCGACTACAACCTCGTGCGCGTGACGACCTGCGGCGTGAGCGGGCAGTTGGCGACCGACGCCTGCTACAACGACGTGAACGGTTACAAGACCATCACCGATTATTGGAGCGCGGACAGCGTGCCGACCGCCTATTGCAGCATGCACAAATCCGTTTCCGTCTGCACGGAATCCGGCCTGCTGGCGACGGATTACTGCCCGTCCTACTCGGTGGAAACGCGCGGCATCGTGCTCATTCCGCGCGGCCATCCGCTCTATGACTATATCGACGCTTACGGCGACACCATCCGCAAGTATCTGGGCGAGTTCGCCACACTCAAGAGCACAAACGACATCGCCAACCATATCTGCCAGATTCACGACGCCTACACCGCCGCACAGCAGCCCTCCGATCTTCAAAACATCGTGAGCGACGCGAGCAATCTGGTCTATACGGCGTATCAGCTCGTCGGCTCTGCGCCGGATCTCTCCAACGATACCCGTCGGCAGATCAATACCGCCATCAGCGCGGTGCAGACGCTCCTCTCCCTCTCCCCGATTGATTACACGTCGCTCGAGGGCGCGGTGAGCAACCTGCGCAGTCAGCTTCAGGCGGCGGGGCTGATGTAAGCAGGTCAAGCCCGTCTGACCTCCGATGAAGCCGCAATGCGTCGGTTTACACAATCTCCCATACGTCAAAAGAGGACGATTCATCCGGAATGGATGGTCGTCCTCTTTTTTATTCGGTTAAAAACGCTTTCTCGTGTTTCTTGAAAAACTCGTAATATACCCTCACGTTTTCAAGCTCCGTCCACCTGCGCACATCCACCGGATCGCTGTCCAAATCATAGATTTTCGCGCCCCGCAGCCCAAGCAAAAACGGCGAATGGGTCGAAATTACAAATTGACACCGGAAAAAGCGAGCCGCATTTTCGATGTATTCCGTCAATTCAATCTGCCTTTGGGGCGACAGGCTGTTCTCGGGTTCATCCAGCAAATACAGCGCATCCTCCTCAATGGCGTTCGTAAACATTTTGAACGCATTTTCGCCGTTGGAATACGTCCGCACATTCATTCCAAGCTCCTCGCGCGTATAGCGAGACTGCGTTTTATGCCGCGCGCTGTTGACAAGGCGCAGCTTTTCATAATCCGCCATCGAAGAGAGTTGAAAATGACTGCGTTTATTGGCCAAATATTCTTCAAAAACCGTTTCGCGTCTCTGATCCATGCCGTCGTTGAACGCGCGCGTGTCCAGCATCTCGTCAAACACGTCGTCGCTGGCTAACAGGCGGCTGCCGGTTGGAATGTCGTCCGCATCCATTCGGCAGAGCTTCACATAGTCTTCAAAAAAGCTGGTTTTGTTGAAACGTGCGTCGCACCTCACGTCTGCGCGCGCCGCCATAACATGCAGCGCCGTCGATTTACCCGAACCATTCCCGCCATACAGCATTGTGATCGGCTCAAAATCAATCCTCTCAAAGCGGCGGCGGGAGAGAATCTTGAACGGATAGAACGATGCATAGCACTTCCGCTTGACATTAAGCAAAAAATCAAATTCCGCGTCGTCATCCGGAAATTCAAACGATTTCAGATAAACCATATCGCCCTCCCACATGCCCACTCATCCGGAGACGCGGTTTTCCGCTGACCTCCGCAGTCTGTTTAATGCGCGAAGCGGCGAACGTCCTCGCCGATAAATTCAATGATCGTCATTCGGCTCTGATCGCAAAGCCGCGCCGCGATGCGATCCTCGTATTTTTCATAGAGCTGCTGCACCGAACAGTTGGTGGAAAGAATCATCGGCCGCGATGCGTTGTGGCGCTCGCTGATGACGTGATAGATCGAGCCGACTGTCACGCCGCGCATCATCGGTTCGCTGCCCAGATCGTCAATCGCCAGCAGGTCGCAGGTCAGAATATCCTGCACCTGTTCCGCGCCGTCGCCGTTGAACAGATAGCGCCGCAGCGTTTCCGTCAACTTATAGGCCGAAATGACCACAACCGAATATCCCCGTTCCAGCACACGCTGCGCCATGCAGTTGAGCAGAAACGTCTTGCCCAGACCCGACGCGCCATAGAGCAGCACGCCCTTTCCGCTTGCCGGTTCAAACGCATCGGCATATTGTTCGCAAATCTGTCGGATTTTGCGGATGTAGGTTCTCTGTGTGCCCTTTCTGCCCTCGAGCGGAACATCCGGGAAGATGTTTTCGTCAAAGGTTTCAAAATTCTGCGTTTTCAGTCCCTGCAAACCGTCGTTGTCATAGAGCCGATTGAGCACGGCGCGCTTCAGGCAGACGCATTGCTCGTGCACCGGTTCGCCGACATATCCCGTGTCCTTGCAGAGCGGGCAGCGGTAGACGGGCTGCAAATAATCCGCGCTCAGGCCGCTTTTCACCAATTCCCGCCGAATGTCGGCGTTCATCCGCTCCATTTGATCCTTCATGGACGCGGAAATCCTCGCCGCCTGTTCGGGCGACGCGAACGCCTGCCGCATGCCGGAAAACAACAGCTTCTGACGGCGGGCCAGCAGTTCCGCAATCGCAGGGCTTCGCCGCTCCGCCTCGTCGCGCCGCTTTTTTTCTTCGCTTAGGTTTTTTGCGCGCTGGTTTTCCATTTCCGAAAGCGCCTCGCGCATCACATTTTCACGGCTGAGCATCAGTTGTCCTCCTCGTCGTCCAGATTGACGACCATGCGTTTATAATCATCCTGCGTGTAGTTGTGCTTGATGAATCCGCCCTGTCCGCTCGGTGCAGTCGAACCAGCCGCGCTCCTGCCCGCCTCGCGGAGATGGCTCTCGTGCTCCTGCCGCGCGGCTTCTGTCGTCGCGATGCCCGCGCGGCTCCAATCCCGCAGAATCCTGCCGATGAGCATCATCGGGGAGCCCGCGCCGCGCGCGTATTCCGCCGCAAGCAGAATCAGCTCCTGCGTCATACCCATTTCGCCCACCCAGCGGCAAAGCAAATCGCGATCCGGCGCGTTGGGGCGCTTTTCCATGCCCGCCGCCGCGTAAATTTCGCGGAGCTGACCGTTGAGCATGCGCGTTCGCGCCGAATCCGCGCGAACGGCGTCCGCCGTGGTCAGGCCGCGTCTGCGCCAATCCTGCAAATAACTGTCCACATCGTCCATGTTGCCGCCGCCGGATTTGCTGTGCGCCGCCTTCACAGCCAGCAGAATCAGCTCGTTTCCCGCGCCCTGCTCGTGCCACGTTTCAATCGCGTCCAGATCATCCTGCGTCGGCGTTTTGCCCGTCACGCCCAAGCCGGCGTATACCTCGCGGGCAAAGCCGCGCGCCTCGTGCTCGCTCTGCATGCCCGTTTCCAGCGCGATGGCCTCGTGCCGCCCGAGCTGGTGCTGGCGCATCAGGATGCCGTTGAGATACGCCATGGTCGGCGTTCCCTTCGTCGTCTCGCGGCAGGCTTCCTGCACGGCCTCGGGCGTGAAGCCCCATTCGTCGATCCACGTCTTGTACATCGTCTTTTCGTCCTCGCTCGGCGCTCGGCGCTGACCCAGACGCGCCAGCAGCCTGCGGAGTTGCTGTTCGCGCTCTCTGCCCATGACGACGACCTTCTCCACGTCGTCCACCGTGCGGATGCCGCTCTGCGCCCATTCCTTCGCGCGCCTGTCCGCAATCTTGATGGAGACGCGCCCCCTGCTGTTTTCCATCTCGATTTGGAGCAGCATCAGCACGACCTCTTCCGGCAGCTCGAACACCTGAACCCAGTCGTTGATGAGGTTGGTCTCCTCCGGCAGAAGCGTCCGTTTGAGGATGCGCTCGGCCTCCCGGATAAACTTTTCGTTATACAGCTTGTCTCCCGGATTCTCCGCCCGCGTCAGCGTCAACTGCTTCAAATTGGCGAGCGTGAAGCGGACGGGGTTATCGCCGACCTGACGAACCAGCCCGTCCCGCGCCCAATATTTGAACGCGCGCTCCACATCCTCCTCCTGCATATCCAAATCCTTCGCCATGGCGGAGAGCGACATGCGCGGCGACGGATGATAGCAGAGCATCAGCGCGTAAAGATACACCTTCACAAAATCGCCTGGCGCGCGGAGCATATACTCGGTGATAAACATATTTTCCACGGGTGTGGAATCAAACAGCGCGGCGCTGTCATCAAACGCGCAAAACGCCATGTTTCTTCCCCCTTTGCATCCTTCTTAACCCGTTCATTGTATCACAGAGCGGGGCGAATTGGCAAGGCGAACAACCGCGGCGAATCGGCCTCGCTTCCCGCCGCCCGCGCGCTTGACAGTTTATCCCGCCGGGTTTACAATAAGATTGGTTTATTTTGCGTTTGAAAAAGGAGCTTGCATGAAAAAAACTACGATTCAATATATTCTGGCGCTGATCGCCTGTTTTGTCGTCGGCTGCGGCATTGCGCTGGGGCTGAACGCATACGACCGACACGGCGAGCGCATCACGCCCATCTCCGGCGGACAGACCGTCGATTTTTCGGCTTACGGCTTCACCCTGACCGTTCCGGACGACTTTTCGCTGAACGATTACACGACGAACAACGCGGCGGAGGGCGGAAACGCACTGTTCGCGGGCTGCGTCTACGGCAGTCTTGGCGAGCTGTATCTCTTCTGCTACGCCAACGAATCCGGCGACAGCCTCAGGCAGCACCGGGAGCAGGACGTCGTCACCTATTACATGAACGCGGGCGCGACCGACGTTCGCCTGCGCACGCTCGGCGGCCGCCGCTTCATCTGCTACCGCGCGACGGTTGACCGCGAGGACGGCGAGGAGACGTGGGACACCTATGAAACCTGGGACGGCGATATCCAGCTCACCTTTGAAACCCGCATGAGTCCCGGCGACGTTCTGCCGATTCTGGCCACCATCGCCTTTACGCCCATCGCACAAGAGAACTGACAAGGAGCGTTTTCATGGCTTTCGCACATCTTCATCTGCATACGGAATACAGCCTGCTGGACGGCGCAAACCGCATCGGGCCGCTGCTCGACCGCGTCAAGGAGCTGGGCATGGACGCCTGCGCCATCACCGACCACGGCGCGATGTACGGCGTCGTCGATTTTTACACCGAGGCGAAAAAACGCGGTATTCACCCGGTCATCGGCTGCGAAATCTACGTCTGCGAAAACATGGACGACCGCAGCGCCGCCAACGGCATGCGCGCCATGAACCACCTGATTCTGCTGTGCGAAACGCAGGAGGGCTATCAAAACCTGACCAAGCTGGTCAGCGAGGGCTGGACGCGCGGCTTCTACTATCGCCCCCGCGTCGATATGGCAACGCTACGGCAATACAGCAAGGGGCTGATCGCGTCGAGCGCCTGCCTATCCGGCAAGCTCGACCGGCTGCTGCTCGACGGCAATTTCGAATCGGCCTGCGCCCACGCCCGCGAGATGGAAAGCATCTTCGGCAAGGGCAACTATTTCGTGGAAATCATGGATCACGATCTGGAGGATGAAAAGCGCGTCATCCCGCTGCTCGTGCAGGTCAGCCGCGAAACGGGCATCCCCCTGCTGGCCACGAACGACTGCCACTACCTCCGCCGGGAGGATGCGGACGCGCAGGAGGTTCTCATGTGCATCCAGACCGGCAAGACGCTCGACGATACCAACCGCATGCGCATGGAAACACGCGAGCTGTATGTCAAGAGCGAGGATGAGATGCGCAGGGTCTTTCCCGAATACGCCGACGCGATTGAACGCACGGAGGAAGTCGCCAAGCGCTGCCATGTCGATTTCGTCTTTGGCGAAACCAAGCTCCCCCGCTTCCCCACTGAGGCGGGCGAAACCAGCGAGCAGATGTTCCGCCGCCTGTGCGAAAAGGGTCTGGCCGAGCGCTATCAGCCCGTCACGCAGGAGGTGCGCGACCGCATGGAATACGAAATCGGCGTGATTTCCAAAATGGGCTATGTCGATTACTTCCTGATCGTGTGGGATTTCATCAACTACGCCCGCAGTCAGGGGATCGTCGTCGGCCCGGGGCGCGGCTCCGGCGCAGGCTCCATCGTCGCCTACTGCATGTATATCACCCAGCTCGATCCGCTGCGCTACAGCCTGCTGTTCGAGCGCTTTCTCAACCCAGAGCGCGTCTCCATGCCGGATATCGACGTGGATTTCTGCTACGAGCGCCGTCAGGAGGTCATCGACTACGTCGCCCGCCGCTACGGCGCGGATCACGTCAGCCAGATCATCACCTTCGGAACGATGAGCGCCCGCGCCGTCGTGCGCGACGTCGGCCGCGTGCTGGGCTATCCGTATGCCGAGGTGGACGCGGTCTCCAAGTCGATTCCCTTTGAGCTGAACATGACGCTGGCGCGCGCGCTGGAAATCTCGCCGGAGCTGAAAAAGAACTATCAGGAGGATGCGCGCGTCAAGCGGCTGATCGACACCAGCCGCGCGCTCGAGGGTCTGCCCCGCCATGCCTCCACCCATGCGGCGGGCGTGCTCATCACCGACAAGCCCGTCACCGATTATGTGCCGCTCCAGCGCAACGACGAGGTCATCACCACCCAGTTCCCGATGGGCACCATCGAAAAGCTCGGCCTGCTCAAGATGGATTTCCTTGGTCTGCGCACGCTGACCGTCATCCGCGACGCGCTCGACCTCATGCGCGACGCGGGCGTGGATATGAAGGCCGAGGATATCCCGCTGGACGATCAGGCCGTGTACGATATGATCTCCGAGGGCGAGACGGACGGCGTGTTTCAGCTCGAATCCGGCGGCATGCGCAGCTTCCTCTCCAACATGAAGCCGCAGAATTTCGAAGATATCATCGCCGCCATTTCGCTCTATCGCCCCGGCCCGATGGATTCCATCCCCCGCTATATCGAGGGCAAAAACAACCCCGGTGCGATTCACTACCTGCATCCCAAGCTCAAGCCGATTCTCGACGTCACCTATGGCTGCATGGTCTATCAGGAGCAGGTCATGCAGATCGTGCGCGATCTTGCGGGCTATTCGTATGGCCGAAGCGACCTCGTGCGGCGCGCCATGGCAAAAAAGAAGCACGACGTCATGGCCAAGGAGCGCGAAATCTTCATCCACGGTCTGGAGGAGGACGGACAGATCGTCGTGCCGGGCTGTGTGCGCAACGGCGTGAGCGCCGAAATCGCCAGCCAGCTTTTCGACGAGATGACGGCCTTCGCCTCCTATGCCTTCAACAAATCCCACGCGGCGGCTTACGGCGTTGTCGCCGTGCGCACCGGCTGGCTCAAGCGCCATTACCCGGTGCAGTTCTTCGCCGCCCTGCTCAACTCCGTCTCCTCCGACAGCGGAAAGGTCGCGGCGTATTCGCAGTATTGCCGCAAGCACGGGATTCCGCTTCTCCCGCCGGATATCAACCAGAGCGTGCGCAAGTTCTCCGTCGGCCGGAACGCGCAGGGCGTGAGCGGCATCCGTTTCGGCCTCGGCGCGATCAAATCCTGCGGCGACAAGGCGATTGATTCCATCATCGCCCAGCGGCGCAAGGGCGGCCCGTATAAGGACATCTTCGATTTCTGCCAGCGAATGGATTCCGAGCAGGTCAACAAGCGCGTCGTCGAATCGCTGATTCTCTCCGGCGCAATGGATTGCACCGGCGCGAGGCGCACCCAGCTCATGGCCGTGTATGAAAGCGCGCTGGACGGCGCGGCAAAGAGCCGCCGCAGCAACGTGGTCGGGCAGATGTCCCTCTTCGGCGACGGCCTGCTCGAGGAGGTGAAGCCCACGCTGCCCGACATCCCCGAATACAACCTCCGCACGATGCTCAGCCTTGAAAAAAACGTGACCGGGCTTTACATTTCCGGCCATCCGCTGGGCGATTATTCCAAAGCCCTGTCCGCGCTGGATATGAACACCGCGCGCCTGACCGAGCTGCTGGAATCGCCGGATCACGGCCTTTCCTTCGACGGTCAGCGCGTCCGCATGGGCGGCATGCTCACCGAAGTGCGGCAGAAAGCCACCAAGGCGGGCAACCTGATGGGGTTCGCCACGCTTGAGGATCTGACCGGCACCATCGAAGCGCTGGTCTTTCCGCGGGTGCTCGAGCGCGTTTCCACCGAGCTGATGCCCGATACGGCCGTGGTGCTGAGCGGCCGCCTCTCCATCCGCGAGGAGGAGGAGCCGAAGCTGATGCTCGACACCGTCGAGCCGCTCTATACCGACGCAGAGCTCGACCAGATGAGCGAAAACGGCGCGCTCTCCCCCGCCGTCAAGCAGCTTTTACCGGGCAATACGCTCTATCTGCGCCTGCCCAGCGACAGCGCCATCGGCATGGTTCAGCCGATATTGCAGCGTTTTTCGGGTCGAAAGCCCGTTGTGCTCTACATCGAAAGCACGGGCGCAAAGCTGCGCGCCCCGCAGAATCTCTTCGTTTCGCCCACGCAGGAATTGGTGGATACCCTTTCGGATATGCTGGGCGCGAAGAATGTTGTGTTGAAATAAGCGTTTCTCCTTATCAGTATCTTGAACACTAAACAGAGGTCATACGATGAGCAGAAGAAATGTCTATTCAAACCCAATCATCGCGTTAGCCCTTTTTCATCGTTATGGATGGCTGATAGTTATGTTGACATTCATGCAGTTCTTTCCTTCCCTATATATTGTCAGCGCTTTTTTCCTTGCTTTTGCCGTTTGGTCTTTTACAGGCTATAAACGAAAGTGGAAGCACATCTATTGTTCCTATCAAAACGCATACCATAAGCCAATGAATCCAAGTATGATTTGCTGGGATTCGGTCAAAAAAAGTGATGTGTACGGCGTTTCCCTCCTCTTTTTCTTTTTAGGCATCGTTGCGCTCTTACTGGCCACGGGCTGCATTGCACAATGAATTTCTAAAAAAGGAGTACACGCAGTATGGATGCATTTATTGAAAAATACCTGCTTCATGCGGCCAGCCATGCCGAAAACACGTTATCGGGGAATTATCGAAAAGGAAACACCGCAGCCACAGAACTTGAACGAATGAATCAATACCTTCTCAAACTGGAAGATACGACGGCCGCTCGTTCACACATTGATGAAATCATTTGTTCTGATTTGCCTAACGCTGTTATGTGGATTGCACCGGTATGCAAGGAAGAGCAGTATAAAACAGACTTGGTTAGAAACAAGTTACTCCGTTATTCAAAAGATAAGACGCTGGGAATTTTGTCGTTAAACGCTGCAATGTTTTTGAAAATGCTGTAAACTTCTCTAAAGAAAAAGCAGAAGCCCGCAAAGCTCCTGCTTTTTTTCGTATTCTCTTATTTCTCGTAGGTCAGCGTCGGCGCGTTCTTATCGAGCTTCGTCACATATACGACGTAATCCCGCACAAAGCCATGCGTCTTGCCGGAGGCCGTCACAACCTCGTACCACGTTTCTTCCTTCACGCCCGCATATTTGGCGAGAATCTGCAATTCCATGCCGTTGCCAAGCTGGCGAACCACCGTCGCGTTGGCCAGCGGCTCTTCGCGAACGTTCGCGGCGCGGTTCGTCGTCGCCTTGCCGATGACCTCGCGATCCTGCAAATCCTCCGCTGCGGCGGCCGTCGAAGCGCTTGAGCCCGTCGTGCTTGCGCCCTTGTCCAGCGTCACCACGTAATCGCGCAGATAACCGACCTTCTCGCCGTTCTGCGCCTGCGCCTTATACCAGACGTTGCCCTTTTTGTCCGTCGTCTGCTCGTAAATGCTGACCTTTGTGCCCTTTTTGAGCTGCACAAGCACCTTGCCGCCCATCGTTTGGCGCAGATTGGCCGCGCGGTTCGTCTTCGCCGTCGCGATCACTTCCTGATTCGCGCTCGTCTCGGTCGAATCCGCCGTCTCCTCTCCGGCCGCCGCGCTTTCCTCCGCCGTGTCGCTCGGGGTCGGGGCGGAAATCTTCTGCTTCGTCGTGACGACGTAATCGCGCATCCAGCCCTCGTCCTTGCTGTCGTCCACGGTCAGATAATACCAGAGCTTGCCGGTAGAATCCGTTTTCGCCTCGTGAATGGTGACGCTTTCGCCCTTTTTGATGGTCTTTTTCACCTTCGCGTTGGCGACCGCATCCGCGCGCAGTTTGGCGTCGCGGTTCACTGTTCCCGTCCCGATTTCGGCCACAGGCGTCGGGCTCGGCTTCGGCGTGGGGCTGGGGGTCGGGCTTGGCGACGGCGTCGGGGTGGCCGTCGGTTCCGGCGTCGGGGTCGGCGTGTTGGTCAGGATAATCGGCAGCGGCGTCGCCGTCACATCCGGCGTGGCCGTCGGCTCAGCCGTCGCAATCACCGGCGCGGGCGTTTCGCTATCCAAATCGCCCGTTTCGTCGTATCCCGTGTCGTCCGGCACGGGGTCGTTCGCGTCCTCGCCGCCCATGTCGGGGGTCGCAAAGCCCGCGCTCCAGTCGCTGTCGGGCGTGGTGTACGCATCGCCGCCGCTTACGGTCGGCTCGTCCGTCGCGTCGCCCGCCGGGCCGAAGACAATCGGCGCGGGGTTCGTCGTCTGCTCCGGAATCGTGTTCACGGATTCGCTCGGCTTCACGCCGTCGTTCGCGTTTTGCTTGTTGGTGATGACCGCGCGCACGACAACCAGCGCAATCAAAATCACGACCAGCAGCACAATCACGCCGCCGAGGATTTTCACCGTCCCGCCCGCGCTTCCACCGCCCTTTCTCGCGCCCTTTTTCACACTTGAAGCGGCGTATTCGTCCTCATAGTCGTCGGCGTAATCGTCGTCATATTCGTCGCCGTCCATATCCTGATAGGGGCTGCTGCGCTTCGGCTGGTCAAAGTCGCCGTCATCATAATCGCGGTTTCTGGCCATCGTAAAACCCTCCTTAACCCCGCCCGTTTCGGCATGGGGATAACTCATTCATGGTATACGCCCATTATAAAGTTTTTGTCACAGAGTTGCAAGCATTTTTAACTTTTTCGTCAATTTTTGACACGCTTGGGCAGGTTTGGCGCGCTTTTCGGCATACAAAAACCCCGTTCCCCTCCGCGTCTGCGGAATGATATGTACCCAGTTTTCTGGACACCGGTTCAAAATTGAATAATTAAGATTC